>Ga0315277_10003609_pt1 | contig 20946 bp, 25 predicted proteins | sample YL17G05_15_MG_FD_203695 | JGI IMG/M metagenome (GOLD analysis project Ga0315277, IMG submission 203695) | Sediment microbial communities from Yellowstone Lake, YNP, Wyoming, USA - YL17G05_15 | ecosystem: Environmental > Aquatic > Freshwater > Lake > Sediment | place: USA: Wyoming | collected... | reverse complement strand
CCACCAGTTTAACTGATGGCACATATACTCTTTCTAATCTTAATCCAGGAACCTATGATCTGACTGCCTCTTTATCTGGTTATCAATCCCAGACCAGAACAGGGATATCGGTAATATCCGGTCAAACTACTTCAGGGATTAACTTTTCTCTCACCCCTTCCACCCAGAACTATGGTTCTTTGACTGGTGTCGTCACCAAATCAGGTACGACTCAAATAGTTTCTGGGGCGAAAGTGATTGCCACTCTATCAACTGGCACGACCTATCAGGTCACCACCAACTCTTCCGGCACCTACACCTTCACCAATATCCCCACTGGCAGTTACACCCTTAAAGCTACCTATAAAGGCGGTTTATCGGGGACGGCAGCCAATGTTCAAATTTTGGCTAATCAGATTACAACAGTTAATCTTCAAATAAAGAAAGGGAGATAGCATGGAAAAGCCTGAACTGATTACAGCCGTTGCCAAAGAAGCTGGAATTTCGGAAGAGGAGGCGACAAAAATAATTGATGCTTTTGTCACCGAAATTAAAGACGGTTTAGCCAAAGGTGAAAAAGTGACTATTTCAGGCTTTGGTACCTTTCTTTTATCCCGTAGAAGGGCGAAGACTTTTATCAATCCCAAGACTCGGCAAACGCATCAAATACCAGAAAAAATGCTGCCGCAATTTCGACCTGGAACTGATTTTAACGCTAAATGATTATTTTTTGAACAATTTATTTCAGGTCTTTTATTGAATCTAGGTAATTTTCGGTCTCTTTGACGATTTTAACCATAGTTTTTAAAGCCTCGATTGGATATTCTCCGACAGTCGTTTCATTGGAAAGCATCACAAAATCAGTCCCATCAATAATGGCGTTTGCGACATCAGTCGCTTCTGCACGAGTTGGTATCTTTGAGGTAATCATTGAGGCGAGCATGTGAGTAGCAGTAACAACCGGTGTACCAGTATTATTGCATTCATTGATAATCTTTTTTTGAACGATTGGCAATTTTTCAATCGGTATTTCCACGCCTAGATCCCCCCGCGCCACCATAATACCGTCTGCCTCTTCGATAATTTCCTCCAAGTTATTAATTGCTGAAGCTCTCTCGATTTTACACATTACCCGAGTATTAGATCGACCAATGAGTTTTTTTAAATTAACGACATCCTGAACCCCTTGCACAAAAGATAGACCAATCCACTCCGGTTTTTTAGGTAAAATAAATTCTAAATCTTTCAGATCCTTTTGGGTTAACGAAGAAGATGTAGTAAGCATAAAGGGAACATTGACCCCCTTCTTGGGATAAAGGATACCGCCGCGAATTACTTTACAAAATATTTTTGGGGTTTGGATATTTTCGACAATCAGTTCAATCTGGCCATCGTCGATAAGAATTATATCGTTAGTCTTAAGATTGTGATGGAGATTCTGATCATCAATGATAATTTCATTATCTCTTAATTTATTTTTACCTCCCCTTTTTATCACAATCAACTGATCTTCTTTAATTGTTTTAGGCAATCCGGGAAAGTCTCCAATTCTAATCTTGGGTCCTTGTAGATCACAGAGAATTTCGATATCACGATTTAATTTTTTAGCCCACTTACGAACGCGGTCAATTCTTTTTCCTTGAATAAGTTTTGTTTCATGAGAAAAATTAAGACGGGCGATATCCATACCGTTTTCGATTAATGACTTAATTATCTCATCGGAACTTGTCGCTGGTCCGAGCGAACAAATAATTTTAGTTCTCATTGTTTAACTTAATTAGCTAGATTTTTATTTTAACTCTTTTTAGTTAAAAGGGCAATACTTTTAGGCGCCCTCGAGAGACATTATTTCGGTTAAATTCTTACCGTTAACAAAAATATCAGCACTTTTGACCGTGGGAAATTGCATTGCTGTTTCTCTAAGTTGTGCCTCAATCCGCGGATCTTCACAGGTGCCGACAAGTTGTAAAGTACCGGATAATTTTATAGTCGCTTTACCATTGTCATCAATTGAGACACTTTCGACATTGAGGCTAGATTGGTAAAGAGCATTGTACAGCCCAGACTGTCCGTAATTTTTGTCTTTAATTGAAACTAATTGCTCCATGGCCGCTTTTAATACTGCTTTGGTTGGCGGAATTTCTCGATCGACGGCGACCACGCTATCACCGCAACCGATTTTTTTACCAGACGCGCCGTTATCATCAACCGCAATCATAAATACTTTCACAGTTTGTTTTGTATCTGTTGATGACGGGCTAATAGCTGGACTAGTTGAATTTGCTGGTGACAATGTTTGTGACAGAGTTGGGCTAGGAGAAGCAGTAGAGTGAATATTTTTGGGTCTGATTTTAAAATACCAATAAGTGCCGCCACCTAGAGCTAAGACGATAATGACCAATAAAATAACCCAAATAGTCTTGTTCATAACCCTCCTATTTTAATTATATCATCAAATTGAATATCTATAAATTTTGGCCGGAATCCCTTTCCGACGGGCTTTTTCGATCGTATCTTTTGTTCCCTCGCTTTGATTTACCCAAAAAGCAATTAATTCGTCCGAGGCGTTAATGACAGCTGAATTTCTTTCATCGTAAGCGCTATCATTAACTTCTTGGAGATTATTTTCGATTAGCGCGGCGGGGTTTATTTTTTGCAATCGTGATAATTGTTTGATTAATTCCCGAGCTTGATTTTGGGTTATTAATCCTTCGATTGCACGATTACGATAATGTCGGGCATAAATCTTAAATGGTGCTGGTAAAAATATTTTAATTTTTGTTGCCTTTGGATCAAGTTTTAGTGCTTCGTCAACAGCAAAATAATCAACATTCAATGCCCCGCCAGAAACAATTGCATCACCGCGGACAATAATTTCGCGCGTTATTCTTCTTACATCTTTCTCGACTTGAGAATTTGTTTTTCGCCAACTGCCGCTAATCCCAATCCATTTCATTCAGATTCCCTTATAGGCAAAATATTGCTGTATTGTCTTATTGCGATAGCTAATAATTTAGCTGCCTTTTTAAGTTCAGATTCGTCTAGGACATAGGCAATTCTAATTTCGTCTTTTCCTTTACCGGGGCTAGCATAAAAACCAGAGCCAGGGGCAACCATCACGGTTTCATTATTATGTCGAAAACTAGTTAAGAGCCATTTGGCAAATTCGTCAGAGTCTTTGACTGGAAGTTTTATCATGGCGTAAAAAGCACCTTCGGGATATAAAGTTTTAATATTGAACTCTTCCTCTAAAGTTTTTAAAAAGGCATCACGCCTTGCTTGATATATTTTTGCAACTTTTTTGATATCGCCTAGACTATTTTGTAACTCCAAAGTGACGATTTTTTGATCGATAAAACCCACTGATAGTCTTTCTTGGGCGAAACGATTAACAGCACTCATGATATTAAAATTTTTAGAAGCAAGAGCGCCTATTCTTAAGCCACAGACATTTAACCTTTTTGAAAGACTGTCAATAATAATAATTTGTTTTGGGAGATCGCCTTTAGCCAGATGCATAAAACTAATTGTTTTGTTATTAAATGAAAGCCCATGATATGTCTCATCGCTGACAATAAATAAATTATATTTCTTGGCGATATGCAAAATTGTCTCTAGCTCATGTTTTCGAAAAACAGTGCCAGTCGGATTGTTCGGATTAGTAAAAAATATTGCCTTTGTTTTTTTGGTAATTTTCTCAATGATTTTATTTTGGGAAGGCAAATGGAAGTTTTTTTGAGCATCCAGTTGGATTGGAATAATTTTTGCGGAGACGAGATTAGCAAAACCCAAATAGTTTGCGTAAAATGGTTCGAACGCAATAATTTCATCGGCTGGGTCACAAATTGCCGCGATGGCGAAAACTAAGGCTTCGCTCGCACCGAAAGTAATTAAAATCTCTTTTGGATCAAAACTAATTTTAATATCATGAAAATATTTTGAATAACTTGAGAGAGCCTCATTGGTGCCTTGCGAATTGGTGTATGGAAGATAATCAATGTTGCTTACTTTACGAATTTCAGTGCGGATTTTTGATGGGACTTTTAGATCTGGCTGACCAATATTAAGATGATAAATTTTGACCCCTTCTTTTTTTGCTTCTTCAGCGAAACGGGTCAATTTCCGAATTGGGGAATCAGGCGCTAATTCACCTCTTTTTGAAATTTTGATGATCTTAGTCATATTAGTACATATCTAAATATTTTTCCTTTTCCCAAGGAGAAACTTGCATTTTAAATTCATCCCATTCTTGTGTTTTAATGGCGATATATTTTTCAAATAAATGATCGCCTAACGCTTCTTTAAATAAAGCGGATTTTTTAAACTCATCAAGGGCTTCCAACAGGGAAGTTGGTAGGACATCAATTTTTTTATTATTAAGTTTTTCGCCGTCGAATTCGTAGACATTTTCCTCAACTGGTTCTGGCGGAATCTGCTTATTTTTTATCCCATCTAACCCTGCTTTTAACATTACGGCAAAAGCAAGGTATGGATTACAGGTTGGATCTGGACAACGCAACTCAATTCTTGCCGATTGCGGTTTATTTTTTGACCATTTAGGAACGCGAATTAAGGCCGAGCGATTGGCGCTTGCCCAGCTAATGTAAACTGGCGCCTCAAACCCAGAAACCAATCTTTTATAGGAATTAACTGTCGGACAGAGGACCGCTACCATAGATTTAATGTGTTTCATTTGGCCAGCAATAAAATAGCGGGCATCTTTTGAAAGCTGATATTTGTCTTTTGAATCATAGAAAATATTTTTACCGGTTTTATTGGCTAAACTCTGATGGACATGCATGCCGCTACCAGCCGCGCTCTTAATTGGCTTTGGCATGAAAGTTAATAAAAAACCATGCATTTGGGCGATTCTTTTAGTGGTATATTTCAAAGCCAAAAGTGAATCAGCCACTTCTAGGGCATTGCCATAATGAAAGTCAATTTCATATTGTCCTTGGCCAACTTCATGATGAGAGGTTTCGACATCAATGTTGAAATTTCTTAAAGCCTCAATCGTTTCTTTAATGACGCTATAGCCCTCTGACGAGGAAACATCAAAGTAACTGCCTGTATCCATCGGAGCGCTGATAGAACCATCACTCTTTAAAAGATAAAATTCCGGCTCGGGACCGACAAGATAGCGAAAGCCCATTTTTTCAGCTTCGGCAAGGACTTTCTTAAGGATAAATCGTGGATCACCGACAAAGGGATCGCCGTTTGAAAGATATATATCGCAAATTAAGCGAGCGGTCACACCACTCGTGGTATGCCAAGGGATAACCGAATATGAATTTAAATCTGGTTTTAAAAATAAATCACTTTCTTGAATGCGAGCAAAACCCTCAACCGAAGAACCATCAAACCAAAGGCCATTTTTAATTACGCTCTTAAATTGTTCGATCGGAATCACCACTTCTTTATTAATGCCCATCAAATCAGTAAACTGTAGACTAATAAAGCTGACGCGATCTCTTTTGATTTTTTGCCAAATTTCTTTTTCCATTTTTAATAATTAAAAATTACCCCTTCAAAATTAGCACAGAGAGGAAGAAGATGCAAATCAATTTAGAGCGAAAATAATAAATAGAACCTCGAATAATATTGCTAAAATAAGCTGCAATGATGTTCCGGCTGATTTTAAAGCTTTTTTAAGGTCTTTAATGTGGATAATTTCGCTGGCTAAAATACCAAAAAACAGACCGATCGCACTGCCAAAGGGCGGGAAAATGATCAAGCCGATAATCAAACCAACGATACCTAAAATTATTGCCTCTCTTGAGGCACCGCCGATTTTAGCCCCGATTATCCCTGATAGGTAATCAATCACAATACTAATAGCAGCGATCATGGCCAAGATAATAATATTGGATGCTGTTAAATGCTGAAATTTGTCAATAAAACCAAAAATTAAGACGATGATGAACATCAAGGGAAGACTAGGGAAGACCAATAAAAAGACGCTAGCTATGCCGGCAAAAAGGAGAATCGAAAAAACAATGACTAAAATTAAATATTCCACATATATAGTATAGCATGCGATGATGGCTAGGTATTCTAACGCAAAAACCCGCCGTTTTGAGGCGGGTTTTTGCTCATGCTATTGAAAGATTATTTATCTTTCACGCATTGGACGGGCAACACTGACTTTGATTTGACGTCCTTCCATATCCTTGCCATCCATTTCCTTGATCGCTTTTTCAGCCGCGGCAGCGTCTTTCATGGTGACGAAGCCAAAGCCTTTTGAACGACCAGAAAATTTGTCTTGGATGACAATTGAGTCAGTCACTTCCCCTGCAGCAGCGAAAAGCTCTTTTAAGCTTTCCGATGTAACAGAATAGGGAAGGTTGCCGACATACAGTTTGTTTGATTCTTCCATTTTTTCTTTCTTAAACCCGCTTGTGGCGGGGCTAAATAAATAATCGACCCCGTTTGCGTTTCTCGGGGTATTTCACTTACGTTCAATACGCACGAGCACTTTCAAACTTGTACTTATATCATAGCATATTTTGAAGAAAATAGCAAGCCCTGAACTATGCGCAGGCTTAAGTTTAGGGCAAGAGTAAACTTCAAAATCCGGCTAAGGGCTGGTATAATTAAGATCATAATTGAAACTAAAATAATCGAAAAATTAAAAAGTGGCGGGGTTGGGGTAATACCTACCGATACGATTTACGGTTTAGCGGGACTTGCTCAAAATCAAAAAACAGTTGAAAGAATCTACCAACTACGCCAGCGCGATCCTAAGAAGCCGATGGTTATTTTAATTGGGGATATTTCTGATCTAGAAAAATTTAAGATTGCAGTTGATAAAAAAACGCGAGCAATTTTAAAAAAATACTGGCCAGGCAAAGTGAGTATTATTTTAACATGTAAGGGTGAAAAATTTTCATATCTTCATCGCGGCACTAAATCTCTGGCATTTCGATTGCCAGTAAATATTGAATTGCAGGATTTAATAAAAAAAGTCGGACCACTTGTGGCGCCGAGCGCTAACATCGAGGGAGGGAGGCCGGCCGAAACTATAGAGGAAGCAAAAAAATATTTTGAAGATAAAGTAGATTTCTATATTGATGGGGGCACATTAGAATCTAAACCGTCAACTTTAATAAAAATTGAAGATGGCAAGATAAAAGTAATAAGAGAAGGAGACATTAAAATTTAAAATCGGGGACCCGGGATTCGAACCCCAGCATAACTCCTTACTGCGAAATCTATTCCATAGTATTATCGCAGTGCGTCGTATGCGGGGCAAGCCCGGAATCTTCCGTCTAAATTCGGGGATGCCAGATTCGAACTGGCGACCTCATCGTCCCGAACGATGCGCGCTACCAGACTGCGCTAATCCCCGAAGAAATTCTAAATAAAATTGTTCATGCGCGCTAGCATGCTCTGCAGACTGCGCTAATCCCCGTAACATCTTTATTATACCCATTAAATATGGTAAAATCTACCTATGAGCCCCTGTAGCTCAGCAGATAGAGCAGTCCCGTCCTAAGGGAAAGGTCAGAGGTGCAATTCCTCTCAGGGGCGCCAGAAGTTATGAAGAATAAAATATTTGACATTTATCTTAAAGTTTTAATCTCCATACTCACCTTTTTTAGAATTCTGGAATGGTCTAAAAAAATCGATCATCATAAACTGATTGGCAGGGATTCGGTGATTATAAAAGAAGCTAAAAGAAGAAACTGGCTGATTGAAAGCCTCAAGCGGAAAGGGAAAGACACGGGAATTTTTCGAGTAAAAATCAATGGCAAATTTATTCTTTTCGATCGCATTCCGCTTGGTTCTTCATATCAAAAAATTTCCGATGAGGAAGTCAGTAATAAATGGATTACCAAAAAATTATTAGAAAAAGAAAATCTGCCCACGCCGAGGGGCGAATTAATCGAAGATTCAAGAGAAGCAATGCAATTTATCAAAAAATTTGGTTTTCCGGTGGTGATTAAACCGCTCAAAGAATCAAAATGTATTGGCGTAACGACTGATATTAATAATAAAAAAGAGTTAGAGGAGGCGATTGAGTACGCGAAAAAATACGGCCAACAAATTCTGATTGAAGAATTCCTAAAAGGCCGGAATTACCGCCTAACGGTCATTGACGGCAAGGTTGAAGCTGCCTGTGAAAGAATTCGTCCTTTTATTCCTGGCGATGGCGTTCATAATATCCGTCAGTTAATTAAGTTTAAAAATCGTGATCCCCGCCGCAAAAAGACAAAAAACTCGAGCATACATCCAATCACCATCGATCGTTTTACGAAAAAAATATTAAGTCGGATGGGATATAATTTGAATTCAATTCCCCCTAAGGACAAAAACATCACCCTAAGCAAAAGAATAAATTTAGGCGCTGGTGCCGAAACAATTGATATAACTGAAAAAGTCCATCCGCAAATTGCGAGGCTGGCTATTAAAGTTGCTGATATTTGTGATGCAAAGGTCTTAGGACTAGATGTGCTAGCCAACGATATTGCCAAAGCGCCCAGCAGAAAAAATTTAGTCACAATTATCGAAGTAAATCCTTACCCTTTAATTGAAATGCACCATTTCCCATACGAAGGCAAACCAAGGAATGTGGCGGGTGCAATTTGGGACATGGTTTTAAACGATCATATGCCCTCGTAGTTTAGTGGATAAAGCGTCGGCTTCCGGAGCCGAAGATCGGAGGTTCGAATCCTCTCGAGGGCGAGCATAACACTTGACAAAAAAAGATACCATGATATGATAGATATGTAAAATATGTAATATCATATCCAAGGGGAAAAAGGACTAAAAAATGTTTCATCCTGACGAAAAATTAATTGGAATAACATCTCTTGGTGAGCGAGGACAAGTTGTTATTCCGGTAAATATTAGAGAGGATCTCGATTTGAAGCAGGGGGATAGACTCTTTGTTTTTGCTAAACATAAACACTTTATTGGCATAGTTAAAATTGACGAAATGTCAGGTCTGTTAAAAAAGATGATCTCTAAAATAGAGGGGCTTAAGTAAATGGCGGGAAATATAATCGAGGTTAAGAATTTAACTAAAAAATTCGGCAATTTTACGGCCGTTGATAACATAAATTTTGAAATTCAAAAAGGGGAAATTTTTGGCTTTTTAGGTCCAAATGGCGCCGGTAAATCAACAACGATTCGGATGTTGGTAACATTGCTTCGACCAACTTTCGGCGAGGCAAAGTTAGCTGGCTACGATATCGTCAGAAACCAAGATGAAGTGCGTAAACACATCGGCCTGGTCGCTGAAAAAATAATTCTTTATCCGCGTTTGACGGCCCGAGAAAATTTAAATTTCTTCGGCCGGCTTTTTCATTTGACCAAAGAACAAATCAAAGAACGTTCGGAAAAATGGGTCCAGAGATTGCATATGACCGAATGGATGAATTCTCGAGTCGAGACTTTTTCGACCGGCATGAAACAAAGAATTAATATCGTCCGGGCCTTGTTGACCGAGCCGGATGTTTTGTTTTTGGACGAACCGACCTTGGGGCTTGATCCGCAAACGACCCATTTAATTCGCACATTTATTTCTGAATTAAATGATCAAGGCGTTACGGTCTTACTGACCACCCACGATATGCTCGAAGCCGAAGAGCTTTCAGATCGAATTGCAATTATTGATCATGGTAAAATTGTGGCCTTAGATACAGTCGAAAATTTAAAAAAACAAGTCCCTCAAAAAGTTAATCCGACCATGGAGGATGTATTTTTAGCCATCACCGGAAAAGAAATTCGTGATGCGGCCACTGAAAAAATGGCGAGCACGACCGGGCGACACTTCGGTCCTAAAACAGAAAGTAGGATAAGATGAGGACTTTTGAAGATCTCTGGCAAATTGCTAAAAAAGATTTATTGGAATTTAGGCGCGATCGTTTACGTTTAGTAACATTCTTGATTATGCCGATGTTTATGATGATCATGGTCGGGTTTATTTTCCCCAACCAAAATACTTTGAAAAATGTCCCGATCGGCATTGCTAACCAAGGCAACGGTCAGATTAGCCAGCAATTGGTTACGACCATCACCAATTTAAAGCTTTCGCCGGATAAGCCCGATTTAGCTTTCGAAATCAAAACTTACGATAGTATCGATGCAATTAAGAACGCCATTAAATCGCAGCAAATAAGCGGCGGAATCGATATCCCGGCGGATTTTGACACAACAATTGCCGCTAACAAACAAGCCACAGTGACCATCGTCCAAGATCAATCCAACCCACAAATTTCCCAAATGGTCGACCAAATTCTTTCGCAGATTGTCACGGGTTTTAGTTCTGAAGTGGGCGCCCAAAAAATAAATCAAATTTTGACCGCTGTCCCCCCAACTAATCCGGTTTCCAGTATTTCGGTCCAATCCATCATCGCGCCCGTGACTTCAAAAATCGAAGGGATAATTCCCGGGAATCCGAACTATTTTGAATTTGTGGCTCCGGGTATTATGGCGATGATTGTGATGACCGCGGTGCTGACAGGATTAGCAGCCTCGATATCAAGAGAAAAAGAACAAGGCACTTTAGATGGAATTCTGATTTCGCCGATAAATCGTCTGGCGATTGTTTTAGGGAAAGCTCTTTCGCAAGCCATCCGCGGTTTAGTCCAAGGTGCGATTGTCTTACTTTTAGCATTTTTACTTTTTGGCGTCACTGTTCATGGCAATATAATGCTCGTGGCACTGCTTTTAGTTTTAGGGATTTTTTCCTTTATCGGTTTGGGGATTTTGGTTTCGGCAATTGCCACCGAGCAAGAAACCGCCACTCAACTTCTTTTTATGTTCCAATTCCCGATGCTCTTTTTATCCGGCGTTTTCTTTCCCATCGCCTTGATGCCCAACTTCATGCAGAAAATCGCTCACGTTATTCCTCTCACCTACGCTATCAACGCGATTCGAAAAGTGATGGTTTTGGGTGCGGGTTTTACGGCCGTGAGAACCGAATTTTTGATTCTTTTAATCTTCGGAGTGGTCACTTTAGCAATCTCGGTGCCGGTTTTTAAACGAGTGATTACAAGGTAAAATAAAACTGATGAAAAATGTTATAGAAGTAAAAAATTTAACCAAAAAATATGGTAGCTTAGTCGCGGTTGATAAAATATCTTTCGAAGTTCAAAAGGGCGAAGTCTTTGGGCTTTTAGGTGAAAATGGCGCGGGAAAAACAACCACGCTAGAAATGATCGAAGGCTTAAGAAAACCGACTAAAGGCGAGATTAAAGTTTTAGGTCACGATGTCGTCCATGAAGTTCAAAGCATCAAAGAAAAAATTGGGGTTCAGCTGCAATCCTCCGCTTACTATGATTATTTAAAATTACGCGAAATTCTGGATTTATTTGGTAGTTTTTACGAGAAGCATTTAGAACCCGATGATCTTTTTAAAATGGTTGACTTAGAAAGCAAGGCCAATCAATATATAAAAAATCTCTCGGGGGGTCAAAAGCAAAGATTTTCAATTATTGCCAGTTTAATTAATGATCCGGAGATTGTTTTTCTCGATGAGCCAACCACCGGGCTTGATCCGATCGGTCGTCGAAACACTTGGAATATTATTGCCAAAATAAAAGAACAAGGCAAAACGATCATTTTAACTACCCACTACATGGAAGAGGCGGAAATTCTTTGCGATCGGGTGGCGATTATGGAAAAAGGTAAAATAATGACTATCGGTCAGCCTCACAAGCTAATTGAAAAAACAAAGACGCCATACAAGATTGAATTCGTTTTAGCGAAGGAAGACCCCAGTTTTATAGATCGCTTAATGAAATCCTGCGATGCGAAAGATTGCGATATCAAAAAATTGCCGGGGAAAACCGCCCATTTTGAAATGAATATTAAATCACAGGACCTGCTTAATAAAGCGGTAGAGATATTGCAGAAAGAAAATCCAGAAAGCTTTACCATTGGTCGGGCAACGTTAGAGGATTTATTCATTGAGTTAACTGGAAAAACAATCGCTGATGAGGAGAACGGTAATGCTTAAGATGTTTTTGACAAATCTGAAGATGATGATTCGTGGCAGGCAGGCCTTGTTTTGGAGTTTGTTTTTTCCGCTGGTATTTACAGTAATTTTTGGTTTTTTCTTCGGCGGCAGTAACACATCAGTTGGCACTGTTGTTTTGATTAATCAATCTAATACAGAATTGGCGACTACTTTAGAAAAAGCGATGGTTGATTCTGGTCTTTTTAAAATTCAAAAAGAGACTGATTTAAATACCGCTAAAGATCTTTTAAAGAAAAATAAAATCACGGCCATCGTCGAAATTCCGGCTGATTTTGGTAGTTTGAAGAGTGATGCCCCCAAAGAAATTATCGTCATTAATGATCCGGCTAATGCCCAGTCTAATCTGGCAGTGACGGGATTTTTGGATAAATTTTTAACCAGTGTAAATTATCAAGTTCAAAAAGCCCAGCCGATTTATTCGCTTAAAGTGGAAACAACATCTGACAAAAGTTTAACCTATTTTGATTTTGTCTTGGTCGGTTTAATCGGCATGGCGCTGATGAACGCTTCAATCCAAGGAATTTCTATTTCCATGGCCAAATATCGACAGGATAAAATTCTCAAACGGATTACGACCACGCCTTTGAAACCTTGGAAATTTGTTTTTGCCGAAGTGCTTTCAAGGCTGGTTCAAAATCTTGCCCAGATAGGTTTGATTTTAATTATTGGTTTGTATTTCTTTAATGCTCACATTTCCGGTAGTATCTGGCTCTTAATGCTTTTTGCTTTGCTCGGCGGATTGCTTTTTCAATCGATTGGTTTCGCAATCGCATCGGTCGCCACGACCGTCGATGCGGCTCAAGGGATGTCAATCGCCGTGACTATTCCGATGATGTTTTTAGCTGGTGTGTTTTTCCCGATCGACCAATTGCCAAAATGGCTCTTTAGCGTTGTCCAATATTTGCCTTTAGCGCCGCTCTTGCGCATAATGCGGGGAATCGGTTTAGAGAGCATTTCGCCGTTTTCTAATCCGACAAATATTATTATCGTACTCGCTTGGATCGTAGTAATGCTCTTTATCTCAATCATGAGATTTCGACTGGCGGAAGAATAAATCGATCTCAAAGAGGCCGTTTTTGAAGAAGCAATAAGAGAACAAATTTTAATACAACTTTTAATTATAGCATAAAATTGCCTAAAAATCAAGCCGAAACCTTGTTTTTTTGCTCAATTAAGATTAAAATTAAGGCAGGATTTGAAAATGGAGAGCCGAGTAAAATTTGACATTTCGACAACGAGTATTATCAAAATCGTCTTAGCCATATTATTGGTCTGGTTTTTATATGTTATTCGCGATATCTTGGTTCTCTTTTTTATTGTTTTGGTAATTGTGGCTGCTTTAGGCCCATTAGCTAACCGTATGTCTCGTTATATCCCGCGCGTTTTGGCGGTGATTATTTTAACCATTATTTTCTTGGGCATCTTGGCGGCAATCGGTTTTTTGATTGTTCCGCCGATTATTACCGAACTTAAACAATTGGCGATTAATTTACCTTTGATTGTCGAAAGGTTTGGTCCGCTATATCACAGTTTGCAAAATTCGATTTCTAATTATCAGCAAGATCTTTTTAATGTTTCTTCACAGCTTAGTAAGTTATCAAGTGGTCTTTATAACACTACCCTTGGTTTTCTTTCGGGTATTGTCGCAGTTTTAACAATCCTGGTTTTATCTTTTTATATGCTTTTAGAGCAAGAAGCTTTGAAGAACTTTATCAATCAAGCTATCCCCTGGACCAAGAAAGAAAAAGCCGTTGAATTAATGCATAAAATTGGTCAAAAAATGGGCAATTGGCTTCGCGGCCATGTGCTTTTGATGCTTGTGGTGGGGGTTCTGGATGGTATTGCTTTAGTTGCTTTGGGCGTACCCTACGCTTTAACATTGGCGGTCTGGGGCGGAATAACCGAGCTTGTTCCATATATTGGTCCTTGGCTTGGTCTAATCCCTGCTTTTATTATCGCTTTCACCGTCTCGCCGCTCAAAGGACTTTTAATCTTAATCGCTTTTATTGTGATCCAGCAGCTGGAATCACAATTTCTCGCCCCAAAAATTTTGGGCAGAGCAGTTGGTCTTTCGCCAGTGATTATTATTTTAGCTTTGCTTGTTGGCGCCAAATTAATGGGAATATTGGGCGTGATTATCGCTGTGCCGGTGGCTGCCGCTTTAAGCGTCTTGGCTCAAGAATGGCCGGAAATTAGAAGCTTAAGAAATCAATAAAAGCGCTTGCAAAATCAGTAAAAAAAGCTTTTCAAGTCGGTAAAAAATAATATAGATGATTTTTCAGAGGACGATCTCGTGGCTTTAGATGAAGATCTTGCCACAATATGCGGAGTGAAATATTTAGACGGGAAAATATATTGATAGTTCTCTTGTTGAGGTGGATGCGGATAAGGGGATTGTAAAAGTATTAAAATCTTAAATGGTGCGCTTGAATTGATGGTGGACGGTACTAGATTCGAACTAGTGACCCTTCGCACGTCAAGCGAATGCTCTACCGCTGAGCTAACCGTCCAGATTTTTCTTTAACCAATTCCTGCCAGCGTGTGATTTTAGATATTTTTCCCGACATAAGGCCTCAATTTTTGTTGGGGCTACCTCAGAATAATGTAGCATCCATGGTTTGTATCTTTTAGATGAGGCCACCAAGCCTGCATTGTGCTCTTTTAACCTTTTTGTTATATTATTTGTTTGGCCAATGTAATAATGGTTTGTTAATTTGCTTTTTAATACATATATTATATACATCAGACGCTCTATCCGTCTAAAACCTCGCCGCGGCTCGGCTTTAGCCGAGACGGGCCACTGAGCTAAGCGCGCAAAACTTCTTTAACTTTTTCTTTGACGGTGTTGGCAGCTTCGAGTGAGCCTTTGTCTGTATTTAAGCGAGCGTCAGCGTACTGTTTCATTGGATGGATATATTTATCGTGCATTGGTTTGACATTTTGGACATACCACTCGATGGTTGAACGGATGTTTTGAATGGTAACCCCCCGTTCTTCAATATCACGCAGGAGTCGCCGGGCAAGACGGATGTCCGGGGCGGCTTCTAGATAAACTTTCCAGTCCATAAGGTTTCTCAATCTTTCGTCGTTGAAAATCATGATGCCTTCGAGAATTATCACCGGTTTGGGCTCGAGCGGAACTTTGGATTTGGTTTGTTGATGAAGTTGATAGTTATAGACTGGCGCCAGCACTGTTTTTCCGGCAATCAAATCATGCAGATGTTTTTCAAGTAATTCATTATCAAAAGCGGACGGTTGATCAAGGTTGGCCCGTTCCCAGCGGTCGAATCTTTTGACTCGTTCGCCTTTATAATATTGATCTTGCGAGATAACTAAAATCTTGCCGTTAAAATAGTCCTTTAGCGCTTCAATTACAAAAGTTTTCCCCGAGGCCGTTCCACCCGTAATCCCAATAATATATGATCTTTTACCCATTGCGAGCTAATTTTAACAGATTTAGGATAATCTTGCAATTAGCCTTTTTTAATTTTTATCTTGGTTACTTTTGGCTTGATTGGCTCGACTTTAGTCACGACAATTCGGAGTTGCCCTTCTTTAATTGTTGCTTCGGCTTTGTCGGCAATCACCTCGGCCGGCATGGGGATTCGGCGCTGGAATGACCCATAATTTACTTCTTTACGATAGTATCCTTCATCTTTTTCTTCAGTTTCTTCTTTGCGCTCACCGGAAATATCGATGAAATTTTCACCGACCTCGATTTGTAAATCTTCTTCTTTTACTCCGGGGATATCAACCGTGACAACTATTTCTTTTTCCGTCTGACGGACATTCACGGGTGGAGTTATTAAGGTTCGCATCCGAAGCCGCGGGGAGGACCAATCTTCATCTTCAAAAATCCGATCGATGTCGCCAAAAGGCGTCCAAGGCATTAAATACTTTGGCATGCTTCTTACACCTCCTCTCTCTTGTTTGGAAGAATCTTCGTCCAAGAATAAATCCTCGAGCGATCTTGAAAAAATATTCGCGATGCGTAGGGCTAAGGGAAGAGACGGCATCGAGCGGCCGCGTTCGACCGAGATAATCGATTGTCTCGATATTCCCAGTCGTTCAGCCAATTCCTCTTGAGTAAGTTTTTGCTCTTCCCTTAGATTTTTAAGCCTACGGGAGATTCTTCTTATATAAATTTTCATTTAGGTCTCCACCCAAATTGTAAAGAAAACTTTACATTTTGTCAAGATGTTTTCTACTATTGACATAATGCCTTATTTCTGTTACAGTATATATCGAAATGGGGCTCTAAGATGCGTGAGCATCTTCACAGCCCCGAGCGAAACGAGGGGCTATATAGATTCGACAGGAAAGGATTTTAACAATATCAAGTCGAGAAGGCTACGAACCTCGTAAAAATCGTGGCAAAACACTAAACGCTAACAAGCAATTAGTTCCTGCCTTAGCCTTAGCGTAAGCTAAAGCTAGCACGTCATTCCGATTGTTGGTTAACCGATCGGAAATGGCGCCAACCGTTAACCTTTGGGGATGGAAGATCGTCCTGGTACTATCCTTGAAACAAACGAGGGCATGGTTAAGCTTGTCAACTATTGTTAAATAATTTCTTGGACGAGGGTGCAATTCCCTCTAGCTCCACCATCGAAAAAACCACTGATAAAGTGGTTTTTTCGTATAAAAAGATTTTATCCACAGATTCGAAGATAATTAAATTTACAGGAGACATTTAGACCCTTGACCCCCACACCAAATTGGTATAGGCGTATTTATAGGGTTTATTTCGAAATTTGTGGTGTGGGGGTTGACAAACTTTTCTCCTGTGGTAAACTCTATACCGTGTTGTCAAAAAGCTCTTTAGCAATTAAAACAACATCAAGAGAAGATAGTTAGTTTCTTGCCTTTCAAGGACGGGACCTTAGTTATTCTTCTCTTCGCTGGAGGTTCATTATTTGTACACCGCGCAAGTCGGGTCGCCTGGTAACACATAACAGCCAGAAGCGAGTACCCGCAAGGGGAGAAATACGGGGGAACGCCAAAAATAACCTCACAATTTGGAAACAAAAAGTCCTAATACAAAAATTTAGAAAGCTATTTATACCCATTATCGTGGGTGGGGGGATTATTGTTTTGAATTTAGTCGGCAATGGTAGTTTTGGTATTGAGAAAGTTAAAGCTGCTGAACCAAATATTCCGGTTCAAATCGAATCTAGCCAGATCGAAAAGGCAAAACAACTTATTGATAATGTGATGCCAGTCTTAGGGGAAGAGCTAAATTCTGGCACCAACACTTTGTCAACCGGGACACCAGAAGGGTTTTTAGCCAAACCTTTAATTACGGAGACAAAAACCGCTGCTCGAGCAAAGAAAGAATTAGTCAGTGGACAAAATAGAACCACTTCGGCGGTGAAATTGGTCCAAAAAACCACGGTCAAGGGCGGCACTTACTACGAAAAAGTCGGCAATAGTTTTCCATACGGCTACTGTACCTACTACGTTGCTTCGCAAAGACCGATTCCTTGGAGAGGTAATGCGGGCACTTGGCTTTCGGGAGCCCGGGCAGCTGGGTTTGCGACTGGAGCTACTCCGCAAGTTGGCGCAATTATTGTGACCTCCGAAAGCGCCGCTGGTCATGTCGGAATTGTCAGTGCTGTTGATGGAGATCAAATTACAATTACGGAAATGAATTACCACGGTTTTGGCGTCATCTCTTCTCGAACAATTTCAACCTCATACGGGGCGATTAAAGGATACATCTACTAAAAAATAGATAATCGCTATACAATGATGTCGTGATGATGACGATTGTCATTTTTTCTCTGGTCATCTTAATACTACTATTTGTCTTGGTATCGAATTTTATATCGTCTTATTTTGGTGCGCCGTACTCAAAATCTCAAAAAGAAATTATTCAAAAAGCATTAAAATCCGCCAAGCTTCAATTAAACGAGGTTTTCTACGATCTCGGCTGCGGCAATGGCGAGGTGTTGCTTGTTGCAGAAAAATTTGGGGCGAAGTCAATCGGCTATGAAATTTCGCCATTCTATTATTTATTGGCAAAATGGCGGACATACGGTCACAAAAATGTTGAAGTCAGATTTCGAAATATTGATAGAGTCGATTTATCCAAAGCCGATATAATTTATTGTTATTTGATGCCAGCGGCACTTAAGAAGTTTGGGGACAAATTTCAAAAAGAACTCAAAAAATCTGCCCGGATTATTTCTCTTGATTTTCAAATAAAAAATATGCGCTTAACTGAAAAGCTAAAAGTCAAAAATCATACTATTTATTTTTATCGTTCTTTGAGTTCGAGCTCGACTTGACGGCGGATATCGCGCTTTTTGAGGGTTTCACGATGGTCATAAAGTTTTTTACCGCGGGCGAGAGCAATTTCTAACTTTGCTTTACCCTTTTTTAAATATAATTTCAAAGGCACTAAAGTATAGTTTTTTTGTTGCGTTTTGCCGATTAAAGATTGAATCTCGTTTTTATGAAGTAATAATTTGCGTGATCTTTCTGGCTCTTTGGTATTAGAAATATGCATATTTAAAACCCAAGCTTCATTATCTTGAATACGGGCAAAAGTGCCGTCTAAATTAGCGCGGTGACCACGGATAGCTTTAATTTCTTCGCCGGTCAGCACTAAACCAGCCTCGAAGGTCTCTCCGATTTCATAAAGCATTCGCGCTTTTTTGTTTTGAGCAAGTGTCATAGCTTTAATATACCTGATTGTTTGACTTTTTACGAGACGGCAAATAGTATGGAAGCAGCAATGGAAATCAAGATTCAGAAATTATCGAAAAGAGCGATTTTACCAAAATATGCTCATCAAGGCGATGCCGGTTTAGATTTATTTTCGCAGGAAGATTATATATTAAAACCGCTTGAAAGACACGAATTTGGGTTAGGCTTTGCCTTAGAGCTTCCTGCTGGCGCGGTTTCGCTAATTTGGGACAAAAGCGGTCTGGCAGCAAAACATGGCATTCATCTACTTGGCGGAGTAATCGATTCCGGCTATCGTGGCGAATACAAAGTGATAATGATAAATTTTGGATCAAAGCCATACAAAATCGAAAAAGGTGATAAAATCGGTCAGCTTTTAATTCAGCCAGTGATGCATGTTACAATAAAAAAAACAAAAAAATTATCAAATAGTAGTCGCGGCCAAGACGGCTTTGGGAGCACGGGAAAAAAATGATCATTGGATTGTCAGGAACTTTTGGAGCGGGCAAAGATACTGTCTCGCAATATCTAGTAAAAAAAGGATTTCAGCATATTTCTTTGTCAGACATTATTCGTGAAGAGACCAGTAGGCGCGGCATGGGGAAAGATCGAGATTCTTTACGGGGATTGGGCAATATTTTAGTGCGCGAGTCGGGCGAAGACGTTCTGGCAAAAAAGGCGCTCGCTAAAAAAACGAAAAAGAATTTGGTTTTGTCAAGTATTCGTCGGATTAAAGAAATCGATTATTTAAAAAAACAACCCGATTTTCTTTTGCTCTTTGTCGATGCGCCAATCAAAATCCGTTATGAAAGATTACGGGCACGCAGTCGTATCGGCGAGAGTGAAATGAACTTTGAGGATTTTAAAGCCAAAGAAAAATTAGAAATGTCTGGAAAAAGTACCCAACGGCTTGATTTGTGTAAAAAGAAAGCCGATATAATGATAGACAATTCCAAAACCGAAAAATATTTATTCAAACAAATTGATAAGATAATTACAAAGGAGGCGTATGCCAAATAGGAAAATTAGAAATCAAAAAATTGAAATCCGAAATATTAAAAAAGACAAATACAAACGGCCGAGCTGGGATGAATATTTTTTAAATATTGTCGAAATTGTCGGTTCGCGAAGCACTTGTGATCGAGGACGACCTGGTTGTATCATTGTAAAAGACAAACGCATTCTTGCCACTGGTTACGCTGGCTCGCCGATGGGACAACCGCATTGTGATGATGTTGGTCATGAGATGCAAAAGGCAATCGATGAGGATGGGAAGATTTCCGAACATTGCGTACGAACTTTACATGCCGAAGTTAACGCGATTGCTTACGCGGCCAAATTCGGTGTTTCAATCGACGGTGCTACTTTATATGTTAAATTTACACCCTGTTACACTTGTGCTAAAATGGTGGTCAATGCAGGCATTAAACGAGTAGTGGCCAAAACGAAATACCATACCGGCGATAGAACCGTTAAATTATTTAAAAAAGCGGGAATAAAATTACAAATTATCGAAAATAAAACCGAGAGCTATGAAAGGCAATGATGAGTTTAAGATCATCTGATCCTAAAGTGGCAAAACTTATTGAGGCTGAAGAGGGCCGCCAACAAAATGTTTTAGAGTTAATTCCTTCTGAAAATATTACCAGTCCCGAAGTCAGAGAAGCATTGGGGTCTGTTTTCAATGATAAATATGCCGAAGGAAAACCCCACGCTCGTTATTATGGCGGCAATCAAATTATTGATCAAATTGAGGACTTGGCGGTTGAAAGGCTTTTAAAAATTTTCAAGCTTTCCCCGGCAAAATGGCACGCCAATGTCCAACCTTATTCCGGTTCGCCGGCCAACTACGAAATCTATTTTGCTTTTTTGGAATTTGGCGACAAAGTTATGGGCATGCGTTTGGATCAGGGGGGGCATATCACTCATGGGCTGCCAATTGGTTTTTCTGGTAAAGCATATAATTTTATTGCTTATGGGGTCGATCCAAAACGGGAAGTGTTGGATTATGAGGCAATTGCGAAATTAGCCAAAAAGGAAAAACCAAAAATGATTATTTGCGGTTATACTGCTTACTCGCGGATCATTGATTTTAAAAAATTCGGCGAAATCGCAAAATCAGTTGGGGCGCTACTCCTTGCCGATATTTCACATATTGCTGGCTGAGTAGTAGGCGGCGTTCATCCCTCCCCATTTCCCTATGCCGATGTTGTAATGACAACAACTCATAAAACCTTACGCGGACCGCGGGGTGCCGTTATTATTACCCGCAAAGAATTTGCGGACAAGCT
>Ga0315277_10003607_pt1 | contig 20953 bp, 20 predicted proteins | sample YL17G05_15_MG_FD_203695 | JGI IMG/M metagenome (GOLD analysis project Ga0315277, IMG submission 203695) | Sediment microbial communities from Yellowstone Lake, YNP, Wyoming, USA - YL17G05_15 | ecosystem: Environmental > Aquatic > Freshwater > Lake > Sediment | place: USA: Wyoming | collected... | reverse complement strand
GCTTACTACCAGCTTCAGGCAGGGAAATAAAAGCTGCCTCGCACTGGAAAAGAAGGCTGAAAGGGCTAGGCAAACTAGAAAGGCTAATAAAAGCCAATTACTGGCGGCATCCACCTATTACCACCCCTTGAGTCCCCTCCCCAACCGAAGTGACCATCTTGCTATCATTAACTTTGGCTGTAATCTGCACTTTATTTAGATTATGCTAGCATTAACTAGCGAACCTGTCAAAACCCGCATAGTGGGGGCTCAACATTATTACAGGGTGTCATTGCGAGGCACGACAGTGCCGAAGCAATCTTTTCCCCCTCTATCGGTTGCGAGGAACGAGATTCCTCGCTTAAGCCTCGGAACAGGCTCCGCAATCTCTTCCCCTCTGTCTTTGCCAGGCTGACTTTAGTCAGCCGAAGCAATCTCGGAGAGCTAATGGGATTGCCACGCTTCACTCGCAATGACCAGTGGGGTGCAGAAAAATAGAGTTGCCCCCCTTTTAAGATCAAAAGACTATTGACAATTCCTTAGATAATGGTAGAATAGGCTTTATCGAAATAGACTCAATAAGCATAACCTCACTAGTAAATAGGCATTTAAGAGGAATTTCAGCGCGAGTGGTTAAGTGCGTGCGTCAGGCGATTGTGATAGTTCCCACGATGTTCAGCCGGGCATATATAGAAATGTGAAGCGGGCTCTTTTTCCCTGCCAAATCGAAACTTTGGCAGGGTGAGAATTACTGAAGTATTACAAAGGAGGTGAAATGTGAAGGTGATACTTAAGTTGAGGGGACACCATTACGTGGCAAAAGTTAGCATCTTTCTGATTATGGTGGCCTTAATTGTGGTGATGGTAGGCTGTGGTGATGGTGGCGGTGGCGGTATTGAGTACAACCTCACCATGGCAGTAGCTCCTGCCGGTAATGGAACGGCAACTGATTTGACTAATGCCTCACCTTATACAGCAGGCACTGCAGTCAGCATAAGAGCAGTAGCCAACCCGGGCTACCACTTTGTCAGCTGGACGGCGCCTGCGGGCGGATTCGCTAATGCGACTGCGGCAGAGACTACCTTCACCATGCCGGCTCAAAATGTAATAGTCACCGCTAACTTTGGTGAGGGCCAGCTAATACGGAATTGGCATGATTTGCATGCTATCAGAGACAACCCTGGCAATAATTATCTTCTGATGAACGACCTCGATTCCACCACTGCCGGTTATACGGAGCGGGCGAGCCCGACAGCCAATGGTGGAAAGGGCTGGCAGCCAATTGGAAGTCTTGTGGTTGACCCATTCACTTTCGAATTCGAAGTTGTTGACCCATTTACCGGCACTTTCGACGGTCAGGGGTATGAGATAAGAGACTTGTTTATCAATCGCCCTGACGAAGATGGTGTGGGACTTTTCGGTGCTGTCGATGTGGGAGGGGTCATCGAGAATGTCGAGATGGTTGACGCCGATGTGACTGGCAGTTTGGGTGTTGGCATTCTGGTAGGAGGAAGTTTCGGCACCCTGAGCAGCTCCTATTCCAGCGGCAGCGTGAGTGGCTTTGCTGGTGTTGGCGGTTTGATGGGAGGGAATGGCGGCAGCATTAGTGATTCCTCTTCCACCGCTAGCGTGAGTGGCCTTGATGCTGTTGGCGGTCTGGTGGGATTGAATGGGGGCGATGTGAGCAATTCCGATGCAGACGGTGATGTGACTGGCGATTACGATGTTGGCGGTCTGGTGGGAATCAATTATTATGGCGATGTGAGCAACTCCTATGCCATCGGCAGCGTGGATGGCTACGATTATGTTGGCGGTCTCGTGGGAGAGAATTATGGTGATGTGAGCTATTCCTATGCAGACGCCGACGTGACTGGACTCTGGTGGGTCGGCGGTCTGGTCGGATATAATGAGGGTGATGTGAGCTATTCCCATGCCACTGGCAGCGTGGATGGCAACGAGGTCAGCATGGATGTTGGTGGTCTGGTGGGATGGAATGTGGGCGATGTGAGTAATTGCTATGCCACAGGTGCGGTGACCGGCGGTACTGGCGGTAACTGGACTGGTGGTCTGGCGGGAGTGGTGGGAGGTACTTATGAAGATATTCATTATTACGGCAGCGTGAGTAATTGCCATGCCACAGGTACGGTGGCTGGCGATGTTGGTGTAGGCGGTTTGGTGGGAGTAGTAGGAGGGGGGGGAGATACTGGGAGCTTTGTGAGCGACTCCTATTCCACCGGCAGTGTGAATGGTAATACTTATGTTGGCGGTCTGGCGGGAGGGAATTATTATGCCACTGTGAGTAATTGCTACCACACCACGGGTGCGGTGACTGGCGAGTTTGATGTTGGCGGTCTGGTGGGAGGTGATGATCATGGCACTGTGAGTAATTGCTATGCCACAAGTACGGTGACTGGCGAGAGTGTTGTTGGTGGTCTGGTGGGAGGTACTAACGGGTGCGCTGTGAGCGACTCATATGCCACCGGCAGCGTGATTGGCAGTTCTGGCGGCCGTGCTGTTGGCGGTCTGGTGGGAGGTATTAATATGACCAGCACCGTGAGTAATTGCTATGCCACAGGTCCGGTGACTGGCGGTACTGGCAGTAGCGGGACTGGTGGTCTGGTGGGAGGTATGGGTAATGGCAATGTGAGTAATTGCTATGCCACAGGTGCGGTGACTGGCGGTACTGGCGGTAACTATACTGGTGGTCTGGTGGGACAGAGTGGGGGCACTGTGAGCAACTCCACTGCCACCGGCAACGTGAGTGGCAGTGACTATACTGGTGGTCTGATGGGAGCGAGTGGGGGCAATGTGAGCAACTCCGCTGCCACCGGCAACGTGAGTGGCGACGACTTTGTTGGTGGTCTGATGGGAGCGAGTGGGGGCACTGTGAGCAACTCCTATTCCATCGGCAGCGTGAGTGGCAATAACAGTGTTGGTGGTCTGGTGGGATCGAATGGGGGCAATGCGAGCAACTCCGCTGCCACCGGCAGCGTGAGTGGCGACGACTTTGTTGGTGGTCTGGTGGGAGTGAGTTGGGGCAATGTGAGCAACTCCTATTCCATCGGCAGTGTGAGTGGTAGTAGCTATACTGGTGGTCTGGTGGGATGGAATACGGGCACTGTGAGCAATTCCTTCTGGGACACCCAAACCAGCGGACAAGGCACTTCGAGTGGTGGAACCGGCAAGACCACGGTGCAAATGAAGGACTTCGACACCTTCGATGGCGCGGGGTGGGACATAATCGCCGTCGCCGATTGGGGCACGCGTAACACAGGCTATATCTGGAACATCGTTGATGACGTGAGCTATCCCTTCCCGAGCTGGCTGCCCATCTAATACAACCAGCACTGAAATGTAGGGGCGGGGTTTGTCCCCGCCCCTACAGCGTCCAAATCCTAAATCCCAAGCGCCAAACCCCAAACGAAATTCAAAAATCAAAGGTCAAAAATCAAAATGACAATTCAAAATGCAAAAGCCGGAAAAGCTCAAATGCCAAAGCCCAAATGACAATTGAAATCCAAATGCTTAAATGCCAAAACTACGTCATTTTGTCCTTTGGATTTGGAATCTGGCCGATGAGATTGCCACACTCTGACGGGTCGGCGCTCACAATGACAAAAGGGATTTTGATCAATGTCCTTCGGGTGTTCCTTTATGCAGACTAACCAAAGGCGACACCAAAGGTCATCCACCCTTCTTTTCCAGGCGAAGGCCACAGTTGAGCCATATTCCTTCTTCATTAGGAGGTACAAGAACCATTGCCCAGAGACCACCAGTTGAATTCCTCACCACATGCCACCAGTGAATTTGCAGTGGCGGTATACCGCGTGTTCTGAATGCTGCCTCTTCGCCGCCGATAGTTTGTACCATTAGCGCTGGCCATTCGGTCAATTTTGCCCTGGCTGCCGGTATGCGTACTGTAAATTCTTTCTTCTCCCAGTCCGCATCCAATTCCACATCCCACACCTTCGGAGCTCCCGGCAGATGACCACTACCACGAAATGTTTCCACTTTTCTCCTCCTTTTCTTCTTGATATTTGGGTTCTCTCATCGCAATCAAATATTCACATGCAAATTATCCACTAACCATTGTTAGCTGACGTTTTTGTCCGTTTGTGCTCCACCATCCTCACCCGGTTTAGTTCATTTCTAAAATAGCTATCTGGCATCGAGTAATTCCAGCATTTTGTTTATATCCGTGGTTGGCAGCTTGCAGTTATGATTCTGGCAGACGTAAGCCGTGGCCTTGCCCCCGATGCTCGATTGATTTTTGGTAAATTCGGCAAGCCGAGCTATTCCAGGCGATTCCTGTTCACTGGGATTGAGAAGCACAATCTTGTTGGGCAAGAAACGTGTTCTTAATGCTTCTACCATAGCTTTGGTATCTTGCGCCTGTGCATTGCCGGCAATGACCACTTCATGACAAGGCCCAACACCGAAGTCCAAGGCGATCATGAGTTGATTATGTGCCGCTGGTGATTGGTTGACGCTCCTGGCAAAGGCACGCCCGATTCTTGCTGCTTTTTCCTCCAAATCGGAATTAGCAGTCATACGCCCCAGACGAAGCAAGTTCAGCATTGCCACGGAATTTCCCGATGGAATAGCGCCATCGTAAATCTCCTTCCTTCTGACGAGCAGGCTTTCACCATCGTCGGGCCCGAGATAAAACCCACCACCATCTTCGTCCCAGAAATGCCTTATCATATCACCTGCCAATTCGAGAGCAGATTCAAGATGACTTGCATCGAAAGTGGCACCATATAATTCTATTAGACCCCAAACTAGAAAAGCATAATCGTCCAGATTTGCTTCTACGCCAGTCCACTCACCCCGATGGCGGTGCCAAAGCCGGCCATTTGCCTTGCGCATATTCCCAAGTATGAAATCTGCGGTACGGCAGGCCAGTTCGGCATACTCAGGCTCATCAAAGGCTTGGGCCCCCTTCGCCAATGCAGCAATCATGAGACCGTTCCAATCAGTTAGAATCTTGTCGTCCTTCATAGGATGGACACGTTTTTCGCGGTAAGCAAATAATTTCCGCCGTATCACTTCCAGATGCGTCTGAAGGTCTTGTTGAGACAGATTCAGGTCCGAGGCCATCTCTCCAAGCGGCTTTCTCAAATGCAGGATGCTGGCGCCGCTCTTCCTTCCGGTCGCTTGCTCCGTGAAATTGCCATCTTTTTCAATATTGAATACCTGGGCGATGAAATCTGCCTCTTCATTGCCAAGTGCCTGTCGAATTTGCTCCTGCGTCCAAAGGTAAAACTTCCCTTCCTCTCCCTCGCTATCTGCATCTTCAGCCGAGCAAAACACGCCTTCTGGCATTGTCATATCCCGCAGCACATAGGTGAAAATCTCCCGTGCCGTCTTTCCATAATCTTCATTTCCCGTTGCCTGATAGGCCTCGATGTAGGCCATAGCTAACATAGCTTGATCGTAAAGCATCTTCTCAAAGTGCGGAACAAGCCATTGCGAATCTGTGGAATAGCGATGGAAGCCAAATCCAACGTGGTCATAGATACCGCCACGCCGCATGGACTGAATAGTTTTCTCCACCATGTCCAATGCTGCCTTGTTGCCGCTACGTTTCCAGTAACGAAGCAAGAAGAGAAGATTGTGGGGGGTGGGAAACTTTGGTGCGCAGCTGAAACCACCGTGCTGTTCATCGAAGCATGCAGCAAGCTGCTCATATGCCAGCTTTAGTGTCGCTTCATCTAGTTCCCCATTGGCTGTATCCCGCGAGGTCTGCTGGAGTTCAGCAGTGATTTTATCGGACAGACTTAATGCTTCGCCTCGCCGTGTTGCCCAGACCTCTCTAATGTGAGGGATCAGCTCCATCATTCCAGCCAGCCCAAATCGGCTCTCCCTCGGGACATAAGTGGCAGCAAAGAAGGGTTTCTTATCTGGCGTTGTAATAATGGTAAGAGGCCAACCCCCGCTACCTGTCATCACCTGACAGGCGCTCATATAAACATTGTCTAAATCAGGACGTTCCTCACGGTCCACCTTTATGGAAACGAAAGTCTCATTCATGAGCCTGGCTACCTCAGGATGCTCAAAAGACTCATGTGCCATAACGTGGCACCAATGGCACGTCGAATACCCTATAGATAAAAAGACAGGCTTATCTTCCCTTTGGGCTTTCTCGAACGCTTCTAAGCCCCATGGGTACCAGTCCACCGGGTTATGAGCATGCTGACGCAGATAAGGAGAAGTCTCATTTCTTAGATGGTTAGACATAGAACTGCCTATTCCTCAACAACAAAACTATGCTCTATATTCTTGATTTAATCGTCTTCTTTTTCTTCTTGCACAGCGTGGCAGCATCCACAGTCGCAGGGCTCACTATCGGTGGCACAGGACTCACAACAGTACTTAACACCCTCTTTTTCATAGCCCTCTTCATCAATGACGCAACCACAAACCGGACATAATTGCTCTGTCATCTTTTCCCTCCTTTCCAAACTCTTATTCTTTATCGTTGCCGGGAATCATCTTGCACATTACTCAATTTTAAAAACCGCCAGCCTTGTTGTATGTGACTTTTGTACCAATGATTTGACTATTTTGGCTTAACGTTAACCTTCAAGCTGTCTATTTTGCCCACTCCCTTTAACGAGGAGACCAGGCCAATTATTGTGTTAGTGAGGATCTCCTTGGGGAAGGGGGTAAGGGGAAGCTCATTCTCATTGACGATAAGCCTGACATCGCCCCGCTCCAGATGAAGTTCCATGGCCCGTATGTTTTCAGTTCCTCTCAAGGAAGAGACTGCACCGACTACAGTTCGAGCCAAGAACTGTTCGGCGAAGGGGTTGAGTTTGATAGATACCTTGTTGACGGCAAGCTCTGCTCCAAGCTTCTTGTCCATTTTATACCTCCTGGCCTATTCTCAAGCCAGCACTAAAATTCAACCAGCACTTTGCTATTTTCAACCTTCACATTGTATATCGTAAGGTCTTTGGACATCTTGAGTGCACCGCTGAGCTTCGACATCAGCCCTCCCTTTAGCCAACGCACCACGTGTCCGGTACTGATATCAAATTGAGAGCCATGCACAGGACAAGTGACCACAGTTCCTTCCAGTTTGCCCTGTGATAAATCGCCCTTCATATGGGGGCAGCGATCATCAGTGGCATAATACTTATCTCCCACCCTGGCCAGGAGGATTTCGCGCCCCTCTGCCATTACCTTCTTCATTGTTCCGCTTTTCAATTCTTCTGTTTTGGCTACCTCTGTAAACTTACTCATAAAACACCTCCGTTCATAAATCCTAGCTATTAAGCGAATTATTGTCTACCCTGCTAGACTACCTTGCGGAATTTCTCTTTAGGAGCGCCACAAATAGGGCACACATCAGGAAGAACGCCGTCGGCGACATAGCCGCAGACCTGGCAGACGTAGTACTCGGTCTCCTCTTCAGCCATCGTATGCGCCAGCGCCTTCTTATAGAGCTTGGCATGCCCCTTCTCTACATCGCGGGAGTAACCCAGGACCGTGGCCACGCTCGTATTCCCTTCCTCGTTTGCCTCTCTGATGAATTGAGGATAAGTGCTGGCAGCCAGATTCTCCCTCTCAAAAGCGCTTTCCAGGTTCTCCTGAGTGCCAGAAGCAGCGCCCAAAAGGCGAAAATGATTGAAGGCATGGACTGACTCAGCTTCAGCGATGGCACGGAACAATCTCGCCACTTGAGAGTAGCCCTCTTGCTCAGCCTTCATGGCAAAAGCCAGATTCCTCAGATGTGACTGGGACTCAGCCACAAAACCAGCTTTAAGATTGTTCAGGGTCTTAGTCCCTTTGATCCCTGGCACCTCATGCGGGACGAGCTTCTCTGCCTCAGCACCGCAGACCGGGCAGCGCTGAGGTTTGTCGGTGCTAAGTTCCACGTGATGACAATTGGTACACTTCCACATATTATTTACCCCTTGTAAATTTAGTTTTTCCCCTTAGCGAGATACTTCTCGGGGTTCCGGTCGAAAGCCTTCTTACAGCCAACAGCACAGAAGTAGTATTTCTTTCCTTTATACTCGGAAGTAGCTGCTGCCTTAGTTTCCTGTACCTCCATCTTGCAGACTGGGTCTATGGCCATTGAGCACCTCCTTTCCTTAATTGCCAGGTCTAGCTGGCTTGAACCCTCTTAAACGCAGTGAGTTGGACACGACAGTGATGGAGCTGGCCGCCATGGCGGCTGCAGCTAGCATGGGATTTAAGAAACCATACTCACCTAGAATGAAATGAAGTCCAGAAGGGACACCAATCTTCCCGAAGGCAAGGTACAATACCCCGGCCGCCACCGGAATGAGGGCAGAATTGTAAGCAAAGGCCCAGAAGAGGTTCTGCTTGATAGTCCTCATAGTCCGCTTGCTCAGAGATATGGCGGTTACCACCCCCATCAAGTCACCGCTAATCAGGGTAATATCGCCAGTCTCCATGGCCACATCGGTACCTGTACCAATAGCGATGCCGATATCTGCCTGGGCCAATGCCGGAGCGTCGTTAATGCCATCGCCCACCATTGCCACCACCTTTCCTTCCTCCTGCAATTTCTTGACCTCTTCAGCCTTATGCTCAGGGAGCACCTCGGCCAGGACACGGCCAATGCCTGCCTCTCGAGCAATAGCTTCTGCCGTGCGCCGGTTGTCCCCGGTGAGCATGGCTGGTTCAATACCCATCGTGCGCAGCGTTTGGACTGCTTCTTTGGCGCCTGGCTTTAGAGTATCAGCTAAGGCAATAATTCCTGCTACCCGGCTATCCCAACCCAGGAACATTACTGTTTTACCTTCTTCAAGGAGGACAGCGGTTTTTTGTCCCAGCCCATTCAGGACAAAGCCTCGCTCCTCCATCAATTTAAGGTTGCCCATGAGAAGCTTCTTGCCCTCCACCAAAGCCTCGACACCCTGCCCTGGAATGGCATTAAAATCGGAGGACGGAGATAATTCCAGCTTCTTCTCCAGAGCGGCTTTGACCACAGCTCCGCCCAGCGGATGTTCTGAGTTATGCTCGGCGGAAGCAGCTAACCGGAGAACTTCCTCCGGGGAAGAAAAAGGGGCAGCGACCGTATCAGTCACCACAGGCTCGCCACGGGTCAGTGTGCCGGTCTTATCCAGAAGAACAGTGTTTATCTGGTGAGCTCTCTCCAGGGCCTCGCCATTCCTGATGAGAATACCGTGCTCGGCTCCCTTGCCCGTGCCAACAATAATCGCGGTGGGAGTAGCCAGCCCCAGGGCGCACGGGCAGGCTATAACGAGCACAGCGACAAAGTTGAGGAGGGCGAAGGTGAGAGAAGGAGCTGGCCCCACGAAATACCAGACTATGAACGTTACTATGGCAATGGCTATCACCACCGGCACAAAATAGCTGGCAATGACATCAGCAAGACGTTGAATAGGAGCTTTGCTTCCCTGTGCCTCCTCCACCATTCTGACGATACGAGCCAGCGTTGTGTCTTTACCCACCTTGGTTGCTTCGAATTGGAAGCTACCTGTCTTGTTAATAGTGGCACCGATAACCTCATCACCCATCTTTTTATCCACAGGGATGCTCTCCCCGGTAATCATGGACTCATCAACGCTGGAGTAGCCCTGGCGCACTGTGCCATCTACGGGCACCCTCTCGCCAGGACGCACCAGGATAAGGTCACCAACCTGAACCTCTTCAACGGGAATCTCCCTCTGCTCGCCTTCACGGATAACTAGAGCGGTCTTAGGCTGCATGCCGATAAGCTTCTTTATTGCCTCCGAGGTCTGTCCTCTGGCTCTGGCTTCCAGAAAACGGCCAAGAAGAATCAAGGTTATAATCATCGCCGAGGTGTCGAAGTATAAGTGTGGTTCCAGTACGCCGTTCGTAAAAAGGCCGGGGAAAATAACGGCTGTCATGCTGTAGAAGTAAGCCACCGAGGTGCCTACCGCAATCAGGGTATTCATGTCAGAGGTCTTGTGTTTCAGTGCCCCCCAGGCCCCTAGGTAGAACCGCCACCCAGACCAGAACTGCACTGGCGTGGCCAGGGCCCATAGTAAATAGGGCTTGCCCACAAAGGAAGGAGTGAAACCCAGAATCATGATTATTGAAGCGAGGATGGCAGCGACTATAAGTCGGTTCCTGAGAACCCGGATTTCACGCCGGGCAGCGGTGGTCACATCCTCCGGAGCCTGCACCTCGGGACCAAGTTCATAGCCGGCGTCTTTTACCGCTCGTCTCATGTCAGCCAGCTCCGTTCCCTCCAGATACTCCACAGTAGCCTTCTCCGAGGCCAGATTCACGCTGGCTGAAATCACCCCGGGCACCCCGAATAGAGCCTCCTCCACCCGGGCAACACAGGAGGCGCAGGTCATTCCGCCCACCGGGAATGTGGACTTCCTGGTGGCGACCCCATACCCCAATTGTGAGACGGTACCTTTAATCCCGGCAAGGTCCACTTTCGTAGGATCGTATTTTATCGAAGCCTTCTCCAAAGCGAAGTTAACGTCAACCTGCTCCACACCGGGAGTCTCGGAAAGGCCCTTTTCGATAGTAGCCGCACAAGTAGTGCAGGTCATTCCAGTTATGCGGATTGAAGCCCTGTCAGACTTCTTGGAATTAGTTTTGTTGCCCACTGTCTCTCCCTACCCTCTCTTCTTCTTCCTTCAACAAATTGTTGAATACATCAACATGGTATGATTCGTGCTTCCATATCCGGGCAAGGACCTCTTTCAGGTCAGAGCCCTTAATTTCCTTGGCAGCGCGGTCATATCCAGCCGCCACCTCTGTTCAATTTTGATGTCAGCCTGAAGCATAGCGCAAACACCTGTCGCCCGCTCAACTTCGGTGTGTCCAAAATTGGACTGCCACCACTCTTCTTGCTAACAAACTGGCTGGCACGCACTACTAATATGCGCGAATTTCTTCTCTAAGAGCTATAAATCTTCCAGCAAAGTGGTGAAGGTGTCATGATGGTCTTCTTCTTCCTGTAGTATTTGCTTGAAAAGAAAGCCTGTCGTGACATCACCTTCTTTGAACGCCGCCTCTATGATCTTCTTGTAAAGAGTTATGGCATTCGCCTCATCCTTAATATCCTGCTTTATCATCTCTTTGAGAGTGCTACCAACAAAGATAGGGGTGGGCTTGGTTGTTGGTATCCCGCCAAGGTAAAAGAGCCTCTCCGCAATAGCTTCAGCGTGTTTCATTTCGGCTATGCCTATCTTTTTCAGCTCATCGTGAACCGCAAACCCTTTCACCCCACCCCACTGGACATGTTGCCACATATACTGGATGGCCACTTGCATTTCTCTGGCAATCGCATCATTCAACTTGCCCAGAAACGCCTTTGATACTTTGGTAACAGAATCATGTTTTTCTACCATTTTGTACCTCCGATTTTCTTATTTGTCGCTTGACACCGTCAGTTTAATGAATTCCGAGACTGGTAGTCAATACCAAAGGCCCTTTTCACACTTTGTCCTCCTTTGCTTGGGCGATGTTTCAAGGCAAGAAGTTCAATTGCCTTAGCCACTCCTCCTAATCCTTCCATGCCTTTTTGTTCCTTCGCGTAATCTTCCTGCACCTCTAACTTATCCGTCTATCCTTTGCCCCGCAACTACTTGAGTTTTCTTTCCAGCCTCTTGTTCACCTCGTCCCAGTTGACGATGTTCCAGAAAGCGTCAACGAATTTAGCTCTTTCATTCTTGTAATCCAGATAATAAGCATGCTCCCAAACGTCAATAACCATCAAGATAGTAAACGAGGGATAAACATTTGTGTTGTGTTTTTCTATCTGCATTATTATTGGTCTGTTAGTCTGCTTGCAGAAACTGAGTGCCGCCCATCCCGAGCCTTCCGCGCTGGTAGCAGCCAGACTGAATTCCTTTTTGAATCTTTCAAAACCTCCGAACTCTTTCTCCAGGGCTGTGCCCAAAGTTCCGGTTGGCTTTCCTCCCCCTTTGCCCGCCGGCGCTAGATTAGCCCAAAATAATGAGTGTAGCTGATGTCCTCCGATGTGAAACGAAAGTTCTTTCAAGGTAGCTTTGACATCAAAGTCAGCACCTTCTTTGCGAGCCTTGTCCAGCCTCTCGAGTATGGCATTAGCGCCATTAACGTATGCCTGATGATGCTTCTGGTGGTGCAGAGTTAATTGTTCCCTGGATATATATGGCTGTAGCTGATCATATCCGTAGGACAATTGGGGTAGAACATAAAACCTCGCTGTTTCCATAAGTCTTTTTCCTCCTTTTCAAAATCTCATTAATATTAGCCGGGTTGCCAGTTCTACTATCATAAATTATTGCTGCTTTAGCCAGCCAGCCTCCTTTCCTGAAAAATCATCAGGCAAAGCCACGCTCCTTATGCTTTTTGGCGATGGTGCTAGCCAGGTTGTCCAGGGCCTTGAAATCCTCTTCTCTGGGGAATCCCTTGGTGAGCACGGGGGCCAGCACTTCCGCCTTAAGGTTGGGAATCATTCCCGTGAGCTGTTCCACAGCCTTGCTGCCCCAGCCGTAGGAGCCAATGATGGAGATGAACTGCAGCCTGGGTCTTAAGGCGTTGGCCAGAAATGCCGCATAGGCGATGTTAGGATGTGGGCCAACCAGCACCGTAGGCGTGCCGATGACCAGAGTGGCGGCGTCCACCAGTGCCATGGCCAGTTTCCCAACATCAGTGGCTGCCAGGTCGAACTGCTTAACCGTGACGCCTTTGTCAGCCAGGGCTCCCACAAAACACTCCACCATTTTTTGGGTGCTGCCATGCATGGAAATATAAGGCAAAACGACTATGTTCTTCGGTGAGCCGAATACCCAGTTTCGATATGCTTCCATGATGAACTGCGGTTTGTCATGCATTGGGCCGTGGCTGGGGCCGATGATATCAATCTTATAACTGTTGAGCCTTTCCAAATGCTTCTCAATACTGGTGCGGAAAGGCATCATGATTTCCGCAAAGTATCTTTTAGCCGCTTCATGGACTTGCCCCCCATCAGATACGTACAGGTCCGTGGTAGCCAGATGGGAGCCAAAAAGGTCACAGGGGAAGAGTATCCTGTCTTCCCGTAAATATGTAAGCATGGTCTCAGGCCAGTGTACCCAGGCGGCGTGGATAAACTCCAGCGTTTTATCCCCCAGGGATAAAGTTTCACCATCGTTTACGGTGATAAATCTGTTCTCCGGGACAAGCAAGAGAGCCATGAGCAAGTCCCGGCCTTTGGGCGTCGTGACCACCTTGGCACCGGGATACTTGGCCAGGACCTGGGGGATACTGCCGGAGTGGTCTTGCTCAGCGTGGTTGGCAACGACATAGTCGATAACAGGAACATCCTCAAGAAAAGCCATGAGGACATGGGTCACAGAGGGATTCACAGTATCTATCAAAGCAACTTTCTGGCTTCCTCTCACCAGGTATGCGTTATAGCTTGTGCCATCGGGAAGGGGTATCAGAGCGTCGAAGAGACGCCTGTCCCAGTCGATAGCGCCTACCCAATCAACATTTGTCTTTATTTGTCTGGCTTTCATTCGGTCCCTCCTTGATAATCCGGAAGTCTCTTTTCTCCTTCAATCCTCTCTATTTGTGTGATGTCTTGTGTGGCCTCCAGCGTGCCTAAATACTTGCCAGCTTTATTCCGCACGGCAAAATATCTTATGTATATCTTCCTCCCCTTCAGATCTATCCAGAATTCGGCTGAATCTCTCCTGCCAGCCTTGAAATCGGACAGTAGCTGGTTTACCTTATCCACGCTGTGCTTCGGATGGCAGTTCTGAACCGATTCCCCGATTACAGCAACCGGCCGTTTGAAAATTCTCGTTTCATGTTTATTCCAGAATCTGACCAAATCATCTTCATTGACGAAAGAAATTTCTATCGGTATCGTTTCCAATATTCCAGCTAGTTGTTCTTGGTTCAAATTCTCTATCATGACACCTCCACCACTTACTCTTTCATTTTCTCGAACTGGTCCTTGCTTGCTCCGCAAACAGGGCATACCCAATCGTCGGGCAGTTTCTCGAAAGGTGTCCCCGGCTTTATGCCGCCGTCGGGGTCGCCTGACTGGGGGTCATAGATATACCCGCAAACAGTGCATTCGTATTTTGCCATTTTTGATACCGTCTCCTTTCTCTCCTCGATGTAGCTGGGAGCCGTCCTGGGAGTGGTGCCTCTCTTAACCTGCTGGTAGTAAGCATAAGTCATGGGTTCACCTGCTTTGAGAACATCCGCTCCCACAAGCTCCCCGATAAAGATGGTGTGAGTTCCGACCTCTACTTGATTAATTACCCTGGCTTCGAGATAAGCTAAACTATGGTCAAGCACTATGGGAGCCTTAGCTTCACCTAGTTTGTAATTAACATCTTTAAGTTTGTCTATTTCCCGGCCCGATTTGAAGCCAAAATGACCGATGAAAGAGAGTGGTGTATCTTGAGATAATATAGAAGCAACAAAGACTTTGCTCTCGGTGATAAACTCGTGTGTCAGGTTTTGCCTGTTGATGCACACGGCAATGGTTGGCGGCTCAGACATCACTTGAAACACGGTGTTGGCGATTTGTCCATTAAATCTGTCGCCTTTTCGGGAACTTATTACATATAGGCCGTAACTGAGATTATGCAGAGCCTTGTGATTCATTATTCATCTCCTGTTATCTTTATAGTTAAGCCCTTAAGTCATTGTAATTCTCTCTCCCCTGGCGGGAGAGAGTTTCATACAAAACATGCAGCAGACTAGTTTACATAAGTTCTTTTTCGCTGGCTTCCACAGCCCGCTGTAATTCAGCGCCGAGCAAGGGCGGCAATCCCTCTATGTCCACCCTGAGAAACCCCCGCACTATGGTGGCTGTAGCTTCGGTTCGAGTTAGCCCTCTTGTCATGAGATATTCTACTTCTTCCTCAGCTATCTTGCCCACTGCCGCTTCATGGGATAGGTCGACGCCAGCTAAAGTACCTTTAAGCTCAGGTATGGCATGAATAATACCTTCTTTATGCAAAATTAGCCCACGGCATTCCAGATGGCCTTTGACATCAGGGGCATTGCCTTCCACATAACCTCGGGCAACAATGCTCCCTCCGGTAGTTATCGCTCGTGATATGATTTCTGTTTTCGCCCCCTTAGCATCAAGGATGACTCGGGAACCAACGTCCAGCGACGACCCCGGGCTTGCGACCAGAATACTGTTAAAGCGGACAATGGCGTTTTCACCGACACACCTGGCCGTGGGATACATTTGTAGTGAACGGACTGGCCTCATCAGTACATAGTTACTGAGGAAGAGGCCATTCTCTTCCACAATGGCGACAGTACGAGGACGGACCGCTGTTGCTGGGTTCCAGCTATGTATCATGGTGAAGGTAACCTTGGCCCCTTTCTTTATGTAGAACTCCGAGACGCCCAGATGCAAGCCGGCTTCCTCGTTGGAAGCAGTGGTACAACCGGTAATGATATGCAACTCCGAGTTCTCTTCAGCAATAATGATGTTATGAACCTTCTGAGCCAGTTGCGCCTTGGCCAGATAGAGACAGGCCTGGACCGGGTACTGAGATTTAGCGCCAGGCAGTGCCCTAAAAAAGTAGCCATCGTACTGGCCCAGCTCGACACTGGCAGTGTACTTGTCGGTGTCTATTGCTACTGCTTTCCAGAAGTAGTCTGACAGCCAATCATATTTCTTCATTGCCTGGCTGACAGCCATTACCTCTATACCTTCTTGCGTGGCCGAAGTATGCACCGGAGTATTATTTGTCTGAATATATGTGCCGGACCTCTGTCCCATGTCATCCAGCATAACGCCCACCCCCAGCATTTGCTCTTTAGCTCGAGCCGGTAGCTGTGAAGCATCAGCCCGGTAAGACTGGGGTTCAGTTTCGCTAATATAAGCACTTAAATCTATGTCCTCGCCTATTGCCGCCGGTTTACCGGCTGCAGCCCTGGCCTTCTTCTTCAATATCTCCGATGGTTTTATCTCACTCATTTGGTACACTCCTCACGGAGCAGCTAATACACGCCTTATATCCCTTTTCCTTAATGGTTTTTAGAATCTCCTGGGGGTCACCTTCACAGTAGACTGTGCCGTCGCACATAACGTAGCCAGTGTGAGCGCTTACATAGTCCAGAATATGCCCGGTATGAGTTATGATGAGCCCGGTACACTCCCGGCCACGTATCGGACAATCTTTTTGCAGCAACTCATTTATCAGCTCACCGATGAGAGCAATATTCACCAGGTCGACTCCGGACTCGGGCTCATCGAGCAGAGCCAGTTGCGGTTTTTGTGCCATTAGCTGCAAAATTTCAGAACGTTTTATCTCTCCACCGGAAAAACCCAGGTTGATATCCCGCTCCAGGAAATCGGACAAATCAGTCCGGCTTGCCAGCCTACTAATTGTCTCCGCATCGCCACGTCCTCTAAGACAAGCAGAAACCATATCGCGCGTTTTTACTCCCCTGACTACCGGTGGCCTCTGAAAAGACATGCCAATTCCCATTCGGGCCCTTTCATCAAGAGGTAACTTCGTTATATCTTTGCCCATGAACGTTATGCTGCCCCTGGTCACCTGATATTTCGGGAAACCCATTATTGTCATAAGAAGAGTGGTCTTGCCGCTGCCATTGGGACCGAAAAGGACATGACTCCCGCCAAGTCTTATTTCCATATTTACGTTATGCAGAATCCCCTTGCCCTCTACTTCCACAGCTAGCTGCTTGATGCTTAAAGCAATATCCCCCATGTTGTACTCTCCTTCTGTCTATCTAAGCTCCATCCAATGACCAATGCTCCTTCTTGGTAAACCACCCCGCAGGGTCACTGAGATACTCGTAGGAATCGAGAAGGGCGAGATGGTGCCCCCGCTCCTCTCCCGCCAGAGTCTCATAGAACCGCTTTTCCACGGGTAGGGTGCTTTCTTTGCTTCGAGAGTGATACAAATCATAAGACTTGACCTCCATATCCATAGCTATCTTGATAGCACTGAGTTCAGATTCAGCCACTTCAAACGTGCGACCCAGCGCCTTAGTGGCTTCGGCAAACAGGGACTTGATTTTCTTCCCTTTCTCGGATGGTGGTTCTACATCAGGCCAATTCTGCCCTCTGTTTAAGGCTTCATATATTTCCACACACTTCTTACGGTGAACGTCTTCTTCATTGGCTAGCTGGCGAAGTAGTTCCTTAGCCATCTTGTTGCTGCTTTTGCGGCTTGCCTTCTGGTAAAACTCCTTGCCATCTACCTCCATCCGGACGGCGAGCTGAAGCACTTCTATCGTCCTGGCCTGTTCATTTCCCACTTACTATCTCCTTTTTACCCTCCGAGCCAATTAATGCCATATTCTGACCACAACAGACTAGAGTGCCGCCGCCAACCTTGGTCACCGTCACTTCATTGCCACAGATATTGCAGCGATATTTTTCACCAACCTTTTTAACAGCCATTTCAATTCTCCTTTACAATATTATTATTTGCTCAGCCTCTGGAGGTAGCACTGAGTGCGGTCCTTTAGGGTCACGCAGTATGTGGCTAAAGCCTCGCACTACATCTTTTAATCAGCCTCAAATTTCTGTTATAAACGGTATACTTGCTCCTCACCTATAAAAATAAGAATACTGCCAGGACAATGTTTGGCAACAACACCTGAACGCCTTTCTGCGGGCTAGCTTTGTCTGTACCTTGTATATCATCGGCCCCACCCACACGAATTTCCACTATAAGGCGGGTTAAATAGAGTGATAAATCCGCCTAATGATACAGCAGAGGCGAATTATTCGTCAAGCAAGGGTGTGTCGTTGCGAGTCTTTCCGCTGAAGGACGCGGCAAGCCCACTGGATAAATCCCAAATTCCAAAATCCAAGCTCCAGATAAATCCAAATATCAAAATCCTAAATTCTAAACGTTTTGCGCATTGGTACTTGGTGCTTTGGTATTGTCCCGACTTTGTCGAGGATGCTCGATAATATCGGCATTTGGGATTTGGTGCTTGGGATTTGGAAATTAATATCACCGCGGTGTGAAGGAATTCCTTCCGTCACGATTGAAATGGTAGGTCGGGCAAAGTCTTCACGCTGAACTACCTTATGAGTTCTTCCAGCGTCTTATCGCCGCTCCCTGATGGGTAGTATTTGAGCTCCGCTCCGTATTGTGGGTCTGGGCCGACGACATCCATGGTGCTACTCACCGCCTCTTTTATGGTCGCGTTCTCAGAGCATAACTGTCCAATCAGGTAGAGAGTGGCTTCATCCGTGTAGTCCAAAAGCACGCTGGCATCCCAGGCAAGGTAGGCCGAGGCACCTTTATCAACAAATGCTTCAGCCAGGTCTGGCAAGTAGATGCCGGAACAGCCCATCATTATGACGACGGTGTTATCAAAATTCTTGGTCATACTTTGGCGGATGAATTTTTGCGATATACTGAACATCCAGTCATAACCTTCAGCAATCTTAGCCATAAACAGCCGGTCCTCTAACTGTTCGGGCAGATATTTCATTTCACTATATTCCTCGTTGGTAAACAACGTGGTTTTCAAAATCGTCCCCCCTTCCCCTTCCAGAATGCCGGAATGAGCCCGAAAGATGATTAGCTCATAGCCACGGCCTGGTAGCCCGCGGTAGAAATCAACCGTAATGTTATCGCCCCGCCAGAGGTCGACTTCAAAGCCGTAGTCCTCAAGCTCCCCAGTGACATTTGCAATAAAGGTCTCGTTTTCTTGCAGGCTAGAAAGCTGGTCCACGATTGCTGCCCTGGGTCTCCCCGTGTTGTTGGGCGAATGGCCCCTGGGGTAAACACGGACAAAGACCACAACACCGGCAATGGCTAAGGCGATAAGCAGCCAGCCAAACCAGGGCAGGCGCCCGGGGAGAGGCTTGCCTCCAGTCGGCTTTCCTTTGGTCTGGTTTCGAGCTTTTCCTTTAGCCAATGTCTTCCTCTGCCCTCATTGTTGGTTCTGTTCAAGCAGTCAGACTGAGAAAAATCTTCCCTGGCCAGCTTGACTGAGTACTCTTCCGGTGACGAACTCGTGCAATTTACCTCGATTTTAGCCTGTTTTGCCACAGGCAGCAATCGGCAAACGGATGCCGGTGCCAGGATAACCAGCCTGTTTGTTGAGGAAGAACTCGCCTACCGCAGAAGGTAAGAAGGCAAGACACCAAGAGACGGCTTGCCCTCCAATTCTTCCGTCATTGCCAGTCCCGACAACTGGGGACGTGGCAATCCCACCGGGTAAATCCCAAATTCCAAAATCCAAGCTCCAGACAAATCCAAATATCAAAATTCAAAATCCTAAACGTTTTGAGCGTTGGTATTTGGTGCTTTGACATTGTCGCGACTTTGTCGAGGATGCTCGGTAATATCGGCATTTGCTATTTGGTGCTTGGAATTTGGGATATGACAATCTGCTCCCTCAAGGGGAAAGTGGCAAGATGCAGGAGGGGGCAGCTTCACGCTGCCCCCTCCTTTTGAATCCTTCTCCGTGCGAGAGCATCATACGTTGTTAAATCATGGCTATCCACAAGGAGTGAACGCGCCGCCCGTTACGTTGCAATTGTAAGGCGAGAACAACTGACAGGCTATGGTGTTGACCGTCGGGGCTAACCATTCCGGGAGACCCAAGGGGTCAGCAAGAGAGTCCAGCACAGTCCCCACCAGCCCCAAGCCCCATCCCAGCATATCGACTGACCAGCTAAGAGGACCTCCAACCCAACTGCCAATGTTGTCCAAGAGATCCGGAGTTATCCAAGAGGGCAGACCTAGTGAACTTCCCGCAGCGCCCAGAATCTGTCCCACAAGGTGAAAACCACTCTGGACGATTGCGAACGGGATCTTGGCATACGTTGCCGGAACTATACCATCGTAATCACATTGCTCCGCTATCGCCGTGGCTGCAAAATCCTGGTCCTCGACGGGGCCCGTCAGAGGGCCGGTGATAATGATTGTTGGCGGGTCAAAAGTATAGCTCTCCAGTGTCGGGGTGAGAGTTATGATAGTTTCTCCGGCGGGCACGCCCGTCAGTACGTATTTACCGTCTGCATCGGTAATAGCCGTACCGGTCCATGGGCTGTGGGCCGTCACCAAAACACCCGCCAAGGGGATGCCGCCCACCCGGATATAGCCAGTGATGGTATAGGTGCAGCTCTCATCTATATTGCCATCACAGTTGTCATCTATGCCGTTGCAGACTTCCGTGGCCCCAGGGTTAACGGCGGCATTGCTGTCATCACAGTCCCCTGTGAGAGCCGTTAGCTCCGAAGCTACCTTGTAGCCCGTGGGCCTCGTGCAGGACGTGGTATCCGTTGTGCCATCGCAGTATAAATCGCCGTCAGCATCTTTGTACCAGGTCTGGCCGGGATGCTCCTGGGCATCGCTGTCATTGCAGTCCGTGTTATCTAAAACATAGCCTGACGGCTGAGAGCAGGCCTGTTGTGACACAGTAGCGTTGCCGTAGCTGTCATTATCGTTGTCCAGATACCAGGTGGACCCAGCTCCCTCATCTACCAGGGTGTCGCAGTCATTGTCCTTGCCATCGCAGAGCTCAGGGGCGCCGGGGTAGACGGTATTGTCATTGTCATCGCAGTCGGTGTTATCTAAGACATAGCCTGAGGGCTGAGAGCAGGCTTGCTGTGACACAGCCGGGTTGCCATAGGTATCACTATCACTGTCCTGATACCAGGTGGTCGTTACTCCCTCATCTATCAGGGTGTCGCAGTCATCATCTATGCCGTTGCAGATCTCGGTGGCCCCAGGATTGACAGCCGCATTGCTGTCATTGCAGTCTCCTGAGATAGCCGTTAGCTCTGAGACTACCTTGTAGCCACTGGGCCTCGTGCAGGAGGTGGTATTCGTTGTGCCATCAGAGTATAAATCACTGTCAGCATCCTTATACCAGGTCTGGCCGGGATGCTCATTGGCATCAGCATCGTTACAGTCGGTGTTATCTAAGACATAGCCTGAGGGCTGAGAGCAGGCTTGCTGTGACACAGCCGGGTTGCCATAGGTATCACTATCACTGTCCTGATACCAGGTGGTCGTTACTCCCTCATCTATCAGGG
>Ga0315277_10003605_pt1 | contig 20960 bp, 20 predicted proteins | sample YL17G05_15_MG_FD_203695 | JGI IMG/M metagenome (GOLD analysis project Ga0315277, IMG submission 203695) | Sediment microbial communities from Yellowstone Lake, YNP, Wyoming, USA - YL17G05_15 | ecosystem: Environmental > Aquatic > Freshwater > Lake > Sediment | place: USA: Wyoming | collected... | reverse complement strand
CTCACTGAGTTCACAAAACACAGCGCTTCAAGATCAGGTAAACTACCTTCAATATCAAGTGAAAAACTTTCAAAATGAGGTGATTAACCTCAGATCACCAAGACTTATCCAGGTCAACTGGAATGAGTGGGATAGCTACCCTTTGTTTGTTGCACCTTGTCTGGAGATTACTGGAATGTTGTTCAATGTCGGAAGCGATCCTGCATATTGCAGACTTCATGTAGTCCTCTATCAAAGTGGGGGAGGGGTAGCTAATGACACCTACGTGGAGCTTGGCACAATAGATGGGGAATCATGGATATATGTGGGTACAAGTGTTTTCTATGAAGGTAGCTTTGGTCCTCTCACAGGTTGGAATGTGACGACTGAATACTGACAAGCTAATTCCAACACGCTCTTAGGTCAAGTTGAAAAGCTGCATGTTCAGAAGTGACACAGTTCGACGGAAAACCCCTACCTTCCTTTTCAGCGCAAAAATGTTTGAGCTATTCTTTGTTTTTCAATCCCGATCTGCCTGATTAGCCTGTGGGCATGAAAAAGAACAGCCTCGACTTTCTTCTCTGTTATCTCGTCCTCAACTCTCTTCCCAAAACTAACGATCAAAATGGGAAAAGTCCTTATTCTTCCATACTCTTTCTTGAAGCCAAGAGTCGGATGGCAAAACTCGCGCGCGCTCCAGATGAGCCAGATGAACTGAGGATACGATATGGTTCAACTTCTTTGCGCGTGGTTCGTCTCACTGTTTCGTCCTGCCATACTTTCTTAGATGCGTCCAGTCGGCACATCCGTGAACATCTCCAAAGTCGACAGCGTTAGCACTCGCCCTCGGCTTAACCAATCCTGAGTTTATCCAAGGCTTAGACTTTTAAGACCTAATCTTTCCTCCACTCACACTCACAACGAATTTTTAAACTCGAGTTATCAATTAGACGGAAAAAAAGCAAAAAGAGCCGAAAAATGGAAATCTGGTCGCATCAAAGTCATCACAGGGCAAGATACTACTTCATACGATGATCAAGCAGGATATTTCCGCAAGTTTTATCTAGCTTATGCCTTCAATAGTAGAACCCTAGGTTCTCTGAGGGTGAGGGAAGTTGACTCGCTCGTACAGGAACAGTTGGAAGATCATTCTTGACATCCTGAAGTGTGCTTCTAGTGAGGAGGTGAAGAAGACGCACATCATGTATAGGGCTAATTTGAATTATGTTTCTTTTCACAGGCTTTTTCCGGTTTTGGTTGATCAGGGTTACATCGTTGAGGTAGGCGATCCAGAAGGCGGAGTTCTGTATCGCACGAGCGAGAAGGGGATGGCTCTGGTTAGAGTGTTGAGCGAAGTTGAGACGAAAATTCCGCGAAAGGGCCGTTTGCGGAAGGCTATTCTGCTTTGCTGATGGAGACCTCTTTAAGCGTGGCACCCATCTTTATTCCCAGCTCAACAGGTTCGTCTAAGAAGTTGGACATGACAATGTTCTGGACGGTAACATATGCTCCGGGAGGAAGGATTATCGAGCCCACGGCGGACTTTTTTCCTCCTAACTCGTCTTTTTCTGAAAGATTTAGAACCCATCGACTTAGCTTCATCTTGCCAGCCTTCTCGTTATAATCGAGAATGCCAAATTGTGAGAGCGTGATCACTTCGTCTACGACATCTTTGACCGAAGCCTTAAGCTTCTCGGCCACTTGTTCGAGGCTGTGCCAGTCTCCGTCACCGATCGTCTCAAGAATTCTTCCTGCAACCATCTGACTGCACATGGTACAGTCTGCTGTTTCAATATTAAAGGCTTGAGAAGGAATGCGATCGAACAATTTTCTGGTAGAATTTTCTGGTAAAATCTTCTGGTAAGATCGTAGAGTAAAGTTGTACAGTAGAGTCATTCAGTCGAATCGTTCCCAATCTTTTAAAGTTGTTTCTGCAAGACTGAGTCTTGGTTAGATCGCAGTCGGCTATGCAACTTGGTCTGGTTAGGCCGGTCTAGCCGGTGCCGAGTGAGGGGCACCAATAAAGATACCCAAATTGGAGAAAAGGAGAGTGATGAATGAAATGAACAAGAAATTGACCTTTGCCTTGATAGTGCCTTTGATGTTGGTTCCGCTTGCCTCTTTTGCCTATGCCCACTTTTACGGCTACGTTGCGAAGCGATACGCGATACATGTCGGTTCGGTTGAAGTTGCTCCTATATACTTTCACATAGACGAGCTTAGGATGATTGACGTCGACAACGATGGAGTCATCATTGGAGACGAGTTCAACTATACCATTCACCAGGATGCAGCGACTGGCAAGTGGTACGTGGACATAGTAGCTGATCCGATTCCGTCGGGCTTTGTGTTGAACACAACTTTGAAAATTCACATCACTGGAAAACTGCCGGTTAGGTTCAACTTTGGCGAAGCACCCTATGGAGGCTCTTGGGCTGGTCCATTTGTCAATTGGACAACATTCCCAGCCTGGGACGACCCGTTGATCAAATGGCATCCTGGCCTTAGCACATTGCCCGGTGTTAGCAATCCGATAGAAGGTCCATGGAGCTATGAGATGAGAGTTTACAAGGAGAATGCTACAGGTGTATTCGGTCCTGTTGGATCAACAGAGGAGGAATACAAACCCAGCAACAATATAACCATAATACAGCATCTCGACTTCAGACAACCAGGCCAGATTGTTGGCGAAACATGGACTCCGAAGGATTGGATGTGTAAGCGCATTCTGATACGCTTTGAGTTCCAATTCATAGAAGAATACCCGTCGGTGTTCAGCTCTGAAACTTGGATGAACCCAAATTGGCCACCGTCACCGCCAGGGATACCAACATACCCGCCATAGCAGTTCCAGTCTCATCGGATCGTACCTTATACTTTCCCCCTTTTTTGGAACAATATACAATAACGGGTTGAGTGGCATGCGAAAAAAGTACAAACAGGGTGCAAGAAACAGCCGAGCCCAGTTGACAGTCGCCCTCGTTGCCCCTATACTGCGTATAAGCGCAGGCAGCATGGGATGCACGATGATAACTTCCAATCAATCCTTAACCCACATCAATCTCCTCACTGACTACTGGATGGAATCCTACAATCGCTCACCATACGAAACCCAAAACACGACCCTGCCTCAACCTTGGAGGGGCATGACATGAAGAGGATATTTGTGGCGCTCATCATTCCCATTCTGTTAATATTGGTAAGCAGTATAGGCGTCTCCCACTTCACCCAAGATACTGAAGTGAGGTATGGATTGCACCATGCGGACGTGGATGTAGGGCTTGTGGCCTACGAGTACAAGAGCCCCTGGCCTTCTTCTTCTGTGGACGCGCCAGATAACTACACGCTTCAGATATCAACCCCAGTATTCCCCGGATGGTACTGCTGGATAGGATTCATCTTGCAGAACTTCGGCACAATCTATGGGGCGGACGTCAGCGCTCCAACATATACCGTAACCAGTGACGGTCTAGGCGTGTCCGATTATTTCATTCACACTGAATACTTCTATGGACCTTGGACTGAGAACAGCGTTCCAGATTATGTCAACGGCGCGGTTTCGCCTCCGCCGCCAGGAGACGTTTCGTCGCCTGTGTACTTGCAGCCTTCTGAGGTGAGTGGCGGTTCAAATTCGTTGAACTCGATGGTTATATGGATCTATATGGAATATCCGAGCGATGCTCCAGATCTGAGCAATCCCATCCAGCTAGTAGTTGCGATAACGGCCACTTCGTTTCCCGCTTCCTCAACAATTAGTAGTCAATTTTGGCCTTGACTAGGGAGGCTGAAGAAATTTCGTTCTGAGCAAATAGCCACAGAAGGGGGAAGCAGATATAACGGAAAGAAGGCGCCTGTCGAAATGTGTTTTGCATGTCTTGCCTCAATATTGATCGCACTGTTACTCAAAACCTTGACTTATGGGTTCAGGAAGGGCATCGTTCTTGCCATAAGATTGACTGCTGACATAATTGGTAGTGGTGCGTATGAATGTTGCCATTTTGACAATCTATATATACCGGATTTGAAATCACTCCATTCATCAAAATTCTCGAAGCATGTGGAAAGGAAGTCCAGATGAAAAGAACCTACAGTGCGTTTCTAGCTGCTTTCTTCGCAATACTCCTCGTAGCCTCTCTTGGCGGACTATATTATGCTTACCAAACGCCTACTGAAGTTAAATTGGCATCGGCATCGTATGAGTACCAGAATCAAGGAATATTTGATTATACTGCGATTCTTGTGCCTAACTTGATCTATAATAGGACGACTCTGGGGAAAGGCGAAGGAACGCTATTCAGAAGAATCACTGATAGCATCGTCTTGAACTTCACCTACACGTTTAACTCTTCGAAGCCTTCAAACATCACTGTAAGCTACAAGACTTACGAATGTGTGACTACTCCGCTATGGACAAAGATGATCAGTGAGACACCAGAAGAAACATTGAATACCACTGGAATCGAGGCCCATGTTTCGATGAATGACGCTCCATTTCTCAACGTTTCGTCTGTCGAGTACTTGGTCACTCGCATAAACCAAGAAACGGGAATCGGCATAACGCAATTTACAGTCAATGTGACTGTTCAAATCAGGGTTGATGCTGATTATGGTGAGGGATCAATTAGTGATTTGTTCACTCCTCAACTCACGGCAGGCTTCAGTTCTACTGCCACCGGAGGAGATATAATATCGATTGGCGGGCTGGAAGATTCAAAGACCGGTAGAGTAATGAGCACCGAAACAGTTCAGCAACCGTGGGTTGTAACAGAACGATACTTCTTGTCCGGATTTTTCTTTGCTTCAGTTCTGGGGTTCGCCATCGCAGGTTGGCTGTATTTGAAGCGTGGTCCACCGCCGCGCGAAGTGACTCGGGATGAGGTGGTTGAGGAGATCATCGCTCCCTACGAAGAGATAATCTTCGAAACAGCTGGGGAACCAAAAAAGGAAGAAGCTACAACCATCGTGACGGTGAAGACACTTGAAAACCTCATAGGAATCGCTGATATATTATCCAAACCTGTTCTCCAAACACAGAAACCAGAAGGAAAAATTGAATTTCAAGTGGTTGATGGCAACACTCGGTACAAGTACGAAGCAACAGTGTCGGAGTCAAGCAAAGAGACGGCTGGCGAGGTAAGCAAAGACACAGCTGGCGAGGAAGATTGAAGAAACCTCCTACAGAGAGGAGCCTCGCAACATCGCTTTTACTGTTTCTTGTTGTCTTCGGCCTCTGGCAACTTCACGATTTTATTCTGTCTAGCATGGAGCCATCCGACTTGGCAATCTACCTTCTCTACTTGGCCATACCTTCCGCTAGCTTGGTGACTTTTGTCGTTTTTGTTAAACTGACGAGATCAAGCTTCAAGAATCAAGGATACAGACGGCCGACCTTCATCAAAACGAAACATTGCATTGGTCTGGCTCTGCTCTGCTTGGCAATTTACTTCCTGATTTTCTTGTCTCCCGGATTCTCAACAGGCATATCGTTCCTTGGCATTAGAACAGATCCATTCCTTCTTGTTTTTCGCGTAGTCTCAGCAGTCATTTTTGGCGTTGCTGGAGAATCGGTCTTCCGAGGATACATCTTCCGGAAACTTTCAAGAAACTATGGCTTCCTTACGTCTCTCTACACATCTGCGCTACTGTTCAGCCTCCATCAAGTTGTTGTGAGAAACTTGCTCACCATGAGCATAGACCAGCTTGGTATATTCGTATTCACAGATGTCCTCGTCCCATTTGTCGGGGGACTATTTCTCGGATTCCTATTCTACAAGACAGGATGGAGCCTCTTAGCTCCGGTAATATTCCGCATTGGGATTTACTACTACTTTGACCCACTCGCAATTGCATCTCCACCTGACGTATCTTGGTGGGTGGCGATCGCGTTTGAAATGGCAAGTTATGCGGCTTTGATACTGATGGTAGATTACGCTATCAAGGAACCGGCTGCTCGGAGAAGGAAGTATGGTCTAGAAAGCTGAAGAAGAAGGGCCAAGGTTCATGAAACTCAGGCATAGGCACCGGGGAATTATCCTAGATATTCTCGCAGTTGTCATCTGCATTCTTGCCATTGTGGGAGCTTATTTAGGGCTTCGAATTGCCTTAAGAACGACAACTCCCTGGGTTGCTGTTGCCTCTGGAAGCATGAGTCCGGCTCTAGACACAGGAGATCTCGTCATAGTCCAAGGAGTCCCTGCAAGCGAGATTAAAGTCGGAGACATCATAGTTTTCGACTCTCCACCCGACCCTTACTCAACGATCCACAGGGTGATACGGGTGCAAAATCAGTCTCAAAACAAGATTTTTTTTGTTACTAAAGGAGACGCAAATTCCGATGAAGATGTTCCTGTATCAGAAGATCTAGTTCACGGCCACGTCATATATCGAATCCCAATTCTCGGCTACTTGGCACTCGACCCCTCAATCGTAATTATTCTGATCATAGTTATTGTGATTGTAATACTCGTCTGGCCAGAAAAAGGTAAAAGGAAAATTCACCTACGCAGAAGAAAGAAGCGAGGCGAGCCCATCCACATGGGAGCGACATCATTTTCTTCCTGCTTTGAGGCGACTCAACAGAAGCGCAAGTGTCGCAACGGTCAGGGTCAATTCGAGCATGAGAGTCGAGAACTCTGACACTATTTGAACGTAGCGTGTGCTGTGAAGATACGTAAAGTAAAGAGCAACACACGTACTGTCTGATGCTGGTAGCTCTTTCAATGTCCTGGGAGGTAGGTAGTCAACTGAAACACTATAAGGAGCGTTAATCAGGGCTTTTGGGAACAGTATCCTGCAAAAACCGATGGTTCCGTCTGGTGCGGACACATTGAAGTTTATCTCTCTCTCTGCCTGATCGAAGGCAAATCCTGAGATCGTAGAGTTGCAGATAGTATTAATTGTGCAGATTTGCTCTCCAAACATGACGCCAAAGCTCGAAAAGGGTGCCATAAGTGGAAATCCGTCTTGGTTAGGGGCATCAATGATCCTTGAAGCGTCACCGATCCCGTCTTCATTCAAATCTGTGCCTGCATAATCACTCCAGAAGTTGCCTTCAGCACCGCTGTCCCAAAGGTTAACTGATCCTCCGTAAGCCCAAGCTTGGACGGAATTCCCGAACAAATTGTTGTGATAAATCGAATTATTGTAAGCGCCTCCCATAACTATGCCGCCCAGACTGCTTCCGCTTACATTGTTACCCGTTATCGTATTGTTGTTGCAATAGAATGACGCGACTATTCCCTGAGGGTTGTTCTTGACGATGTTTCCCTCTATGACGTTCCCAATGGAGTCTACCAGCAAATAGATGCCGTGCATATTGCTCTCCAGTTCGTTATTGACAATTAATATTCCAGAAGATTGCCAAAGCTCAATACCCGCCTCATTATTGGACACCACGGTATTGCTTGCGATCGAACAATCCGAAGAACCCCATACAAATATACCTCTACCTCCACTAGAGGAACAGCTGAGGACAGTACTATTGTCAACGCTTGCGTTTTGAATATGATCCAAGTTAACGCCCCACAAACCATTTTGAACTGTAAAACCGCTAATTCTAGAGCCGCCAACACCTACAGAGATAACAGAGCCAGTTCCGTTACCGTCAACAATTGTTAAGTCTCGACTCGCCCCAACGAGTTTCAGGCGTTTATTCACAGCCACATGCTCATAGTATGTCCCTGCATCCACGGTTACGGTATTTCCATCCACAGTTTGTGTGGCATTTATTGCTTCCTGTATGGTTGCATAGTCCAGGCCGGAATCGATATTGTGAACTGGCAGTTGAACAGCCGTGGCACATGGATAACTGATGGGAAAACGACCAACCAAGAAAAGCCCAGCACACAATGCAATAAGAATTCCTCCCATTCCGAACACGTTACAGACTCCAATGATTTGTTAACTCACAAATCGACTAGTTAAAGATTAAGTTGGAAAGTTCTAGCTCAAGCAAATGCAAGCTCCGACCTCCACTTGCAAGAAAACTGAAGCACGCGCGCTAATCCATAAAAGAAGTCATATCAAAACAGAAATGGAGCGAAAACAGAAAACGCAACGTAGCAAACGCTTACAGCTTATTCCTAAAGCTCAATGGCTTAACATGGGAAAAGCCAAAAATGCCATGTCATACGCAAATTTCCATTCATACCAAACGAGCAAGAGTTAGACGCTCTAATCTCCGGTTCCGGCAAGAAAACAGCAACATTCCTACAAGTCTTGAAAGAAACAGCTATGCGGTCAGGTGAAGCAAAAAGATTATTGTGGACAGACATAGACTTGGAGAAAAACATCATAAGACTAAACGATCCGGAAAAAGGTTCTAACCCTAGAATGTGGAAAGTCAGCCAAAAATCAATCGGAATGTTAAACACATTACCTAGAGAGAGCATGAAGGTCTTCGGTGAAAGCTCCCTGTATTCAATGAAATCCACTTTTGTACGAGCGAGAAAACGTTTATCGTTGAAGTTGCAGAATTCGCGACTCTTGAAAATATCTTTCCATACGTTTCGACACTGGAAAGCCACAATGCTTTACCATCAAACCAAAGATGCATAACTACGTCAGAGACTTTCTAGGCCACAAGGAACTGAGAAACACGGAGATATACATAAACATTGAACGCACTATATTTGAACCAAGCAGCGATGAGTTCACGGTCAAAGTTGCTGAGCAAACCGAAGACATCAAAGGATTGCTTGAGGTAGGTTTCGAGTACGTTTGCCAGAAGGATAACTTGATATTCCTGAGGAAACGCAAATGAGCAAGCACTACGGAAAAAGACACCCAAGTCAGCGAAATAGTGGCCGGGGTGAGGTAGCCCCACCCACGGTGGCGATATCTCCATTTTCGCGCTTCTTCGCGGCCACTTTCTCCTTTTTTTTGCGCCAGGAAACCAGAATCAGTCTTGCCCGAGGTATCTACACAATGACCTCTCTGAGAATCTCTAGAATCTTGTCTCTCTCTCTTTCTGGACTGTATCTAACTAGCTACTGTAGCCGTTTTAGAGATGAGGAGAGGTGAGGTTCGGTGGGTGGGAATTATTTTCAGGAACACAAAGTGAGATTGTACCTCGACAAGGACCTTTACGTTGCTTTCATTAGACTTCAAGCAGACAAAACCATAGGCCGAAGCTACGCCGGTTTATTGCCCTTCGTTGAGGGCCTCTACCACATGGGATATATCAACAAAGACGTTTACCAAGCGCACGTATTGAAGTACAGCGAGAAACTCGTCACCAAGAAACAGTTGACGCTTGTCGAAACCCAGGAAATGGAGAAAAACATACAACTAGCAAGATTCTTCAAGGCCGTGGCAGAACAATGGGAAGGACTCTCACCCAGGCAACGCGAAGCCCATCTGAAAAAAGCTATTGCTGCAAGGGCCAAGGTTCCGCAAGCCGAACTCATAATACAACTCGCAGCGGAGAAACCTGGAGCAAATCCCGGGGCCTTGCCGAAGGGAGATCCTCACCATGTTTCTTAACGGTTTTTTTGCGCTTGTACCTTCTTTAGGTAGGGTGGTTTTGAGCGTTTGGTGTGGGTTGTTTGGTTTCAAGTTCAGAAGTGTTTCTCAAAGTGTTCTTTTCTTCCACGGAGGGTGTTGATTTGGGCTTGAGGGTTCTGACTCGAAAAATCAGGATGGATCTCACTTCTGAGGATGAAGATATATGTTCGTTGTTGTTTGTGCAGGCTAGGGCTCGTAGAGCATGCAGGCTTTTTTTGGATTATTTTAGGGTTCAGCGGAGTTTGACTAGGACCGAAATGAGTAGGTTTGCTGATGATCTAGAAGGTGGCAAAGTGGAAAAGGGTTTTAGATATAGTCGAAGGCAATTTTACGCTCAGGTTCGGAGAACCTTGTTAACATTGGGTCTGATTAGTATCGAGCAACGTCTGGTTTCCGCTCAGGGCTTTGATATCGTTTCTGAGCGGGTTAAAGAGAAGTATATTCCTGTGCGGCAACCTATTTCGAAGCGGCCTCCTGATGGTTTGAATCTCGTGAGGCTTATGTGGATAATTTGTAAGCGTTGGAATGATGAGTTTTTAGAGAATACCGAAGACGGTTCACAAGGCAGCAATTGAGCGGATAGTGAATACGGTTCCAGGAGCGAACAATAATCACTAGCGCGCGCGGTTTCGAAGTCAGCGGCGGCGGCCGATCGATCGAGTCTTGAATGACATTTTTCAGATCAGAATTGGTTGTGTGAAACATTCTTCCGCAAGAGTTATCTAGGAGTTAACATGAAGCATTTTCTGAAGTCTTCTTGGGAGGAAGGGGAGTGGGAAGAAATTCACTGGTTTCACGGTCACAGAATTACTTCTGCTTCCGTGGAATCTACCATATGAAGGTGGAGATTAGGATCCCTTCGGGAGATGACTTGTTTATTGTCCTTGCTTTGAAAAGAGATGATTTGACACAGGACAATCGTTCTGTTTCCCACGAAAGTGGAGACCGCATAAGCCTGCATTAAGGCGACCGAGAAAGTAAGGAAAAGGGGGGAAAGAATGAAAAAGAAAGTGATTCTGGGGATAATACTAGTGCTAATTGTAAGCATATTTGACATACCTTTCAATTCGTTGATCGTTGAAGCAGTTGCGACTACCATATGGATCTATCCAGATGGGTCGATCTATCCTAAAGATGCACCGATAGCGCATGTTGGAAACGTCTATACTCTTATTGCCGATATTCATGGATGGGATATTTTTGTTGAGGGAGGAGTATCCAACATAGTAATAGATGGAAACGGCCACACGATTTCTTCTGGGCGCGATGTTGTAATAGGCTTGGGAGGAGCTGGAATGGGTACTATTGTTGTTAGTGGTGTTACTATCAAAAACACTATCATCAAAGAGAATGACGGAATCGGGATCGCTGTTAATGGTTATAACAACATCATCACGAACAACACAATCGTGAACAATACCTACGGTGGAATCGACCTTTGCTTCAGTGGTAACACCGTCTCTGATAATACAATCATGTACAATAAGATTGATGGAGTCTCTATCAGTTGCGTCTATGGCTATACGTCCAGTGGTAACACCATCACCGGCAACCTGATCTCGAACAATGACAACGCTGGAATTAGTCTCTGGACCGAGATCACTGATACTACGATCATCCACAACACGATTTTGAACAATACGTATGATGGAATCTATCTCGAAAAATCCAGTGGTAACACCATCAGTGACAACAAAGTCTTGAATAATACCCGCCATGGAGTCTATCTCTACGATTTCAGCACCGACAACGTCATAACCGATAACAGAATCTCGAACAACGGTGACGATGGAATCCATCTTCACAAATCCAGCGACCACAACACCATCTCTAGCAACACGATCTTGAATAACGGTGACGATGGAATCTATCTCGAAGGATCCAATGGTAACACTATTACTTCGGAAAATACATTGGCGAATAATAATTTTGGCATTAGTCTTTCCGCTTCAAGTAGCAACACCATCTCTGACAACATGATTGTGAGCAACACCAACGATGGAATTTATCTCAGCAAATCCAGCAACGACAACACCATCTCTGGTAACACAATCTCGAACAACGGCGACGATGGAATTGCCCTCTCAACTTCCTCTGGCAACACCATTACCAACAACAACATCTTGAACAACAATGACGATGGAATTGATCTATCGACAACCTCCGATGCTAACACCATCTCTGACAATACAATCTTGGAGAATAATCGTAATGGGGTCTTACTCGTCGATTCCAGCAACAACAACATTGTCGACAATGCGATTTCGAAAAATTCTGAAGATGGAATCGCTCCCAGAGTGTCCAAAGACGAAATCGTCAGCCGCAACTTAATCTCTGAGAATGGCCACAATGGAATCGAATTCTATATGTCTAGCGACTGTACTATCACCAATAATAACATTATGAACAACACAGAAGCCGGAATCTGTCTTATACTCTCTACTGGCAACACTTTCCATCACAACTTCATCATCTGTAATAGAATTCCAGCTATGGGTGACGGTGTCAATGCTTGGGATGACGGCAAAGAAGGCAACTACTGGGGTGACTACAACGGGACAGACTCAGATGGAGATGGAATCGGTGACACTCCATACATCATTAATGCCAACAATAAAGACTGCTTTCCACTCATGTGGTGGATCAGGATAGCAGCACCTGCAAGTCTAACATCTAACTACGGCTGGGGAACGACCCAGAAAGGAGTGTTTTGGCCGGTGGACCACGAATGGATAGATCGTTTAGGTGTCATTCGTATCAGTTCAATAGCCTATTTAGGCGAAGTGATTGTTAGAGGCGATACCATTACATACAAGGATACGGTGAAGCATCTCTATGTTGCTGAACCAGATAAACCCTATGAACCTAAGCTTGAGATTTCAGTCATTTTGCAACCAGGGAGATCAATCGATGTTCCAATCTTCCATGGGTGTAAATCAAAAGAGCCTGTTCCAGAGACATGCCTCTTTCAGATAAAAGTCACAACGGTCGAAGATTGCCCCAAGACCTATACGGCGGGGATAGAGATCCATTGGGTGGGTATGGAAGAGTGCGCTAATGGACATAAGATTGTAACAGGTATGACTGCTGAGTTCCGTACAATAGTGGAAGGAGGATCTTGGACTTACCTTAAGAGTGATGTGAAACTGCCTCCTGGTTGGAGTTACAGCGTAGATCCACCAAATGGTACTTTGTTTGAAACGCCATACATGGTTACTCTTAGAATAACAGCAGCTCAAAATGCCAAGGAAGGTGACATAGGAATCGTGACTTTGAGCGCATTCAGCAACGAAACAAAACTCATTCTTTGGCGGTTCGTTTACTTCGCCGCCTTGGACAGCGCACCTCCAAAGATTGAAGCAGTCCAACCCCCGATAAGCCATCCAGAGGGCCTAACAATCAACGCCGTAGTCAAGGACCTAGTAACAGGAATAGACAGCGTACAACTGTTCTATTCTTTGGACGATGGCCCATGGAAAAATCAAACCATGGACTGGTATTCGGGTGACACCTTCAACTCTACTACATTCGCGGTAACAATACCGCCTATTCCCAAAGACAGCCTGCTAAGATACTACATAGTTACTATTGACTGGCTTGGTAACCAAGCTCAGAGTGAAGTTCAAACATACATAGCGCGCGCGCGCGACTGGTGGCCCATGTTTCACCACGACCTGAAGCATACCGGACATTCAACATCAACAGCACCGAACAACAACCAGATTCTATGGAGCTACACGACCGGAGACGTGGTGTTTTCTTCTCCTGCTGTTGCTGACGGCAAGGTGTTCGTGGGCTCGTGGGACAATAAGGTCTACGCTTTGGACGAGAACACGGGGAGCCTGATATGGAGTTACACGACTGGCGGTTGGGTGGAGTCTTGTCCTGCTGTTGCTGACGGCAAGGTGTTCGTGGGCTCGGACGACAAGAAGGTCTACGCTTTGAATGAGAACACGGGGAGCCTGATATGGAACTACACAATCGGCGGTTGGGTGGATTCTTCTCCTGCTGTTGCTGACGGCAAAGTATTCATAGGCTCAGAGGATGGTAATGTCTTTGCTTTCGGTGGCGCGCGTACTCTTGCTTCAGACTTGAATGGTGACGGAAAAGTCGACATCCTTGACATCTTCGCAGTAGCAAGAGCGTTCGGAAGCAAGCCCGGAGATCCGAACTGGAATCAAGCAGCCGATCTGGACAATAACGGGGTCATTAACATACTAGACATATTCCTAGTAGCCCTGAACTTCGGAAAGACATACTAGTCTTTGACCATCACAACATACAAAGAAGCGCGCGCTCTCTTGAAAAGAAGCGCATTTCTTCGAGAACAGGTTGCAGTAACAGCAGGGTAAAAAGAAGCTCAAAAATGATGTTAGCGACCGCGCTACCCGAGGATCTATGACGTAGCTGCAGATGCTCCGTAGGACTGATTTAGTGTTTCTTGTGTCAAGACTTCTTCCGGGTTTAGTCCCCATGAGTTGATGATTTCTATCAGATCACGTATTTTGCTGGCTCTGGTCTTTGGCTGTATACTTAAGCCAGATGCTAGATAGACTCCTCGCAGGAAATCGACTCCTTTCATCTTGACATCGTGGTACGTGCTCAACGTGTGGCCCATCATGTACTCGACGTAGTCGCGCTCTACGCCCAGTGAAACCATTTGGGTTAGGAAGAACTTGCGGAGGCTGTGAGCCCTCAGATCGTATCTCCTGATTTTAGGGTTACCAGTCAGTACGCCGGCCTTGATGTAAAGCGTGTTAACTATATCATGGATGGTCGGTGGATCTAATGGTTTGATCTTGCGATAGTTGCTGATTAGAGGCGATTCGTCTTCAAAGGATTCTGGCGATCGCCCCGTTGTCCCGTTTTTTCGAGCGTTCAGGTAGGCTCTAAGGTATTCTGAAGCTTCCCCGTTCAGAAAAGTGTCGTAATCGTGACGTTTCCCCTTTGTTATTGCGGCTTCAACGTGAACATGAATAGGCATTGTTCCCTTTTCTAAATCTCGTTTGACATGGCGATATTTGAGTTGAACTAGGGTGCCGTTTCGAAATCCACCGACTGCCATTAAGGCGATTATTGCCTTACCGCGTACGTCTGCCACGCTTATAGTCTTCTGGATTTCTTCTGGTGTGGGTGCACGTTCTTCGTAAATGCCCCACCTCGATCTTCGATAGGGCATATCAAATCTAACTCCGTTGAGCAAGAAGAAGAATTTGATGTTTCTCACCATGCCGTGAACCGTTGCTGGAGCCATGCCATTTTCTTCTTGAAGATTATCGGCAAAGTCGGCGAGGAGATGTCCCATTTGAATGACGGCCTTAGGTATAGGAACTTGATCCTGCCCTTTGCAGTCGTTCATAAGCTGGTCGGGTCTTCGTTGCAGCCACTTGCTGAACCTATACATGTCGTATATGTAATTGGAAAGCGTATGTTGACTGCCTGTTCGGTGACGTAGCAGGTGTTTCGCGAGCTCCATGGTTGTGGAGTTTTCGAAAGTGAATCGCGCTAATCTGGGCTGCCCTACGACGAACGTGTCTATGATATATTGTTGAAGTTTTTTCTCGGCTGCGTTTTTTGGTTCGGGGATCTCGAGCGTCAAAGGTTGTTTTAGTTTGCGCCCGCCCGGGCTCTTGGTTATGATGAGGGATTGCATTTCTATGCACCACTGGGTTCTGGGGGGGAACCACTCGGTTGATGATTCTGCGGAGCCTTTGACTGGAAGAGTGAATCTCTGTTGTCAGCTTGCCTCTGTTCGCTAGTCGGAGTGATTTGGGCTAAGGCTTCATCGGTCAGGATTTTCTGCGGGTTTAGCCCCCATGCTTGGAGTATTTCTTTTAGAGCATCGATTTTGTTCATTTTGATTTTCGGTCGTATTCGTATTCCGGATGTCAAGTATATGCCGCGTAGATATTCGACCCCTTTCATTCTAACATCGTGGTAGCGATCTTTCACCGTGCGACCCATCATGAAATCGATGCAGTCGCGATCAACGTCGAGTGAGGCCATCTGGGTTCGGAAGAACTTCCTAAAGCTATGAGTTCTCAATTCATATCTTGTGCGCAGGGAATTACCTTCTGAATTGCTTTCTAGTATGCCGGCTCTGACAAAGAGATCGTGAACCATTTCATTGACGTTGATAACAGTTGTCGTTTTAACTTGTTTGCAATGGCGGGCCTTAATTAAAGGTGAGTCGTTGCGTATTTGTTCTGGCTGAATTTTCCGTGTGCCTTTTTTGCGAGAGTCTAAGTAGGCCTTGAGGCACTCTGATGCTTCCTCGTTCAAGAAAGTGTCATAGCTGCTGCGTTTACCCTTTACCAGTTCCGCCTTGACATGCACATGAATGGGGATTATGCCTCGTTCAAGGTCGTTTTTTACGTGCCGATATTGAAGCTTTAGGAGTGTGCCCACCCGGAGACCGCTGACCGCAAGAATCGTGATTATGACTCTTTCGCGAAGGTCTGCTAACTCTAGGAGTCTTTGGAGTTCTTCGCGGGAAGGGGCTCGTTCATAGTGCAACTTCCAGACGCTCATGCCGTAGGGCAGTGTAAGTCCTACCCCATTGATACGGAACATGCTCGTAATGCTTTTCAGGCGACTCCTTATAGTGGCCGGTGCTATGTTGTCTGCTCGCATATGGTCTATGTATTCGTCAAGGGCACTCGCCATGCTTGCCATTCCCTTTTGGTTTGAGCCTCCATTTCGGTTTTGGCATTTATTCACAAGTTGATCAGGCTCGGCTTTGATCCATCTGCAGAAACTGTTGAAGTTGTCAATGTATCCGCAAAGACTATGCTGGCTCCCTGTTCTGTTGAATAACAGATGTCTGGCAACCTCCATTGTAGAGAAATTGTTAATAGTAAACGGTATTAGACAGGACCTTTTGCTCAACGATTCCCAGATATACTGTAGAAGTTTCTCTTCTGCCTTGCTTTGCCGCTCCGGGACTTCTATCCTCACCGGTTTCTTGAATCTGCCGCCTCGAACGCCTCTTTCTATGATTAAGGTCTTATATTTCATTTTCCACAAACCTCCGATTTTAAGAATCTTCAGTCTTTAGACCTAAAAAGGCGAGCTGTCCTGAACTTAGCGCGCGCGCCGTGAAGAAACAAACCTTGAAGTGGATAAAGCAACTTGTCACTTCCTCAGACTACAAGGAGAACTTTAGAGCAAGCTTCATCACAAATAACGCAACAGCATCCCGCGCGACGGTTCTGTTAACTCTTCGGCACTTGGATGAGGTCCGTTAACCGTCGGCGCTTTTTCCTATGTTTTAGAGCAGGAGGTTCTGTTACCTCTTCGGTTGTTCGATATTCTGGGAAATAGAAAAAGAAGGGGATTACAGCGCGTGTTTACCAGAAAGTTACCAATGCGCCTATGGCAATGCCGTTTTGATAGACTGTGAAGCTTGTATCGCCTGCGCCAATTGATACATAACCGTTAGCGTCAGGAGTCACTGGTAGACCGATGTTGAACTTAACGGTAACTCCAAGCTGTGGCCAAGACTGATATGTTCCGCTTTTGTACCAGTTTATGGTGGATTTGTAGATGTCCAGTATGTTTATTGTTTGGGTCGGAACAACATCCGCCATGTAATTCCAACGGGGGCTGCCCGGCGCAGAACCGAATGCCTTGGCGATGAACACGATGTCTAGTATGCTAACTATTCCATCAGGCCACGTGTTTATTGTTGTGTACGGAGAAACGCCGCCACTTTGGTCTCCAGTAAGGCCCGGATCCAGCATTTCGATTTTGAGGCTAGTTGGTGTCGAAGGTATAGTCGGTACGTAGAACCATCCAGCGAGCGTTGTTTTCATTGCGTACAATGGCTGACCAAAGGGCTGACCAAAAGCGTAAACGTTGCCGTCCCGCGAGCCCACGTAAACAACACCACCAGCAACAGCAGGAGAAGAATCTACCGGACCACCTGTTGTGTAGTTCCACAAGGATGTGCCCGTCGCAGCGTTCAAAGCGTAAAAGTTGCCGTCCTGTGAGCCCACGTAAACGACACCACCAGCAACAGCAGGAGAAGACCACACCCACCAATAACCTGGTGCAAAGGTCCATACCAGCGTGCCTGTCGTAGCGTTCAAAGCGTAAATGCTGCCGTCCCATGAGCCCACGTAAACGACACCATTAGCAACAGCAGGGGAAGAAAACACCCCACCGCCGGTCGTGAAGCTCCATTTCAGCACCCCCGTCTTAGCGTTTAAAGCATAAACATTGTGGTCAAGTGAGCCCACGTAAACAACATCACCAACAACAGCAGGAGAAGAATCCACATAACCACCTGTTGGGAAGCTCCATACGAGTGCCCCCGTCGCAGCGCTCAGTGCGTAAGTGTTGTTATCAGCTGCGCCCACGTAAACGACACCACCAGCAACAGCAGGAGAAGACCACACACCACAATTAGCGAAGCCGCTGGACGAGCTGCCCGGTGTGAAGCTCCATACGAGTGCCCCCGTCGCAGCCTTCAAAGCATAAATCTTGTTGCTAGCTGAGCCCACGTAAACGACACCATTAGCAACAGCAGGAGAAGACCACACAACATTGCCTGTTGGGAAGCTCCATACGAACGCGCCCGTCGCAGCTTTCAAAGCGTAAACGTTTCCGTCGTTCGAGCCCACGTAAACGAAACCATTAGCAACAGCAGGAGGAGAAGCCACCGCACCACCTGTTGCGAAGCTCCATACCTGTGCGCCCGTCGTAGCGTTCAAGGCATAAACATTGTTGTTCTCTGAGCCTACGAAAACCAAGCCACCAACAACAGCAGGGTAGGAACTCGTGTAGCCGCTTATTGTGCGGCTCCAGAGAGTCTGGTTTGTGGTCGGCGCCGTTGAAGTGGAATATCCAGTGCGGTTCAGGTCGTGGTGAAACATCGGCCACCAGTCTACAGCCAAGGTAACAGTCACAGTCACAGCCGCGCCTGCCGAAACTGCCCATCTGTCAATGACAGCCGCACGGATCGTGAAAGAGCCTGCGGACGATGGAGTGAAAGTCCAACTGCTGGAAGTCGCGCCTGAAAGCGCGACACCGTCTAGATACCACTGATAAATGTATGGGGGACTACCACCTGGGGCGATGACGCTGGCTGTGAATGTTCGAGATTGACCAACATTCAAGGTCACGGGGCTAGGCGAAATAGAGACAATGTAGCCGACACTTATCGAAGGCGCGCCGGTCACAAATTGATAGGCGTTGCTGGACTCAGTTGCTCCGTTGGAGGTGAATTGTTGGAGCTGGATTGGGTCGGAGTAGACTCTTAAAGAGCTATCGTTGAACAAATAGAATGGAACAGTGCTACTGTCGAATTCTTGTATCCACGTCCAAGCAGAAGACTTGGCGAAAGTCATATCACTGTATACTACTGCCTGCATATCACCATAATACGGATTATCATGGTACTGTTGCGTCATCAATCCCGTGAAATAATCATTAGAGTCCTTCAAACTGTTTGGAAGACCAACGAAGCGCGTTGCTGAGTAGGCAGAGCAAGTCGTCGAATACGTTGCGGTGGTATTCCAGTCATAGACGGACATGAGGACGCTGCTCCCCGAAAAGCTTAGGGCCAACTGCACACTGTCTCCTTGATTTACATTAAGACTCACCGAGAAAAAGGAAGGAGGAGCAGGGTAGACTACAGTTCCAGAGGGGAGACCGAAGACTTGATAGATGGCGTTGAACCCTGGCGTGTAGTATCCGTTCGGAAGTATACGACTATCGCTATAAGCTTTGGTGCCGCCCCAGTCCCATGATAGCCCAACCAGGTAATAGAATCCTGTGTTCGAAAGGCCAACCAGAAAATACGCCGGACCTGTTTTACTTGACTTACCAAAAGTGTGGTTATAATCCTGCTGAACTGCAGTGACGTTGTAGGAAAGGCTGTTGAAGTCTTGTGTGAAAGTTGTCGCGAGTAATTCACAATATGGACCGACCGTTAGGGCGGCGTATTCGGCCCGAACCAGCTCAGCAGACAGAGCTCTACTGTAAATCTTGACTTCGTCGATGATGCCATTGAACGATAATGGATCGTCTCCGGGATTGTTGCCGATCCTGAGTGGTTGACCGGTGTAGGTCAGAGGACCAGTATGAAATTGGCTACCTACAAGCTTAGCGTTGACATAGATCTCTGCCAAAGTCCCATCGTAGGTTCCAACAACATGATACCATACGCCTGGTTGAATAATTCCAGTAGGCGAGTAACATATTGCTGGGGCGAATTCGATACCCGCATTCGGATTAACGCGCAGAAAGTAACCCTCATAGGAATATGTACTTACAATAGTCCCATAGGCACTCACATCATTGGCCTTAAACCACGCTTCTAGTGTGATCCCCGCAGTCGGCATAAGACTAGAGCCGGTCCCACAATCAACATAATCATCAACTCCATCAAAGCTCAACGCGTTACCTACTTTCCCACCGGTGGTCCATGAAGCTCCATGAACAGTTCCTCTATTGTTGTTGCCGGAAATATCGAAGGCCGATGGACCTGCGCCTTCATCAAGCCTCCAGTAGCCAACCAATCCTGAAGGCTGAGTGTAGCCGATGCCAGGTGCAACTGCGGCACCAGACATTCTCGGTATGGGGGTTGCGTGTTGCGGTGCCATAGCTTCCCCGTTAGTCTGATAGGGAACCAAGCCGTTGGCGTTTCCCGCCCCCGCAACTGTGAACTGTGACTCAGAAACTCCAGAGCTGCCACGGGAAGCAGCCACTCCAGAGAAAGTACTTATACGAAACACCGAGACCAAGAACAACACAACCAAGACCAAACTAACAACTGCTTTTCTATTCATTTTCCAAACCTTTCCCCCTTTTCTCCCATCCTGCCCTGAAATGAGAGGAACGAAACCATCAGAGAATCCGGCTTATCGGCTTCTCATCCCTGTGCGGTAAAAGCCAGCCGTGCTACATTGACGGGGTGTTTCTCCCTTCAATTGATAGAGCTTCGTAGATGCTCTTAAGTTTTGTGAAACCTTGTTTCAGCCTCCGTGGGCGGCTTGAGACTTTAACCGGATGGTATATTAATCGATTCACGAGCGCGCTAAATTACCCGGAAAAGTTTTTATGCCAAATCTTATGTATTACTATTTGTTCTGGGCAGTCCGGGGAAGCAGTGAGCTTGAAAATGCCTTCCCGGGCTGCCTGCTTGCTGTTTTCTCCGGATTTGCCAAACTCGCCGCCTTTGAGTGGCGCTAGTCTCGACCATTTTGAATGATGAACTTTCAGGTGAGTGGGAAACTTGCATAGAAGAAGTGAAGATCAGCTCAAGAAACGGCAAGTTAGAAGATTGATTTTTTGCTGCAGTTTTCATGATAATATCAGGTGCGAGACCGTTTCGAAGATGAGCCGCGCTGATGTCCTGGGCTTGTTGGATGGACCTGTTGAAGTAGGCCTCGTGCCTGATGTTGAGAAGGGCGAGGTTCTCGTTGATTCTCGCGGGAACGGTACTTTTCAGAGTGCGCCTAGGGGGGAGGGGG
>Ga0315277_10003604_pt1 | contig 20965 bp, 22 predicted proteins | sample YL17G05_15_MG_FD_203695 | JGI IMG/M metagenome (GOLD analysis project Ga0315277, IMG submission 203695) | Sediment microbial communities from Yellowstone Lake, YNP, Wyoming, USA - YL17G05_15 | ecosystem: Environmental > Aquatic > Freshwater > Lake > Sediment | place: USA: Wyoming | collected... | reverse complement strand
TCAGATGCCCGATCAAGCCCCTAACCCCTTCCCATTCCTTCGTGTTGAACTCCCGAAAACTCGGCGCCTCCTTCCCGATCCCGATCGCACACAGCATACTCCGATCGTGAAGATCAATCCCGCAAAATATCCGCTTGACTTCTGAAACCCTTTCCATTACCTTTTTCATTGTCGGGGTCCTCCTTTTTTTTAAATGATCTGATCTTAACCGATCACGATCTCCGAGGACACCGACATTTTATATTATCTCTTTTATTCATGATGACTCTGTGGTGAGATGGGAGTGTTCCAGGGTCCGAGTTCCGAGTTGCGGGAAGAATTTAAACACGACGCCACGACGATGAATTATTCTCTTTGTGTCGGTGTAAGGAAATTCAAAAGGACGACACCAAGATAAAAATGATTCCATTGTGTCGTTGTGTTTTGATTGAATTCTTTGCGGCCTTGCCTACTCCGCCGTAGCAGCTACGGCTACGAAGGCTGGATGCGCCTTTGCGATGAAGGGATTATTTCAGGTTAAGACGCTTCTTTAGCGCCTGGAGAGAGATGGTTTTTTCCTGGCGGCGTTTGGCGATCATTTTCCAGAAGGAGGCGCTGTTTTGAAGAATTACCTCTTCCCAGTCTTGTCCCTCCACTCCGATCAGGACCAAAGCCGGCTTGCCCTTGCGGGTCACCACCACCCGTTCCTTTTGCGCGGCTTCAACGCTCTCCCGGACCTTTTTCTGCAAATCTCTTACATTAATCGTCTTCATAGCGCCTCCCCGATGGTTTTATGGGCGGGCTTGCGCCGGATCGCCCGCACCAATACGATTTTTTGTTCCCGGTCAACATCATAAAAAACCCTGAATTCTCCCACTCTCAACTCCCATATTGGAGGAATCGCCTCAAACGGCGGCACCAGACATTCCAGCTTTTTCCGCTTCCTGGTCTCAATCTCTGGATCGCGCCTCAATTGTTTTTCTATGGCATCCAGGATGATCCTCTGGTCCCGAACCCGGAATTTCTTAAGCTCCTGATCCACGGACTCGGAAAAGCAAATTTCAAACATCGTATATATTATTGCATATGCGTAAAATTTTGCAAGCCTCGGAGCCTCGGCTCAAGGTCGGAAGATTTTCAGGTCAAGCAGGTTGTTTAAAGAGCACCTTCTTCCTTCTCCCCAACCCTCGCTCCACCACCATAGCAGCTTTGGCGCGTCGGCAACCGCCATCCCCGCCTTCTGCGGGGCAGGCACGGGGGAGGGAGTAATTTTTCAACACCCTATTAAATTTCTTTGGGCTTCCTCCGGATCATCATTGTGCGCTCTCCTTCCTGGACCACCTCGTTGCGCTGGTTGATGAGCTTGCCCTCCAAGACCACGATGCCGCGGCCTGATCCCAAGTCCTGATTTATTCCTCCAAGCCCAGATATTTTTTTATATGTTTGGCGAGCGCATTATCTATTTCCGAATGTCGGGGAACCGGCTGTTTCTGACCGGTGGCGGGGTTGAGGTAGATGTCATGGCGGGAACCATGACGCAACAATTGACAGCCCTTCCGGGTTAGTTGTCGGATCAACTCCTCCCGTTTCATAAACTTATTTCTTTTATCTCATACTCTTCCGGAACATCGTCCATCACCATCAGCTTGTAAGCGTCCTTCAAGTTCTCCTCCAACTCTTCAAAGGTCTCTCCCTGGGTCATAATCTCCGGATGTTCCAGAAGCTTGCCCAGCCAGAACCGCTCCCCTTTCCAGTAAACCATGGTCAAGGTTTTTTTCATCATCAAATGACCTCCCACAAAGGATTAAAGCCCGAGGCAATAAACTCCACCGCAACTAGAATACCTCAATTCCTTTATCGGGTCAAATTTTGGAGACCAATCCGCGGTTCAGGCTGGTTCAAATTTCTTTGGGCTTTCTCCGGATCATCATCGTGCGCTCTCCTTCCTGGACCGCCTCGTTGCGCTGGTTGATGAGCTTGCCCTCCAGGACCACGATGCCTCGTTCGGGGTTCTTGGTCTCGCGTTTGGACTTGATGGTCTGGACCAGATGAATGGTGTCTCCGATCAGGATGGGCCCCTTGAAGTTCCAGTTGAGGCCCAGGAAAGCGATCAGGGTCTCGCGATAAAGGTTGAGTTGCCAGGCCAGTCCCAGGCTGATTGACAGGCCGAGCGCGCCGTGGGCGATCCTTTTCCCGAACGGCGTCTTCGCGGCATATTCCTCGCTCATATGCAGCTCATTAAAATCACCGGTGACGCCCGCGAAATTAACGATGTCCGCCTCGGTCACGGTCCGGCTCCTGGTGGTATAGGATGTCCCGACTTCCAGGTCCTCATAAAACGCTCCCTTCGGCTGATCACTCATTTTCCTTCCTCCTTTGTTATTACTACTTCGTGCCAGCGAATTAAGTCGCGATCAATTTGGCCGCAACTATCCTTCCTATTTTTTCCAATTGTTTGGGGGCTTGACAGCAAGCTATAGAAGTGGCCCCGTTTTTACCGGTCTTTCCAGAATTCACATTTTTCGACATTATCCGTAGTCTCAACGCGCGCAGGCAGATCGAAAAATAGCCGGCTCTTTTGCTTCCGGTCATAAGCCGGCCATTTTATCAGACCGGGCCCATTGGGATCGCCGGTCCGGGCGAAGTTAGTCCAATAACTCATCATCTGTTCAACGATGGGCCGGGCTTTTTGTCTTCGGCCTTTGGAATAAAGCAGGTTGTAGGGAGAGTGATCGAGGGAATCGAAGATGAAGGGGATTTCAAAGCCGTGAGCGGCGCCGAGTATGTGGGGCGCAAGGTGATGGGCGTAGTCAAAGCGATAATAGTAGGTGGATGAAGAGGCCGCGGCGGCTTCCGCGGCCTCGAAGCCCTTGCAGCCGAGTGAGATGTCGCCCTTGGCATCCACAAAGGCGTCAATCGGGCGATCATAGTCGGTAAAAGGATAAAGCTTCATAAAGACCGGCAAACGCTCCGGGCCCAGCGAGCGGGTAAGCGCCTCGATCACCCGGGCCTTTCCCGTCCGGCGATAGGAGACCTTGTATTCCGCGGCAAAAAGTTTGCCCTCGTCGCGGTTGGACCCGACGATAAACGGGACCTTATGATAGTTGCCGATGCGCAGGGAGAGGAGCGGTGATTCGGTCAAGAACCATCCGTCTTGGTGGGGGGCCCAGACATGCTCCCAGAAATTGAGGTCAAAATAATCGCCGGTGGCCTCCTTTCGGCTGGACATAGCCCCCACCACCTGCTCCGCGGATTTGGACCTCATGCAAGCCGTCACCTCGGCGCCGGAGCAGCCGAGGCGCGCGGCGAAGTCCTCGCCGTTTATGAAGCCTTGCTTTATGGTCCGCGTCATATCGCAGCCGCCGCTTTGCATGATAGCTCGCTGGAACAGACCGGCCGAGAGGGGGGAAGCCAGATGCATGCAGACGCTCCAACCTCCCGCGGACTCGCCGAAGATGGTGACATTGTCGGGATCTCCCCCGAACTTGGCGATATTCTGGTTGACCCACTTCAAGGCTTGGACCTGGTCCAACATTCCGTAGTTGCCGGAACTGTGGTGAGGGTCTTCGTCTGCCAGCCCGGGATGAGCGAGAAAGCCGAGGGCGCCGAGGCGATAGTTAAAGGTCACCACCACTATGTCTTTTTCGGCGGCCAGACGATCACCCTGATAGCCCGAGGAACTGCCGGAGCCGCTGGTCAACCCGCCGCCGTGGATCCACACCATCACGGGATAGACTCCGCTCTTCGCCGGCCGCCAGATGTTAAGGTAGAGACAGTCCTCGCTCCGAACGGGATGTCTTCCGAACCGGAGATACGCGGGAAACATCTCGATCTGTGAGCATTCCGGGCTGAATTCCAGGGCTGGCAGCGGCTGCGTGCGCACCGCCGGAGGCTCGGGCGCTCGCCAGCGCAAATCGCCGACAGGCGGCCGGGCGTAGGGGATGCCTTTGTAAGCACAAGCGCCACCGTCGCCGGCTCCGATCACCGGACCTTCAGAAGTTGACACCGGTTGTTGGCAGGGGTCTTCGGCCGAAACGATGGAGCCGCCGAGAACCAATGCCATCGCCACCAGCGCCGCCGTCATCAGATTTTTTTTCATTTTGCCCACCTCCGAAAAGAAATCCGCGGTTATTGCGAGTTCCGTATCATGCTTGTGTAGAATTTTATTATTTCCAGGTAGTTTTCCACACTCAAGCGTTCGTTGGTGCCATGCGGCCTTTCCTGGTCTTCCTGCGTGGCTCGCAGAGGTGAAAAGCGGAATATGCTGTCGCTTACCTGCTCATAGTTTCTCGCGTCAGTTCCTCCCAGAACAAGGAACGGAGAAATCACGACCTCCGGAAAAACCTCCTTTATGGTCCGCTCGAGGATACCGAAACCTTCGGAGTGGATGTTGGAAATCTTCGTGGCCTCTTTGGGCTCGCCAATGGCTTCCACAGAAATCCGCGGATCGCGAATAACCTGTTTCACGCGTGATATCACGTAATCAATGCTGTCTCCGGGAAGCAGCCTGAAGTTCACAATTGCCGTTGCCTCCTGAGGCAGAATATTCTCCTTGGTTCCCGCGGAAATGATCGTAACCGCGGTTGTCGTGCGGATCATGGCGTCGGAAACATTGTTTTTGGATAACATGCTCTTGATCAACCCTCCGAAAATCCATCGGTTTTTTATGGCAAACTTCATTTGTGAAGGGAACTCGGGACCAAGCTTGTCCAGGGTCATTTCCGAAACTCCGGTAAGTCTCGCCGGAAAAGGATTCTTTTCCAGCTTTTGCACCGCTGCCGAGAGAATGCCGATGGCGCTTTCCCTTGGAGGCATTGACGAGTGGCCTCCCTTGGTCTTTACCTTCAGTTCCAGGGTCAGATAACCCTTCTCAGCGACACCCACCATTGCCAATTCCTTGTTGATACCCACAAGCTTGCCGTCAACGATCAATCCGCCCTCGTCTATGATATATTCCGCGGTCACTCCCCGTTCCTTCAAAATCCCCGCAATCTTCTGGGCGCCCTTTCCTCCAACCTCCTCATCCTGGCCAAAACACAGGTAAACAGTGCGCTGGGGACGATAATTTTGGGATAGCAATGCCTCCACGGTTTCCATGATGGCCATGAGAAACCCCTTGCAATCCATAGTTCCCCTGCCCCATGCGAACCCATCGGCAATCCGGCCTTCGAAAGGGGGATAGGTCCAATCAGCGTCGGTTCCAGAAGCTATGGGAACGACATCTATGTGGGCGAGAAATATGATCGGCTTTAAGCTTGGGTCGGAGCCGTTCCATGTGTAAAGCAATCCCAGATCGTTGATCGTCTCCCGTTTCAAATTCTTGTGGATCAATGGGTAGGTCTTTTCCAGAAAATCATGGAATGCCTTGAACTCCTTTTCATCCATCTGATTAGAATTCTGAAAAGATATGGTTTTGAACTGGATCGCCTGCGAGAGATTAAGGACGGCCCGCTGCGCGGTTTCAGCCTCTGATCCAGCGCCAACCAGCGGCATGAACAAAGACCAAACAATAAAAGCTGCAAGAACCAAAGGCTTAATTCCAAGCTTTTCCGTTTTTTTCATTTTTGCCTCCCGGAATAGTGAATTCAACTATATCGCACTCGGTTTCTTGGACACAATTTAAGCGCATTTGACCAACCCTGTCAACAAGCTTTGTCGGCACGGTTTTGGGCCATTTTGACGAAAAGTGGGATCATTGTATTATTTGAATATCTGGATGCTTCCGGAAAGTGATTGATTTTATGGTGCGGCCGCCCGGATTTGAACCGGGGACCTGCGGATTAGAAGTCCACTGCTCTATCCACTGAGCCACGGCCGCTTTCTGGTGCGATTAATTTAACACCGATCCCCTGCAAGGTCAACCTGCAAAATCCGCCCGGCCGGATCCCGCGGATCTGAAACCGTTTCCAAAATCCGAAGATTCCCTCTGCCCATTGCTCCGGTCATTTGCTAAAATTATCAGAAAAAATCTTGATAAAAGGAAAAAACGGCTCCCCGCGGGACAGCGACTTGACAGCCCCCAGGAATTGTGGCATAAAACCGGAAACACAATTAGGAGGGCGTTTTATGATTTGCCAGGAATGTGAGGAGGAATATAACTTTGAGCGGATCAAGTTTGATCCGGAAAGTTGCAGGTCATTTATCAGTTTCAATTGCGGGTGTAAGGCCAAGCTGGTTCTGCCCGAAGAAGATTGCCAGAAATTGGGGCTGCTGGACAATGAAGCCCGGGAGCAGTTAAGGCATCTTCGGCTGATGTCGTTCCGGCTCAAGCTGGATAATGAGAAGAAGCCGGGAAGGATTTATTTAAAGGCTTTGAAAGCGCATCAAAAGATTTTAATCAAGTATCTGGAAGAGGTGAGCGGGAAAGGGATCAATTTCGGCTGAAGCCGGATCATTTCTTTTCAGGAACCGATCTCCAAGAATCTGGTCTAATCCCATCAATGGGATTTGTTTGCGGAAAGCCGATTGGGCGCTTATAATCTGGTGGTAATTTCAGAGGGTTGGGGGGAGTAGGATTGAGATTCCGGACCTGGTTATTGGTTTTGGCTCTAATATCAATTCCCGGCCGGGCACAACAGCAGTTGCCGGTTCCGGATCTTCATCTGCCTCAGCCTTCCCCTCCGGCCCCGGCTCCAGGCCAAACCCCGGCTCAGCCCGCGGCTTCGGCCCCGCCTCCAGCCAATATGCCGGGCGTGAAAATTTCCGCGAAGATTGAGCCGTTCAAGGTTCACCAGGGCGAAGTGTTTGACTACCTTGTTGAGTTGAGCTGGGAAAAGAGCAAGGAGAGTTGCGAGCTGGAGTTTAAACTTCCCGTGATCCCGACCGGAGAAAAAATCAAGGCGGTCGGGTCCGAGTTTGAGTCCGAAAATTTGGCCAAAGCCGAGACCGAAAATGTCAGGAGAATTTACCGCTTCAAATATTTCCCGATGGCGGAAGGCAAGCAAAGCCTGGCCCAGGCCGACTTTGAATACCGGTGCCGGGGAACCGAAACCTATTATCAAGTATCCGCTCCGCCGTTTCCGGTGGAAGTTTTGAAGAAGAAAATTCATCTCAAGGACATTGTGCGCTCTCGGCATTTCCGGATTTTTCTCCTGGTCGCGCTTCTGGCCGGGGTGGTTTCATCGGCGATTCTGCTGATCCGGTCAAGGAGAAAAAAAGCGGAGCTGGCGCCGGCGCCGGTGGAGAAAACCCCGGAAGAGAACGCGCTCCTGCTTTTGACCAATGCGGATCAGTATCGGATTGCTGGCAGGTATCCGGATTATTTCCTGGGCCTGGAGCAGGCGCTCCGGAAATATCTGGAGGAAAAATATCAAATCCGCTGGTCCGGCCGGGAGAGGTTGGTGGATGAAGTTTCCAAAGCCACAGCCCCGGACCTGGCCTCGGAGCTGGACTATTTCTTGAAATTTTCCGATCGGGTGAAATTCGCCGGAGCCGAGCCGGCGAGTTCGGAGCTGGATCGGTGTTATCAGGCGGTTCGGAGAGTGATTGAATTTAAAAAAATGGAAATAGCTGGAGGTATGAAATGAGCGAGATGGAGAGAATTCAATCGGTGGTGGAAAAGGAGAGCCAGTTTGTGGACAAGCTCCTGAATGAGGTTGGCAAAGTGATTGTCGGCCAAAGACGGATGCTGGAGCGGATTTTGATCGGCCTGCTTTGCAAGGGGCATATCTTGCTGGAAGGCGTGCCCGGCCTGGCAAAAACTATGACCATCAAGACCTTCTGCGATTGCATCCGGGCAAAATTCCAGCGGATCCAGTTCACGCCCGATCTTCTGCCCGCGGACATCATCGGCACCTTGATCTACGACCAGAAAACCGGGAACTTTATCCCGAAGAAAGGCCCGATCTTCCATAACCTGATCCTGGCTGATGAAATCAACCGCGCCCCGGCAAAAGTCCAGAGCGCGCTCCTGGAAGCGATGCAGGAGCGCCAGGTCACCATTGGCGACAACACCTATCATCTGGAAGAGCCGTTTTTGGTTTTGGCCACCCAGAACCCGATTGAGCAGGAAGGCACATATCCTCTTCCCGAGGCCCAGGTTGACCGGTTTATGCTCAAGATTCTGGTGCCCTATCCGAAGAAGGATGAGGAGCGGGAGATTATGGAGCGGATGACCAAGGTGGAGATACCCAAGGCCGATCCGGTGATCAGCGCCGAGGAGCTTTTGAAGACCAGGGAAGTGGTGAACCAGATTTATCTTGATCCCAAGATCAAGGATTATATCATCAATATTGTTTTTGCCAGCCGGAATCCGGCCGAGTATGGCTTGAAAGACCTGGAAGGATTGATTTCCTGGGGAGCCTCCCCGCGCGCCAGCATCTATCTCAATCTCGCTTCCCGCGCCCACGCCTTTCTCCGCCATCGCGGCTATGTCACGCCCGAGGATATCAAATCCATCGGCCCGGATGCGCTCCGGCACCGGATTCTTTTAAGTTATGAGGCGGAAGCCGAGGAGATTACCAGTGATGAAGTGGTTAAGAGAATATTTGACAAGATTGAAGTCCCCTGAGCCGAATCCGAAGCAAGAGGAGCAGGAGGCGGAATCGCTCCGGGAACTTCTCCGCCGGGTGCGCAAAATTGAAATCTCCACCCGCAAGGCGGTCAATGAGGTTTTCGCCGGAGAATATCACAGCGTGTTCAAAGGCCGGGGAATTGAGTTCCTGGAAGTCCGAGAATACTATCCGGGAGACGAGGTGAGAACTATTGACTGGAATGTCACCGCCCGGTTCGGATCGCCCTTTGTCAAGGTGTTTGCCGAAGAGCGCGAATTGACCGTGATCATTATGGTGGACGCGTCCAGCTCGCTCCGGTTCGGAACCGTGAGCAAGATCAAGGCCGAGCTGGCCGCGGAGCTTTCCGCCCTCTTCGCCTTTTCCGCCATCAAGAATAATGACCGGGTCGGCCTGATCATCTTCACCGACCGGATTGAAAGGTATCTGCCGGCCAGGAAAGGATCTAAAAACGGACTGCGCCTGATCCGGGAAATCCTCGGGTTCAAGCCCGAGCGAAAAGCAACCGACCTGGGCCTGGCCCTGGATTTCCTCTTCCGGGTCCAGAGAAGAAAAGCCGTGGTGTTCCTGATCTCAGACTTCCTCGCCGAGGGCTATCAAGAAAAGCTCAAGGTTGCCCGGAAAAGATACGACCTGATCGCGCTCAGCCTGAATGATCCGCGCGAGAAAGAAATCCCTTCCCTCGGCCTGATGGAGCTGGAGGATGTGGAAACCGGAAAGACCTTGCTGGTGGACAGCGGGGACCCGATGGCGCGGGAATATTTCGCCCAGGCCTTTGCCGGGAAGAGGAAGGCGCAGGCCGAGACTTTCCGCAAGGCCGAAGTGGACGCGATCCAGATTTATACCGGAGAAAATTACGAACCCGCCCTGGTCAAATTTTTCAAGGAGCGGGAGAGAAGGGTGGGGCGATGAACACGGCCCAGTTGATGAAATGGGGCAAGGTAGTGGTCGTGATCATCATCCTGACTCCCCTGATTAGCCTGGCCATCCTCGGAGTTCTGCTCTGGTCTAATTTTTGGCCGAAGCCGGGAATTGACACGGCTGAAATTCATTTGAGCCGGGCCGGAATTTATTCCGCCTCCGGTCTCTGGAAAAGCGCGGTGGAGGAGTATCAGAAATCCGCGGAACTGTCCCGCGGAGAGAAGGCCGTCGGTTTATGGATCCAGGCCGGGGATCTTTGTTATAAAGAATTGGAAGATTATGAATGCGCGGCCCGGAATTACCTGAACGCCAAAATCTCGGGCAAGGAATTCGCCCGGGATTCAGAGCGCGCGACCCGGCTGGTGGATTCGCTGAAAAAGCTGGGCAAAACCGAATCCGCGGATGCCTGGCTCAACGATCTGACCGCGCTGGCGCCGGAAACCTCCAAAGGCTCAACCATCGTGGCCAGGATCGGCGAGCGCCAGATCACCATCAATGAGCTGAGAAAATCCCTGGAGTCCGAGCCGGAAATGTTTAAGAACAATTTTTCCGGCAAAGACGGCCTGCGCAAATATCTGGATCAATATCTTTTCACCAGCCTCTTATACCAGTCGGCCCTGGACGAGAATTTGCTCAATGACCAGACCAAGCGGGAATTTGAGCGGCTCAAAGAAAAATATGTCGCCGAGCTGTATTTCCGGGAAAAGATGATCAGCCGGGTGAAGGTCACGGAAAAAGAGCTCAAGGACTATTACGATCAAAACTCGTCCGAGTTCAAGGATGCCTCGGGCAAGGTCAAGAGTTTTGACCAGGCAAAAAAAGAAGCGGAGTTCAAGCTGAAAGAAAAAAAATTGAACCAGCTCAAAGATGATTGGTTCAAGGCGCAAGCCGGGAAGCGAGGTCTGTATATCAATGCGGATGCGTTTGGCGCTGAGTAGCGTCATCTTTGTAATCCTGGCCGGCACGGCATTGGCGCAAGGCCAGAGCCAGAACCCTGCTCAGCCGACTCCGGCCCCGGCGCTTCAACCCGCGCCTCAGCCCGGATCCACTATCGTCCAGGTTCCCTCCCAGGCGCCTGCGTTTTTCACCGGCGAGGCCAGAGTCCACTCCCGCGTGGATAAAACCGTAATCACCGTCGGCGAGATCATCAACTACCGGATGGAAGTGGAAATTCCCAAAGGATATTCAGCCGCGATTCCTCCGCCCGGCGCCCAGCTCGGCCAGTTCCTGATCCGGAAATATGAATTCCCGGAGCCGGAGAAAAAAGCCGACCGGATGATCCTTCGTTTCAATTTCCAGATCACCGCCTACACCACCGAGGAATTGAGCATCCCGCCCGTGCCCGTGATCATCCGGAAGGATAAGCAAATCGCCAAGGTGATTTTAAGCGAGGAGATCAAGATCAACATCGCGCCGGTGACCAGCGCCGAGGATCTGGAGATCAAGGACATCAAGCCGCCCGGGGCCGTGCCCTTTGAATACAAACCTTTGCTCATTGCCGGAAGCATCATCGCCGGCCTGGTCGCGCTCGCGCTCGGGGGCATTTACGGTTGGAGGAGGTTGAGCCAGCCCAGGTTGGAATTGCCGGAGCCGCTTCCGGAGCCGGAAGAGCTGGCGCTCAAGGAATTGGCGGAACTGGTTGCGCTCAATCTTTTGGAAAAAGGAGAGCTGGATCAATATTACACCAGGCTGAGCGAGATCATCCGGCGTTATCTCGGACTCCGGTTCCAGATTTATGCGCTGGAGTTCACCACCACCGAAATTATGGACTCGCTCAAGGAAAAATGGCTGGAGCATTTTGCTTATCAACTGATCCGGGAATTTCTGGACGAATGCGACCTGGTCAAGTTTGCGAAATTTATCCCGGAGCCAAAGTCGCAAAAGCAAATAATGGAAAAAGCGAAACAGATTATTGAGCAGACCCGGCCGGTCGCGCCGGCGGAAGAAGTCAAAGCCGTGGCTCAAGGAGCCGGCTGATGTTCAGGTTTGCCAATCCCTGGTTCTTATTCGCGCTGATCTCCGGCCCGGGGCTCCTGTTTCTTTTCTACCGCTATCGGCCCGGAAAAGCCAAGCTGAAATTTTCCGACCTGTCTCCGCTGGCATCAGTCCCGAAAGGCTTGCGGGTCAGGAGCGCGGACCTTCCCATCTGGCTGATCGCGGCCGCGCTTTCCATCTTTGCGCTTGCCCTGGCGCGTCCGCAGTATGGCGAGAAACGGGAAGAGGTTTCCGGCGAGGGAGTGGACATTATTGTGGCGCTGGACACTTCCTGGTCTATGCGCGGTCGGGACTTTGAGCCCAAGAACCGGCTGGAAGTGGCCAAGCAGGTGGTGAAAGAATTCATAATGAAAAGGCCCTATGACCGGATCGGCCTGGTGGTGTTCAGCGCCATCGCTTTTACTCATTCTCCGCTCACCACCGATCATCAAATTCTATTGAACTTCGCGGATCGGGTGAGCTTTTGCCGAAAGGAGCACGATGGCACCGCGATCGGGAATGCCATTGCGGTCGCGGCGGACCGGATCCGGAATTCCAAAGCCAAGTCCAAGGCGATCATTCTGGTGACCGACGGCGAGAACAACCGCGGGATTGATCCGCTTCAAGCCGCGGAAATCGCCAAAACCTTCAAGGTCAAGGTTTACCCGATCGGGATTTACAACCCCTCCGGGTTTATGCAACCCATTGATGACCTGATCTTCGGAACCAGATATGTGCCGAGTATGCCCCAGGTGGATGAGACGATGATGAATCAGATCGCCCAGACCACGGGCGGAAAATATTTCCGGGCGGTTGACCCGCAGGCTTTGGAAAAAGTTTTTGCGGACATCAACCAGATGGAAAAGAGCAAGGTGGAGGTCAAGAGATACTATCGCTATTCCGAAAGATTTTTCCCCTGGGTCATCGCCGGCCTGAGCCTGATTCTGCTCGGGCTGGTTCTTTCCGACACCTACTTGCGGAGGATTCCATAATGAGATTCGCCGGCCCGGAATATCTTTATCTTCTTTTGCTCATCCCCGGCTTGTGCATTTTCTGGATCGTCACCAATCTGAGCCGGACGCGCGCGCTCGCAAGATTCGGAAGCCCGGACCTGATGGAAAAAATCGGACTCGGCCTGAGCCGGCGCAAAAGGATCCTCAAACGAGCGATCATCTCGGCCGGGCTGTTCCTGGCCATCCTCTCCCTGGCCCGGCCCCAGTGGGGAGCCAGGATCACCAGGATTGAGCAAAAAGGATTGGACATCGTCATTGCCATAGACACGAGCAAAAGTATGCTCGCCCAGGACATCAAGCCCAGCCGAATGGAAAAGGCAAAATATGAGCTGTCCAAATTGATTGATTTGCTCCAGGGAGACCGGCTCGGAGTGGTGGCTTTTGCCGGAACCGCGTTCACGCTCTGCCCGCTCACCCTGGATTATGCCGCGGCCCAACTGTTTCTGGAAAGCATCACCACTGACATCGTTCCTGATCCGGGCACCTGCCTGGCCGACGCGATCCAGGCGGCGCTGGAGAATTTCAATCCCGAGGAGCGCAAATACAAGGTGATCCTGCTTCTGACCGACGGCGAGGATCACTGCCAGGAAATGGGTCGGGACCCGGTCAAGGCCGCGGAAGAGGCCAAAAAGCAGGGCGCGGTGATTTACACGGTCGGGATTGGATCTTCTTCCGGCAGTCCCATCCCGCTGACGGATGAATCCGGGAATCTGGCCTATAAGCGAGACCAGAACGGGGCATATATAGAAACCCGGCTGGATGAAGATACCCTGAAACAAATTGCGCTGGCCACGGAAGGAAAGTATTATCATTCAGTGGGGGGCGAGCTGGAGGTGGAAAAATTTTATCAGCAGATCAAGCAGTTGGAGAAGAAAAAATTAGGAGAACAACTGCAAGTGGAATATGAAGACCGGTTCCAATATTTCCTGGCCGCGGCGATGATCCTGCTCTTTGGGTCGGTCTTGATTCCGGAGAGAAAAAAATGAGACCGAGGTTAAAAATTTTGGCGCTGGTCCTGGTCGCCGGCCTGGCAATGGCGCTGGGAGGCGATGTTTATGAAAAGACCCGGGAGGGCAACCAGCTCTGGCGGCAGGGAAAATATCAGGACGCGTTTGCCAAATACACCGAGGCGATCAGTCAGGCCAAAGGAGGATCCGAGACTCAGCTCCATTACAATCTCGGCGCCTCGCTTTATAAACAGCAGAGGTATGAAGAAGCGATCAAGGAATTTGAGCCGGCGCTCGCCAGTCCGGATATGAAGCTGAAAGAAAAATCATATTACAATCTGGGCAACTGCCACTTCCGGATGGGCATCGCCCAGAAAAATCTGGAACTTTTGAAAAAAGCCGCGGAAAACTTCCAGAAGGCCCTGGAAATTGACCCGAATGATCAAGACGCCAAGCATAACCTGGAAGTGGTGAGAAGGCAGATCAAGCTCCAGAGCCAGCAACCGCCTCCCCAGACCTGTCCGCAGCCCCAAAACCAGAATCAGCAGGCGCAGGACCAGCAAAAGAAGCAGGAGCAGCAAAAGCAGGCGCAGAATAAAAAAGGCGGGGAGCAGGAGCAAAAGCCGGCCGGCGCCGGCCAGCCAACCAGGGAGTTGAGCAAAGAAGAGGCGGAAAGAATCCTGAAGTCGCTTTCCGAGCAGGAAAAAGAAGAGCTGAAAAAGCAGATGGAAGTTCAGGCGATCAATCGGCCTTCGGGTAAAGATTGGTAAGAGATGAGCCGGCGCCGCCCAAAATTTTTCCCCATCCTAATGGTCAGCCTGGCCCTGGTCGGTTCCGGATTTTTTATCGCCCTGTCCGGCCAGACCCGGCCGAACTTTTCCGCCCAGCTGGACCAGACCCGGGTCCCGGTGGGCGCCAGAGCGGTTCTAACGGTTTCCCTGGAAGGGGAAAATATTGAGGTTGGACGCGGCGTGCAATTGCCTGAGCTCAGCCCTTATTTCCAAATGGAAGGACAGATGGGCCCGAGTTCGCGCACCGAGATGTCCATCATTAACGGCCGGATGACCAAGCGGACCAGCTGGCAGATGCAGTATGTTTTGATCGCGGTCAAGTCCGGCCAATTCACTATCCCCAGAATGGCGTTTTCCAGCGGGAACCAGGTTTATTACACCAGCCCGATTTCGGTGGAAATCACCGAGGCGAAAACCGCGGCGCCGGCCGGCCCGGCTGAGTCCAAAGGCTTTTCTCCGCCCGAGGACCCGTATTTAAAACTGGAGTTGGATCAAGGGGAATATTATCCGGGGGAGCAAATTCGCGTCTCCTGGTATTTATACTATCAGGAGCCGTTTGTTAACCTGAGCCTGGGAATGAGTCCGGTGCTGGCTGATTTCAACGCGATGGAGCTGGAAACCGCGGCTCAGCTTTCACCGGCGCAAAAAAATTTCGGGGGCCGGAATTGGAATGTCTCCTTTGTCCGGAGCCTGGCGCTGTTTCCACTCCGGGCCGGAAAGCCCGCCATCGGCTCAATGGAGCTCCGCTTTCAGCGCTCATCCGGCAGAAGAGATTTTTTCGGGATGCCCCTGGTCCAGGAATATTCGGTTCGCGCCGAGCCGGTTTCCGTCATCGTGCAGCCGCTTCCCGCGGGAGCGCCCGCCGGCTTCACCGGCGCGGTCGGGACCTTTTCCGTTTATAGTCACTTATCCAAGACCGAAACCCGGACCGGCGAGAATCTCAACCTGGAAATTGAGATCCAGGGAGATGGTAATCCGGATTACATTTTAGAGCCGAAGCTGGAGTTCCCGCCCGCCTTTGAAATTTATCCGCCCGAGATCAAGCTGGAGAAAGAAGTTGAAGCCGGAAGACTTCAGTCCCATAAAAGATTTAATTATGTGGCGGTGGCGAGAGAGGCGGGAGAGTTCAAAATTCCGGAAGTCAGTTTCAGCTATTTTGATCCCGGGGCAAAAGAATATCGGCTTGCCCAGAGCGAGCCGATCCTGGTCAAGGTGACTCCGGGGCCGGGTCTGGCCGGAACGGCTTCTCTCAGTCCCTCCTCCCCGGAAATCAAGGCTGACATCCGGTTCATCAAGTCCGGTCAAAAGGAGCTTCCGGATCAAAGTCCGGGGATCTTCGGCAAAGGCTGGTTCTGGCTCTCTCATCTGGCCGGAATTTTTCTCGTCGCCGCGGCCTTCTGGTACCGGGTTTATCAGGCGCGGCTGGAATCCGACCCGGGATTCGCCAGAAAACAGAGGGCCCTGGGGCAATTTAAAAAGCAGGCGAAGCGGGCGAAAAATTTCACCCGGGCAAAAGATTACCTGCAATTCAGCTCCGAGCTGAAGAAGGCCCTGCTGGAATATCTCGGGAACCGATTCAATCAAAGTCCCTGGGGACTGCTGGAAGAAGAGATGGTGGAGGTTATGAAGAAGGAAAAAATCCCGGAAGAGCTGATCCGGGAATTGATTCATCTGCTCAATGATCTGAGCCAGGCGCAATATGCCGGGAAAATCGCGCCGGAGCCGGAGCCGCTGCTTTCCCGAAGCGAGAAATGGGCGCAGGCCCTGGAAAAGGCCGGGAAATGAAAAAAAACATCCTGGCTCTCGGTTTGATGATCATCGCCTTTGCCGGATTCGGAAGTCCGGCCGCGCTTTCGCTCTTTAACCAGGCGAATTCCTTATACAGCCGGGGCCGGTTTGAGCAGGCGATTTCTTTTTATCAACAGGCGCTCCAGAGCGGAATCCAGAATAGCGATCTATATTACAATCTGGGAAACGCCTATTACAAGACCGGGGACCTGGGCCGGGCCGCGCTTTGCTGGAGGAGGGCGGAAAGACTCAATCCAGCCGACCCGGATCTTCGCGCCAATCTGGAGCTGACCGGGAAAATGATTTCCGAGCATCTGCCGGTTCCGGCCCAAAGCTCCTTGACCGATTTCTGGCGCCGAGTGCGCGACCTGGGTTCGGCCCAAAAATGGGGGACCCGGTTCAGCATTTTCATCTGGGGCTTCTGGCTCAGCCTATTCCTGTATTTGATCTTTTCCGCCCGGCGGATGAAAAGAATCTTGCTCGGCCTGAATCTGATTTTGGTATTGTTGACGCTGGCGGCGGGCGCGGGATTTGGGTTCAGGTATCATTGGGAACAGGAGCCCGCGGGAGTGGTGCTCCAAAAAAATGTCCCGGCCCGAAGCGGTCCCGGGGAAAATTTCTCCCTGCTGTTTGAGCTTCCGGCCGGGGCGCGGGTCCTGATCCGCGAGTGCGGAAGCGGTTATTGCAAGGTGGAATTCCCGCCCGGGATGATCGGATGGGTGGAGGGAAAGACGATTGAAAGAATTTAGCCTGGAAAAGGAGGGCGCAAGGGTGAAGGTAAGAAAAGCAGTGTTTCCCGCGGCAGGCCTGGGCACGAGATTTCTTCCGGCCAGCAAGTCCATCCCGAAGGAGATGATCCCGGTGGTGGATAAGCCGGTGATCCAATACATTGTAGAGGAAGCGATTGCGAGCGGGATAGAGCAGATTATTTTCGTGACCGCGCGGGGAAAAAGCGCGCTGGAGGATCATTTTGATAAGGCCTATGATCTGGAAGATTTGCTGGAGAAGCGCGGGAAAAAGGAACTTCTGGAGATCTGTCAGGAACTCTGGAAGAAAGTGGAATTGGTTTCGGTTCGCCAGCGTGAGCCGCTCGGGCTGGGGCATGCGTTTTATTGCGCGCGGAATGTGGTGGGGGAGGAGCCGTTTCTGGGAATGTTGCCGGATGATATGGTGGACAGTCCGGGCTATCCCTGCGGGCAACAGTTGATAGATGTTTACCGGAAATATCAATGCTCGGTGGTTGCCCTGATGAAGACTCCGCCGGAGTTGATGGAAAAATACGGGATGGTGAAATTCCAGCAGGTGGAAAAGAAGGTGGTGCAGGTTTTAGACTGCGTGGAAAAGCCGAAGCGGGAAGAGGCGCCGAGCGATCTCGGAATCGTGGCCCGCTATTTGTTCACGCCGGAAATCTTTGAAGCTCTTTCCGAGACTAAACCGGGCGCTCTCGGCGAAATCCAGATCACGGACGCGATTGCGCGGCTGGCCCGGAAAGGCAGGGTATATGGCTGCATTTTCCAGGGCGAACGGTTTGACGCCGGGGACAAGCTCGGTTATCTCCAGGCCACCATCCATTATGCGCTCAAGCATCCGGAATTGGGCGATCGGTTTCGGGCCTGGCTCAAGGAATTTTCCAGCAAGATTTGACGCTCAATGAGCGGCCCTCTGGTTAAATTGGTGAAGCCGGTGAAACTGGTAAAATTGGTAAAACTGGTTTTGAATTTTACCAACTTTACCAAATTCACCAGTTTAACCAACTTCACCAATATTCATAGGAGTCCGTCTTGAAAAAAATTATCGTTGCTGAGACCGCGGGCTTTTGTATGGGGGTGCGCCGGGCCGTGAATCTGGTGCTGGAGCTGGTGGAGCAAACCCGGGAACCCATTTATACGATCGGACCGTTGATCCATAATCCCCAGGTGGTGGAACTGCTCAAACAGAGGGGCGTGATTCCGGTGGAGTCGCCGGATGAGATTCAGCAGGGGATGGTGGTGATCCGCTCGCACGGGATAAGCTCTGCGGTCAGGAAAGAGCTTTCGGCAAAAAGTTTGAAAATCATAGACGCCACCTGCCCGCGGGTGGCGCGCGTGCACCGGATCGTGGAAAAATATGCGAAAGAAGGCACCTGGATTATTATTCTGGGCGATCCCGGCCATTCGGAGGTTGAGGGCATTCTCGGATTTGCCGGAGAGAATTCAGTGGTGGTCCAAAATCCGGAGGATCTTCAGAAATTGCCCGAGGCAAACCGGGTGCTCCTGGTTGCCCAGACCACCCAGAGCCAGAAGAGATTTGCGCAGGTGGCGGAAGCGGTCAAACAGAGATATTGCGAGCTGGAATCAGGCCGAATCCAGATCATCAATACCATCTGCGATTCCACCGAGCGCAGGCAGGATGAGGTGAGCGCGCTGGCGCAAGAGGTTGACGCCTTCGTGATCGTGGGAGGCCGGCAGAGCGCAAATACCAGGCGGCTGAAAGAAATTGGAGAATCCTATGGCCGGCCGGCTTACCTGGTTGAAAGCGAAGAGGATCTGGATTTCAGCGTGCTGGAGCCCGCGGGCAAAGTGGGCTTGACCGCCGGAGCCAGCACGCCCAACTGGATGATCCGGAGGGTTTACGAGGCGCTTCATACCGCCAGTTTAAAAAACCGCAGATTCCCAATCCGGGTTTTTTATCAATTGCTCCGCTTCCTCGGCATTCTGAACTTTTATCTGGCCCTGGGCGCGTCTTTACTCACCGCGCTGGTCGGGATTTTGCACTCCGGGAAGATCAATCCGTTCGCCGGCCTGACCGCTTTTTTATATGTCTTCTCCATTCACAATTTCAATCTGCTTTCCAGCCCCAGGCTCCTGGAGGTGATTGAGCCGGCGCGGGGTAAATTTTTCCTCCGACATCGCCGATCCCTGATTTATCTCAGCCTGCTGGGCCTGGTTTCCGGCGGGATCTTTTCAGCCCTGATCAATCCCTGGGCACTTCTTTTCTACGCCGGCTTGTGCGTCTTGAGCCTGCTTTACCAGGCGCAATTCCGGCCCGCGGTCAAAGGAGCGGTTTTCCGATTTCGCTCCCTGATGGATATTCCCGGGTCCAAAGATATTTTTTCCGCCCTGGCCTGGGCCGTGATGATTGTTCTGGTGCCGCTTTCCGGCAAACCCGGGTCTCATTTTACTTTCAAGGTCTGGCTGATCTTTGTCCTGGTTTTCCTGATGGTGATCGCCCGGAGTATGGTCCAGGATTTCCGCGACCTTCAAGCCGACCGGATCGCGGGCAAGGAGACCCTTCCGACCTTGCTGGGCGCCAAAGGGAGCCGGGCTATGATACATTCCCTTTTATCCCTGGCCGTGATTATCCTGCTGGCGAGCTTCCGGGCTGAATTCTTCGGTCTTCCCGAGCTGGGATTGCTCATCGGCTTGATCTGGCTCTGGCTCTGCGTGCCCTTCTTCACCCGAAGGCCGATCATCCAGGGACTGCGCGCCGAGCTCCTGATTGACTTCAGCTTTATTCTGGCCAGCCTGGTGGGATTGGGGTTGAAAATCTTTTAAATGGATCCGGTCTGCCATATTCTTTTCTCCACTGCTCTTGCCCGCTCGGAAATCATCCCGGCCAGCCGGGAAGCCCAGGTGATCATCATCCTCGCCGGACTCGTGCCGGACCTGGACCTGATCTTCCGCGCCAGAGGTCTTCCCCAATATTTCATTCATCACCGGCGGGAATCTCATTCCCTGCTCGGAATTCTTGGCCTCAGCCTGCCTTTATCAGCCCTGGCAAAATTTCTCGCCCCGGGGCTCAGCTATCCCCAGCTCTATTCCTGCGTCTGGCTCGGTCTGCTCGGTCATATCTTCCTGGATTTCCTCACCGTCTATGGCGTGCCCTTGATATTTCCTCTCCGAAAAAAGTTTTACAATTTCGGCATTCTCTTCATCATTGACCCCTGGCTGGACCTGTTTCTGCTCCCGTCCGTTTTAGAAAAAATCATTCCGGCGCCCAGACCCGGGCCGGCAAGGATTTCCCTCCTGATCGCTTTTGCTTATCTGGCCCTGCTCGCGATCCTGAAACTCAGCGCCCAGGCCCGGGGCAAAAAAATCATCTCGGAAAAATTTCCCGGCCTGGACCGGGCCCAGGTTTATACCAGCCCGTTTCTGGCCCTTCCCTTTTCCTGGCTGATCCTGCTCAAAAATCATCATACCATCCACCGGATGAGATTCTCCCTGCTCTTCGGCCCGGGACCGATCGCAGTCTTTAACAGCGGAATTTCAGACCGGCAAAAAGGTTGGACGCAGAAAAGCAGTTTGCTCAAAGCGATGATCAATTTCAGCGATTTCCTCCATTGGCAGGTTTCCGAGCAAAACCCCTGTCCGAAAATCCTCGCCTGGGACCTCCGCTTCAGTCAATACAATCTGGGCTTCCGCGCCGAAGCCGAGTTTCAGCCCGAGGGAAATCCGGTGTCGGAAAAATTCAGCTACTATTGAGCCGGGGCCGCAAAATCCTCAGAGCAAGCATCTTTCGCTGTGGCGCAGACACTCTTGCTTGCGCACTGCTTTCAATGTGCGAGCGCCTTTAGGCGCGATTTCAATCATTTGCAAAAATCAAAAAATTTTCTCGGCGCAGACACCCTTGTCTGCGAACAAATAAATCTTCACCGCAAAGCCCGCAAAGGTCACCAAGAATTTTTTGAGATCTGAAATTTGAAATCTGAAATTCCGAAGCGCAAAGCGCTTCGGACACACCAATCCCGTCAAAACGCATATGATGTCAAAAAGCAAAATTTTTTTCTTTGCTTTTGCCGGACCGCTGATGATTCTGTCCGCAGTTATGACAGACGGCTCAACTCATGAGCGCTATTGCCGCGTGCCACATACCTCAAGTTCCGTCCGGCTCGCGATGAATTTAACCCACGCAAGCCCCAATCAATGTTTCACCGCAAAGGCGGTAGAGTAGGGAGGGGCAGTCGCCCCTCCCCCTCGACAAACCGGACAGGCGGATTTCCCGCATCCGGCTTTCCTGAAGACTCTCGCCTCGAGCTTGCATCGGCCCCAAGCCGACTTGGCTCT
>Ga0315277_10003603_pt1 | contig 20968 bp, 15 predicted proteins | sample YL17G05_15_MG_FD_203695 | JGI IMG/M metagenome (GOLD analysis project Ga0315277, IMG submission 203695) | Sediment microbial communities from Yellowstone Lake, YNP, Wyoming, USA - YL17G05_15 | ecosystem: Environmental > Aquatic > Freshwater > Lake > Sediment | place: USA: Wyoming | collected... | reverse complement strand
CAGGTGATCAAGATCGACCCGAAAGTGGGTGATGCCTATCACGGGCTGGCGTATGGCTACTACATGCTCGAACAGTATGACCTTGCCTGGAATCACGTGAACACAGCCAAGAAACTCGGAGTAAAGGTGCCCGAGGACCTGTTCCGGGCTATCCAGAGCAGGGCGAAGATAAAATGAGCAGAAATTCTCAACAGCACCTTGACACAATGTGCACCCGTCGTTAGAATAGGAGTGCACGATGGGAGTAGGCAGTCCGACTGCTTGAGTGTGGGCAATCCCAGCAGAAAGCCAATTATTGGAATCATCGGCGGCATTGCTTCCGGAAAAAGCACCGTTGCCAGGGAGTTCGGAAAACTGGGGTGCGCGGTCATCAGCGCCGATGCAATTGCTCACGAGTTGCTCCAGGAAAAACCGGTTCGTGACGAGATCACGGGGTTGTTCGGCCCAGAGGTCTTGAATGCGTGCGGCGCGATTGATTGCCGCAGACTCGCGGAGATCGTCTTCTCGGATCAGCAGAAACTATCCGCCTTGAACAAAGTGATCCATCCCCGTGTCTTGGAGCGAACCGAGGAGTTGATTTCGCAGTACAATCACTGTACACATGCCAAAGCGATTGTACTCGATATGCCCCTGCTGATTGAAGTTGGATGGGCGGATCGTTGCGACCGGCTGATTTTCGTCAAGTGCGATCGCAGGCGACGAGCCGAGAGGGCCACACGGGCAGGCCTTATGGATGAGCAGGAAATCAAAATTCGCGAAAATTTTCAGATTTCTGTGGACAAGAAGGCAAAGCTGGCCGATAATACCATAGACAACAATTCTGACTTCTCGACATTAGTCAGGCAAATCAACGAGATCTTCTCTGACATAGCAAGAAGCAGTTAGTCTCGTTTACTGGAAGTCGTGCTGCTTGCTGCCATCTTGTGGGGCCGTACTTCTTCGTGGTGTAGCGTAAGGCCCGAATCCCACAGGAACCCCGAGAGAAGAAGAGGTTTCACGTCGGCTACAGGCGTGTTGTCCGCATCTGTCGGGCAGGCTCACACCTGCACAAACAGGGGCAAGGGTGACAATGAAGTTCACGTAACAGCAAAAAAGGAGTAGTTATGGCGAAGGCCAAGACAACCAAGAGGAAAAGGGGCACGAAGAGGGCTCCTGCCGAAGAAGAGATGGCGATGGAACAGCCAGAGACGTTGGATCCCGCAACGACCACGGCGGACGCCGGGGACGACGATCCCGCCCCGACCGTTGTCTCGGACACGATGGAAGCGACAGAGGCTCCGGCGGAAACAGGCGAGCTCCCGGAGGACATCGAGGCCGCCGAGGGGATCGAAGTCTCTGATGAGGAGTCTACGCACGCCAAGTACGAGCGCATCAAAAAAGGCAATCTGTACCTGACGGATTTGCAGCGGCTCACCGTGTCGGAGCTGCACGAGATGGCCAAGAAGGAAGGCATCACGGAGTACAGTGCGCTGAAGAAACAGGATCTGATCTTTCGGATTCTGAAGGAGCGCATCCGTCAGAACGGCCTGATGTATGGCGAGGGCGTTCTCGAGGTCCTTCCCGACGGTTACGGCTTCCTCCGCAACCCGGATTACAATTACCTGTCCTCGTCGGACGACATTTACGTGTCCCCGTCCCAGATTCGACGCTTCGGTCTGCGGACCGGCAATATCGTTTCCGGACAAATCCGACCGCCAAAAGATTCGGAGAAGTACTTTGCCCTGCTGCGCGTCGAGGCGATCAACTTCGAGAACCCCGACCTGCTGGCGGACAAGATCGTCTTCAGCGATCTGACGCCGCTGCACCCGGAGCAGCGGCTGATCCTCGAGACGACCAGCGATGAGCTGAACATGCGGATCATCGACCTTGTGACGCCGGTGGGCAAGGGCCAGCGCGGCCTGATCGTCGCTCCGCCGCGTACCGGCAAGACGATCCTGCTGCAGAAGATGGCCAACGCCATCAGCACCAACCATCCGGAGGTCAAGCTGATCGTGCTGCTGATCGACGAGCGGCCGGAAGAGGTCACCGAAATGGAGCGCAAGACCGCCGAGAACGTCGAGGTCATCAGCTCCACGTTCGACGAGCCCGCCTCACGCCATTGCCAGGTGGCCGAGATCGTCATCGAGAAGGCCAAGCGCATGGTCGAATACGGCACAGATGTCGTGATCCTGCTCGACTCGATCACCCGTCTGGCGCGGGCGTACAACAATGAGACGCCGCACTCCGGCCGTATTCTGACCGGTGGTGTGGACGCGGGTGCCATGCAGATGCCCAAGAAATTCTTCGGCGCGGCTCGAAAAATCGAAGAAGGCGGCTCGCTGAGCATTTTCGCCACCGCCCTGATCGACACCGGCTCGAAGATGGACGAAGTGATCTTCGAGGAGTTCAAAGCGACCGGCAACATGGAGTTGCATCTGGACCGGCGGCTGGTCGACCGCAGAGTCTGGCCGGCCATCGAGATCAGCCGCAGCGGAACCCGAAGGGAAGAGCTGCTGCTCGACCCGAAGGAATTGGAGCTCGTTTACCGTCTGCGCCGGGTCCTCAGCGACCTGAACCCCGTCGAGGCGGTCGAACTGCTCAAGAACCGGCTGTCGAAGACGCGGAGCAACGCCGAGTTCCTGATGACCATGAACCTGGACTAACGAGTCCTTCGCCCGGCTTGGAGGGCCGCCCTCTACGGCGGCGCGAACCCTTTACAGGGTGCCCATAGGATATTAACATACCTTCCGGCAGACATGTGTCTGCCGGAATTTTTTTGGTGGTGATGGAGACGGACGCGTCATGGCAGAACTGTTGTCCAAGGTTTACGATCCGAAGACCATCGAAGAGCAGGTCAATGAGCTGTGGCTGTCGAGGTCCTATTTTCATGCCGAGCCATCCCGCAACGGGCAGAAGCGCAAGGCGTTTACGATCGTCATCCCCCCGCCGAACGTGACGGCGGCTTTGCACCTGGGCCATGCCCTGAATAACACGCTCCAGGATATCCTTATCCGGTTTCGCCGGATGCAGCAGTACGAAACACTCTGGATGCCCGGCACGGACCACGCCGGCATTGCCACACAGACCGTGGTGGAAAAACGCATCCTCGCCGAGGAAGGCAAGCGACGCACCGATTTTCCGCGGGACGAGTTCGTCCGCCGCATTCAGGCCTGGAAGGATGAATACGAGGCCACGATCCTCGGCCAGCTCAAGGCGATGGGCTGCTCCTGCGATTGGCAGCGCACGCGCTTCACGATGGACGAGGTGTGCGCCAGGGCCGTCCGGGCGGCATTTTTCAAACTCTTCCGGGACGGGCTGATCTATCGCGGCAAACGCCTCGTCAACTGGGACCCCGCCACGCAGACGGTTCTCGCCGACGACGAAGTCGAACACGAAACCATCCAGGGTCATTTCTGGTACATGAAGTACCCACTCGTCGAGCCAGTCGTATTGCCCCGTGACGCGGGCATCTTGCCCGCGCGTTCCGATGGCGTCTTGCCTTCGGAAGAGGAGTGCGAACCGGCGATCGATAAACGGAGAGGTCGCTATCTTCCTCACTGGTCAAAGGAAGGCGCTGTATACGCCGTCACCTTCCGCTTGGCGGACGCAGTGCCGAGTGAAATTTCTGAAGCATGGCGTCTTCAACGCCAGGAGATTGTCGAACGCGCCGAACAGCAAGAGCGGCCTCTAACCTGTGATGAGCGGGTGGAACTGCACAGACTGCACTCAGCGAAAATCGAGACTTTGCTCGACGCAGGACACGGCGCCTGCCTTTTGAAAGATCCGCGATCCGCCGAAATCGTGCAGAATGCGCTCAGACGTTTCGACAACGAGCGATATGAACTCATTGCATGGGCAATCATGCCCAACCACGTTCATGTGATTTTTAGGCCGTTTCCCGGACAGGAATTGCCCAAGATCATCCATTCCTGGAAGTCATTCACGTCCAAGGAAATCAACCAACTGTTCGGTCGCCAAGGTTCCTTATGGATGGATGAATATTATGACCACCTGGTCCGCGACGAAGAGGATTTCAACAACCAGATCAGCTATGTGCTGGCGAACCCCGAAAAGGCGGGCCTCCAGGATTGGCCGTGGCGCGGCATGATGCGCCCGATGCGCGATGAAGAGCGAGGGCAAGATGCCCTCGACACGATCATCATCACTCACGTCACCGTGGCCACGACGCGGCCCGAGACCATGTTGGGGGACACGGCGGTCGCCATGAATCCGGCGGACCCGCGGGCCCCCTACCTTGTGGGCAAACAGGTCCGCCTTCCCATCGTCGGGCGAATCATCCCGATCATCGTCGATGAGCACGTGGTGTTGCCAAATCCCCAGAGCGAAGACGAGAAGGCCCGCTTCTCCACCGGCTTTTTGAAGGTCACGCCGGCCCACGACCCGGATGACTGGGAGATCGGCAAGCGGCACCATCTGCCCGTCATCAACGTGATGGCACCCGATGGCTCCATCAGCGATAAGTGCGGCTGGACCGATTGGGACCAAGTCAAGAACCCGGACGTGGAGAACCTCATCGGCATGGACCGCTTCGAGGCCCGCCAGGCCATTGAGCAGTGGTTCCGTCAGGAGAATCTCTTGGAGGAGGTGCGGGACTACACGCATGAGGTGGGCCACAGCTATCGCAGCCATGTCCCCATCGAACCGTACCTGTCCGACCAATGGTACGTCGCGGTCAAGCAGCCTATCCCTCCTTTGGCTCAGAAGTCCGGTCAAGGCTTGATCGAAGGAACGGATGTGCCGGTCAATTCCCTGGCCGGTCTGGCACTCAAGCCCCTGCTCGACGGCCGGTTGCGGTTTATCCCGGAGCGGTACGCCAAGACCTACCAGATATGGCTGGAGAATCTGCGAGACTGGCCGATCTCGCGTCAGCTCTGGTGGGGCCATCAGATACCCATTTGGCATGTAATACTTGACCCTCTCGATGAATCTGACAGAGTGCAGAGTCTGTCTGCAGAGGACAACTATCGATTGCAGTTTGAAAGAAGGCTGAATGACCTTGCAGCCAGTGCAAGATTAGGAGAAGGTGGTTTTTGCTGCCGGACTGCTAGGGTCTTCAACGAGGTCTATGTCTGCCCTCTTACCAGCGAGGGCAGTAGTCTGCTGAGAGCCTTTGAAGAAGTAGTAGAGACCTTCAAATGTCAGGACGCGGGGGTCGGCAAGAGGACACCCTCTGGGCAATCAAGCCTGAATGGCTTTCCAGACGCAGATACCGATTCTACGCTTAAACTGGCTCGTATGGTTTCCAGGATAGAACGTGACAGCGATGTACTCGACACGTGGTTTTCGTCGGCTTTGTGGCCGTTCAGTACGTTGGGTTGGCCGGAGAATACGCCGGAGCTGAGGACCTTTTATCCGGGGGATGTTCTGTGTACGGCCCGCGAGATCATCACGCTGTGGGTCTCGCGCATGGTGATGATGGGCCAGTACTGCGTCGGCGATATCCCCTTCCGCGATGTCTACATCCACGCCATGATCCAGGACGGCGAAGGCCGCAAGATGTCCAAGAGTCTGGGCAATGGCATCGACCCGCTGGTGGCGATTGACAGCCACGGCGCCGATGCGATGCGCTTCACGCTGGCGAGCATGACGACGGATACGCAGGACATTCGCATGCCGGTCGTCCCCATGACGTTGCCGGACGGTCGCCAGGTCAACACCTCGCCCAAGTTCGACATCGGCCGCAACTTCTGCAATAAACTGTGGAACGCGTCGCGGTTCGCCATGATGAACCTGGAGGGTCTCGACCCCGCCGGTTTCGATGCCGGCAGGATGGATATTACCGACCAGTGGATCCTGTCCCGCCTGGCCGCGACCCGCGATGAAGTCACCGATTCCTTGAACGCCTTCAAGTTCAGCGAGCCCCTCGCACAGTTATATCGTTTCTTCTGGAATGACTTTTGTGACTGGTACCTGGAGTGGATCAAGCCCCGCATGAGGGACGATGCCGACCGGGCCGTCGCCCAGAATGTGCTGGCGTTCGTGCTCGACTATACCTTGCGCCTGCTCCATCCTTTCGTGCCCTTCATCACCGAAGGCATATACCAAAAGCTCAATGAAATGGCTCCCACTCGCACGCTCCGAGGACTGGCCGCAGCGGAGCACGCACCAGCCCTGACCATCACCCGATGGCCCGACAGTCTGGGGCACCTGAGGAACGTCTCTGTCGAAGGGCAGATCCAACTGGTCCAGGAGGTGGTCCGAGCGATTCGCGACATCAGGAGTAACTACAACATCACCCCGGCCCAGAGACTCTCGGCCTCCGCCGCCGCCCCCATGCGCGTGGCGGATACGCTGAATGCGAACAGCCATCTGGTGTGCCAACTGGCCGGGCTGGACAGCTTTCAGGCGGCCGAGAACACCGCCAAGCCGAACAACGCCGCCACGGCTATAGTAGAAGAAGCTCAAGTATATGTCCATAATGTGATCGATCCCGAGGCGGAACGGGCCCGCCTCGAAAAGCAAAGGCAGGAAATCGGGCAGGCGAAAAAGGCGGTCGAGAGCAAGCTGGCCAATGCGAATTTCGTGGCGAAGGCCAAGCCCGAAGTCGTCGCGCAGGCACGGGAACGTCTCCAGCAGCTTCAAGAACAGTTACAGGTCGTCGAGAAACATCTCGCCGAGCTCGGCGGTCGATAGATAAGGGAGACCGAAATGGAAGTGGAAGTTGAGCTGTCGCGGATCATCATTAACGAGACTTCCGACCAGCAGATCATCGTTTTGAAGGAGCGTCACGGCACGCGCGGCTTTCCGATCGTGATCGGCATCGTGGAAATTTTCGCCATTGATCGTCGGTTAAAGGGAATCAAGCCGCCCCGGCCCATGACCCACGACCTGCTGGCCAACGTGATCGAGAGCCTCGGTGCGAAAGTCGAGCGGATTGTGATCGACGACCTTCGCAATCACACGTTTTTCGCCAAGATTCACCTGAACATTGACGGCCGCGCGATCCAGGTGGATTCCCGGCCCTCCGATGCCATCGCCCTCTGTGCCGCTCTCGAGGCCCCTATTTTTGTGGCCGAGCACGTTTTTGATCTGACGAATCAGTAAAGAACGTGGCCACGACAAGTAGCGCGACCGCAACACACAGCATCGCATCGGCCAGGTTGAAGGTATGCCAGTGCCGGCCGGGCCAATACACCACATCAATGAAATCACGGACCTGACCGTGATTGAAGAGTCTGTCCCACAGGTTGCCGCTGACACCCGCCCCGAAAAGTCCCAGTGCCACTTGAATTAAGCGCTGCCGTGCTCCACCGAAGAAGAAAACGCCGAGGATGACGAGCAGAGCTATCAGGGAGACGCCAATCAGGAACGTCTGGCGACCGGAGGCAATTCCAAATGCCGCACCAGTGTTCAGGGCCAAGCGGAATGCCAGAAAGCCGTCGATAATCGCCGTCCCCTGCCCCGGTTTGTTCTCCAGCCAGGCGAACACGGCTTGCTTGGCCCACAGGTCCAACGCCAGGCCCACCAACAGGATGGGCCAGAAAACCAGGTGTGCCGCCAGATCGGGCAGCTCCGCCTTGCGGCGGTCTGCCACTTCGCAGCCTGAGATGGCCGGATCGGTTCTCTCTTCCTTGCTCACGTCCATGGCTTCAATCACTCAATCCCTGCAAAGGGTTCTGCGATTTCGATTGTTCGCGGATCAGTTTCTCCAATACTGTATGCCTCGGCTGGTCAGGCTTGATAGTTAGCGAGCGCCGCCAATGCTCGAGGGCTTTCGCCTGCCAGCGGCGGTCTGCCGTCTGGCGGGCCTTGAGCATGCAGGCGACGCCGAGGCCGCGATGCGCCTCCCAGTCATTGGGATCACAGTCTATCGACTTCTGGTACATCTGTATAGCCTGGTCGGTATTTCCGAGCTTGATGAAGCAATAGCCGAGGTCGCGGAACGCCACGCCATTTTCCGGCTGCCTCTGCGCTACGGAAACCAGCACCTGCTTAGCTCGATCGTACTGCCCTGCCTTCATATAGGCTACGCCCAAGGATAGCAGCACGTTCGGATCTTCCCCGTTCAGCGCCAATAGGCGCCGGTAAGCTTGAATTGCCTGCTCGTAATCCTTCTGCCCCTCGTAGACGCGGGCCAGCAGCGGGAGAACCTCGCGCGGCCGGTCCGCCTGCTCGGCCAGCTCACAGTACGCCAGCGACTTGACATACGCCCCGGCCTTCAGATGACATTCGGCAGCGCCGAGAACGGCCTCGAACCGCTTCGGGTCCAGCTCGACGGCTCGGGCATACGCGCCCGCCGCCTCCGGGTATCTCTCGAGCTTCTCACACGTCTTGGCAAGGTTCAGGTGGTCCTCGAACGACCAGGGATCAAGCCGCGCCGCCTGCCGAAACGCGGCCAGCGCTTTCTCGTGATCTCCCAGCGCCTCATAAGCCTTGCCCAATTCCGAGTACGCCAGGGCGAAGCCAGGGTCGGCCGCAACCACGGTGTTCAACTTCTTGACGGCCAGCTCTTCCTGACCCAATTCGCGGAGGGCCACGGCATCCACGTACAGGTCAACCGCCGGCTGTCGCTCGGAGCATCCCAGCAGCGAGCAAAGGCCCACCAATGGGACAGCCAGCCAAACCGCCGCAACTCTGTTCTTACGCTCGGACACCAATAGGCTGCCTTTCCGACCTGAGGCGATGTCCGGCCATCGTTCACATCCGCCATCATGCCTCGTGCCGGCCGCCGGATTATACCAACACCTCCCGCCCGGTAAAAGCCCCCAAAGGGGCGCCGGCTCCATATCATTACGGGACAGGCAAACATTGACATGCACTTCGCCCACCTATAGTATAGTGAATCCTTAGGCCATCTGGCGGGACCGAGCTGCGCCTCGCCCGTACCGTTGCTATTGAAAGGCACGTTCTACATGACGAAAGACAAGATCGCGCTGAAGAAAAGACCTTGTGTTCTCATTATCCGTGACGGCTGGGGCCATAATCCGGATCCGAACGAGGACCCGTACAACGCCATCAAGCGGGCTCACACGCCGGCGGACGACATGCTGATGGCGGAGTACCCCCACTGCCTGATTCACACGTACGGGGAATACGTCGGCCTGCCCGACGGGACTATGGGCAACAGCGAGGTGGGCCACCAGAATATCGGAGCCGGACGGGTAGTTCCCCAGGAGTCGGTTCGACTCACACACGCCATACGCGACGGATCGTTCTTCGAGAATGAGCAATTCCTCAAGGTCATCGATTTCGTCAAGAAGCACCAGGGCAAGATACACTTCATGGGCCTGTGCAGCGATATCGGGGTCCATTCGCTCCTCGGTCATCTCTACGGCCTGCTGGAGCTGGCCCAGCGCAACGACCTGAAGGACGTCTTCATCCATGCCTTTACCGACGGGCGGGATTCACCGCCCGACAGCGGGCTCGGATACATTACGGACGTGGAGAAGAAAGCGGCCGAGATCGGCGTGGGCAAGATCGCCATGGTCATGGGCCGATTCTACGCGATGGACCGCGACAGCCGCTGGGATCGCGTGCAGAAGGCCTATGAATGCCTCCGCTTCGGCAAGGGTCTGAAGGCACACAGCGCCACCGAGGCGGTCAAGAGCAGCTACGAGAAGAACGTGACCGATGAGTTTGTCGAGCCGACGGCGATCGCGAACGAGGACAATCAGCCGATTGCCACGATCGGGGACGGCGACGGCGTCATCTTCTTCAACTTCCGCGGCGACCGGCCCCGCGAGATCACACGTGCCTTTGTGGAACCCGATTTCAAGGAGTTCCCGCGACCTACAAAGCCCGACGTGTATTACGTCTGCATGACGGAGTACGATGCGACCATCCCCGCGCCGGTGGCGTTCCCGAAGCCGCCGAAGATGAAGAATATCCTCGCGGCCTATTGGAGTTCCCTGGGGTTGAAGCAGTTCCGCTGCGCCGAGACGGAGAAATACGCCCATGTGACGTTCTTTTTCAATGATTACACGGAGAAGCCGTTCAAGAGCGAGGACCGCCAGATTGTGCCGTCGCCCAAGGTTCGCACGTACGATTTGAAGCCGGAGATGAGTGCCTACGAGGTGGCGAACGTGGTGCTCGAGCGGCTGGATTCCGACAAGTATGACGTGATGGTCGTCAACTTTGCCAATCCGGACATGGTGGGCCATACCGGCGATCTGTCGGCGGCCATCAAGGCGGCCGAGACCGTCGATGAGTGCGTGGGCAAGATTCTCAACAAAGTCAAGAGTATGGGCGGCGCGGCGATTGTGACCGCCGACCATGGCAACTTCGAGAAGATGATCGATGGGTCGCCGGAGAGCCCGCACACGGCGCACACGGTGGGCGATGTGCCGCTGGTCGTTTTCGATGATCGGTGCAAGGGCGCGCGGCTGCGCGAGGGAGGCACGCTGGCCGACATCGGCCCGACCCTCCTGGCCATGATGGGCCTGCCACAGCCGCCGGAAATGACCGGCCGCAGCCTGCTCCAGGAGTAAGGCCGGACCATCTCCGCTATCCGGGTGGTATGGGTTTGAGGGGCCGAATGAATTTCCGGCTGTGTCGCGGCGGGAATCCGTCCGTATCCAACCATGGGCCACGCACCATCGGACGATGGAAACTGTATCAAATGTATGGGCCGAATAATTCACCTTGACCGGAATATGGTAAACCTGATCGCCGCAGGCGAGGTCATCGAGCGCCCGGCGAGCGTGGTCAAGGAATTGGTGGAAAACAGCATTGATGCGGGCGCTACGGAGGTCATGGTGGCCGCCGAAGACGGCGGGCGCAAGCTCCTCTCCATCACCGACAATGGTTCCGGCATGGATGCCGAGGACCTGGCGGCAGCCTTCGAGTCCCATGCGACGAGCAAGATCAAAGAGGTCGCCGACCTCCAGAATATCGCTACCCTCGGGTTCCGGGGCGAGGCCCTGGCGAGCATCGCTGCCATCGCGCGGGTCCGCGCGGTCAGCCGGATGCGGGATTCCGATCAGGCGCATTGTATCGAGATCGATTGCGGCGACGGAAGCCCCGTCAGCCCGTGCAGCGGCGACTTCGGCACCACGATTCAGGTCCGGGACCTGTTCTATCGAACGCCCGCCCGCCGCAAATTCCTGCGGACGGCCAATACCGAGCTGGGTCACATCAGCGAGCAGTTTGCCCGCATCGCCCTGCCCCAGATTCATCTGGACCTGACGCTGATTCACAACGGCAAAGAGCTGCACCGGCTGCCGAGAACCGAGAGCCTCCAGCAGCGGGTCAGCCAGCTTTTTCCCATGCTGATATCGGGGCCCGGCGATCTGATTGAGACCGCGAGCGACGAAAAGGGCGTCCGCATTCGCGCGTTGCTCGGCCGCCCGCACGTTTCACGAACCAGCAACCAGTTTCAGTATACGTTTTTGAACGGCCGGTTCATTCGCGACAAGTTCATCTCGCATGCCATCAAGGAAGCCTACCGGGGGCTGCTCGACGCGAATCGCTTTCCCGTCGTCTTCCTCTTCATGGAGATGCCCTGCAGCGATTACGACGTGAACGTGCATCCGACGAAAGTCGAGGTACGTTTCTACAATGCGAACCTGGTCCATTCGCAGGTGCTCGGCGTCTTGCGCGAGCAATTGCTGGGAACGGACTTGAATGCGGTCGCCCAGTTGCCCGCGCAAGAGCTGGCTCAGGCAGGCGACGACAGCGCCAGCCAGCAGGTCAGAAGGCAGCAGATTGCGGATGCAATGGCCGAGTTCTTCAAGAAGCACCGGCCGGCCCACCAGCAGCAGTTTGACTTGCGGCCGGAGAGCGGCTCGGAGCCCAGAGGGCCGGAACATAAGAGAACTGTCTCCGACACGCCTCGACCCGCACCCTCCCCACAGTTGGAGGACAACAAGTACATCCAGATCCATGACAGCTATATCGTCGAGCAAACCGACGAGGGGTTTGTCATCATCGACCAGCACGCGCTGCACGAGCGGATGCTCTATGAAACTCTGCACCGGCGGTTGCAGCGCGACAGCCTCGAGTCACAGCGGCTGCTCCTGCCCGAGAGTTTTGAAGTCACCGATGCCCAGGCGGGAGCCATCGAGGCGCACACCGACCTGCTGACACAGTTGGGAGTCGAGCTGACGCCGTTCGGTCCGAGGGTATACGCCGTGCAGACCTTTCCCACTCTGCTGGCGAATGTTGGGCCGGTTGAGTTCGTCCGGGACCTTATTGATATGCTCGTGGAGCGGGGTGATACGGTGGCCAGGCAAGACCTTTTCAACGACATCCTGAGCATGGCGGCCTGCAAAGCCGCCATCAAAGCCGGACAAAGGCTCAGCGACAGCGAGATACGGGAATTGCTGGCCGACCGCAAGCGTTTCGAATCGACGACTCGATGTCCGCACGGCCGGCCGACAACAATCGCATTTTCGATCAGTGAGCTGGAGAAGCAGTTCAAGAGGACTTGATGAGAAAGTGGTGGCTCTTATCCGCGCTCCTTGTGCTGTGGCTTGCTTCGGGTTATGTGATGCTGGAGCCGCGCGAGGCGAATGTACGCCCCGGAGTCAGGTGTTCGCAGCAGCCGTTGCGCATTGTCTCGCTGGCACCGAATCTCACCGAGATACTTTTTGCCCTCGGGCTTGGTGAGAACGTCAGCGGCCTGACGCAGGACAGCGACTATCCGCCCGCCGCCCTGGCCAAGCCGAAGGTAGGGACGTTCTGGCAGCCGAGCATCGAAGCGGTGATCGCCGCCAAGCCGGATCTGGTCGTGACCTTGGCCCTCGAGCAACAGAAAGAGCTTGCGAGAAGACTCGGGCGAATGGGCTATCGTTGCCTGACGGTTGATATTGAGAAGACGGACGATCTCTTCCAGGCAATCTCCGCCATCGGCGATGCGGCCGGCGCGAAGGAGCAAGCCCGGGAGCTTTCCGAACGTATCAGGACGGAGATCCACCGGCTCCAGGCGGCGACGGCCGCTATGCCGAAGACGAAGGTCCTCTGGGTCGTTCAACGAGAGCCGCTGCGTGTGGCCGGCAGAGACACGTTCATCAACGAGATGATCGAGTTGGCGGGAGGTGAGAACGCCATCGGCCCGACCCTTCACAAGTATCCGTCCATTGGGGCCGAACAGGTCATCGCGGCCGGTCCCGAGGTTATCATCGAGCCTGTTATGGTACGTGCCTCCCCGGGCCAACAGCACGGGCAGGTATCTTCATACTGGCGCCGATACGCGAATGTGCCGGCCGTTACTCATGGGCGGATCTATGTGGTGGATGACGATGTGGTCTCCCGACCCGGCCCCAGACTGCCTGCGGGCGTCGCCCTGGTCGCAAAGTGCCTCCGCCCGGAGCTATTTGGAGAGTGAGACTGTGCCTCGTACTCTTTCGCCCGGAATCCTGTTGACCAGAACGACCGTAGCAGCCGCACTGCTCGTCCTGGTGATGTTCGGATGCTCGCTGATTGGTCCGCAGAGCATTTCTCTCAAGGCGGTTGCCGCCGGGCCGACAAGTCTCACGGGGCCGAATCCCGACTACGAGATTTTCCTGCACGTCCGAATCCCGCGGATTCTCCTGGCCGCTTTGGTGGGGGCCGCACTGGGCAGTTCGGGTGTGATTTTCCAGGCGCTGCTGCGCAACCCCTTAGCCGACCCGTACATCCTCGGCATTTCCAGCGGTGCGGGCCTCGGCACGATGCTGGCGGTGATCGGCGGCTTTGGCTGGACCCTGTGGGGCCGCTCGCCGATCGCGGTATTCGCCTTCATCGGGGCTCTGGGCACCGTATGGCTCGTCTGGGGGATCGGCCGCCTTACGGGTAAGTATCACGTCGCCGGGCTGCTTCTGGCCGGGGTGGTGGTGAACGCCTTTTTCTCGGCGTTGATTATGTTCCTGGCTTCCATCGCGAAAAGCCAGCAGATTCATGCCACGATGTTCTGGCTCATGGGCAATATGATGGAGGAGGATTTCCTTGTCCTCTGGGTCGGCGCCAGTTGCATCGTGGCGGGTATAGTCGCCCTTTTCCTCCTCAGCTCGCAGCTTAACATCATCAGTGTCGGCCACCACGACGCCAAGAGCATTGGCGTGCCGGTTGGGCGAATCGAGTTCGCTGCTTTCGCCATCTCAGCGTTCATCACGGCCGTCGCGGTCAGCCTGAGCGGCCTTATCGGCTTTGTAGGTCTCATTATCCCCCATGCAATTCGTCTCTTGTTCGGGCCCGACCATCGCCAATTGCTGCCTCTGAGCGGCCTGGCAGGCGCCATCTTCCTGGTCGTGGCGGACACTATCGCCCGCACCATCGTGGCACCCGCACAGTTACCAGTGGGCGTCATTACGGCGATGGTAGGCGGCCCATTTTTCCTGATCCTGTTGGTCAGATACAGTAGAAAGGTATACTGGCTGGCATGACGGCAGTGATTCAAGCAGAACATATCTCGTTCCGTTACGGCCCGGATCAGCCGGTTTTGCAGGACATCAGCTTCCCGGTCCAAACCGGGACCTTCCTGGCCATCGCGGGCCCCAATGGGGTCGGCAAAAGCACCCTACTCAACATCCTGGCAGGCCTCCTCCAGCCCCAGTCGGGCGAAGTCCTGTTGGAGGGCATGAGCCTGCGGTCCTGCAAGGTGCAGGATCGGGCGCGCAGGATCGCCGTGGTCCAACAGGAGTCCGTCCCTGTCTTTGCCTTCTCCGTGGCGGAGACGGTCCTGATGGCAAGGACGCCTTATTTCGGCCGGTTGGGCTTTGAGAGCGAGACTGATAGAGAGCTTGTGAGGCAGGCCCTTGAGCTGACCGGCACGGCTGGGTTTGCCGCCCGGCCGCTGGGCAGTCTCAGTGCCGGCGAGCGTCAGCGGGTTTTCATCGCACGAGCCCTGGCTCAGGATACGCCGATTCTGCTCCTGGATGAGCCGACTTCTTTCCTGGATTTGAAACATCAGGTCAGAATTTACGATTTGCTGAAATCAATCCAACTTGAGAGGCATACTACGATTGTCGCGGTTACCCACGATATCAATCTGGCCGCCCAGTATTGTGATGAGGCATTGCTGCTCTATCCCCGTGGCGGCCGGCCTGCAGAATACCCCCATTTTCGCATCGGAAAAACAGCCGACATTCTCACCCCTGAAGAGATTGAACGTGCCTTCGATGTTCGCATAATTTCGGGGGTAGTGGGCAATGAGAGGTTCCTAATCCCCTTAGGTGCAAGGGCAAAGGATTCGGACTCCGCGGGCCGGGCGGGATAACAGCTCCTCTTGCCATGAGCTGCTAAGTCTTGTGCCACAAAAGGCTTACGCATAGGCTGCAAAATCTTTCCTGAGGAACAGTGCATCCGCAGATTTTTTTGCCTCCCATAGTTTTTTTGCCTCGCGATTAGGCTATGGCGAGAAAGTAGTTTATGGTATAATTATCTGTTCTATAGATATGGTCACATTATCAACCCATGAGAGGTAAGGACGGAAGTGACAGAGAAACGAAAGAAAACACCCAAGAAGGACACCAAGGAACAGGCACCCAAGACACGCCTCAGTTCTGCCGAGATCGAGCATTTCAAGGAACTATTGTTCCAAAAGCGAAGGGAGATCCTGGAGAGTGTATCGGAGATCGAGGGTGAGGCGCTGCGGAAGTCCAGGCTCGATGCCAGCGGCGACCTGTCGAGCATGCCGATCCATATGGCCGACCTCGGGACGGACAATTTCGAACAGGAGTTTTCGCTGGAATTGATGGATAGTGAGCGCAAGCTCCTCACTGAGATTAACGATGCGCTGGACCGGATCGAGAACGGGACCTATGGAATCTGCGAGGGTACGGGCAAACCGATCTCCAAGGCGCGGCTCGAGGCTCAGCCGTGGGCACGCTACTCGATCGAGTACGCCAAAATGCTGGAAGAGGGCCTCGTACAAGAAGGTGAACAACCATAATAAGAGGGTAGTGCACAACGGCGGAGTCCGCCGGGATTTTAGATGAATGATGCTCCATGGTCGGAGCGGTCCGGAATTCGGGCCCAAGGCAGTGCCGTGCGAGAGCACATGCCCATTCACGTCGCGTCTCCTGCACGGAGACAGCAGCTTCAGGATATGCGGGAATCCCAGGATGGGAGACGGAGACCACACCAACAAGAGTCAATCGCCGCGTCGCCGGCAGTACACATGCCCAGTCTGTAAGCGCCGCGTGACGGTATCGCAGCGCGACCCCTCGAAACTGCCGAAGTACTTCCCCTTTTGCTCGGAGCGGTGCAAGCTGATTGACCTGGGAGCCTGGCTGGACGCCGATTACCGGATACCGAGCAAACCGGATGACGAATCCGAGCATCCACCGAGCAAAGATTCCTCCGCTGAGGAGGAGGACTCGCGGAAATAGCATCGGCGGCAGAATCCTGTGGACTCCGTGTCCGGCACAGAGTACCATGCTGTGGTTCTCGCGGCCATTCAGGACAAAGATGATATGGAGCTGCACATTGGAAAGGGGCTCACATGGCTGAGGAAAAGGAGCCTGTACGGCTGCTCAGTAATCTTCTTTTCACCAGGATCTTTGAGACCTTTCGCGTATCGATCCAGCCGTCGAAGCTGGCCATTGCGTTCCTGGCGTTGACCACGATTTGTCTGACGGGCTGGACCATGGATCTCGTGCAATCCACCCTCGCCGCGGACAGCCTTCGGCTGCCCGACTGCATCTCGATGGCGCAGCCGCCAAGCGATCACGCCGGTGTGTTCAGCGTGCTCTGGAACACCGGTGCCGGGCAATTCCACAGGGGGTTGTATTCGCTCCTCACGCTGGATGCCCCCGGTGTCTTTGCCGGCCTCGGCACTTATGTCAGGACTCTGATCTGGGCGTTCGAGTACCATCCCATTTATAGTGTCATTTTTTTCGTGGTTGTGCTGGCTGTTCTATCATTGGCCGGCGGCGCCATCTGCCGGATCGCGGCCTTGCAGTTCGCTAAAGCGGAGCCGCCTGTTCTCGCGCAAGCCGTACGCTTCAGCGTCAGGAGATTCGCCAGCCTCTTCGCAGCCCCCCTCATCCCGCTCGTGGTGATCGCCGCCGTCGGATTATCAATTGTCCTTCTGGGCTTCCTCGGCAACATCCCTTTCGTCGGAGAACTGATGGTGGGACTCTTCCTGCCGCTCACGTTGATTGCTGCGGGTTTCGTCGCCGTTGTCCTGATCGGAGCGATCGCCGGGCTGAACCTGATGTTTCCCGCAATCGCCTATGAAGACTCGGATTCCTTTGACGCCATCGGGCGTTCCTTCGCTTATGTGTACGACAAGCTCTGGTCGATGGGCTTTTATACCGTTGTGACAACCGTTTACGGGGCTGTTTGCTACGTCTTCGTCCGCTTCTTCATGTTCCTGCTGTTGTCGGCAAGTTATTGGTTCCTCCGGGTCGGGTTTGCCCTGCTCCATAATGAGCAGAAGCTCCGTGAGATCTGGCCGCGGCCCACCTTCAGCAATTTCTACGGAGCGCCCGTGACCATGCCCGACACATGGTCCACCTGGCTCGGCGCCCAACTCATTCATCTTTGGGTCCTTGCCGCCGTGGGCCTGATGGTCTCGTTCCTGATCAGCTTCTACTTCTCGGCCAGCACCATCACTTACGCCCTGATGCGCCACCGCGTCGATGATACTCCGCTGGACGAAGTATACATCGATTCCGAGGAACCCGCCGGGGCCCGGACTCCGGCGGAAGCTCCCTCCGGGCCGACCACCTCCGAGCCTCAGCCCCGAATGGCAAGCGATTCCGGGCCGCAACTGGAAACGTCCGAGTAATCCGGCCTTGGTCAGGCCGCGACGTGTATCACTGGTGTCCGGAATCGTCCTGTGACTTAACTGTGAACCACCATGTGCCGATGATAGTATAAGGTCACTTGACAGCCGCTGACGTGCGTCTATACTTTAACTTGCGTCACATAAAAGGGGCCGCAACGATGCCGGGGGAATATGTCCGAACGACCTTCTGAGACCGATGCGCCGGATGCCGCCGGCCTGCCCTCGCACTCTCCGGCTTCCCCTGTGGGTTTCTGGCTGAGATTCCGCAAGCCGCTGATCATCCTGGCGCATGTCGCGGCCTTCGCCGCCTCGCTGATGTTTTCCTTCCTCGTCGCCAACAACATGCAATTCAGGCAGGAGTGGCTTGTCGGGCAATATCCTTTCCTGCTGCTCTTCTTTCTGGCCGTCAAGCTGCCGGTCTTCGGACTGTTCAAGCAGTACCGCGGCTGGTGGCGCTATGTGAGTATTTCCGATCTGCTCGGCATCCTCCGGGCGTCCCTGATCAGCACCTTCCTCATCGTGGCTATCTGGTTCGCCGTCATGCTGCAGATTCCGCTCGTCCGGCACGCCTTGCCGCAGGGCATGGCAGCCGTCAGCCAGGGCGTCTTCATGGCCGATTTGTTCGGCACCATCCTCCTGCCGGCGGGCCTGCGGATGATCATCCGCCTCTACTATGAGGAATTCCGCACGGTGGAGGACCGGCGGCTCAAACGCTTCCTGATCGTCGGCGCCGGCAACGCCGGCGAGGCACTGCTGCGCGAAATCCATCGGATGCCCGTCACCCAATACGATGTGGTGGGCTTCATCGACGACGACCCGTTCAAACAAGGCATCAACATCCACGGCATCCCCGTGCTGGGACCGGTGGCACAATTGCCGAAGATTTGCGAGCAGCACCACATCGAGGATATCGCGATCGCGATGCCCTCGGCCACGCGTCAGCAGCTCCGCCGCGTCATCCAGGTGTGCGAGGGTGCCAAGATCCGATTCCGCACCGTCCCTTCCATCACCGACATCGCTTCCGGCAAGCTGCGCGTCTCGCAGATTCGCGACGTCGATATCAATGACCTTCTCGGGCGGGAGGTCGTCCAGCTCGACTTGGACCTCATCGAGGCCTTTGCGAAGAATAAGACGATCCTCGTCACGGGGGCGGGCGGATCGATCGGCTCGGAAATGTGCCGCCAGATTTGCCAGTTTGCGCCGAAGCTGCTGCTGCTCGTGGAGCAGGCGGAGAACCCGCTTTTCTATATCGAGCGCGACTTGCGCCGGCAGTTCCCCAACGTCGCACTAAAGCCGGTCATCTGCAACATCACCGACAGTGGGCGAGCCGGTGAAGTCTTCGAGCGCTACCGGCCCGAAGTCGTCATTCACGCGGCGGCCCACAAGCACGTTCCCTTGATGGAGCTCAATCCCGGCGAAGCGATTAAGAACAACGTCCTGGGCACACAGGTCGTCGCCGATGCGGCCGATCGATGCGGCGCCACCAACTTCGTCATGATCAGCACGGACAAGGCCGTGAACCCCACGAGCATCATGGGCTCCTCCAAGCGCATTGCGGAGATGTACATCCAGGACCTCGGCCGCACCAGCAAGACCCAGTTCGTGACGGTCCGGTTCGGCAACGTGCTCGGCTCCGAGGGCTCCGTCGTCCCCATTTTCAAAAAGCAGATCGCCGAGGGCGGACCCGTCACGGTGACCCACCCGGACATGAAGCGCTACTTCATGACGATCCCCGAGGCCAGTCAGCTCGTGCTGCAAGCCGCCACGATGGGCAAAGGCGGTGAAATCTTCGTGCTGGACATGGGCGAGCCGGTCAAAATCGTGGACCTGGCCAAGGAACTCATCATTCTCAGCGGTTTTCGTCCCGGCGAGGATATCGAGATCATCTTCACCGGCCTGCGCCCGGGTGAGAAGCTCTTCGAGGAGCTGCGGATCGAGGGCGAAGACATGCAGCGCACCGGTCACCCGAAGATCAGCATCTGGAAAAACATCCCCATGGATCGGGCCAAGCTGCGGGCGAGCATCGCCGAGCTGCTGGACCTTGCGAGGCGACAACACCACGGCGAGCTGGCCCGCAAGATCAAAGAGCTGGTGCCGGAGTATATCGCCAATAACCACGGCTGACGAATGTGAAGTTTCAAGCGTGAAGTGTGAAACAGGCAGCGATTGCGACTTAACACTTCACACTTGAAACATGAGACTTGCCTTCTCACCTTCTGGTTTACTCACTCCTCGAGTAGTTTGGCTTGGCCCCAGGTGTAGACCACAACGCCGGTGCGTCGGCCGTCGAGCGAGCGGAGGCGCACAATGAACGTGATCTCAAAGCGCCGGCCGTTGTGGTCCGTGAGCACGCACGGCACCAGGACGCCCAGCGGGCAGGCCTTGTCGTGATAGGACGCGCCGATCTCATAGCTCGCGATGCCGGAAACCCGGTCATCCCAACTTTTCCCGGCGACCTGCTGCACCGCCGCCACGAGCTCCGGGTCGCCCCATTCCCCCGCCACGGGGATCAGCTTGCGCAGGCGGTCGAGGTCTACGGCGTTGACCGCGCCGAACAGCTCGATCAGGATCTTGACGCATGCCTGCTGCTCGCTCAGACCCTCCACGTCCAGGCCGTACTTCGGATTGTCGAAGTCGCCCCAGCGCTCGGGCTTGATCTCCGCGTCGTCCGGGCATTGGAAATGCAGCAACTGCTCGGGAATCGACTCGTTGTAGCGCAGTTCGTCGAAGCTCTTGACAACCTCGCCCGGATTGCTGCACCGCATGATGGTCAAGCTCAGAAGGAGTTTCGTTTTGGGATCGATCCAAGCCTCACCCTCGTAGACGGCACCGGTGTAGTGTAGCGCGATGACGTCGCCGTACCGATCCGTGGTCTTGCGCGTGATAACGACCGAATCGTCCTTCTTGTCAGTACCGTCCGCCAGTGACTCAACGATGCTGGCCAGGTTCAGACTGCTCGTGATGACCTGCCCACGTATGAAGCGCACCGAGTTTTGCCGGGTATCGTAGATGTAGGACACACGCGGCGTGGATACCGCTATCGAATTACGCTCCGGCTCGACGAGGCTGATGAAGTCGTTCCTGCCGGTGGCGGGATTCGGCTGTATCCACATCTCGAAGCGCCGGCCCTGCCAATCGGTGCAGAAGGCATGGGCGGTTTCGATCTTGCGTAATGCCGCGACGGTGTCCTCAACAGCGTAGGCCTGCGTCCCCAAGAGATCCCACATATGCAGGCCCAGCAGCAGCACCACCACGATCACCGCCGCGGCGGCGAGTTGCACGATGCGACTGCTCACGATGACCCGCCAGCCAGGCCTC
>Ga0315277_10003602_pt1 | contig 20969 bp, 12 predicted proteins | sample YL17G05_15_MG_FD_203695 | JGI IMG/M metagenome (GOLD analysis project Ga0315277, IMG submission 203695) | Sediment microbial communities from Yellowstone Lake, YNP, Wyoming, USA - YL17G05_15 | ecosystem: Environmental > Aquatic > Freshwater > Lake > Sediment | place: USA: Wyoming | collected... | reverse complement strand
GATTTTAAAAAATTTAATACTAAATATGATTAAAAAAGGCAAAAATAAAAATTTCTTATTTTGGATTTTTGTGATTTTTTTGATTTTACCATTAGTTTCGCGCGCCCAAAATGTCAGTGTTTTGGGCAAAGATATTTTATTAAAAGAATACTTATTTCCGATCAGTTCTTACACAGAAAGCGGCAATTTGATTTCTAAATTAGGCGCGGAGTGCGAGCAATTTAAAGTTTATAATGATGCAGATTACAGTGACTGCGCCAATTTAACTCAAACTGGCAATATTAGAAAGCTCGCAGACAATAAAAATGTTTTGGCCACTGAAAATGCCAAATTTAGTTATAAACTGACAGTCAAACAGCAAGGCAATTATGTTTTTAAAATCAACGTCGCTAATGATCTTGACAATTTTTCCAAATTAACCCGCCAGCAAATTGATTATATCTTGACTGATACAGGCACTGACTTAGATTCTCTTTTGGCTTATTTAGGCGAGGGTATTTCTACAAATGATTTATCCTTAATCTCAACTAAAGACATGCAAAAGTACCAATTATACAGAAGTATGGTTTTTAGTGTTTATGTTGATGGCGAGGCAGAAGCAGATAAAAAGGGTTTTATTTTTGTTAAAAATACAAATCCTAGCCAAAAGCAAGAGGGGTTAATAAAAGTCGGCAATTTAATACCAGGTGATCACATATTTTACCTCCATTATTTAAGCGATTATTACTATGATTTTGGGGGCAAAACTTTGCCCGACTTTTTAAACAATTTTAAGAATGCTGATTTAAATAAGGACAGTAAATTAGACACAAATCCTATTATTTATGCTGCAGGCATTGATAGCATAAATCCAACTGATGATGTCATTGGCATTAGAATCTATACCAATAATGAACATAAGGATATTATGAGTTGGTATCAAGAAAATGTAATTAATGCTTCAGCAGATGTTGAATCAATAACCATTGATGGTTATAAAGCTGTCAGAGACGAGCGCACAGTTTATGTTAATGCTGCCAATCTTAAAGAAACGCCATCCGCAACCGGCCTAGTCAAGCAGTTTTTTACCAATATTTATGTCATGGCTTATAACCAGGCTGCTCCGCCTTCAACTGCCAATATTTTTAACCAGATGCTTAATAATTGGAAGTTTAATACTAATATAGAATCAGCAGAAATTAAAGATAAATTGCGGCGCGATATGACCAGGCTGGTTGATTTAAATACCATAGATGATTTAATAAAAAGCTATTATGCGGTTCATGGCAAATATCCAACTTTGGAAGCAGGCACTTTTGTCAAAGGGCATACAATTTCCACTTGGCCTTCCTGGCAGGCAACTTTAGGCAATCAGCTGGGTTTGGGCCTGCCTGTTGATCCTTTAAATATCATGGCCGCAGCAAACAGAAAGACCTATGACTGCAATTCAGAAGATCCGCTGGAAAGGGCTAATTGCGTAAATATTTGTACGCGTGATAAGCAATATAAACCTTTAACTGGCTGTCCTCTAGACCAGCAATGCATTCATGATGAATATTGCAGTATTTGTCCCGTGCCTTATGATTCAGAAACCTGCTGGGATCAAATTTCTTCTAAATTCGCCTACACCACTTATGCTAATTGCGAAGACGACGCAAAATTAAATGGCGCCTTTAATTTGGGCGGCACCAAATGTGAAGATCAAATTGTCAAACCAGAAGTTTATGACGGCGCTTATGTTTATCAATACACTTCTTTAGACAATGGCAAAAGTTATCGTTTAAATTATCGCTTAGAATATACGGAAAAGGAAGTTTGTTCGCCCAGCCAGTGTTATTTTGACAATGGTGATGATGATCCGTCTAATGATTGCTATGATCCAGGCGGTTGTCTGGCCAGTTGTAGTGATGCTAATGGCAACGGAGTGATAGAAGATTCAGAATGCAGTTTCCCTCAATATAAAAATACTTATTGTTATTTGGGTAATTGGCGCAAATCCTGCGGCGATGGTTTTATCCAGCAGCAATGCGGTGAAATTTGCGATCCCAATGTGGCCCTGCCTGAAGGGCAGTCCTGGTGCGATTTACAGTACGGACAGCAAGACTGGTACAATGAAGAAAATATTAAACCAGCTTGTACTGCCGAGTGTAAGCTGGAAGGTTTAAGTTACACGCCTTTGCCTTATTCGCCTCAGACTGAAGTGATAAGTTGCGGCGGATTTTGCAGTGATCAGGTAACTCAAGCCAAATACGGAGAACGCTGCGATGAAGGCTCAGCCCCGGCGCCTTTGAAAAGATTAGAAGAGGGCGGTTTAGGCGGCATTAGCGAGACTTCCCAGTATATGTGTTCGGGCAAAGTCGGAGGCAAACCAATAATTTTTGACGGCATTGCCTGTTCTGGCTATGCCAGCTGGGATGCTGCAAATTACAGTCCTTGCCCGCCGGCTTCAGACTGGGTCAGCAAGCTGCAAGAGACCAATACTTTATTAGCTTTGGGCGGTTTTAAAGCTAGCTATAGTTTTAATCTGGAAAAAAGCGGTTCTTATGCTTTCAAAATTACAACTGCCAATTACGGCGATGATCTGACGCAATTAACCACTGACCAGATTAATTATTTATTTGAATTGAAAAAAGCAGGGCAAGCAGACCTGCATCATCTAAATGCTGAGGGCGGGCTTTCTCTGCCTGAATATGGGGAGATTTCAACTGATGACCCCCAAAAATACAGCTTGCTGCGCAGCCTGATTTACAGCGTCTATCTTGACGGCGAGAACGAACAAAATAGAAAAGGCTTTATAATTGCTCCAGCGACCAATCAGGATAAAAGACAAGACGGCACTATTTCTCTGGGCGTCTTAAATCCAGGCAGCCATACCATTTATCTGCATTTTGTCGGCGATAATTTTTATTTGTCCTTTGCTGGCTTGACCCTGCCTGATTATATAAATAATTTTAGCAATGCTGATTCAAATGGCGATACCACTTTGGATATAAATCCCCTGATTTTTTCTACTGAAATTTTCTCGCCAGAATTAAATGTCGGCAGCTGCAAAACTTATGGCGGCTGGTGCGGCGATGGCTTGGTCCAGTTAGATTTTGGCGAACAATGCGATGTTAAAGGCTATGTGGCGCCTACGCCAATAGAAACAGTAAATATAGCCAAAAATTCTGGTTTTGAAAAAATCTTTTCGCCTTGGGAAGTTGTAGACGGCGCAGTTAATTTAGATGAAATAACTGCTTTTGCCGGGCGCTACAGCGTGGAGGTGAATTCCCAAGCTTCAACTTTGGTCTGGCTCAAGCAATTTAATAATTTTTTCGCAAATAGACCTTATAGAATTTCCATGAGAATCAAACCCCTTGGCGGTCTTTTAAAAGCAGTTTCTTTTCAGACAGGCGATCAAACAAAAGGCGAGGTTTGGACAGATGCAGATAAAATATTTTTCCCAGCGGCCAATTTAATTGATCAGAAAGGAGGCTGGGATTTATACCAGACTGATTTTACGCCCACTCAAAACGGCTTTAAATTCAGAATAGTTTTTATTACAGCAGCAGATACTAATTTTGACATTGACGAGGTTAAAATTACACCTCTTGATACCACTGTCCGTCCGCAATACCAATGCGGCAATGATTATGTCAGCAAAAAAGTTTGCCAATTTAAAGGCGGTTTTTGCGGGGACGGCCGGGTTCAGACAGGCTTTGGTGAAACTTGCGATGATCGGGTGGGCTTAAGTTGTGCGAGTGGCGAGGGTTGCGGGCCAACAGGCAGGTGCGTGGCAGGCATTTGCCAAAGTGATAATTGCAATGATATTTGCAAAAGCACTTATTGCGGCGATGGCCTAATCCAAACAATCAATTCTTTAGGCACTCATGAAATTTGCGATTATGGCAGCGATCCCTATTGCGCTATTGATTGCCAGCATATAAAAATAGGCGGAGCTTGCGAGAGCACAAAACCTTGCGTTGCCAACGCTTCTTGCAGTATTAGGAATTTTGGCGATACAAAAACAATCTGTTTAGGCGCGCGCGGCAGTCTGGGTTGCCGCAGCAATAACGATTGTATTTTAGGTTATTATTGCGACAAAATTAGTACCAAATGCGAACCTGAAATTTCTACTTATTTAAGATATCATCCAGAACTGGAAACCACTTTAACTCTGCCCAAGCCGCCTTACACCACAGATATTAATTATAATATTAGCAATACTAAATGCCCAAGTTTTAATTTCATAACTACTTCAGAAGGCACGATTTTAATTTTAGACACTTGTACGGGTCTGCTTTGGAATTCAGCCGATAGCATTAATAAGCCTAATTGGACATTTAAAGAAGCAGAAGAAAGTGGCTGTGGCGAAGCCAACCGTTTGCCGTCAATTACCGAACTATATTCTTTAGTTAAGCAGACAAATAGTGGCCTTTACGCAGATAAAGAGACCTTGCGCTTATGTCCGCTTAAATGCGCCTATGATCAAAACAAAACTAATCTCTGCAGTGATTGCGCTGATGATAATTATCTTTATTGGTCCAGTACTTGCGTAGATAGAGACCCTAGCGGAGTCTGTTACAAGGCCTTAGCTGTTAATTTTAAATATGGCAGCATTGAAGAATATGATGCCAGCATGGGTTTTAAAATCCATTGCCTAAAATTATCACAATGCGGCAATGGCAGTTTAGAGCAAGGCGAAGATTGCGAGTTTTATCAGGGCTTTACTTGTGAAGGCGGTCAAAATGCGGGACAAAGCTGCGAGACAAATGCTGATTGCCCGGGCAGCACCTGCCTAACCAAGCTGATTGAGCAAAACATTAAAAAGAAATGCACTGAATTTGGCTATGACGCAGGCTTTTTGCATTGTGATCCCGCCACTTGCACTTTTAGACTTGAAAATTGCTTGTTTTATTCCAGAGCCAATAAAACATGCCAAGAATTTTGCCAAGGCCAAAAAACTTTAGCCTGCAATTCAGTCGGCTTAAATACTGATTCAGCCAGCGATATTTATAATATACCTAATCAGGAATTTTTAATTGCTGATGATGGCAAAATGATGGGTATTGATGCTGGCGGTAATTGTCTTATGCAAAATATCCCGGGCTCTAGTCAGGCTGATTATTGCAATTATCGTTTTGTGGACAGGGGCAGCAATTGCCGCGATTCAGCCACAGGCCAAATAGCTCCTTTTAGATCAGAATATTCATATTGTAATTGCGAGGAAAAATAATTTTCTGTGAAAAATTTATTGTGTTTCAAATTAATAAAATAATTTTCTGTGAAAAATATATTGTGTTTCAAAATTTATCTTATATTAATTTTACTAGTAAGCCTGGCTTTTATTGGTTATAATATTTTGGCTCAAGTTGAGGAAACGCCCTCGGCTTTAAGAAAATATATAAATGTTACTGAATGCCCTAAGTTTATGGATGTTAATGATTTAACCATGAAAGATTCCTGCACTGGTCTGGTTTGGGCGCGCCATGAACTGCCGACTTTTAGCACAGCCGGAGATGCCACGCCTGGCTATGCTTGGCAGGAAGCCAAAAGCGCATGTGAGAATTTGTCCCCGGCTGGTATGTTTCGCTTGCCGACTGTGGAAGAGCTTTTAAGCTTGGTTATGTACAAATGCAATGAAAGCGGCTGTTTGGCCGGAGCAGAAATTGCTAAAGATACCTCTGGCAAAAAGCCGATTTTTTCAGAGGGCATATATTGGACTATCAGCGATTTTAATGAGCCAGCCAGCTTGAGGACAGCCCCGAGCGGCAATCTAGGCAGGGATTATAAAAGGTCAGTAAATTTGGTCAAAGGCGAGGTTGATAATCCGGTCTTTGGCCAGTCAGTAAGATTAAATGCCTGGTGCGTAGTCAACCGCAATCCCGAGATAATAGAAAAGCAGTTTGTCAGCGCCACCACCGCTTCAATTAGCAGTGGCACGCAAAGCACTGGTGGCAGTTTAAAAATAATTTATCACCGGCAATGCAATGCCCCTGAAGACTGTTCAGTTATTGGCGCTGATGAATGCATACCCTCCAGCGTCTATGAGCCGATTTGCGGCAATAATATCCTTGATTTTGGAGAAGATTGCGATGGCTCTGCTGGCATTGCCTCTTCGCCAACTAGCAGTTCAGAAGCTTTGCAATATGCTTGTACGTCTAAATGCACTTTTACTGGCGGCTGGCTGAATGATGGCACTGTCCAAACAGACTATGGCGAAATATGCGATTTGGGAGTCACGAGTCACCAGGAAATGTGCCAAATTTTAAAAAGCCGCGGCTTAAAGGATTTGAATGGATTTGATTTAGACTGTACTGATTTGTCTAAAAATCTAATGACTGAAACTCAAATAGCTGCTCTTTATCAAAATTCTTGTACAACTGACACTGGCCAGATTCTCTCACTTTGCGGCAATGGCATAATAGAGCCGGGCGAGGAGTGCGACGGCACAGCAGGCATTGCCACTTCGCCAATTGACAGTTCAGCCACCAAACAGTATGCTTGCACTTCTCCGGTAGATCCTAATAAATGCCATTTTACTGGCGGATATTTCGGGGACACTGCAATCAATGGGCCAGAAGTTTGCGATAAAAGCAGTCCTCCTAAACCTTGCACCAGTAATTATACTGCGGGTTTGCCTGGCTATTGCACTGGGGTAACAGTTACAGGAACGCAAGCCTGCGGCAGTAATGGTTTGTTCTGGCAGGATTGTGTTGTAGGGCAGCCTTCCATAACAGGAAGTAGCTCTACCGCATGCGATGCTACAAGTCCAGTAATGGATGGTTATGCCTGTTGCCAACTTTTAACTTGTACTATAGATGGTTGCCTTTGTTGTGGCAGATTAGTAGGTGCCGCAGTAAATTCGGGTTATAATTTAATATCCCAGTTGCAAACAGATTGTACTGGTGCTAGCTATATAGAAGGTTCTAACTATGGATGTAAATTAAGTCAAAGCACATCTGATCCAAAAAATTGGCAAGTAACTACAAACCATACCACAGCCACTTATCAATGCTGGCAGTAAGTTAAAATTATGTCCAATAAAAATATAAAGATTATTTTAGCAGGAATTATTATTTTATTATTAATAGTTGTTTTAATTTTTTTATTCAAATATCTGCAGGAAAATAAAGTTATAGGGGTTAAGAGCGCTGAAAATCTTTTGCAGGACTTTAAAAAAAATCATCCTGAATACAGCGCTGAACAATTAAAATTTTATAGTGAAACAGCGGCGCAAAAAAAGATGACACCCTGCCTGGGCAGAAGCGACGAAGGCGGCTGTATTTTTGCCGTGGCATTTATTACTAATAACTATAATTTTTGCGGTGAAATTAAAGATGAAAAAGCCAAGCTTGAATGTTCTGGCGCTGTCTTAGCAAATACAGCTGCTGACGAAATTGCCAAATGCCATACTCTTACTAATGATGCCTTTAAAACCCAGTGTTTAGTTAATCTTTTTAATGCCTATAAACAGCCGCAGGATTGCGCTAATTTGAAAAAAAATGATACGCGCACCATGTGTGAAAGCGCAGTCTATTACCAACAAGCTATAATGCAAAGAAATGCAAAATTATGCGATAATATCCAGGATGATTTTTTAAAGACTTATTGCCTTGAAAATGCAGCTGGTTAATTCTTTGGCAGTGATAAAAAAGTTTATGACAAATGCACTCTTGATTAAAATCTATATTTTTCTGGTTCTGGCAGTAAGTTTAACTTTTATTGGTTATAATATTTTGGCTCAAGTTGAGGAAACGCCTTCGGCTTTAAGAAAATATATAAATGTTACTGACTGCCCCAAATTAACTGATGTTAATGATTTAACCATGAAAGATAATTGTACCGGCTTAGTTTGGGCGCACCATGAACTGCCGACTTTTAGTACAGCCGGCGATGCCACGCCAGGCTACACTTGGCAGGAGGCCAAAAGCGCTTGCGAGAATTTATCCCCGGCTGGCATGTTCCGCTTGCCGACCGTAGAAGAGCTTTTAAGCCTGGTTGTCTACAAATGCAATGCCAGTGGCTGTCTGGCCTGCGCAGATGCGGCCAAAGACAATTATGGCAAAACCCCGATTTTTTCAGAAGGCATATATTGGGCCATCAGCGATTTTAATGAGCCAGCCAGCTGGCATACACTGCCGAGCGGCAAACCAGAGAGGGATTATAAAAGGTCAGTTAATTTGGTCAAAGGCGAGGTTGATAATCCGGTCTTTGGCCAGGCAATGAGATTAAATGCCTGGTGCGTAGTCAACCGCAATCCCGAGATAGTAGAAAAAAAGTTTGTCAGCGCCACAATTGCTTCAATTGCCAGTGGCGAGCAAAGTACTGGCGGCAGCTTAAAAACAATTTATCATAGGCAATGCAATACTGATGCGGATTGCGCAGTGCTGGCAGGCACTGTCTGCACCGCGCCTATCTGTCAAGGGCCTGAACCTGATAATGCTACGCTTTGCGATAATGATAACCTGGACTTGCCTAGCAGTGCTTTTAAGACCGTAGTTGCAAATTGCACTGATGCAAAAAAATGCGAATATACTTGTAATTCAGGCTATGTTTTATCAGGCGGAAATTGCGCGCTGGTCACTTATTCCTGCATAACTGCACTAATCCGCACAGCCAATGCCACGCTTTGTTCTGCAGGTGCTGATAATACACCAGCCAAATTAGCTTTAGCCTGCGATGGCACAACCCAATGCCAATTTACTTGCAATCCTAATTATGTTTTGGCAGGCGATCATTGCAATGCACTACCAATTATATTTATTAATATTTATTTGAGCGATTCTTTTACAACCAATCCAGATCTAACAATTTCTGCCTTTGCTTCTGACATTGATGGCACAATCAGCAAGGTAGAATTTTATCAGGATTCGACCAAGCTCGGAGAAACCGTTAGTTCACCCTATGACTTTACTTTGGCTAATGTGGCGCCAGGCACTTATAGTTTCACAGCCAAAGCCACAGACAATGAAGGCGCCAGTGCGATTTCTAGCCCGCCCATATCTGTTACGATCACAGCTCACAGCTGCACAGACACAACTCCAGCTAATGCCGCTTTATGCGCTGGTGATGATTCGGGCTTGGCTGATGATTATTCAAAGATTTTGGTTGATAGCTGCACCAATACAAGAAAATGCGAATACACTTGCAGTTCAGGCTATACTTTATCAGGCGGCAGTTGCGTAATATCTCAACCCACAACTACTATTGTAATCTGGGTTGGAACAACCCCTGCAGATGCCATTGAAATATTTTTTAGGCCAGCTGGCGGTACCTATGAATCATTAGGAATTTTTAGCGATCCCACTTTTTATCCTGGCAGGATCTATGGCACAGCTAGACCTTTAACAGCCGGACAATATGATTTTAAACTAGAATATTATTCTAACCTTGAAGACCCGACTGATACAGAAGGCGGCGTTTTATTTAACTATGATTCTGCCAAAGTATCAATAAATAATATTTCATATGTTAATACGCCAGGCAGCCCAGCCTCTTCTTGTTATTCGCAGCCAGGAGAAGCCCAAGGTTTACCAGCCGAGATAACTTACATTTGTGCCTTACATACTCAAAAATGTACAAATAAAGACAATATCCCAGCTTCATGCACCAATACTACTCCGGGTTCAGTTACATTTTCAGTGACTGTTTTTCCAACTACTTTTTCCTGCACCAACCTGCCAGCCAATGCCACGATTTGTCCAAATGCCGATCAAAACCTGCCTGCTGATACGCCAAGCAGTCTAGTTGCCTCTTGCGGTACTGCTAAGTGCCAATATACCTGTGATACTGGCTATACTATAAACGGAGCAGGCACTGCCTGCGCACATTGGACAACTGGTTGTATTGGCACACACCCAACTACTCCTTTTAATTATATTTTTATTGGTAATAGTACCGATATTTCACAAGGATATTATTTGGGGATGAATCATGATTTAGCTTATTGGGATAATATATGCCAGCAATCTGCAAACGCCAGGGGTTTGCCTGGCACTTATAAAGCTTTTCTTTCAGATTCCACTACCAGCGCCAAAGATAGATTAACCCACAGCACTATACCTTATGCAAAACCTTGCAAGACAGATGGACTTGGGGCGCCTGTTCCTGCTGAAAGCATTTTAGTAGCTAATAATTGGGCTGATTTTACTGATGGTACAATTCTTTCTGCAGTAGATACGATTATACCTCTACCAGCCTGGCCAGTACGGTATGCGGAGTCTTGTGCTTATCCTTGGACACAATCTTATGTAGATGGCAGTAAATATACTGGCAATACTTGCGCGAGTGGAGAATCTAATGGAGCTTTTTTTATGATGAATGGCTGTGGCAACTTTATTACTCCTAAAGATGGCACTGTTAGTGCTGTAACTGCAATTTGCACCGCAGGGGCCTATGGGCCATTATGTATGCAGCAATCTACTGTTGCTACTTGCACCAATCAGCCAACCAATGCCACGCTTTGCCCAGCTGGCGCTGATGATACTAATGCTAATCTAGTCGGCAATTGCACTGGCGCCAAATGCCAATACACCTGTAATGCTGGCTATGTAAAATCAGGCAATACCTGCGAGCTAATAACTTATAGTTGTACAGGCACTACTCCTGATCCTGCGACTGCGACTTTGTGCCCTGGCGATGATACTGGCTTGAGTGCTGATACACCTAAAACAACAGTTGCTACTAATGCCGATTGTACTGGAGTAAAATGCGAATATTATTGCAATTCAGGCTATACATTATCAGGTGGAAGTTGCCTCCAATTTAGGTATGTTTTTGTAACATCTGGCATTTGGAAGGGAAATTTAGGAGGATTGAGTGGCGCAGATGATAAATGCAATAATGAAGCTTCTGGTAAATTGCCTGGCACTTATAAGGCCTGGCTGGCTGATTCTTCTACTAGCGCCAGCAGCAGATTGGAGCATTACGCTGGCCAGTACAGATTAAAAGATGGGACTATAGTGGCTAATAATTGGGGTGATTTTACTAATGGCACTCTTTCTCACGCCATTAATGAAGATGCTTCTGGTAACATAATTACATCTTATACCTCTGTCTTTACAGGTCTCGACGCAAGCGGGGCCATAGGAACAGGCATTCATTATAATTGTAATAACTGGTCTAGTAGTCTTTCTAGTTTTGGTGGCTACATGGTTGACATAGGAACTTCAATGTTTGGTGATAAGTGGCACTATTGTGATTCTGATATGCGTAGATTGTACTGTCTGCAGCAGCCACCTGGTATTGATATAACAGCTGATGATACTTTTTATTTATATATTAATGGCGTTTTGGTAAAAAGTGATGGGGGAGCGGTTGATGGAAATGGTTCGTGTACAGCTGATGCAAATGCATATTGGCAAAGCGTGGAACATGTGAGTTATAATTTTACTCCGGGTACTACATATCAGATTGCGATCAAGGCTTGTGATAAAACAGTTGATTATGGTTTGCTGGCTCAATTTGTTTACGGAGCAACCACTCGAGTCACCAAAGCAGGTGTTAATGGCTGGAAATGTAAGAATGTTAATAAAAGCGATGCTGACCCCCCTGCTAATTGGACAACCTTGGCGATGGGAAGTCTAGATGGAACGTGGACTGATCCTGTTGCGCAACTCGCTGCTAAATGGTCTAGTTATGTAAGCGTATTTCCAGGGGCTGACTGGATCTGGACAGCTACAGCAGGCCAAAAGATTTTTTGCAGATATGATTTGGTATTTTAATTAAATATTAGCTATAATTATTTTAAGGAATATTAATAAGATACAAATTCTAAATTTTAAATATCAAATAAATTACAATAATCAAACAACAAAATAAACAATTTATATGCAAAAATCAATTTGGCTCAAAATTTATATTCTAATTATTGTTTTAATTTGCACAGCTTTTGTAGGCGTTAATATTTATGTCCAAGCGCAGGGCGCTCCGCCGACTTCGTTTTATTTTTGTGCCAAAACAGAAAACATAAGTGTTGCTCCTAGAATTTCCAATTGCAATTCAGGTTTTCATATTGAAGGTAATGCTTGTGTTTCCAATGTTGGGGCAGGCGGTTTTCAGTGGCAAGGCAGTGTCTATAATGGCATTTGGGGCCTGACTCCGGTAACTAATGTTTTGCCTACAATAAATATTACCGAACCCGCTAATAACGCTTCTTTTATTCAGCCGGCTATTGTGATTAGAGCCAAAGCTGACGATAGTGATGGTAAGGTGGACGCTGTTGAATTTTATTCTAATTCTAATTATTTGGGCAGAGCTACCAGCCCCACTGCCGGCGGGATATTCAGTTATGAATGGAAAGGTATGGCAGAAGGTACCTATGCTGTCACAGCCAAGGCAGTTGATAATCTTGGCGGTGCTTCTGTTTCAGCGCCTATTTCAGTAACTTATGCAACTAATATTCCTCCAGAAATTACCATTACGCAGCCGGCTGATGGTGCTGAAATACATGTGCCGGGTAATGCGACAATTAAAGTGACTGTCAAAGACCTTGATGATTATTTAGATACAATGGAAGTATTTGCAAGAGAAGCCGTAGGCGGCCTGGATGTTTCAATCTGTAAGTTTACTAGCCTCAATTCTTATGGTCCTATTGATAAAGATTGTCTTTGGACAAATCCAGCAATCGGAAATTATATTATTACAGTTAATGCCGCTGATGTCGGTGGAAAAACAGCGCAAAAACAAATCAATCTCCATGTGGTAAATAATCCGCCCACAGTAACGCTAATTGAACCAAGCCAAACTGGAAAGACTACTTTTCCGCTAAATACTAATATAACTATTAAAGCTAATGCCGCAGATGATGTCCAAGTAGCTGAAGTAAAATTCTTTGAAAAAGGGTCAGCAGACCCTGCCTATCTATTAATAGGTAGTGGCAGTGTAGCTGCAGCAGGGGTTTACCAAATTACTTGGTCTACGAATGCTCAAGGCACCTATAGCTTAAAAGCCGTGGCCACAGATACTGCTGGTTTGCAAACTACATCCAATATAGTTAATATTACTGTTTCCACTGAAATTTGCGGTAATAATATAGATGATGATGGAGATGGTTCTTTAACCAATGGTTGTGGAACAATAAATTTTAATATTTATGATAATGCGGCCACCCCAAAGGATTATTATAAAGTTTATATTAGTCCAAACTATATAGATGCTTTTCAGCCAATTGAAAATGCAGAAAATGTCATTACTGATAATTATATTAACGGCAGTAAAACATTTAATTATTCAGTCCAGTATGGCCGTTATCATATAAAGGTAGTTTTTGTTGCCTCTTCCAGCGGGGCTACTAAGTCAACAGTTAATGTAAATATAAATAGTGTTGTTAATAGTTCATTTGTTTATTTAAATCATGTGGATAATTATACTACAGGAGGTACTGGCGTTAATCAATGCCAAGGCACCACTAGCAATTATTCAAGATGCGATCTGTCATTGCCAGCCTGCAATACTTATGCATTTTGCAGTACCCCGACCGAACCAGATTCTGGATATGCTCTTTTTGATGTTTTAGTTGCTCCATCTTATCTAAATGCGGCATGGCTTATTTCTCCTGAAGATAATCAAATATTTGCATCAGGTAATGATGTAAAGATAAGTATTGGGGTGCATACTACAGAACCCATAGTCAAAGTTGAATTTTATCAAAGTGTCATAACTGGAGGTGTTTTCGTTAATACTGTGTTAAGCACTGTTACATCCAGCCCTTGGGAGTACGTTTGGAAAAATGCACCTGTTGGTAACTATATAGTTGGCGCCAAAAGTTATGCCACAGGAAAAACCTGGTCAACAGGCACATGGATTACTGTTCAATAAAAAATACTTAAAAAATAAATAATAAATTTATGTTTGATCAACCTCCAACAATGCCTCGTCCCGGTCAAGGCGGTCCTGTGCCGGGTCAAGCCCCGGCTGGTGTGGCGCCAGTTCGGCCAAGTCCTTTGCCACCTAAATCAACAACGCCAGAAGACATTTTTGCCGGGGTTAATACTGGAGCTGGTGTGCCCACCCGGCCAGCCATGCCGCCAGTTATGCCCAGAAAAAGAGGGGGCAGAAAAATAGGCATTATAATTTTGCTGGTAATTATTGTGATTTTATTGATCGCTGGCGGTGCTCTGGCTTATTTGAGCATGGTAAAACAGCCAATTCTACCATTTAATTTGCCCTTTTTGCCCAAAGTCAATCAGAATCTTAACTTAAATCTTAATGCCAATGCTAATTTAAATGTTAATGCACCCATGAACGTTAATCTTAATGAAAATGTTAATGCACCTGTTAATGCTAATCTTAATGAAAATGCTAATATTAATGTTCCGCCAGCTTTAGATAGTGATAGCGATGGTTTAACTGATGACCAGGAAAAAGCTTTAGGCACTAATCCCTATAATGTTGATACTGATAATGATGGGCTTTTTGATAAGGAAGAAATAGACAATTACCATACCAATCCTTTAAACCCTGACACAGATGGTGATGGTTATCTTGATGGTGAAGAAGTAAAAAGTGGCTATAACCCCAATGGGCCAGGCAAATTAGTGCCAGCTGGTACTGAAACACCACCCCCGACAGGCGGCGAACTTAATGTTAATTTGGCGCCAACCCCCCAATAATTGGTTAATAGTTGATGGTTATGGCAGTTAGTTTGGCCATAAATTTATGGGTTCTGGATTATATAGTAAGCCATTTAACCGTTAATGATGATAATAAGGAATCTGATAATTAAAATATTTTTCTAATTATGTTTGGAAAAAAAACAGTTCCAACACAACCGCAAACTGAAGTTAAGCCAAAATTTGAACCGTATGAGATCCATGTGATGCCGACTAAATTTCAAAAATATTTAGCGGTGAAAAAAAGAGGATTAGGACGGTTTATTTTGGTTTTAGTCATAATTCTTTTGGTTTTGGCTGGTTTGGCCTTTGGCGCTTTTTATTATTTAATGCCCAGTCAAAAAGTACCCGTGCAATTGCCCAAACTTAATTTAAACCAAGCGCCGCCAGTTAATTTGAACCAGAACCTTAACCAAGCAGTCAATAAAAATCAAAACATTAATGCCAATATGAATGAGAATGCCAATGCCAATGCCAACCAAAATGTTAATGCCAATGAGAATGTCAATGTTAATGCTAATGCAAATGCGAATTTAAATGAAAATATTAATTTAAATATCAATGCGGCTCCGCCGGTTGCTTTAAATTATTCAAGCAGTGTAGATTCAGACAATGATCAATTAACAGATGCAGAAGAAGACCTTTATGGCACTGAAAAAAGAAAGCCAGATACTGATGAAGACGGCTATATTGACGGCCAGGAATTGATTAATCTTTTTAATCCCAAAGCCGCTGGGAATTCGCTTTTAGAAATTTCTGGCTTGGTTAATAAACATACCAATCCCATATTTAATTATGAGATTCTCCATCCTTCTGCCTGGCTGGCGCGTCCCACTGACCAGAGTTTAAGCGAAGTTATTTTCCAATCAACCACTGGCGAATATATTGAAGTTTTGGTCCAAGACAATCCAGATAAATTAGATTTAGTCCAGTGGTATTTAAAGCAATCACCCCTGGCTGATTTAAACCAGCTTAAACGGCAAGTTACCAAGCAAGGTTACGATGAATTAATTAGCCCTGACCAGCTCACTCATTATCTAGTGGATAAAAATAATCCAGACAAGGTCTATGTCCTGTCCTATAATATTGGCAATAAAACCAGAGTAAATTTTCTAACAACTTTTAAAATGATGCTGTCCAGTTTTAAATTAACACTCCCAGCCAAACCAGAGACGCCCACTAATACTAATCTTAATACTAACCTTAATCAGCCCCTGGGAACTTAAATTTGAAGGAAATTTGGGAACTTATGATTATAAATTTTATTGTTAAGCTGAAAGATAAGCCGCAAATTAAGCAGAAATTTTTGCAAAAGATTATCAGACAAACTGTTTTAGAACTGAAATTTAAAAAAAATTTCGCCTTGTCAGTTTTGCTGGTAGGCGATCAGGAGATTAAGGCCTTAAATCAAAAATACAGGCATAAAAATAAAATTACCGATGTTTTAAGCTTTAGCCAAAAAGAAGGGCAAGTCCTGCCTTTGCCAGAAAAAGAAAAAATGTATTTAGGCGAAATAATTATTTGTTACCCGCAGCTAAAAAGGCAGGCTCGGATTTTTAACCAGAGCTTTGATAAAGAATTTGCCCTGCTTTTAAGCCATGGCTTTTTGCACCTTTTGGGTTATTCTGACCAAACTAAATCTGGCTGTTCAAAAATGGAAAAGCTGCAAAATAAAATTTTGAAGAAAATTTATGTTTAAATTTAAACGCTTAATAAAAAGTTTCCAATATGCTTTTACTGGTTTGGGCAAAGTTTTTTGGGAAGAACAGAATTTCCGCCTTGATTTGATCATAACCTTAATCATTTTATTTTTGGCAGTTTACTTCCAGATAAAAGTTTGGCAATTTATAATTCTGATTTTAGTCATAGCCCTGGTTTTAATTTTAGAAATAATCAATAGTATTTTTGAAAGGCTGATAGATTTATTAAAGCCCAGAATCCATGAATATGTTAAAGATATTAAAGATATGACAGCAGCAGCTGTTTTTATCGGAGCATTAGCTTCAATTATCATTGGCCTGTTGATATTTTTGCCTTATTTATTAGCTAAGTTTTGGCAGTAAATTTGCAAATAAATTAATTTAACTTTTAACTTAAAATTCTAATACCATGCCGCACGAAGAAATAATTGTTGGGCTAGATATTGGTTCAACTTCTATAAAAATTGCTGTTGGCCAGAATACCAGCAGCGAAAGTGGCCAGCAAAATATTCACATTATTGGCGCAGTTGAGCAAGAAGCAGAAGGGATTAATCGGGGGGTGATTACCAGCATTGAAGAGGCCATGAATAGCTTAACCAAAGCTTTGGAAAAGGCAGAGAAATTAATTGGCCGGCCAATCCAAGAGGCCTGGGTTAGCATTTCCGGCGGCCAGATTGCTTCGCAGATCAGTAAGGGAGTGGTGGCGGTTTCCAAAACAGACGGGGAAATCAGGGAAGAAGACATGGAAAGAGCAATTGAGGCAGCCAAGACAGTAACCACGCCGCCTAATTTTGAAATCATCCATGTTATCCCGCGCAGTTTCACAGTTGACGGCCAAAGCAATATTAAAGACCCAGTAGGCATGACTGGCGTGCGCTTAGAAGTTGAAACTTATATTGTTGAGGGCTTAAGCTCGCAAATAAAAAATTTAACCAAATGCATTTATCAGACAGGATTAGATATTGAAGATTTAGTGCTGGCGCCTTTAGCTACGGCTGAAGCGGTTTTAACCAATAGGCAGAAAGAGCTGGGAGTAGCCATGGTTAATTTGGGCGGCGCCAATACTGGCTTAACAGTTTATGAACAAGGCGATTTGCTTAATGCCACAATTATACCGCTTGGTTCAGAACACATAACTTCAGATATTGCCATTGGTTTGAGAACCTCAATTGAGGTGGCTGAAAAAATTAAATTAAAATACGGCCAGGCTTCAGCCAAAGGCCTTGATAAAAGAGAAGAATTTGATTTGAATGAATTTGATGTTAATGAAGAGGGTTTGGTTAGCAAAAAATATTTAGCGGAAATAATTGAGGCGCGAGTTGAAGAGATTTTGGATAAAGTGGATGAGGAGCTGAAAAAAATTGAGCGCAGCGGGGCTTTGCCTGCAGGCATAATTATCACTGGTGCTGGCGCTAAATTACCCAAAATCATAGAGGTCTGTAAAAGGAAATTACGCTTGCCAGCCACGTTAGGCTATCCTTATGAAATTATTAGTGTCATTGATAAGGTAAATGACCTGTCTTTTACCACAGCCATTGGCCTGATAAAATGGGGTAATCAGCTAATTAGGCGGCGCAAAGGCATTTCGCGCTTTAAAAGCGTGGCTGGAGTAACTAATAAAATGAAGAAGTGGTTTAAATCCCTAGTGCCTTAAATTTAGGTGAACAAATATTGTATACAAAGTTGTGCAAAAAACAGTTTTACTAACAATTGAGAACTTGGTAAAATAAAGGCAGTAATACAAATTGGCTGTAAATCCGCCAATTTAGACAGCTTTATTAACTAGTTGTATTATTTGTAAAAGGATTTGGATTATTAGTTAAGTTTTAAACAGGTTAAAATAAAGCAAACACAAAAATTATTCAAACAATAATCAAAGAATTAATCATATGGAAATTAAGCCAGAAATACAAACCTTTGCCAATATTAAAGTAGTCGGCGTCGGCGGTAGCGGCGGAGCAGCAGTCAATCGGATGATTGAATCTAGAATTAAAGGCGTTGAATTTATAAACATCAATACAGATGTGCAGGCTTTGCATTATTCACAAGCCAATAAAAAACTGCACATTGGCAAGACCGTAACCCGAGGCTTAGGCGCAGGTATGAATCCTGAACTGGGAGCCAAAGCAGCTGAAGAATCACAAAATGAAATAAGGGATATCCTTAAAGGCGCAGATATGGTTTTTATTACTTGCGGTTTAGGCGGCGGCACTGGCACAGGCGGTTCACCTTTTGTGGCTGAAATTGCCAAAGAAATAGGCGCATTAACAGTGGCAGTAGTTACTAAACCATTTTCTTTTGAAGGAGCTCAAAGAAAAGCAATTGCTGATGCGGGCTGGGACAAATTGGCAGAAAAGGTTGATACGATTATCACAATTCAAAATGATCGCTTACTGCAAATCATTGATAAGAAAACTTCTTTGCTTGAAGCTTTTGCCATTGTTGATGATGTTTTACGCCATGCTATCCAGGGCATTTCAGAATTGGTAACAATACCTGGTTTAATCAATGTTGATTTTGCTGATGTCAAATCCATTATGAAAGAGCAAGGCACGGCTTTAATGGGCATTGGCCAGTCCAGCGGTGAAAACAGGGCAGTGGAAGCTGCCAAGTCTGCCATCTCCAGTCCCTTATTGGAATTGTCCATGGACGGAGCCAAAGGAGTTTTGTTTATTGTAGCTGGCGGTCCTGATTTAAGCATGCATGAGGTTAATGAAGCAGCAAAAGTAATCACTTCTTCTGCTGACAGTGATGCTAAAATTATTTTTGGCGCTATTGTTGAGGAAGGATTAGCAGACACTATGAAAATAACAGTTATTGCCACTGGTTTTGAAGGCAGAGCTTTAAAAAATAGGGAAGTGGAAACTAAAACCATTAATCGCGATGAAGCTTTATACAAACCAAGCCAGTTTTTAAAAGAAGAAAACGAAAAAGAAAAAATAGAAGAAGAAAAATCCAAAAAAAGAGCCAAAGAGGATTATAAAATTTCAGTTTCTACTAAAGAAAAGGAAAAGCCCGAGGAAGATTTGGATATACCCGCGTTTATTAGAAAAAAAATGATGTAAGGATACTAATTTATCCCAAAGGGATCCCTTCGGGACGAATTAGCTACAAATCTACTAATAATTTTATTTTAGATAAAACTACCCATTAAAAGGTAGTTTTTAGTCATTGAAAATTTTTAAACTTTAAACTTTTTAACTTGCAACTTTTAATTTTATCTAGAAGTTATCCACATGAATTTTTTGCGACACCAAGCAAAGCATTGATTTTGGCTTTAAATCAGGAATTTTAATAAAAATTTGACAGGCACAATATCTGGTATTAAAATTATATTAGGAGCTACTAAATATAGTAGTTATAAAAATAAAGCAAAATTAACTTGTTTTGCAAGGTTGCTTTTGCTTCTTTAAAAACGTATGAAGTGTCCTGTTTGCAATTATAAAGAGACAAAAGTGGTTGATTCGCGGGTTGCTTCTGATGAAATTACCATCAGAAGACGCAGAGAATGCTTAAAATGCGGCTTTAGATTCAGTACTTATGAGCAAGTAGAATTATTGGATTTAATGGTTATAAAAAGAGACAGCCATAAAGAGAGTTATTCGCGAGAAAAGGTTGAACAAGGTTTGCGCAAAGCTTTTGAAAAAAGGCCAATTTCTGATGAGGCATTTAGAATTTTAGTCAATAAAATAGAGCGCAATATCCAAGCTTTAAAAAAGAATGAAATCACAAGTTTAGAAATTGGCGAGATTATCATGAAAGAATTAAAGCGTAAAGATCCCGTGGCCTACATCAGGTTTGCTTCGGTCTACCGGGCTTTTAAAGATTTGGAAACCTTTCAAAAAGAAATAAACTCGGTTTTTGGCAAGAAGAAAGTTAAAAAAGCGAGTAGTTAAAAGATGGTAAGGCCGGTAGTTTTTAATAATTATTAGTAACAATAATTAACGATAATTAAGATGGGTAAGATTACTAAAATAAAAAAACGAGATGATCGGATTGTTGATTATGATTTAAGCAAGGTTGAAATTGCGATTTATAAGGCCATGGAAGCTATAGGTGATCCTAATAAGAAAAAAGCAAAAAAATTAGCCTTACAGGTGGAAAAGGAATTAAATAAAAAGTTCCATGAAAGGAGTATTCCAGCAGTTGAGGAAATCCAGGATTTTGTGGAAGAAATTTTAATCCGGAACCGACAGATTAAAACTGCGAAGGCCTATATTTTATACCGCGAACAGCATGCCCAGATTCGCGATTTGAGATCTTTAATTGATTCTGATGCTTTAATGGAAGGTTATTTAGCTCAAAGCGACTGGCGGGTTAAGGAAAACAGCAACATGGCTTATTCTTTGCAGGGTTTAAATAATCATGTGGCTTCTGCTGTTTCAGCCCATTATTGGCTGCATAAAGTTTATCCGCAGGAAGTTCGGGATGCCCATGCCAATGCAGATATTCATATTCATGATTTGCAGACCTTGGCTGCTTATTGCTGCGGTTGGGATTTGCACGATTTATTAATGAAAGGCTTTGGCGGCGTGATGGGCAAGGTTTCTTCCAAGCCAGCCAAGCACTTTAGAACAGCTTTGGGCCACATTGTTAATTTTTTTTATACATTGCAAGGAGAGACAGCTGGCGCGCAGGCTTTTTCCAGTTTTGATACTTATCTAGCGCCTTTTATTGCTTATGATAATTTGACTTA
>Ga0315277_10003601_pt1 | contig 20970 bp, 11 predicted proteins | sample YL17G05_15_MG_FD_203695 | JGI IMG/M metagenome (GOLD analysis project Ga0315277, IMG submission 203695) | Sediment microbial communities from Yellowstone Lake, YNP, Wyoming, USA - YL17G05_15 | ecosystem: Environmental > Aquatic > Freshwater > Lake > Sediment | place: USA: Wyoming | collected... | reverse complement strand
AGCGGAGAGCATGCCAGTGCCGCAGTCTCTCCACCGTCCTGCCCGCGCCCGCGCCGGACGCCTGCCTCGACAAGCGAGTTCAGCCTGGGCCGGGATCCAACGCAACACCCTTAACCAAAGGAGAGTGGTCATCATGAAATCGCCCATAATCGCAGTCGTCGCAATGCTCCTGCTGTCGACGGCCGCCTGGCCGCAGGCCAGCACCGGCACGGTCTCCGGAACCGTTACCGACCAGAGCGGCGCGGTCATCCCGGCCGCCCCCGTGGTCCTTGCCAGCACCGCCACCCGCGCCAGTGTTCCCTCCCGGACCAACGACGCGGGCCGGTTCTACTTCCCCGGCGTCACGCCCGGCTCCTACACCATCTCGGTGGAGTTCGCCGGCATGAAGAAGTACCAGGCGGCGTTCACCCTCCAAGTCCAGCAGAGCCTGATCGTTGACCCGGTGCTGACGCCGGGTGAAACCACCACGGTGGTCGAGGTCAGGGATGTCACCCCCATGATCACCACCGACAGCCCCACCATCGGCCACGTTCTGGAACGCGAACGCGTCGAGCAGTTGCCCATCACCCGCCGCGATTTGAAGGTCCTGCTGGCGGTGGTGCCGGAAGTCGAAAACGTGCGCGCCTTCGGAGCGCCGGAGGGCTCCATGGAGTTCGTGCTGGACGGCGCCCCCACCATCAACCGCCGCTGGGGCAACCACGCCACCATGCAGGGCGTGCTCGATTCCATCCAGGAATTCAGGGTCGAAACCATCGCCTCCTCGGCCAAATTCAGCCGGCCGGCCACGGTGATCATGTCCACCAAGAGCGGCACGAATCAGGTCCACGGCTCGGCCTTCGAAACCCACCGCAACAGCGGCTTCGGGGTGGCTCGCCGGCGGGAGCAATCCAACGCCAAGCCGGCCAAGCTGATCCGCAACGAGTTCGGCCTCTCGGCCGGCGGCCCGGTCTACCTGCCCAAGCTCTACAACGGCAAGAACCGTACGTTCTGGTTTGCCGCCTGGGAAGCCAGCCGCACCATCCAGGAGGCCAGCCAGAACTTCGGCGTACCGACCATGGCTATGCGTCAGGGCGACTTCAGCCAACTGCGGTTGTCCGACGGCACCACCCCGGTCCTCTACGACCCGTGGACCACGGGTTCCAAGGCCAACAATTACGCCCGGCAGCCCTTCAGCGACGGCGGCATCACCAACAAGATCCCCATCAGCCGCCTGAGCCCGCTGGCCAAGTACCTGTACAGCGTCACCCCAGCCCCCACCACCGCCGACAACCCCCTGGTGGCCAGCAACTGGTTCGGCGTTTTCAAACAATGGAGCAAGGGTTCCAACCTGTCCACCCGCATCGACCACCGTTTCACCGACCGGGACAACATCTACCTCCGCTATTCGCAAAGCATCAGTCGCGGCCGCTCTCCCTTCGGGACCCTGGCAGCCCTCGACGACGCCACCGGCTGGACCCGCAGCGACGTGCCCACCAAAACCCTCTCGGTCAACTACGTGCGCAGCGTGGGCCCCACTCTCTTCAATGAGCTGAACGTTAGCGGCTACTACAACCAGTACTACAACGAGCCCCCGGTCATCGCGCCTCCCTCGGGGAGCACCTGGCAGGAATACCTGGGCCTGCCGAATCCGTTCAACTCACGCTACTTCCCCATGCTTCAGTCCACCGGCATCGGTAGCTACACCTTCCGCAACAACGCGCCCCAGAACTATCACGCCGCCTATATCGTGGTCCAAGATAACGCCACCAAGCTGCTCGGCAAACACGAGCTCCAGTTCGGCTTCCACTACCGCTACAACCAGTCCAATCAGTTCCCGCAACAGTGGTTCCCCGAAGGCATCCACAACGCCTCCAGCGCCGCCACCGCGCTCTACGACTCCGTGGCCAGCACCCCCACCAATCCGGTTCCCTTGGGCCGGACCGGCCACGAGCTGGCCAACATGTTCATCGGGACCCTCAACTACGAGAACGTGATGAATCGCGGTTGGTACAACATCCGCGAGCGCGACTACGCTCTCTACCTCAACGACAACTACAAAATCACCTCCCGGTTGAACCTGACCCTGGGCCTGCGCTGGGAGTACTGGCCCGTTCTGAAGGAGAAGGGCAACGTGCTGGCCACCTATGACCCCGGCTCCAAATCCGTGGTCCTGGGTCAGCCTCTGGAAACTCTCTACCAGAAGAACATCACCGTTCCTTCCGTGGTGGCGCGCTATCAGCAACTGGGAGCCAAGTTTACCGACTGGAAGTCGGCCAACTTCCCCAGTACCCTGATGACCGGCTCCAAAGGCGACTTCGGACCGCGCGCGGGATTCGCCTATCGCGCCTTCGACGGCAAGAGGGCCTTCGTCATCCGTGGCGGCTACAGCCTAGCCTACTACCCGGTGCCCGAAACCCGCTGGATGGACTACGACCGCGGCAACGTCCCCTTCAACGCGACCTTCCAGTACAACATGAACTCCGCGGCGCAGACCCCCGACGGGTTGCCGAACTGGACCATTCGCTCGGCTCCCTCGGTTATCGCCGGCGTGAACTCGCGCAACGTCGTCACCTTCGACAATCCCCAAGGCATTACCCGCGGCGCGGGCGGCTTGCAGTACTTCGGCCCCGACCAGCCCACCTCCCGCACCCACCAGTGGAACCTGAGCCTCGAAAAGGAAGTGCTGGCCTACACCGTGGCGCGCGTCCGTTATGTGGGCAACCACGGGGCCAACCTCGAGCAGTTCTACTCCTACAACAACAACCCTTCGGATTACATCTGGTACGTCACCCGGAAAGTGGCCAAGCCCACCGGCGAATTCGCACCCGTGGCCATGCGGCCCTTCGACAACACCACCTTCGGCACCCTCAGCGAGTTCCGCAAAACCGGCTGGTCCAATTACAACGGCATGCTCTTCGAGATCGAGCGCCGCTACCACAAGTTCGCGGCCTTCCAACTCGCCTACCTGATCGGCAACACCCTGGCCACCACCCTGTCCAACCAGGGCTCGGTCCCGGGATACAACGAGTTCCTCCCCGGAACGGTCCCCGAGGACTTCGACGCGCGCAACCGGTTCCTCACCTACCGTCGCGACACCTTCCCGCCCAAGCATCGGGTCAAGTGGAACTTCCTGGTCGACCTCCCCATCGGCCAGGGCAAACCGCTGTTCGGCAGCATGCACCCCGTGCTGGACAAGATCGTGGGCGGCTGGCAGGTGTCCGGCATCGGCACCATCCGCAGCAACCACTTCGCCTTGCCCACCGGGATCTATCCCACCACCGGCAGCCCCATTGAAATCTACGGCGACAAATACCCCATCCAGGACTGCCGCAGCGGCGTCTGCCAACCCGCCTACCTGTGGTGGAATGGCTATATTCCCTCGCACCAGATCAACAGCCTGGATGCCAACGGCAAGCCCAACGGCGTCATGGGCGTTCCGTCCGGCTACAAGCCCGCCGCCCAGCCGCTCATTCCGCACAACACCCCGGGCTACGCCGCCAACCTGCAAGGCTCCAACACGGTGTGGGTCCCCATGGCCAACGGCCAGCAGCAGCAGGTCGGCTTCAACGACAACCTGCACCCCTGGCGGCAGCAGTATCTTCCCGCCAACCGGCAGTGGGTCATGGACGCCGGCCTGGTGAAGAACATCCCCTTCGGGGAGCGCCTGAAGTGCCGCTTCAACATTGACTTCTTCAACGTGTTCAACACCCCCGGCAACCCCGTCATGGGCAGCGGCCAGGACGGTATCCTGGGCATCCGGACTTCCGGCCAGGATGCCCGCACGGCCCAGCTCAGCCTGCGCTTAAGCTGGTAATCGAAAAAGGGCGGTGGTCCGCAAGAATCCCATCCGGGCCTCAGGCCGCCAGCTCTTCCAGCCAGTATTCATGGTGCAAGCCACCACGCACGGCCTTGCTCCGAACAACTTACCTGCCGTTAGACGGTGGCGATGTGCGCCGGGCGGTGGCGGGGCTTGAAGTGGCACCGGTATACCAGGCCCAAGGCTTAGGTGTGGCCGTCCGCCATTGTAGTGGTCAATCCACCATTGAAGGGTGCGTCTGAGATGCCGCTCACCCAGCGGGATAAGCAAGTCCAGACACTCTCGCCCTGCTGTGCCCAGGAGGCGTTCACATACAGAACTCTGCGCTATCCTGCCGGTGTTTCGTTCAAGAGGATCGCAACTGTGAGGGAGCGGTTCTGAAGGGCTCAGGGCTGCTCTCAGAACGGGAAATCCGGTTTGACGGCCCGCGCGACCGTGGACTTGCCCAAGTGGTAGGTGTAGGGATTCAAAGGGTTGCCGCCTCGCCGCACCTCGTAATGCAAATGCGCCGAGGTGACCCGCCCGGAACTGCCCACGTTGCCGAGGATCTCCCCGCGCCGGATCTCCTGCCCGGCGATGACCCCGAAACGCGCCAGGTGCGCATAATACGTCCGCAACCCGTTGCCGTGATCGATCACCACCAGTCTTCCGTAGCCGCTCATGTAAGCGGCGTGCACCACCACCCCGTCCGCTGTAGCGCGGACCGGCGTTCCCCTGGGAGCGATAATATCAACGCCTGTGTGAAACGCTCCCTCGCCCGAGAACGGATCGGTCCGCCGCCCGAAATGGCCCTCTAAACGGCCATCCACCGGCCAGAGGTCGGGGCGGGTGTTGGTCTGCCAGAGCCTGGGATATTGCCGGAACAGGCTGGACATGTTCGCGCTGCGCAGAAAATCGTACTGCTCGAGAGACTCATGGAAGGTGGGAATCAGGCGGCCTTCACTGGAAATATCGGCAGGCCCTTCCAGCCTCTGCTTGATCCCGTAGGCCACCGACACCTGGCTGGCGAACAGTTGCAGGGTGGCAAGCTGCTCGTTGGTCTGGTTGGCCACGCTTTGCAGGTTTTGATAGCGCGCACGCAGGGAGTTCACTTCCTGCCTCAGAGAATTGTAGTTGGCTACCTTCCAGACCATGCGCGCGTAGCTGGAGACAAAACCGAACAGCGAAAAACAGCCCAGCAAGGCCAATCCCAGAACCCCGTAAATCACACGCTGGGGCACATGAATTCTGCGTAGCCTGCCATGCAACGAGTGAGCGACTACAACGATAAAATATGGCTGCTTCATGGAGTCTTCCCGTAGTAACCGGTGCGGGCCGTACACTCAGGCACTCCACCCGCAGTACTATCTGTGAGCTGAAAAGATCTGTAACGAATCTGAAACTGTACCAAGTCCCAGAACTCGTGTCAAGGCCCGCTTTGTTTCGCCCCATCCCCCCATTTGCGGGTAGGCCCCGCACCCCACAGCCCACGACCCAGCCTCAGCCACCCTTCTCGGTTCTGGCCAGCTCGGACTTCTTGCGCACCTCGATGTTCAGCCGCTTGATCTTCTGGTTCAGCGTCGACAGCGGCACACGCAGTTTTTCCGCGGCGTCGGTCTGGCTCCAAGTGGCGGCTTCCAGGTGCTCGATGATCACCCGGCGCTTGTAGTCCGCCACGATTTCGAACAGCGAAGCGTCTGAAGGCAGTCCCCCGCCTTCATCGCGCCGGATGCGGATTCCCGCGCCGTGCAGCAGGTGCTCGGGCAGCACGTCCACGGTCACGGTGGGGTGCGAGGCCAGCACCACCGCGCGCTCGACCACGTTCTCCAGCTCGCGCACGTTGCCCGGCCAGTTGTGGTCCATCAGGATCTCGATGGCCTCCGGCTCGAACCGCAGCAGGGACTGGCCGCTCGAATCCAGGAACTTCTCATTCTCCTGGCAGTACTTGGTGAAGAAATGCTCGACCAGCGGCGGGATGTCCTCCTTGCGCTCCCGTAGAGGCGGCAGGATTAGATTGATGACGTTCAGCCGGTAGTACAGGTCCTCGCGGAACTTCCCATCCTCGACCAGCTTGTGCAGGTCCGCGTTGGTGGCCGCCAGGATGCGCACGTCCACCCGCACGGTCTCGGTCGAGCCCAGCGGCATGAACTCCTTTTCCTGGATCACCCGCAACAGCTTGGCAGCCTTTTAACTGGTCACCCGATCCCGCCACAAAACGGAGATTCTGGCCAGAGAGACAGGGGGAAACGTGTGGCAAGCATAGACTGCAAAACCCTGAGTTCGTGGTCTTGGGATAATGGTCACATGTCGTCTCGACCAGGTGCGCGAGAGGTGGGACATGAGAGCGAAGCTGCTGTGTGTTGCGCTGGTCTGGTTCCTGGCCGCCGGGTGCAACAGGCTCACCCGCGATCACTACGCGGGAACCGTGAGCGATACCGGACTCTTTTATGACAGTAAGGGCACCCGCATCTGGGTGAAGCTGGCGGAGCACAAAGATCTGCTCTTCTTAGTGTCCTTCGATGACGCAGAGAAGTACGGCATTACGGCACGAGGCCGGCAAGACTCATTCTTCCCGGGCTCCAGCGATGTTCCTATTGCTTCGGCTTCTTTTCTCGATCCCCCCGGTCGCTCTCGAGACCTACAGCCTTGCTGACGCCTTTACCGACTTTCTTGCCCGCGCGACCGATTCCCTTGCCGAACTCCTTGCCGGCTGCCAGGGGCTTGCCTGCGGTAACCTCGTGGGCGGCTTCCTTGCTTCCCTCCGCCACCTCACGTCCAACCCCCTTGAAGCTGCCGCCTATCGATTCCGGTCCCACTCCCAGCTTGCCGGCGGTCTCCGCATCCAGGCGCCCGGTGACCGGCAGCTTTTCCGACTTCTGGTATTCACGAATGCCAGCTCGGGTGCGGGGACCCAAGACACCGTCGACGTTTCCAGGATGGAAACCTTTGTCGATCAGACTCTTTTGCACTTTCTCGATATCCTCTTTACTGAGGTCCGCTGCTGAAGCGATTGGAGTATGGCTCAGGCCCAAGATAACAAGAACCAAAGCAGCCACTGTGGTCAATCTCATTTCTCACCTTCCAGGTCGCTCCGGTTCCCCGAACAGGGGTGTATGGCGACCTTCTTTCCTACTGCACGAGCCGTACCAACTTTTCCTGGACGACAGATATCCCAGTCGAAATGGTCCTGTTTTTTTCAAGCGCAGCCGCCAGCCGGGGCCCAGGGGCCCGCCCCTGCGTTCTAGTGGGTGTTGTTAGTGTTATGAAGAGTTTCTGGGTCCAAGCGAACTGGCAGTCTCAGTGGATAATCCGGCCGTCGCTGCGCACTGTTGAACCGGCTCGCTAAGGCCCTCGCCAGTAACCGTATATGGTCATGTGACCAAGTACCGTCACATTCAAAATCGTCAGCGCAGCCCGAGACGCTTCGCCGCCCTGCTGACCAAGGCTGGTACTCTCGTGACGCTTCCTCCGCCGATCCTCCCGCGACGCCTTTGGCTGGAATCCCGAGGTCACAGATCCTTGCGAGAAATCCCGAGCTTCCGCATCATCGCGTTCAGGGTCGTCCGAGGCATTCCGAGACGGGTGGCTGCCGTGCTGATCACTCCACCCGTCTCCCGGAGCACACGGACGATATGCTCCCTCTCCACTTGCTCCAGCGTCCTGTTGCCGGCGGGTTCCAATGCATCCGGCCGCATTTCGGCTAGAGGAGCACGGAGGTTGGGACCTCGGGAGAGGATGACCGCCCTTTCAATGAAGTTTTCGAGCTCCCGTACGTTCCCCGGCCACGGCCAACTCACCAAGGCCCGCATCGTGTCCGACGGGATCTTTTCAATCTGCCTATTCATTTCCGCGGCGTACTTTTTGGTGAAGTGCCGGGCGAGTACCGGTATGTCCTCGGGGTGATCGCGCAACGGAGGTATCGTGATCGGGAAGACTTTCAGCCGATAATAGAGATCGCTGCGGAAGAGTTTATCCCCCATCATCTGCGTCAAATTGCGGTTGGTCGCCGCCACAAGCCGGACGTCTATGGGGATCGTGCGGGTGCCGCCCAACCTCTCGAGCGCCTTCTCCTGCAAAGCCCGGAGCAACTTGGGTTGCAGATCCAACGGAATGTCGCCCACCTCATCCAGAAACAGAGTCCCCCGGTGGGCCAGCTCAAAACGGCCGATCTTTTGCGACAAGGCGCCGGTAAAGGCTCCTTTCTCGTAGCCGAACAGCTCGCTTTCGAGAAGCCCGGTCGGAATGGCGGCACAGTTCAAGGTGATGAAAGGACGATCCCTGCGAGAACTCATTCTGTGGATGGCGCGCGCTACCAGCTCCTTCCCGGTACCGGTCTCACCCAGGATCAACACGGTCGCATCGGTAGGCGCCACGACTTCAACCTGCCGCAGAACCCGCTTCAGGGCCGCGCTGCTGCCTACAATCTCCCCGAAGTGATGTTTCACCTCGACGTCTTTTTCCTCGATATTCTCAAGCCGGTCGCGCTCGCGGAGGTCCTGCACAAATGTGATCCATCGCAAGGGAGAGAGCTTCAACACCGCGGTAGCAACCAGGACCGGGACTCGATCCCCATCTTTGCGAATCAACTCTTTTTCGAAGGGCGTGCAGGCTCCGAACCTCAAGCCTTCTTCATGTGCCAGCTCGTCCAGAGCAGAGTATTCCGGGGGAGTGAGATCAGGCCAGTGCAGCCGGCCGGCCAGCAGATCCTCGCGGCTGTAGCCGACTAGTTCGAGAAACGCGTCATTCGCCTCGGGAATACGGTCAAATTCACCGGAAACGATGCCCGCGATGGTCGATTCCGCCGGGAGTAGTCGGAGGCGCGCGCGGCTGCGCCGCAACTTCTCGTCCCTCTGGTGACGCTCGCTAAAGTCGCGCACCGCTCTGGCAAAGCCCTGCAAATCCCCGTTGTCGTCTTTCAGAGCCATCGTGATGACATTAGCCCAGAATCGCGACCCGTCCTTTTTCACATGCCAGCCTTCGTTTCCGACATGGCCTTCGGCAGCGGCCCTCTTCAATTCTTCCTGCAGCCTGTCGCGGAGAGTGTCTTCGCTGGGATAGAGCAGAGACACATGTTGGCCAATGGCCTCACTGGCCTTGTAGTTATAAATGCGCTCTGCTCCCGAATACCAGGCGACAACCCGTCCGTCTACATCCAACAAGAAGAGCGCAAAGTCCTGCACCCAGGACGGAACTTGGTCCGTGTCAGTCTTGACAGACCCTTCGGTTTGCGTGTCTGTGGTCTTATTACGCAGGACCAAGATGTGGCGCACCGGCAACACGTTCCCTCTCGCTGTGTACTCAACTTCTCGCCGGCTTCCATCCGGACCCACTAGCCGGAGCGTGCCCTCCTGCTCGCCCTCCTCCAGAAAGGCCCGCCAAAACTGCGTAATCTGAGGCTTGAAGCTGGGCTCCACAAAGTCATCCATTCTGCGGCCGATGATCTTCTCCCGCGACAGTCCTAACAGCTTGCCGGCGCCGCAACTGGCGTCCCGGTAATTGCGGTCGCTGTCTGCGATCAGGATGGGCGCGGCAGGGTGGTAGACGATCGCCCGGAACAGCAGCTCAAGTTCTTTCGGACCGTTTTCCAGAAGCCAACTGGCGACTTGTGGCTGTGAGCCAGCGGACTGCATCGCGCTCTCTCCTTCCCGCCGTCGGTCCGGGGCGCCCCCGGCCGCCTGAGAGACGAAATCGGTTCACGCCAGTAGTTTCCTGCAACCAGTTGGAAGCCCAGAACGGCGGTAATCACCATTCTATCACCGATGGGGTGTAGCTGCTCTCGGTTCGACCATATTTGGTCACCTGACCCAGTGCGGTCAGTTCCTGGGACCGATACCGTATTCTCAACAACTTGGAAGGCGTAGCCCGCTGATTGAAAGCCCTAAAACCGCCCCCTGACGGGTCGCGGCTCGGTGCAACTTGCTGAAAGCACAGAACCTCGCGGGTCAGCCAGCGGGCAACTTCCCGGGACTTCCACCACGCGCTGCTACTAGAAATGTCCCGGCCTCGGTCCGGTTGGCGGGGACCGCAACAGAGCGCGAAATCGGACGGCCCACAGGGGCGTCCCCGGGGATGGCGCCAGGTTTCCCTAACGCAAGATCCCTCCCGGTCTGACGATTGGCCAGCGGATTGCCTCTTCTTGGCCTTGAGGAGGACAAGAAGATGCCTTTGGTAAATCTCGTGATTGCGTTGATCGTGGTCGGCGTGGGGTTGTGGCTGATCAATCGTTTTATCCCCATGGCCTCCAGCATCAAGACGATTCTGAACGTCGTCGTTGTGGTGGCCGTTGGGATTTGGGTATTGCAGGCAGTGGGTATGTGGGGGCATGTGAGCAGTTACCGGTTGGGGCGATGACAGGTTGCGGTGAAGTGCGAGAGTGGGGTGCACCAGGTTGCCCTCCGGCGATCGCGCGGCATTGGTGAGACTGGCGCGTCTCGGATAGTCATCGCCATTTCCCCTCGGGCCTCAACAGGCCGTGTACCCTCCCTGGCAACAACCAGTCCAAAACAGAACCTCCGCCATCTGGAGGCGGAGACCGCTGGATCAGGGTGGCGTACCGGGAATTCACCTGCGCCGAGATGCAATATCTGCACTAGAGTGCGGAATTTGCTGCCGCTCATAAGCTCCTATCCCAAGAGTGCGACCGCACATCGACGGTGGCCACAGACGTGCTCTCACCAGCTTGGAGGTAGCCGTGCGGCAGACAACACTTGTGATTCTACTGATCGCTGTCTCGGCAGCGTTTCTTGCTGCACAGACGGATCCGCCAGGCAGGGTGGGACGACTGAATTACATCAACGGTCCGGTGTCTTTTCAACCGGCCGGTGTGACGGACTGGGTGGATGCTAACGTCAACCGTCCGCTTACCACGGGTGACCAAATCTGGGTCGGCGGCGGCGGGCGAGCGGAGATTCACGTGGGATCGACTGCCTTGCGTTTGGACTCGAACACGGCATTCCAGTTCCTGAACTTGGATGACCAGACGACCCAGATCCAGCTATCGCAGGGTACCCTCACGGTCCGCGTCCGAAATCTCGCGCAATACCAGAACCTCGAGCTCGATACGCCAAGCATGGCTTTCACGGTGCTTCGTCCCGGTGAGTACCGGATTGGCGCCGATCCTGACTCGCAGACCACGACGGTCACGGTCCGCGGCGGGGAAGGTGAGGTGACTGGTGGCGGGCGGACGTTCCCGGTCCATGCGGGCCAGCAGGCGATCGTGATGGGCGACGACCAGATCACCTACCGCCTCGTGTCCGCTCCACGAGCCGATGAGTGGGACCAGTGGAGCGCCTCGCGTGACCGCCGGGAAGACCAGTCGCTCTCTGCACGCTACGTTTCTCGTGAAATGGCCGGCTATGAGGACCTCGATCAGTACGGCCGGTGGTCGAGTCAGCCCGGCTATGGCCAGGTCTGGATGCCGACATCAGTCTCAGCAGGCTGGGCGCCCTATCACGACGGGCATTGGGCCTGGATCGCGCCCTGGGGTTGGACGTGGGTTGACGATGCGCCGTGGGGATTCGCTCCCTACCACTATGGCCGATGGGCTTCCTTCGGCGGTCGTTGGGGCTGGATTCCTGGACCGTATGGGGTAACTCCAATCTATGCGCCGGCGCTGGTGGGGTGGATCGGAGGAGGCAGAGGAGGCTCTGGCTTCAGCTTAAGCTTCTCCTTCGGCAATGCCCGAGCGGTAGGGTGGTTCCCCCTGGGACCACGTGAACCCTACTTCCCGGCTTACCACGTCAGCTCCGGTTATTTCGGCCGGGTGAACAACACCAACACGGTGATCAACAACACCGCCATCAACAACTATTACAACGACAGCAGGAACCCCAACAACGCCGCCATCACCAACATCAGATATGCGAACCGGAGCGTGCCGAACGCCGTTATGGCGGTTCCGCAAGACAGGTTCGCCAACGGCCATCGGGTGGCGGAAAGCTCGCGTGCGGTATCGGCTGCGCAGCTTGGTTCAGCCCGCATCGCCGCGGCTCCGGAGATTGCGCCGCAACAGGCCAGTGTTCTCGGCCCTCGGGCAGCACAGGCATCCCGCGCCCCACGTCCGTCCGCCAGTGTGTTGAGCCGGCCAGTCGTAGCGCGCACCGCTCCTCCTCCGGCAGCGGTGCCCTTCGATCGGCAGCAGGCCGCACTGAATCAGAATCCCGGTCGCCCGCTTCCAGGGGCTAGCGTCCAGCAGATGCGCCAGAATGCCCCGGCCCGGAGCTCTCCGGTTCGCGTCGTGGACATGGGCCGAGTCCAGCGCATCCAACCGACGGTTGGCACCGGACCACAAGCACAGCAGCAGCCGAGCGCCCCTCCGCCGCCCGCGGCCAACAACCGGCCGAATGCGTCTCCCTCGAACGCCGCTGGAAGGCAGAATCGCCGGTCGTCAGTTCCCGTCGCCAGGCCGGGTGCGCCGTCGTCCAACGTCAGCCCCCGGCAGCAGAATGCGCCTCCGCCCAACGTAGTGCAGCAGCCGAGCGCCCTTCCGCCGCCCGCGGTCAACAACCGGCGGAGTGGGCCTCCGCAGAGCCGGCAGCAGCCAGCACAGAGTGATAGGGCCGCTGCACCAGCACAGGCGAACCGGCCGCAAGCGCAAAATCCGCAACCGCAGCCGCCTCAACAAGTGAAGCAGGCTCAAGTGGAGCAACCAAAGTCTGCATCCCGCCCAAGAGCGGCTAAGGACAAGACGGGCAAGAACAAGGGCAAGAAATGACAGGCAGGATGAGACCATTTCGCGCGAGCGCCGGTATCATGACCGTGGTTCTGGCGCTCGCCACAGGCGGCTAGGCCTTTCGATCAGAGCCCGGGGAACCGGCGAATCCGAAGTCGCTTTGCCTCCGTAGGCCCGGCATCGCTTTGGTCCGGCACTCCTCACCAGATTAACAACTTCCTGGACCGAGGCCACGGTACCCTCGCGCCTGCCTCGCGACTGCATCCCTAAAACTGGACCACCGGCTCGGGATATCCGTCCTAGCGGCGAAAGATGGTACGGCACGTGCACTGGCAAACACGGAAAGAGAGGAAGACTTATGCATCGCAGATTCTTGACCGGTTTCGTTTTCGCCGGTGTCCTGGCGTTCAGCGCCCTGGGCCAGGCAGGATGCAGCCAGCATAGGGGGCCAACCGTGGGCGCCGATTTTGTGATTCGCGTTGCTCCACCGCGGCGCGTCAGCGAGACGCGGGGTCGAGCGCCCGGCCGCGACTATGTGTGGATTTCTGGCTATCACCGTTGGCAGGGCCAATCTTATGTATGGGTGCCCGGAAGATGGGAGCAGCGTCCACACGCTCGCGCCCGCTGGGTGGGACACCGGTATGACCGCCGAAATGGCGGCTATATTTTCGTGGAGGGGCACTGGCGCTAGATTACGCAGACAGCAATCCCGACTGGGACGCGTCGCGGTGCGAGCGGTCGGCCATCAGGGCCTGGCTTTCTCCTCAGGTGATACCGCAAGTTCAGCCTGCCGCTCGCAGCTACGGAACCATGCTGGCCCGGCATCCCTAGCCGCGCCGGGCGCACCTGTGAAGCCCCGAGGCAAGCGGCAGTTGGAGAATGTTAATCGGCCGGAGGTAGAGTGAAATAGAATGTCGCCCCCCCCCGGTGTCCATTCCATCCAAATTCGACCGCCATGCCACTCCGCCCTAATCTGCCCGTCTCAGGCTGACCTTAGGACGCCTTGATGCGGAGGCTGCGGATATCTCGCAAAAGTCGTTGACCATACCTGGCCACATGACCATATACGGTCACTGGCAGGCCCTGCGCCTTACGTCAGGCAAAATGCCCGGTTCGCCACCCTGCATCACTGGCCTCAGTCCCCCAAGTGAGGCGGATTTCGATTTGGACCGATTCTTGCGTTTGATCGTTAACGGCGTTTTCACCAGCGACCAGGAGTGCCATCCTACGCGGCGGATGCGCCCGGCGGCCGGATTGTCTTGGAAAGATCGGTACGTCTTGACTACGGCACTGAATGAGCTTCGGCTTGGGGGGTGGAAAGGCCAATTGCCGCGTGGAAGTAGCCAGAGTCCTCGCCGTTTAGGCCGAAGTTCCTTTTGACAGTGTAGAGTATCTTGCTGATTCGACGTGAGAAAGGGCTGGGACCGACTTCCGTTTTCTGGCTACAACCCCAGAAGCTGAAAGGCGCGCGCCTGTTTGGCTGGACAAGCAGGACTACTACTTGGTGAAAGCTGAGGTGGAAGTCGTCGACACCATCTCGGTGGGGCTGTTCCTGGTCCGCGTGGCCAAGGGCTCGCGCGCGGCCTTTGAGCTGACCCGAGTGAATGACGAAGTCTGGCTGCCGCGTCACGTGCGGGCATTCGCCTCGGCCCGTCTGGGACTGCTGAGAGTGCTGCACATCGAACAGGAAGTCAGCTACAGCAAGTGCCGCGAGTTTCAGACCGATTCCCTGATCATCTCGCAGATGAAAGCGAGGTAACTTCCCATTTCAACAAAGGCCTTGGCGGGTCTGCCACTCTTCTCGTTGCGGCTGCCTCCATCCAGAGCAAGGTCTTTACCCGGCCTAATGCCTGACGATTGGTCAATCGATTGCTACGTAGCCAGGTTTCGAATCCTTGGGAGTACCGGGAGGACTACGTGAACTCGAGATTGTTGGTTGTCACATGCTTCGTTTCAGGCTGTCTGTTCGCGCAAGGCTTGCAGACTACGGCTTCCAAGACGGATTGGGAGGAGATCAATTTTGAATTCAATTCTTCAATTCTCTCGGATGGGTACCCGAGCCTTTTGCGGCTGGCCGAGTTGTTGAGTCAGCACCAGGACTACCGGGTCACAGTGGTGGGGAACACGGATTACGTGGGCTCACACCCCTATAACGATACACTGTCGATAGCGCGGGCGAACGCCGTGAAGGAGTTTCTGGTGAAGTATGGCGCCTTGGCCGGTCAGATCACAACGTCGGGCGAGGGCAAGCGGAATCCGGAGGTTGATAACAAGACGCAGGAAGGGCGGTTCATGAACCGGCGCGTGAAGCTGACGGTGACCAACGGCCAGGGAAAAGTGGTCGGCGAAGGCAGCGTGGGGGCGGCCATCCGCAGCTTCGAGGAAGCGCCCAAGAAGCAGGTGGAGTGCTGTGACGCGATCTTGAAACGGCTGGAGATGCTCGACGCGATTCTGTCGGCGGTGCGCGGTCTCATGGGCGAGAGCGACCGGCTGAAGTCGGAGCTGGCGGACCTGCGCAACGCGCAGAATGCCCTGCGGGACCAGGTCGCCGGGGCGGCCAAGCAGCTAAGCGGGGCGGCCAAGCCCCTGAGCAGGGAGCAGGTGGTGGAGATCGCCGAGAACCAGGGCGATCGGGTGCTGGAGGAGTCGGCCAATCGGAACAAGAAGTTCTCGCTGCTGGGTTTGAATATCGGGCCTACGACGGGGAAGGGCAAGACCGGCGACTTCAGCTTTTCCGGGCGGGGACAGTTCTTCTCGCCGTTCGGCGGCTCGGGCATGAATGCCGTGCAGGCGCAGGGCGAGTACATGTACTATCCGGGACGGCAGGAGGGGCAGTTCGACATCGGCCTGATCCATCGCTGGGAGCGCGTTCAGGCCGGGATGTTTTCGAGCTTCAAGTATCTGAACTTCCGCGAACATCAGCAGGGCGGCGGGCTCGGACAGGGCGCGCTGACGATCGATTACCTGTTCCGCCGGGGTCGCATCGGCCTGTTCGGGACCAAAGGGTTCAAGAACACCGCCGTGCTGAACCGGGCGCAGTTGGGCCCGGCTTCGTGGACGGAGACGTACGCCAGGATCGTGGACCAGATCGGCGGCAGCGCGCAGGTGGGCGCGTGGGGCAACGCGTACTTTGAGGGCAACCTCGGGTACTTGAAGCGGCACGGCGCGGGGTCGGACCGGCCGGGCGGGATGGTGCGGCTGGTGCAGCCGCTCTCGGACCACCTGGCGTTCACGATCGAAGGCGGATTGAATGAGACCCTGGTGAGCGCCAACGACAGCGGCCGGATCATGTTCGGGCTGCAGTTCGGCAACTGGGTGCGGCCGAAGGAGTACCTGGAGGTCAAGCATCCGGTGCCGGTGGACATTCCCCGGATCCGGTATGAGCTGCTGACGCGGCGGATCGGCAACAGCCCGCCGGTGGCGGACGCGGGTCCGGACCAGGCGGGCGTGAGGGCGGGAACCATCACACTGGACGGGTCAGCTTCCTCTGACCCGGACGGCGATCCGTTGACGTACCAGTGGACCCAAATCGGCGGGGTGAACGTGGCGATTTCGGGGGTGACGACCGCGAAGGTCACCTTCACGGCCGCCGAGGGACAGGTTTACAACTTCCGGCTGACCGTGAAAGACCCGGGCGGGTTGCAGGCTTCGGCGCGCGTGACGGTGACGACGGCGAAGACGCCGGAGATCCGGATCGTGCGGTTCTCGGCCAACCCGCAGCAGATCACACCGGGCGGGACATCCACGCTGGAGTGGTCGGTGGAGAACGCCGAGCAGATCACGATCACACCGGTGGTGGGATCGGTGCGGCCGGCGGGCAGCACGGGAGTATCGCCGCGAGAGACGACCGAATACGTGCTGACGGCACGCGGCGCAGGCGCTGAGGCACGGGCGACGGTGACCGTACGGGTGGTGCCGCCAGGTCCGGCGGATCCGCGGATCCTTCGCTTCGAGGCGAACCCGACCAACATTGCGCCGGGTGAATCCTCGACGCTGTCGTGGACTACGGATGGTGCCAGCGAGGTGCGGATCAGCGGCCTCGGCACTGTCGATGCGAACGGCAGCCGTGCGGTCACACCGGCGCAGACGACGACCTACGTGCTGACCGCGCGCGGCAGGGACGGGCGCGAGGTGTCGGCGCCGGCGATCGTCACGGTGGGCGGCTCGCAGTTGCCGCGCATCATCCGTTTCGCGGGCAGCCCGACCGAGGTCGGACCGGGCGAGGCGGTTTCGCTGTGCTGGCAGGTGGAGAACGCGACCGGCGCGAGTCTGTCGCCGGGGTCGATCAGCAGTACGGACTTTTCCAACTGCACCACCGTGAACCCGCAAGATACGACGACGTACACGCTGGCGGCTACCAACGGGAATGGGCGAGTGACGGCTGTGGCGGTGATCAGCGTGGCGCCGCAGGTGAAGATCCTGACCTTCACGGTCAACCCGCAGGTTTCGACGACGGCGGGGGCGGCGGTGACGCTCTCGTGGACCACGCAGAACGCGACCTCGGTGGTGGTGACGGGCAACGGCGTACCCAGCGGGTCGCCGCCGGTGAACGGCAGCATGGTGGTGAGTCCGGCGGCGGACACGACCTACACGCTGATCGCATACGGCAAGCGCTCGCAAGTGAGCGCCGTGCTGCTGGTGCGCGTGGGCGGCGGGACGGGTTCGGGGGGTCCGATCGCGGACGCGGGACCGAACCAGACGGTGCGCGGGGAATCCGCCAGTCTGGATGGGTCGAACTCCAGAGACCCGAGGGGCGGGCCGCTGAAGTTTTCGTGGCGCGTGGCGGGGTTGAAACCCGCGGACTTCATCCAGGGGCTGGACACGGCCAAGCCACGGGTGCAACTGAATGGCGGGTACGGGGAGTACATCTTCGAGCTGACCGTGACGGATCAATACGGGCAGAGGGCTACGGACACTACCAAGGTGAACTGGGTGGATCCGTAGAGGCCGTGTTCAACGCGGAGACGCCGAGACGCCCCCCATTGGGCGGGCTCGGCGTCTAACTGTGCACTGGCAGGAAAGAACGCCCAGGTGGCGGCGTCGCTGAACAATCTTGCAGAGTTGTATCGCGCCCAGGGGAAGGAGGCGGAGGCTGAAGCGCTGCGGGTGGAGGCGCTCGCCATCTGGGTGAAGGCGTTGGGCCCGGAGCATCCGAAGGTGGCCATCGCGCTGAACAACCTGGCACAATCGTACGGCCTCACGGGCTTGGGTGAGCGGCGCGGGTCATTCTTGTGTCGTTCTGACTGCTCGCAGGGGCGGGAGATTTTTCCCGCCCTGGCGGGCAGCCATCGGCTCCACAATCTTGCGGTCTCCGGGGAGCAGCAATCCCGTGCAGTAAGCCTTCAGCGGCGCGATGCGGTCGGCGTGCCCTGCGGCCTGCGCCAAGCCGTCCAGGTAGGCCGCAAAGCGTTTCTGCTGTGGGCCTGGCGCGCAAGAACGTCCCACGAAATCATGATACAGCAGATTTGTTTTTTATAACACAGTAGTACCAGCATGCGGTTGATCCGGAATGAGAGTGTCCGGACGGTTTCTTCCCTGCCCGCGTCGCCTTCCCTGATCCCGGCTGTCGGCTTCTGTCAGCCCCCCTTCTCGCTCCTGGCCAGCTCCGACTTCTTGCGCACCTCGATGTTCAGCCGCTTGATCTTCTGGTTCAGCGTCGACAGCGGCACGCGCAGTTTTTCCGCGGCGTCGGTCTGGCTCCAAGTGGCGGCTTCCAGGTGCTCGATGATCACCCGGCGCTCGTAGTCGGCCACGATCTCGAACAGCGAAGCGTCTGAAGGCAGTCCCCCGCCTTCATCTCTGCGGATGCGGATCCCGGCGCCGTGCAGCAGGTGCTCGGGCAGCACGTCCACCATCACGGTGGGGTGCGAGGCCAACACCACCGCGCGCTCGACCACGTTCTCCAGCTCGCGCACGTTGCCCGGCCAGTTGTGGTCCATCAGGATCTGCATGGCCTCCGGCTCGAACCGCAGCAGGGACTGGCCGCTCGAATCCAGGAACTTCTCATTCTCCTGGCAGTACTTGGTGAAGAAATGCTCGACCAGCGGCGGGATGTCCTCCTTGCGCTCCCGCAAGGACGGCAGGATCAGATTGATGACGTTCAGCCGGTAGTAGAGGTCCTCGCGGAACTTCCCATCCTCGACCAGCTTGTGCAGGTCCGCGTTGGTGGCCGCCAGGATGCGCACATCCACCCGCAGGGTCTCGGTCGAGCCCAGCGGCATGAACTCCTTTTCCTGGATCACCCGCAACAGCTTGGCCTGAGTCTCCATGCCGATGGTCCCCACCTCATCGAAGAAGATGGTGCCGCGGTTGGCCATCTCGAAATAGCCCTTGCGGCTGGCAATGGCGCTGGTGAAGGCCCCTTTGACGTGCCCGAACAGAGTGGACTCGAGCAGGTCCGGGGGCAGCGAGCCGGTGTTGACCGCGATGAACATCTGCTCAGCCCGGGGCGAGTTGGCGTGGATGGCCTTGGCGATCAGCTCCTTGCCCGTCCCGGTCTCCCCGGAGATCAGGATGGTGGAGCGGCTGGGCGCCACCTGGGTCACCAGGTCCAGGATGCGCAGCATGCGCTCGCTCTTGCCCACGATGTTGGGAAAGCTGTAGCGCTGTTTGAGAGTCCGCTTGAGCTGAACGTTCTCGCGCTCCAGGCGGCGCTTGGCGATGGTGCGGTCGATCTCGATCAGCAGCTTCTCGTTGTCCCAGGGCTTCGAGAAGTAGTCGCTGGCGCCGGCTTTCAGGGCTTCCACGGCCACGGGGACCGAGCCGTAGGCGGTGATCAGAAAGATGGGGGTGTCGCGGTCCCGCTCGCGCACTTCCCGCAACACTTCCATGCCCGAGCGGTCCGGCAACATCAGGTCCAGCAGCACCAGGTCATAGTCCCGGGATTCCACCTTGCGCAGGCCCTCGCCGCCGCTGGCCGCCAGCTCCACCGAGTAGCCTTCCAGGCTCAGCAGGGCTTCCAGGCTTTCGCGAATGTCGGCCTCGTCGTCAACCACCAGGATCCTGCCCTTGCCGATGCTGGAGGGGGGGGCCTCGGAGAGGGCGCTTTCAGGCATGCACGACTTTCCTGGCCAACGGAAACTCCAGATGGAAGCGGGTCCCCTGGCCGGGCTGGCTTTCCACTTCGATGGCGCCGCCGTGCTCGCGCACGATTCCGTAAGTGACGGAAAGCCCCAACCCGGTGCCTTTGCGGCCCGCTTTGGTGGTAAAGAACGGATCGAAGATCCGCTGGAGGTTCTCCGGGAGAATCCCGCGTCCGGTGTCGATGACATCCACCCACACGGTCGGCCCCTCGCTCCGGCTGCGCACCGACAGCGTGCCGCCAGACTCCATGGCATCCCGGGCGTTCAGGAACAAGTTCAAGAAGACCTGCTGGAGTTTTCCGACGTTGGCTTTCACGGGAGGGAGTTGCTCCTCCAGATCCAGTTGCAGCTTGATTCCCGCTGCTTCCATCTGGTGCTCAACTAACGGGAGGGTCTCCTGAATGATGCGGTTCAGGCTGACCTCGTCGAAAGCGGTTGGAGAAACCCGGGAGAAATTGAGCAGCGAGTTGACGATCTCGCTGGCCCGGAAAGTCTGTTTGGCGATCTTTTCGAGCAGCCGCGACTTGTGGTCGTCCCCTGCGATCTGCTTGGCCAGCATCTGGGCATAGGTCGAGATGACCGCCAGCGGGGTGTTCACCTCGTGAGCCACCCCGGCCGCCAGCAGACCGATCGAGCTCAGCTTGTCGGCCTGCACCAGGCGGCGCTCCAGCTCGTCCCGCTCGGTGACGTCGTCAAAGATGATCAGCCGCCCGATATGCTGGAGTTCCCGAGACACCAGGGGCGCGATGGCGATGTTGAGAATGGTCTCGGGCGGCGGGGCGGGGGATTCGGGCGCCGCGGCCTGCGCGCTATGAGTCTGCCCGCTGCCGTTCGAGCCGCGCACCGGCAACTCGATCACGTTGGAAATCAGGCGTTCCCGGAGCGGGAACCGGTAAATGTGGTGAATCCCGGTTTCCCCTCGCGTAGCCGCAAACTGCTCGGCCAGTTCGGCCGGGAACAGGTCGGCCAGCCGCCTTCCCACCGCCTGCTCGCGCAGAGTCCCGGTCAGCGCTTCCATCTGGGCATTCCAGCTCTCGACCTGGTCCTCCAGATCCACTGCCAGGATCCCCACATTGAGCGACTCGACGATGTTCTCGCTGTACTCCTTCAAGCGCTCGTATTCCGCGACCTTGCGTTCCAGCGAGCGGTACAGCCGCGCGTTCTCGATGGCGATCCCGATGTAGCCGGAAACCGTCACCAGCAACTCCACATCCTCGCTGGTCAGGAACTCGCCTTTGTCGGTCCGGCTGACCCCCAGATAGGCGATGGTGCGGCCGCGCACTGAACAGGGCAGGTAGTAAGTCAGATCCAGGGCCGCGATGGTCTGGCGAACCGAGTGCGGCCATTTCTTGGACACCACGTCCAGGGGATGCCGCGTCTGCTCGAAGAACAGGTAGGGATCCGGCGGTTCCGGCCTCAGGAAACTCAGATCCAGCGAACCC
>Ga0315277_10003600_pt1 | contig 20972 bp, 24 predicted proteins | sample YL17G05_15_MG_FD_203695 | JGI IMG/M metagenome (GOLD analysis project Ga0315277, IMG submission 203695) | Sediment microbial communities from Yellowstone Lake, YNP, Wyoming, USA - YL17G05_15 | ecosystem: Environmental > Aquatic > Freshwater > Lake > Sediment | place: USA: Wyoming | collected... | reverse complement strand
CAGGAATGGTCACCTTTCCAGCCTTGCTCGAGTGCTTCAGTTGAATATGATCGCCGCTGCTACGGGACAACTCGTACCACCCGTCTTGGTGCAAGAGCCTCAGGATATCCCGAGCTTTGTACCACTTCAACACAGGCCTCGCTTTCTCAGGCCCTTCGCTCAATGAGCATAATACGTATATGAAACACGTGTCAACCGCTGTACCAGTGCTCGTTGCGCCAAGGCTCCACCGGAAGGATAATCGACCAGGAGCGTCTTGTAGAGGTAACATTACCTGCCTGACCGGTTGAAGCCCGCCATTTTGCCAGAAAGGGCCGGCGCTTGTCTGCCGAGCGTGACAGAATGGACACTTTCCGGGTTGAGGATGGAAAGATCGCGGAACTCCGGCTTAGCTGGGGCTAGTTGGGAATGCTGCAGTAGCCTGGAGCCATTCCACCTATGGGTTAGTGGCCCCGGATATCAGCTGTTCAGGCGTAGGAATGGCCCGGGAACGCTGCAAAGAGGACTGCGGTCATCACCGTAGTCGATATGCGTTCAGTACTCGAAGCGCCTTTAGCGTTATCCATTTGGAAGGCTGACCTTTTTTCTCTATGTCTACAAGCGTTTTCCCGTTATTAGACGTTTCAAGCCGCCATCTCCCGTCTGCCATTTGCTTACGTCTTATGACCGCTATTGCATCCGTTAACCGCGGATCCATTATCCGGAGTTCCGCGAATATCCCAAGAAGCTCCAGGATATCCGTCTGATACATTAGAGGAAATCCTAGCTTCAGCCACCCAGGACGCGATATCTCATTCGGGCTGTGACTCTTCTTGTAGATATGGTGCTTAAGAAAATAGTCAATTATCTCATCCATCTTTTTGACATTATCGTGACTGCGCCTTTCAGGGGGAATTGCAGCCAGTGCTTTCAAGGCCTTTGCCGCACCCATGTGGCATGTATGGCGGCCCCAACACATTTCGTACCGATCGTATGGCCCGCCAGCCGGGGCCTCTTCAACTGCGTCATCTGTCCGCTGATAATCGGTGATCCATTCGAGTGCCTTCTGCACTCTACTGTCATTGATGTGTCCCAGTTTTATCAGCGTATAGACCATGTTTCCGGTGAGGCAAGGAATAACGCCGCTGGGGAGCCCGGTATGGCTCCTGGCACTCTCAGTGTAGGAGAATCCTCCGCTTTCAGGGTCCTGAGAGTGTTTGAGTATGAATTCGCATGCGTTCCTAATCCGCTGATCATCGGGGTCTGCTGCCATTTCCGCCAGTATCAGGAGGGTCCAGACAGTACCGGCATATTTGTCTGTATAGAATCTCGCTGGAGTTCCCCACGATCCGTCCTCATTCTGCTCCGCCAGTATTTCCGGCACAATTCCATTTTCCATTATGGCCTTCTTGGTTTCTCGGACATCCGGATCGTCTGGAGATCTACAGAGCAAAGATGTAAGGGCAGAATACCTGACTGAAGGATTGTTCTCCTCAAGCAGCCACTCAACAGTTTTGTCTAGCACCTTGCGCTATCCCCTCGGCTATTACTTCATTCGCCTAAATCATAGCACATTGACCTCTCCGCCTTTTGTCACTATGGAGTGCGGATTCGGATAGCTAGGGAGCAGTCATTCCGGAGACTCCCGAACACCGACTCCGGAGAGTGTCGAGCATGGTTTATCAGTCCGATGCTGCGCGTCTCGCATGCGAAACGTCAGCAGCCATGCAGCGCCTGGTATATGCTCATATGGAAACGAAGCAGCGTTTTTTTCCGGCGACTCGACCTGGCAATCGTGCGTGCGTATGCCGAGTCACATTGGCGATCTGACTAGTAGTGAAGGAGGCATAGCTCCTTGAATGTAGCTGTAATCCATGGAAGCCCACGAAAGGCGGGGAGTTCCGATACTCTGGCCAGATGGTTCCTGGATGGTCTGAACAGCCGAGGGGTTCATAGAGTTACCGAGTTCTTCGCCAATGAAATGTCGGTGAGGCCCTGCCAGGGATGCGAGGCGTGCAATGACCCAGCCCATCCTGGCTGCTCGATCCACGATGATATGGATGCCGTTTACGAAGCAGTCAGGCGAGCCAACCTCGTGGTCTGGGCCATACCCATGTACTGGGGCTATATGACCGCGCAAACAAAGATCCTCGTCGACCGGATGGAGGCCATCGCCTCTCGCAGCGTGTTTCGCGGGAAGACCTTTGTGGTGATCTTGACGTACAGGCACCACTATGAATCGACACTGGCGTTTTTCAAGCGCGTGTTTGTGGACTACTTCGGCGTTAACCTTCACACGCTCACCTTTAGGTCAGTCGACGCAACCAGCGGCCAAGATATCCACGTACGGACGCGGCCGGATGTGCTTGAGTCAGCGCTCAATCTCGGGAGGTCCCTCGCAGCTGAGCTTGGGTCTCTCTAACTCGAGAAAGCAGGAGGGTAACCCATGAAACCCTACAACGAGCTGACTCGCCTTGAGATGTTGCGAAGCGACGGGGCCAAGTTGCTGCGTTACTTTGAGCGCCCTGAGGAAACAGGCAGCCGCCGAAGTGCCGGACTCGCTGCCCTAGCAAGGTGTCATAACATTCTGGGTGTCGGGAGACCGGCACCCAGACAAAACGCCGGTTCCGAGATTCATCTAATGTTACTCGCGTGCTTGTAGCAATGCCCGGCAGTAACTGGGATCCGTAGACTATGCGCATCCGAGTGTGAATTGTACTATCTCTAGGAACTCACTGGTCTACGCAGTTCCACCTTGAAGGTACTACCGTCTCGTTCGGACCCCACTATCTCAAAACCAGCTTCTTCTGCCAGGCCGGCAATTCTCTCAGGATTAAGGACTCTGTCTCTCCAACGCACACCATAGGCCGTCCGAACAGTCTCGTCCGGAAGAAGACATGTGAGGATAACGACATACAGTGTGTCCGGGTCTTCGTCCGGCGGCCGCTCGGGTATCGTGAGGTCCCAAACAGTGAATTCTGCACCGGGCTTCAAAACACGATAAGTCTCAGATAGAACACGTGAGTGTACTTCAGAATTCATATACATCATTTGAAAAGAATGCAGTCGCTGCATCAAACGATTCGTTAAGGAACTGGAGATTACTTGCATCCATTGTTGCCATCAAACAGCGGCAACCTGATTTTCTTGCTTCCTCAAGTTCACTAGCCAACCGGTCAATCGCCACCACGCGATTAGGTGCAAGTCCTCCAATGACCCCTTCGCCTCCGCCGCCGATGTCTAGCACGAAGCCCTGGCCCTCTAGTCGCGGTAACGTTACCTGAGTTTCGTGGTCCCGCCTTCCGGTCATAGTCTCACCCCCGCGTAAGAATGACAGTCCCAGACTTAAGACGGTCCGCCCCATCTGAATGACATCTGAGGTACCCCCTAATGGTAAATGCTACTGCACGAACTACCATGGAGCAACCCACTTCTGTCTCACGCACCACCTTTGGTGTGGCATCTGCGTTTTGGACACATTACGAAGTCCAGCCTGTATGGCATCGGCAGAAGGTCGCCACTGGTTTAACAACTTGGGTGCCTAACTCAAAAATACCACGTCGCGAGCCATGCCTGCTCAGTTATGAGTCACGTTCGTCTTGGTTGGAAAGTTCCCTTCTTGCCGACTGACGGCTTTTCCCCTGCCAAAGTCACAGGAGGCAGTAGCTGCCTTTCATTATGTCGTTTCGTATGATGGGCCAGATCGAAGTGAAAGGAGGTACTACTATGACAGCACCAGTCATACCAAGCGTCACGCAAGAGCAGGCGCTTGCTGACCTTCTTGAGTCCGTAGCTCTCGAAGAGGTAGCGATCGCGCACTTCATAAACGCTGAGGCCGAGAAGATCCAGGCTATAGGGGCCCTATTGGAGGGAAACCAGATGGATCTAAGTACGGTCATTGACTTTGAGCGCAGCGTTGCGGGAGTTCTGCAGACTGCCATCAAGATGCAGATGCTGCTCGAGTTTAAGCTAGAAGATGTGCTAAACGCCAAACGTGAACTGGAACCCGGAACCACTCCCCCAGCGCCTGCCTAGTGAGCTGCCGTAGCTCGGTATTCAACTCCGGGAACGAGGTCAGGCGCTTCTTGCCTGACCTCAACCGTTACCATGGGACGTCAGGTAATCATCCAGCGCTTCGTCCCAGTCGAGCGCCGAACGACTCGCCATCTTCAACAACCTCGCCATAGTCAAAAAGCCTCCTCAACTAGTCCGCAGTTGAGGAGGGCATGACGATACCCACACGCTCCGCACAACAAAAGCGGGCTCTCGTTTGCCGAAAACCCGCTGCTATCTCCGCTGGTGTCGGGAGACCGACACCTATACTTTGCACCGATGCGCCACGCGCCCTGGCTCTTCGTAGCAGCAGCGTCGCGCATTATGAAAACAACCATATTCCAGCGACGTACGGTATCAGGACCAGCAACGCCAATAAAGGATGCCCTCGTCTGGTTGTGTTGCGGCTGTCCCAGCTGAAGAGTTGGACAGCCAGGGCAAACGCCAGGATACCGCTAACTAACAGGACCATGACAGAACCCCAGGGGGAGAAACCAGCTGCTTTCCCCATGGCCAATCCATTGAGGGCGTTCATCGCTTGAGTCGCAGGTAGAAGTCGTGCGATCTTGCCGGCAATGGCGGGCAACATGCTATACGGAAGCATCATGCCTCCCAGCAGCATGGATGGCACGAAGATGATCTGTGACCACAGCACTGTTACGCGTGAACTTGGGGAGATCACTCCGATCAGGACGCTTAACCCCGCACAAGCAAGAGCCATGGTGATAAGGACTGCGCCAAAGTTTAGCCAGTTCACTGGCAGGGGGGCCCTGAAGAGCACAGGCGCAGTCGCCGTGATCAGCGCGGACACGATCACGAGGTGCAGGATAGTGGTCAGAGCCGGGATGGCCAGTATTGAGAGAGAGGGAATCCCGTTTATCCTGTAACTGCGGAAAACCCCGTTTTCGCGGGCATTGACCAGTGGGTCAGGTATCGCCAGCAATGTTGCGGATAGAGTGCTGAAGACGACCAGCGCCGGTATGATACTTTCTCGGAACGGTGGGTTGATCTCAGCCATCACGAATCCCATCATCAGGTAGAAACCCAAAGGGAACAGGTAGTTGAGCAGTAGCAACTGCCGGTTACGGACACCAGTTCGAAACTCAAAGGCAAAGTGGTGCATGAACGCTTTCATCTGGCAACTCCCCTGTGGGTAATCTCGAGGAACCGGTCTTCCAAGGACGGTCGCTCCACGCGCAAGTCGATCAGTGTATCACTCTGGGCCTCAATGTAGGCGATGACTGCTGACACGGTCGGGCCGATGTCGGAGCTGAAGTAGATGCTGTATTCGTCTTTGGACAGGTATTGACTCACGGCAGGGAAGGCGAGATCGGGAGCAGACAGGCTGGAGTTCTGGGTGCGCACGGAAACCTTGGTCAATCCAGCGCCGGTTGCGGTGATTTCCATAGGCGTGCCGGTTGACACGAGTCTGCCTCTCAACAGGATCCCGACCCGATCTGACATTTCTTCGGCTTCCGCCATATCATGAGTGGCCAGGATGATCGTGGTGCCGCCGGCCTGAAGCTCCCGCATCAGCTCATGCAGGTCCACGCGAGAAGCCACATCAAGACCAGCCGTGGGCTCGTCGAGGAAGAGCACACTGGGATTGTGTGCTACTGCCAGCGCCAATCCCAGTCGCCTCTGCTGACCGGTTGAGAGATGGTAGTATTGGGCGTTGAGCTTCTCGTCAAGTCCCAAACGCTTGAGCAGATCGAAGCGTGGCACGACATCGTGATAGGCGCAGAAGAACCTCATGGCTTCTTCCGGCGTCATGCTTTCCGGCAACCCTGCCGATTGGAGTTGCACGCCTATCAGGTTCCTCAGTTTACGGGCCTCACTGGCTGGGTCTATGCCCACCACCCGCAATGAGCCGCCATTTGGCGCGCGCAGTCCTTCCAGGCATTCCAGGGTGGTGGTCTTTCCAGCGCCATTGGGACCGAGCAAGCCGAATATCTCACCTTGCTTGACGTCGAAACTGATACCATCCACCGCAACGAAATCACCGTAGGTCTTGCGGAAGTCTCTTACTTCGATCGTTGAATTTCCCATAGATGGTCTTCTCCTACGTGACATTCTCCTGGACGCAATTCGGACTATACAGACGAGCATCTGGTCGGCAAAGTTTCCCTCAGAACTAGAACGGCTCGGTGCTATACTTTCCGCCGTTCTTGGGGACTCCTACTCCCTGCCGTTCCCGAACTAAGTATATCGCAGCCACGGGGTTCGACAGTCTCGTCCAGAATATCGGGGCCCCGCAGCGAGATACTATTCTGGCAGCAACTGATAGATGTCTTGACAAAGAGTCAGGAGGCCAAGTGGAGCAAAAAACCTTCGCTGACTTCCGATTTGAGAACCCGCCTAACCCTTACTGGATGGCCTCTACGAAGTCCACGAGATACCCCATCCTGGAGAGAGACATCAAAGTGGATGTGGCCATCGTGGGAGGTGGCATTGTTGGCATTACCGCTGCGTATCTTCTGAAGCGGGAGAACCTGACCGTGGCCGTTGTCGAAGCCGACCGGATCATCCAGGGAACCACTGGCCATACCACCGCGAAAATAACCTCCCAGCACGATCTGATATATAGCAAACTGATCAAGCATCTTGGGTCGGATAGAGCCCGCCAGTATGCCGAGGCCAACCAATCGGCCATCAACTTCATTGAAGATCTCATTAAGGAAAAGAAGATTAGCTGTGACTTCTCGAGACAGCCAGCTTATGTATATACCTTGTCAGATCAATACGTTCAGCAGCTGCAAAGTGAGGTCGAAGCCGCGATAAGCCTCGGCATAAAGGCCGAGTACCTAGAGCAGCTGCCGCTGCCCTTCAGGATTGAGGCAGCTGAACGTTTTGATAACCAGGCCCAGTTCCATCCTCGCAAGTACTTGCTGGCCCTGGCCAAGGAAATACCAGGTGATGGCAGTCACATCTTTGAACTGACCCGGGCCATCGATATTCACGAAGGTAACCCGTGCACTGTAATCACCGTGCACGGGCATAAAGTTATCGCGGAACAAGTGATTGTCGCTACCCATTTTCCGATTTATGGTAGCAACGGTTACTACTTCGCGCGTATGTACCCGGAAAAGTCCTATGTGCTGGGGATACGGATTAGCGAAGAGTTCCCAGGCGGTATGTACATAACCGCTGAAAAGCCCGGTAGGTCTTTACGCTCTACTCCGTTCGACGATGGTGAACTGATTATTGTGGGCGGAGAACATCACAAGACCGGGCAGGGGCCCAACACCAAGATACACTATCAGAATCTAATTGAATTCGCCAAAGAGACATTTGACGTTGCGGAGATGCCGTTCAGGTGGTCGACCCAGGATTACACCACATTAGACGATATTCCCTATGTCGGTAGAATCACCTCAAGTAGCCCCAACGTATATGTGGCCACGGGTTTTCGCAAATGGGGTATGACGAACGGCACCGCCTCTGCCATCCTGTTGAAAGACTTGATCGTCAAGGGCGAGAGCCCCTGGGCGCCCGTTTATGACCCGTCACGTTTTGAAGGTGACCCAATGATCAAGAACCTGGCCAAAATCAACTTCGATGTGGCCAAGCACTTGGTCGGTGACAAGCTAAGAAGCATACCAACGGACGTTGATCTAGAACCGGGTGAGGCTAAAATGGTCTCCCATGACGGCGACAAGGTCGGCGTCTTTAAGGATAAACAAGGAGAGATTCATGCCGTGGATATTACGTGCACACACATGGGGTGCGACCTGGCCTGGAATGCAGCGGAGCTCTCCTGGGACTGCCCGTGCCACGGTTCCAGATACACCTATGAAGGAGAAATCATCGAAGGACCAGCCTTGAGAACCCTACGCACCAAGGGCAGGAGGTTCAATCTTTAAGTAGATAAGGCTACAAAACAGCGGAAAGAAACAGCAGGCGGACGTGGGCGTCAACAAACCGGAGCAGGCATCCCCTACTACGGATGCCTACCATCGACGAACCAGAGTAGAGCGGTGGCCTCCTTAACGAACTCCTCATGCACTCCCCCCGGCAATCTTGGTGCTGTGTGCCTATTCCTCAGTTTCCGAAATGATGTAACGCTGCTAAACACCAACTCGGATACCACTTCATGGCTGGTAGAATCGTGTGCCAACAAGGAGAGCTCACCACCGGCTGGATGGACCACAACCACAAAGTCCTCTCCCCGCTCGTTGACGCTCCGATAGGTAGCCTCATTGTAGTGGAAGCTGATTGCCGCATTAGCATCTTTGAGTACAGGCACACCTTCAAAGAACTCCATCAGATCACCCTCGTGAGGAATCTCCAACCCGCACAGGAGGATTCTGCCATGGACACACAGTGGGCTTGGTCACCGATTCCATGTATGTCGACAGGATATTGGAGTTATTTGCCGAAGTGCAGTGTGTCCAGCCCGCAAAAGCCATGGCCTGTGGCCTATTCCTTGAGCGAAGCGTTGTCCATCGTGTCTCATCACGGACGGGAGGTGTCGGATAGGAAATCTATCGATTCCATGCTCTGTGCCTGTGATGAGCACCAGAGCGTTTCCTTATCTTGGCGGACTACAGGAGGTAGTTAAGAGAAAAGATTCATCCCGGTCATGTTGGTCGCATCGCTTCTCCTGTGCCTCGTTTCCATGGCCAGTGCCGCGCCGATCACGACATATGTAGTGTCGGGTACCACAACCAAAATGACCTCTGGATAGAGGACGGTTGCGCCATCTGTTGTTATCATGAAACCACAACACTGGAATCATCGTAAGGAAGTCGCCCGCTGAAGCATGAACCAGTTGATACGGGGGTCGACTCTCAAGAGTTGCGGGTTTGATAAGAAGAGATTCTAGCATGGACATTTGCTCCTCAGTGAAAATGGAGTCTACTCGTGTGTCTATCTGTAGTATGCGGGAGTCCCGGCTTGGTAGCCGGGACCGCCCTCACTAGTAAGTCTACCTTCCTGAGGCCCTTCCGCCGGCGCCCACTAGCGCGTTCTCTATAGCCTTGAGTAGTGCCTTGGTGGTGGCGGTTGCGCCCGAAACAGCGTCCACACGCGGCGTTTGGGTCTCGATGATCTTGGCTATGGCAGGTGAGTAGGTCTCATCCGAAAGCGTTGGAGACGACTGCGCCGTCAAACTGTTCACTACCGGCAGCTATCTGACCAAGGACCTGGCGGTAGACCTCCAAAAGGCCGGCATGTTCTCGGTGGCTGTGAGCCTGGATCACTGGCGGGCCGAGGAGCACGACAAAGCGCGCAGGCATGCGGGTGCTTTTCAGACTGCCCTGAAGGCCATCGACATCCTAAAGAGCCTGGACGGGATGCACGTCAGCGTATCCGCCGTTTTGTAAGAGATTTCACCGAGGGGCTACGCCAATAGGGGTCGAGGATACCTTGGACATGATGAAGGAAGTGGTGCAGTTGACCAGGTAGATCAGATAGGGTTGGTGCGCCAAGAACAGATAGAGACAGAGCACGGCAGAAGCAAGTTTGGCATTGGCCAGTAAGAACGGGAAGTACGTGATTCCGGGGTGGCGGTACATCAGGCATGCCAGCAACGCCACCACGTACATGTAGGCCACCGCCAGGATGAGGTAGAAATTCGCGCCAACAAACGGCGACGGAGGCAGGCCAAGGGTGCCGGAAATGCCGGGAACTGGAGGAAATCCTCCACCTGATCTCTCTGGATCATCTCTTTGTTAGGTGGCTTTTCACCTTCCTCATGGATTCGCCCCTCAGATGAATCATGTGAGCGCTGTGCAATAGCCTGTCCAGGATAGCGTCGGCAACCGAAGGGTCACCGATCGCCGTGTGCCAGTGGTCCGGCGGCAACTGGCTCGCCAGGGAGCGTTGAGCTGTTCTGGCTCCTATCGTCCGGAAGTCACAGAAACCTTCGTTCGTCTAGCACCCGCCCGCTGAATTGATCACATGCCTTGTAGGGATGCCCGCCTTCTTCAACAGTCCCTCTACTCCGGCGTTGACATATTCCCACTTCAGGGAGGTGCCGCGGGCACATCCGGCTTCACAAGGGGGTCAGCGGTTTTCCGGACAGAACAGGCCGCTTATCTATCTTGTCTGGTCTCATGGGGACGTGGCCCTTATGGCGCTAAGTCCTCGATTTGGAGCTGCTGCACCGGGGGATGGTACAGCGCTCTCTCAGGTCCCCTAATATATCAGTAGCCCATCGAGTGTCGAGCCCCAATGCGGTGTAGAACAGCACTTGATGTGGAAGGTATGCAAGCAAGGCTCTTCCCTGGGCGTCGTTCTTAGAGCGCAAGTGCCGAGACCAGTCTAGGATTTCACTACGCGAAGGGATCGTGCGGAGTAGGAACTGATATATCCCGTTAACAGTTGGGTCGTGGAAGTACCCGGCATCAACCGGTTTCTCGCCACCCAGAGTAGAGCGCCAGAGAGTTGTACCAGGAATAATGGCAAGCCGGTGTACCGGGGACGACTCAATTCGGCTGGACAGAGGCTTATCTATCAGAGACTCCGACAGATGTCTTAGCTCTTCCATACTGGTCCAGGGGTCAAATGGTATAAGGGCTATCCGTACATCCACACCAAGTTCCGCGAGTGCCTCTGCAACATCAAACCCCTGCTTCGCTGTGTGAGGCTTGCCATATCTCCTAAGAACAGCGAGGTGTGTATGCTCAATACCTATCTCCACCTGGGAACACCCCAACTGAGCCAGCTGCTTTAGGTTGTGTTTGAGTAGATCAACCACTCTAGCTGTGACGCTACTCGATAGGCCACGCTCCGATAGACCTTCAAGGATCCGGACCGCCCTCTCGCTGTCCGCCAGAAAAGAGTCGTCATCGAAACGGACATGCTTGACACGGCGCCTCTGCCGGTGTGCGTCTACTTCATCGAGAACCCTTTTCCAGCTCATGCCTCTCCACCGACTCGATTCTCGTTTCGAACCCGTGACGCAGAAGGTGCACCGTCCAGGGCATCCTCTGCTTGACTGCATCTCGATGACATGTCGTCCCGGTGGTAGCCCCATGCACCCTGGTGCCCACTCCCCCGATGGAGTCATTGGCGGCAAGGGCAAGGAATCCAGATTAACTTCGTGATGCAATGAAGCGGGGCCGTGAAGAAAAGCCGCCTCGGGGTCGCCGAGTAGAATGCGGTCGAGACTGCTCGCAACCTCTGCAGGCCACGCAACATCCAGAAACTCAGCCATCGGCCCAAAAGCCCAAATTGCCGGTCTCTGCACAATGGAGAGTAACCCTCTAGCGGCACGTAGTGAGTTGAGCAAGGTTTCGGGGAGTACCCATAAAAGGACGATATCCGAAGACTTCGCAACCGACTCGCAGTCAGACCATGTTGTCTCCTGAAGGCGTACCAGATTCACTTCCCAGTCAAGAGAGTGAAGTACTGCTATCAGGGGTACTATGCGAGCAATCGAATGCACAGCGACGTCATAGGGATGCCTTAATCGAGTATCGACAATAGCGATGCGCACGGCTAGCCTCCCAACAATAGTCGCGCATTAAGGGCTCAGCTATCACGGATTCCTCATCATCACCCTTGCCTTTGTCAGGGCACAGGCATATGAGACGATGGCCTGTTCGTTGCCACACTCAAGATAGGCCCATCCCGGACATATCCAACACCCATTCCGAAATTCGCATTGTTCACAAGTCGATGGGATAGCGTGGTCATTCGAAAGCTGCTCTCCAAGTCTGCGCCAGGCATGCTGAAAGCAGCCGGAAGCAGCGCTAGCACTTACGTGTCTGTACACCACACAGGGACTGAGGTTCCCATCACAGTCTACGTAGAACATGCCCCGCCCTGCCTGACACCTTGAGTGGCCACCTGAAGCTTCAGACATTTGTGGAAGCTGAAACTGCCGAAACTGGGATTCAACATAGGCTACCCGCTCAGGGTCGAGCCGAACCCCTTCTGTGAGGCGGGTTCCATCAACTGGGGGTAGTATCTCAGCCTGGATCTGGAGTTTCAAACCCCGACTCCGGGCAAAGGCGTCTATACCGGCCATCTGGTCGTAGTTGACAGAAGTAATCGCCGTTTTGAGTCGGATCGGTATATCGGAAGCGATAAGCAGGTCAACCGCGGACACCACCCTGGAGAACGAGTCTTCTACACCGGTAAACCGGACATACGCGTCGGAAGAGCATGCGTACATGGATACCTCCACACGATGAGGCCTGACATCCTTAAGCCTTTGAACTACCTCCTTCGTGATTAGGTAGGCATTTGAGAAGACCGTAGGTACCATTCCCAGCCTCCTGGCCAAAGCGAGCTGTTCGAAGATATCAGACCGCAGGAACGGTTCACCTCCTGTAAACTCCACCCAGAAAGTACCAGCGTCGGCCATTTGCCTTAGCAGACCCGAAACCATATCTGGCGGTAGTCCTTCAGAGCGGGCATATCTAAGCTGCCCCAAGTAGCAATGTGGACAATGGAAAACACACTTTGACGTAATCTCAAACTCGCAGGCCAAAGGTGTACGGTCGCCTACAAGGGACCATAGCCTACGACCAAGATTTGCAGCTGGGAGCTCAATTCCCAACCGGCCAGGTTCGCCCTCCTGTTTGTGGGAGGCCACGCGCCCTTCCTGTCTACTCAAATTGGCGAGCACTCCTCTCTGACGGCTCAAGACTTCATCTCTATTGCGATGGGGCCAACCAAGTTGCAGTCATGCTGACACAACGGCAATAGATGTAATACCTGCACAAACTCCAAGCGCTGCCACCAGCGTTCACCTAGAGCAGACCAAACCAAGCCAACTCTTTCGCGGATTGTTTGCGGGTTTATCCCGTTCGAAGTTTGGAATGGCACTCCCGAGAAGGGATCATCGGGAACATGAATATTGACAATGTCATAGCGACCCGGTCGGCCAGCGATCTCCGATCCCGGAGCCAGCCCGAAGCCCGAAGGCCCAAAGGATACCGTGCGATTCTTGTAGATGTTCACCAACTCAAGTGTCTGTTCAAAATCCCTTGAACTCTCCGTCGGAAAACCAAGGATTAGGTAAAGGTGAGTCCATATTGATGAACCATCAAGGGCATCGAGCCCGCGAAGTATCATTTTGCGGTCAATGCCTTTGTCCATGTCCGCCAGAACTCTGTCACTACCGGACTCAAGACCGAAGCTTAAGAGCCTACATCCAGAATGAGAGAGAGCCTTGACCGTTGCCTTACTCCAATTGCCGTTGAACCGTGTATAAGCGGACCAGCCTGTTTCCCAATTCCCGATTATGTCTGCCAACGCGCGAAGCCTAGTTAGTGGGATAAACTCGTCATAGAGCGAGAGATACGTTCCAGGATTGAGGAGCAACAGTTCTTTGATGTCACTTGCCACAGCATCCAAAGGACGGGCTCGATACCCAGAACCATATACGTAAGAGTGAGAACAGAAGGTGCAGCGCCGCCACGCACACCCTCTTGCCGTTGTTAATGGCAGTACTGCGCGTGGCGATAGGTACTTATTCAGCGGGAGACCCTCATAGCTCGGGGTTGGTAAGGCCGAGATGTCCGGCGATACATCTGGGTGTATTAGCCTGTCGGTATCTGATGTCCTTACGCTTCTGCAAGTGGCTTTTCCTAGTACTTCCTGCGAATAGCGAACAAGCGTTTCCTCCGACTCTCCAACGAAGATCTGATCTGCCCAGCTTCTGAAATACCAGCGAACGGCTGGTACCGAGGAATAGAGTGTAGGAATCGAACCTCCGACTACAATGTTGACCGAAGGCAGTATCTCCCGAATGCAGTTCGCTAACACCTGCGAACCGACTCTTTGTTGATGGGTGGCAATACTCATTCCCACTACGGCTGGACCCGCACGCCTGAGGACCTTGGCTGGGCCAGACTCCATAAACCGCCGTAGCAGACTCGCGTACCCTTGGGTCGCCCGCGGATTCTCCAGCGTCAGTTCCTGAAGACTAAGGCGGAAACCATACGATCGAGATACGAGCTGTAGCGCTCGATTTGCTACCTTCTGAGCGCGAAGAAGCTCTGGTATCCCCGCGGGCTCAAGGCCGGACAATCGGCGCACGCTGAAGGTCAGTTCCGAGAGCACTATCTCGGACGTCGATAGGTATCCCAGGATGTCAATGGGGGCCTCCTTGCCGCTGGCGACTTGCCCCTCAAGTTGCAGGACCGCCTCCCGTACGAGATCAGGACTCAAGCAATAGTGATAGAACTCTACGTTAAGGTCAAGAGCTCTGCCTCCGACTCCGTTGAGCCTTAGGCTGGCATTCAGTGATGGGAGCGCTAAGTGGGGCTGAAAGGGTGGAAACTGAGGCGGGAATATGAGAATCACTTCCGATTGATTCGACATTGGCAAGTCATTCCTCCATCGCAGCCACTAAGGCGAAGCAACGTAACCAGTGTCATATCCCCGGATCTTGGAGAAGAGTTCTACTAATATTGCCACAATCCCTCCGAACAAGGAAGGAATTTGTATTTTTTGGTGGAATTCTGGCAAGTAATGGGCGAGGTGCTGTTATGCAGGAGTTGACAGATGTCCGGTACACACGGTCGTCATCTTTCGTAACCCGCAATTATGGCAACACCTGCCTCTTAGTTCCACTTTCCGGCTCTCTAGAATCTGTTCTCACGCTCAACCGAACTGGCAAGGTGCTCTGGGACACGCTGGAATCCCCGTGCACAGAACGAGACATGGTTCTAGCCCTATTGCGTATATTCCCTGATGAGCTCACCGTCCGAGCGGATGTGGCGAGCTTCATAAGAACACTTCAAGCTATGGGCTTGGTGCAGGAGGCCCGGTAAGATGCAGGAGTCCTGGTCCGACCTTGCACAGAATATCTGGACATCTTTGGGTCACGAGAGGGTCCCCTTTGGTTGCGAGTTTGAGATCACGCATAGATGTCCGTTTCGTTGTGAGCACTGCTGGCTTGGATGCTTAAGAGACGATTCTTGCGAAGAACTCACCACGTGTGAGATCGAAGATCTGTTGCGGCAAATGGCAGCACAGGGTACATTCTGGGTAACTTTTACTGGAGGAGAGCCTCTTCTTAGGCCCGATGCCATACCGCTCATGGGGTTAGCCCGCCAACTAGGGATGATTCCGAAGTTGTTCACCAATGCGTTCTTGATAGACAGTGCGATGGCCCAAGATCTGGCCTCGGTGCACCCCCAAGTGGTTGAGGTCACGCTATACGGGACATCAAATGAGACATACACCCAGTTTACTGACTGCAAAGGTGCGTTTGACAGAGTTGTGGAAGGGATTAACGCCTTGGTGCGCACTGGACTCAACGTTGCGCTGAAGGCCGCCATAACAAAGAGTAACGCATACCAACTTGGCAGCATGAATGAGATCGCCAGTTCGATGAACCTTCCTTTCCGCTTTGACGCAGAGATGACTCCGGCAATCGACGGAATCACGTCAATGTCCCAGGTAAGGCTTTCACCAGAAGAGATTGCTGAACTTGAGACTCCATATCGGCGAGACCCCTATTCGAGAAAGGCGTCCGCCCTCGCCGGTCGTCGACCGGTCGCCAGCCAGCTCTGCGCAGCTGGGCACACCGTGTATCACCTAGACCCTAAGGGCTATCTGTCCCCATGCGGTCTACTCCGGAACATAAAGGTCCGCGCACTTCCCTCTTTTCGGGAGGCCTGGGTCGAGTTGGGGAGGCAGTTGGCAGGAAGATGTTTCGTACCGGAGACCTGTCGCAAGTGTGAATACGTCGCTGTCTGTGGTGTATGTCCGGGATGGGCGTTTTTCGAGTATGGTAGTGAGACCGCCAAGAATCTGTACAAGTGCCAACTAACCCAGAGGCGCGTGACTCGATGGATTGGCTGAGCCGTCCTCCTAGACGAGTTTGGACGAAAGGAGGTGAACGGCTGATGAGCATCTACAATGCTCCGAGGGTATTCACAGTCAGGCTGGCAGACGACGATCTTGCGATGGTGACAAACTATAAGAGCAACTACTGTGGCGGAGACAACTCGCCACCATTCGAAGCGATTCCCCATGGTGGCAGTGGACCTTGTCTTGTTGCGTCTGCGCTAAGTTCCAAACCCCTAGACCCAGTTTAGGAGTTGAGTGTCCCTATTGCGTTGTGAGTGGGAGGGTGGCTTGGCCAATGGGACGTTCACCAGTGTTGTTGATGTTTCCGCCTCAATTTCCGCCCTTCCAGCCTCACCTTGCCATTCCATCCCTCGGGTCGATGCTAGTCAGGCATGAAGTTGACGTCCATTACGTAGATGCTAACCTCGCTTTCTATTACTACTGCCTTAACGCGGAGACAGTTGCCGAAGCCCTCTATGCTCTTGAGGCTCAAGTAAAATCATCGGCTACAGACGAAATCAGTCTTGGAGTGCTGAGGTGCCTTGCCAGCGCAGATGAGGTACTGTCAAGGCTTGCGAGCAGTATGAGCCTTCTTAGCGGAAGAGCCCCGGGAGGTCTAGACGAGCTTCTAAGGGCACAACTCATCGTGAATAGAGCTCTGCAGATAGTCTCCCGTGCTCACGGATTCCAGATGAGCCTTCAGGACATACGCATTGAGTCTCCCAAGGCTCAGCAAGGGTTTTCTGGCCTTCTTCGCCGGTTCTACGAATCTCACATTAGCAACGCAATCAAGAGTGTACACCCAGCCGCGGTGGGAATGAGCGTGGCGACTCCACAACAACGTATTGGCGCGCAGAGACTCGCTCAATTGGTAAGGAAGACGGTCCCCTCAGCAGAGGTCGTTGTCGGAGGATCCATTCCTACCTACTACGCGTTAGTATCTGCAGCACGTGATTACTTCACATCTTGGGCCGACAAAGTCTTTGTGGGAGAAGCCGACGAGACACTCGCTTCCTATGTTTGCTCAAGATTGGGCATGCCTCGTAACGGCTTGCCAGGATTCGTTGAGTCTTCCGGGATCGTCTCGCCTGAGTCCGTGCCAGCGATGTCCGACCTGCCAACACCTCTCTTTGATGGTCTTCCCTTGGCAGACTATCTATCGCCAGCCCTTGTCTTACCGCTGTTGACGTCAAGAGGTTGTGCATGGCGACGGTGCGCCTTCTGCTCCCATTCACATACTTACGGAGATTCTTACAGACCCCGGGGTATGGACAGACTGGCCGCAGACTTAAGTATTGTTCGCTCGAAGACCAATTACGTGTCATTCTACGATGAGTTCATTCCGTTGCCTCGGCTACGTGAGGTGGCTGAGACGATAGCTCCCTGGGAGCTTAGCTGGTCAGCCTACGCAAGATTTGACACCCCATGGACCACACGAGTGGTACGTTCTCTGTCGGAATCCGGATGTAAGCTGTTGAGTTTTGGTCTTGAGTCAGCGAGCAACCGCGTGCTCCAGAAGATGGACAAGGGAATTACCTCAGAAATGGTGCGGGACGCAATGCGATCTTTCGAGGCTTCCGGTGTGTGGGTACATCTGTTTGTCATCTTTGGTTTCCCCACAGAGCGTCTATCCGACCTGGACCAGACTCTTGCACTGATTCAAGAGTATTCCCATGCCCCTGTTTCTTTCGGACTTTCTAGATTCGGCCTAAATCTTCACTCGAAGGTGTACAGAGAACCCCACCGATACGGGATAACTCGTATTTTCGAGCCGAATAGTCCCTTTTCTTATTGGGAGTTTGAGGCCCCCGATGGTATACCGGCACAGGTCTTGAACCAGAAGGCTCAAATGGCAAGGTCTATGTTGGGGGATCGCTGGTGGCAACTCCTCGACTTCGCTCAGGTGTTTCACCTGTTCCCTCTTACCCAATTTCGGGAGGTGACTTATTGCACCTAATAGCGGGGGCAAGTATCTCTAAAGCCTTTTCCGTACTTAGTGGTCCCAGCGAAAAGCAGAGCGTCTTCAGGCGTCTGTTCAGGCCAGGCTATGAGCGACTTACTGCCGTCGATGATGTGTCTTTCACGGTCACCGAGGGTGAATCGGTTGCTTATCTAGGCCCAAACGGAGCCGGCAAGTCAACCATGCTAAAGATGATCTGTGGTGTTCTAGTCCCAACCAGCGGCGATCTTAGGGTTATGGGTATGACTCCATGGAAGGACAGGAGCAAACTGGCAAGGCACCTTGGGGTTGTTTTTGGCCAACGCACGCAACTCCTATGGGATTTGGCCGTAGTCGAGAGTTTTCGCTTCTTGGCCACAATGTACGGTCTGGGAAGGGATGAGTATAGACAGAACCTCTCTTTCTTGGTTGCGCGTTTTGGTATTGATCAGTTGATGCATCGTCCCGTACGGGAATTGAGTCTGGGGCAGAGAACAAGAGTTGAGATAGCGGCTGCTCTCCTTCATCGTCCCAAGATTATCATTCTAGATGAGCCTACAATTGGAATGGACCTTCTGGTCAAAGACCAGATTCGTGAGGCCCTCGCTGCAATACGGCGGGAGTTCGGAGCGAGCCTAATACTTGCCAGCCATGACCTCAGCGATGTGGAAGCACTATGCGACCGCGCACTCCTCGTGGTGAGTGGACGCTTGAAATTCGATGGGACATTGGCTGAACTCAAGAATGCAGCACAAGGTAGACGAACAGTTGAGTTCACCCTGAGGAGCAGATTCGTTCCAACAAGCGTAGTAGATCTTGGACTGCCATCAGACATGTCTCTTGAGGCCAGCGGCGGACGGGTCCGATTAACCTACTCCTCCGAACGTATCCCGACGGTGGACGTTGTGAGCTCGGTTCTTAGACATGTGGAGATCACAGACATAGCTATCATGGGACCATCCCTCGAGGATGTAGTACGGAGCCTCTATTCAGGAGGAGAGTGGCCAGATGCTTCGTAGCATTGCCCGTGTGACTGCAGCCCACTACCACGCTGAAAAGTGCCGCAGGCTAACTCACCCTATCGCAGTCGTCAGTAGCCTTCTCTATCCAATTGGAAGGGTAGCCGTATTGATGTTTCTCGTTCAGGCTGTCTACCAAAATCGAAACCCGCAGAACCTTCTGGCTGACTACCAGTCGGCGCGAATCTATATCCTAACCAGTGCATTCCTTACGGTTACACTAGGTTTCAACAATGCTGCAGTCTTGGCAGAGCGCATCAGATCCGGATTAGTGGTCTTTGATTTGGTTAGGCCACACTCATGGATGGCCACAAACATCGGTGAAAGGCTGGGGCCGCGGTTAGCCAACTTAATAGCCCCAGTGCTGGCGTTTCTGTTGGGTATGTCGCTGGCAGGCTATCAACAGGGACCGAAGTACTACTTGATGATTACTCTAATGGTGCCTACGATCTGGTCCATAGAGTTTCTCATAAGCTACATCATTGCCAGTATCACACTATCCACCCAGAACTCGTGGGGCTTAGGTGTGGCTCTTGCATGGCCACAACAGCTGCTTTCAGGCGCAATGGTACCTCTAGTTCTGGTGCCCCATGGACTCAGGAACCTGGCCTATCTAACCCCGTTTCCTTGCCTACTGGACCTTCCGATCCGCGCGGCTCTGGGGACAGTTGCTCTGATGTCTGCACTACGCATCCAGGTCTTCTGGATCATCACTTTAGGCGTTTGCTCGAAGGTCCTTTACCATCGTAATATCGTCCGAATTAGGATAAACGGAGGCTAAGCATGAGAGGTATAAGAAGGGCCCTATCGCTATCGAGCTTAGGAATAAAACAGATGTTCTCGTATCGTGAGGACTTCCTAATCGGTGCCGTGGCAACTGGGGTATTCCACTTGTCGAGCCTAAGTGCTGTTTACTTGTTGTTCTCAATCGCAGGCGGCATCAACGACTGGTCTCCAACTGATGGGGTGTTTTTAGCAACTGTCAGTAGCTTACGCTTCGCGTTGGGAAAGATAGGCTTTTGGGGCCTCTCTGCACTGCCCAGACTCATAGCCAGTGGTGACCTTGATCGCGTACTCTTATACCCATGCACCCCCATACCTGTGTTACTGCTACGAGACCTAGATCCGCTAAGTGTCCTTGATACTGCAATACTGTTGGGGACACTAGTTTGGTCGTTTCCAAGGTGTGGGCTTTCCACACTGTCCGTAATCGCATTTGTTGTTCTAATGGTGCTTGGCCTTGTCGCAACTTACGGGTTCATGCTCCTTACGGTGAGCTTGTCCTTTTGGGCAAAGGTGCGGAACATGTTCCCGCAAGTATTCCGTGTACTCTGGGAATTTCAGCCCTACCCTATGACGATATATCCCACCAGCCTTCGTGTGGTCCTGACCTGGGTTGTTCCTATCGCAGTCGCTGTTGTGATCCCAGTCGAAAGCCTAACCTCACGTACTCCAATACTGCCAGCTTCCTTGATAGTGGGGACGGCAGCGGTGGGTCATTACGTATTGGGGACCGTGGTCTTCCGGGTGGGGCTAAGGCGCTATGAGAGTACCGGGCAGTAGGGGCATTGGTTCAACCCCGTGAGGAGACAGAATTGTCGACCAATTCTACCTGTCGCTTTACTGCACATGGAAGGGGACTCCGCATTCTTCATGGGCGTGCAACGCCGGAAGTAAGAGCCTCGTCACCTATCTAGGGATAGTTAGAATAGACTTACTCTTGTCGCGCAGGACTGACATCCATTTTTGTCTATTCTGATGGCATGATTTGTTCCTGCTGGCTTCACCGAGCTCTGCGGATACTGTCAACGCCGGAATGCTTTTGACCCTCCATCGCCGGTTTGGAGGGAGTGTTGAAAAAGGCTTTGTACAGGGGAGCCTTCCGCCAGCGTGGAAACATGTACCAGCATGTAGGACAGAGGTGTGTAATCATGCTGGTCGAACCAGACAGGAACAATAAGAGATTTCACCGAGGGGCTACGCCAATAGGGGTCGAGGATACCTTGGACATGATGAAGGAAGTGCAGTTCGGGCCCAAATCCAGGTTCATCCGGCTCTACTACCGTGAAGGAGAGCACGGTAATGGTTAAGTTCTACCGGCCATTCAGTTTAGGGACTGCATTTGTTTTTTCGCTAGTCGGCCTTGCATTCCTGTTCATCCCGGGCCAGGTGGTGACCTTCTTTAACGGCATTTCCGGCACCCTTGGCCTGCCTCCGTCGCCGTTTGT
>Ga0315277_10003599_pt1 | contig 20974 bp, 19 predicted proteins | sample YL17G05_15_MG_FD_203695 | JGI IMG/M metagenome (GOLD analysis project Ga0315277, IMG submission 203695) | Sediment microbial communities from Yellowstone Lake, YNP, Wyoming, USA - YL17G05_15 | ecosystem: Environmental > Aquatic > Freshwater > Lake > Sediment | place: USA: Wyoming | collected... | reverse complement strand
GGAGGAATGAAGTTTTTATGGGATGATTTTCAATCACTGGCGAGACTGCGCCCTGCCGGTGAATCAGAGTTCCGACAACAGCATCGGGAAATATCTCGCATAACACCTCGAATGCTTTCTCTCCTCCTCTCATGCTGACCAGCCAGTCGTGCACCAATCCGATATGTAGCGGTGTTTTCATCGCCTGCGGTAATATACAAAGATTGCGGGCGACCCTCAAGCCCCCGGCACGGATTCATGTTGCATTCGTAATCTTCACTTCCTATATTAAATTAACCATGACTCTACCAGGTTAATCAAATGGCGTTCGTTATCGCACTGATCTTCGCCGCTGTAGCATTCATCATTTCAATCACAATTATTCTTATTGTGGTTGGGCCGACGATCCTTCTCCAGCCGCGTAAACGAACCGCAGAATTTTACAGCAAACTCGGACTTCCGACATCACCCGCCGACGTGGGCCTCTCCGCCGAGGATATCGTAATTACAACAAATGACGGGACGAAGCTAAGCGCCTGGTTTATAAAATCTCCCCCCGGCGCAAAAGGAACAATTTTTTACCTCCACGGAGTAGGGGATTGTAAAATTGACGGCATCCGCTTTGCCAAACTCATGCACGATAATCACTTTCACGTTCTTCTTTACGATTCACGCCAGCATGGGAAGAGCGACGGCAAGTACTGTACCTACGGATACTATGAACGCAACGACGTACCGACAATCATCAATTATGTCGTCAGCCGGCCTGATCTGGATCCGGGCAAATTCGGACTCTTCGGGACATCGATGGGCGCGGCCGTTGCAATCCAGGCTGCCGCAATCGACAAACGGATCGCAGCCGTATGCGCAGAAAATTCATTTTTAACCCTGCGGAAGATCTTCGACGATTACCAGAAACGGATGATCAAATTACCTTTTCATTACCTCCGGAATCTCGTCATTATCCACTCGGAGCTAAGAGCGAAGTTCAGGGCAAGCGATGTGTCGCCGCTCGAGGCTGTCAAAAACATATCGATTCCCCTGCTGATTATCTACGGAACCGGGGACCATCTCATCAGACATGAATATTCGATCCAGCTCTATGAAGCTGCGAACGAACCTAAAGCGCTCCTCCCCGTACCGGGCGCTGCACATAATAATACGTGGGACATCGCAGGAAAAGAATATGAACGGCAATTACTATGGTTCTTCACGAAGGCGCTGACGTAAGAAGCTCCCCCACCTCCCTTCGCTTTCTGCACAACATTTCCCTCTGTCGAAAATAAACGGGTTTATTACCGGAGAACGTCTACCCCGCACGAACTAATGATGCGAGTTTTTCGATGTGCCGGTTGTCGGTTCCACAGCATCCCCCCGCAATTTTCAGACCATACCGCCGCCTGACATCATCCAGAATCACTCCGAAGACTTCCGGATCTTCTGTTATGAGATTCGGACTCCCATCCAACTCTTCCGGAGGTTTTTGCGATGCGTTCGCCTGCAATCCGATGAGCCGTTCTTTCAGAATACCTTCTCCCCCGCGCAGATTTTCCAGAGCGTCATTGAAGACAAGCGGATGGATACAATTGACCATGTAGCCGAGAGGTTGTACAGGGACAGACGAGTCGATTAATCGGATCGCATCAACGAGGGATGTTCCGTCGAGGAGTAATCCGCTGCGACGGATGACAAAACTCACGATGCACTCCCCAAAAAGAGTCATTGCTCTCGCTATACCAAGCGCTTCAGAGACCGAAGGAATCGTCGAAGCGATCATAAAATCCACACCCGCTTCCGCCAATTCACGCGCCTGCGCCTGATGGAAGCGGAATGCTTCATCCCCGGTTAACGCAGCGCGAGGATCATAGGCATCTCCCCTGCAGCCCATGAGACCGCCGATGAGTATAAGTGATGAGTAGCCGGCATATTCCTTCCGGATATCTGTGAGAAAGATCGTACAGTCACGATTTACGTGTTTGGTGGATAATCCCGCTTGCCGTATCCGTTCAGGATTCGCGCGCCACGTAGGTGTGAAAATCATCATCGGCAGTTGCACAGCACATCCGATATCGAGGTACTGTCTGTAGATCATCCCGAGCAATTCTCTCGATCCTCCATTATATATACATGCCGCATGGGCAACGAACGGATCCAATAATAGAGGATGTTCACGGCGCAGACGTTCGATGACGGATCCTTCGGTAAGTATCGCAGGACTCGACTTCAGAAATTCCTTTACATTCAATTTCATTTCTTTGGAAAGCTCTGCAAATCTAATTCCATGAATAAAGCGCCCGGAATGGGATTGTGCCGGTATGGCGCCGTCGGCCTGAATCCGAGACTAACATACAGTCGGATAGCTTCCTTCATAGATGGGACTGTATCTAATTTCATCGACCTGTAACCGATTCGGAGAGCTGTTTCAATGAGTGTTTTCACAAGCATCGTCCCAACTCCTTTTCCGCGGCCCGCGGGACGGACGTAGAGTCTCTTCATTTCGCATGTTGCATCATCGATCTGCGTCAACGCCACACATCCCACCACTTCTGATTGATGCACTGCCGCAAATAGGGCGCCGTTCGGCGGTGCATATTCTCCGGGAAGGTTTTCAAGTTCTTTTTCGAAATTCTGAAAACAAAGCGGGAAGCCGAGGGAATGTTCATACTCAACGAACAATTCGCGGACATGTTGGAGGTACGGTGCATTATCTGCAGGATGAACGGAGACCGGTGCGGACGGCATGCTGTAACTCATGCTCAGGACCGTAGTAATGATAGCAACGCATGCATATCCGGCGGAATTTCTGAATCGAATTTCATGAATTCACGCGTCGCAGGGTGGACGAATCCGAGCGTTTTTGCATGGAGCGCCTGCCGCTGTATAATATTGAGGAATAGCTGTACTTCGTCTTTCTTCTTCTTTTCTGTTCCGCCCCATGCAATACGTCTGCCTCCGTATGTCGGATCGCCGAAAACCGGATGGCCGATGTGGTGGAGATGTACCCGTATCTGGTGAGTCCGACCTGTCTTCAGGTGCAGACGGGCGAGCGACAGGTAACCATACTCTTCGATGACCTCGTATTCCGTGACGGCATGTTTTCCGGCCGTCGTAACGGTGATTTTCTTCCGGTCCGATTTGCTTCGGCCGAGCGCTGCCTCGATCGTTCCTTTTTTCTTCCCCTTATCGAATAAACCCCAGATGACCGCCCAATACTCACGTTCAATAGTTCTCAGAGAAAATTGCTTCGCGAGGAATGCATGACTGGCATCGTCCTTCGCAACGACGATGAGTCCTGAGGTATCCTTATCGAGCCGATGAACGATTCCCGGTCTTGTCGGGTCATTGATGGTCGCGAGCCGGTTATTGCAATGATGGAGGAGCGCGTTGACGAGAGTTCCAGTAAAATTTCCGTAGGCAGGGTGAGTCACCATCCCTGCGGCTTTATTGACCACAATAAGCCACTGATCTTCGTACAGAATATCAAGCGGAATGTTTTCCGCAAAAATATCGCTCGGCGGCGGTTTCGTAATTGTAACATGGATTACTTCTGAAGGGGAAATTCTGTAACTCGGTTTGACAAGTTTCTCATTCACCGTCACCATGCCCTGTTCTATCGCCTGCTGAATCTTCGAGCGTGTTGCATTTTCAATGTGGTGCGTGAGGAAAATGTCGAGCCGTTCCCTGGTCTGATGGGGAGGAACAATGATCGTGAATGAGCGGTTAGGCAAGGCTCTTACGGCCCGGGTGATTCACTTGTTGAGACCGGATCCCGTTCTCCCTGTGAAATTTCCACGGGTGTGGGATTTTCCTCTTCTGCCTGCTTGGTTTTTCTATGACTGAGGAGGAGGAGAACGACGCCGCACGTTACCGATGCATCTGCAATGTTGAACACAGGCCAGCGGTTTAGATGGTAACCTAAAAACGAGATATTGAAAAAATCGGCATCGATGAAGTCGACGACCTTCCCATAGAAGAGAGCCCCTTCACCGTAGAAAATACCGTAAAATACCCTGTCGATTAAGTTCCCCAGCGCTCCGCCTAGAATCATGGCGAGGGAGAGACGAAATACAAAATGTTCGTTTCTCACCCGGAATAGATAAATAAAAATACCGATGCTCGCGAGGATGGAAAAAAGCGAAAAGAAGAGTTTTCCTCCGACATCGATGCCGAACGCCATACCGGGATTTTCGATGTACGTCAGGCGAAGGGCATCGCCAAATACGGGGATGCTTGTCCCCAGCGGTAATCCTTTGATGCTGAGCCCGAAAATCGGGATGCTGATTCCTTTAACAAGGAATTTTGTTATCTGGTCAGCGACAATAATTCCGAGAGTGACAAAGAGAATACGCACCTTGGTTCCTTACGCCATTCTTATGAATGATGTCCTTTGACTTTACACTGGAGACATTGGGATGCATGCGGCACCGCTTCCAATCGTTCTTTCTCGATCAGTTTGCCGCATGTATTGCACCTGCCGTAATCCCCTTTCTCTATTCTAATGAGCGCGTCGTCGAGGTAATTGAGAAATTTCCCTTCGCGTGAAGCGAAAAGAAATGTTTTTTCTCTTTCCATCGCATCTGTTCCCTGCTCCATGTGCGTGGAGTACATGGAATTTTCGGTCGCATACTCGCCGGTTGTCGAGTCCATCATTGTATCACGGAGTGTTTCAAGTTCCTCGAGGATTTCCTTTTTCTTCTCGAGGATAATTTTCTTGAAATGTTCGAGATCTTCCTTGGAGTAGCGGTTTTTTCTTGAAAGCTCTTTCACCGGTTGTTTTGGAGACTCCTGCCGGACTTTATTTGTCTGGAGTGAGCTTTTGGGTTTTGCCCCGACAGTCTTCCGTTTCTTTGTTTTTTCCATCATGAGTTTGATTGTTTTATCAGCAAGCGCCGTTGGTTTTTTTGTCTTTGCCATTTGCCGTACCCTCTTTTTAATAGTTCTTCGTCTTTTTATTTCACAAGGCGATGAATACCGATGCCGCAGGATTCGCCGTTGATATCCCACTCGGCCGTATAATCGCCTGATATATTGCCGCTTTTCGTGCAATCCGCCGCGAGTGTTTCATTCATTACGTACTGCTTCAGCTTTTGAACCGCCGTATCGAGTCTTTCATTGGCTGTATACCGGATGCTGATGCGGTCGGTTACCTCATATCCGGCGTCCTTCCGCATGTTCTGTATCCGGTTTACAAATTCGCGGGCGAAACCTTCGTCGATCAGGTCCTCTGTAAGCTCTGTGTCTAGCGCAACAGTCATCGTGTTATCGGATTCGACGATCCACCCTTTAATATCTTCATGTAAAATTTCAACATCATCCCGAGTGATGATAGTTCCCTGCCCGTTCAGCTGAACGGTGATCTGTCCGTTTTTCTCGAGCTCCCGTATCTCGTTAAGGCCGAAGTTTCTCACTGCCGCCGCCACTGCCTGTACGGCTTTCCCGTGCTTCGGTCCCAATGTTCTGAAGTTCGGTTTTACTTTCTTATGGACAATTTCGGAATCTTCTCCCACATACTCGACGGCTTTCACATTAATCTCATCGAGAATAATATCCTGCATCTTACCGATTTCATCGCGTTCGCGGTCGCCGGAAACCGGGACAATGATTCTCTTCAGCGGTTGGCGTACTTTAAGGTTGGATTTATTCCTGATCGCGCGCACGAGCGAAACGATGCGCTGGGCTTTATTCATGCAGGATTCAAGTTCTTCATCGATGACTGCACGGTCTACATCGGGGAGGTTGCTGAGATGCACGGATTCGTGAGCGTCTTTTTTCGTAACGCTGTTCAGGTTCTGATACAACTCTTCGGCAATGAAAGGTGTAATCGGCGCGATGAGCTTGACAATCACGCTGAGGCACTCATAGAGCGTCTGGTAGGCGGCAAGTTTATCTTTCCCCTTCTCGTTCTTCCAGAAGCGGCGTCGGTTTCTGCGGACATACCAATTCGATAATTGACCGATCGTGAAATCACTTATGGCACGCGCCGCCTTCGTCACATCGTAACTATCCATTGCAGCTTCATATTCACCGATAAGCGAGTTAAGCGACGAAATAATCCAGCGATCGATTTCCTGCCGCTCTCCCACAGGTATCCGGGGTTCCGAGTAATCGAACGAATCAATATTGGCATAGAGACTGAAGAACGCGTAGGTATTCAGGAGCGTGCCAAAGAATTTTCGCTGGACGTCAGCCAATCCTACCTCATCGAACAGGGTGGGCCGCCACGGCGGACTTGTAGCTACAAGGTACCATCGTGTCACATCTGCGCCGTACTTCTCGATGATGGTGAACGGATCGACAGAATTCCCTCTCGATTTGGACATTTTCTGACCTTCCTTATCGAGAATCAATTCGTTCACCAGGATATTCCTGAAAGCAGGTTTATCGAAGAGGAACGTACTTATGGAATGGAGAGAATAAAACCACCCACGTGTCTGATCAACGCCTTCGCAAATGAAATCAGCGGGATGCTGGATGCCGGAATCGATTAACTCTTTGTTCTCAAACGGGTAGTGCCACTGCGCAAACGGCATCGCTCCCGAGTCGAACCATACATCGATGAGTTCGGGTGTTCTGCGCATCACACTGCCGCACCGGCATTTGAATGTCACGTTATCGACGTGCGGTTTGTGGAGATCGATCGGATCCTGCACACCCTCACCCTCACGGTATTCACTGATACTGCCGATGCATTTTTGCTCTCCGCACGATTCGCAGAGCCATATGGGAAGGGGAGTTCCCCAGAAACGATCCCGTGATAACGACCAGTCCTTATTTTCTTCGAGCCAGTTCCCAAAGCGTCCTTCTCCGACTTCCGGCGGAAACCAGTTGATGGTTCTGTTCAGCTCAACCATTCGTTGGGCGTACGTTGTAGTTGCAATGTACCACGATTCGCGCGCATAATAGAGCAGAGGTGTTTTACAGCGCCAGCAATGAGGATAACTGTGTTCGATCATCTCCTTTTTGTAGAGAAGGTGTCGTCCTTTCAGATTCGCGATGATGGCAGGATCGGCATCCTTAACGAACATACCGGCAAAATCAGTCACTTCCTCGCCGAATTCGCCGCTCTTGCTTACCGGATGAATCGTCGGCAATCCGTACTTCCGAGAGATATGGTAATCATCTTCGCCATAGGCGGGTGCGATGTGAACAATACCCGATCCGTCTTCGGTCGTTACAAAATCTCCCTCAATGACGTACCAACCTTTTTGTTCTGCCTGGTGGTACTCGAATAAACGATCATACTCTTTTCCTCTTAAGGAACTTCCGGGAAATTTATCCTCTATGCTGTATTCTCCGTCGAGGACATTCAGCCGGGGTTCGGCAAGAATAAGGATCTCCCCCTTGTGTTTTACCTTTACGTACTCAACGACAGGATTGACCGCCAGTGCGACGTTCGAGATTAATGTCCAGGGTGTTGTGGTCCAAACGAGAAAGTAGGTATCCTTCTCGTTTTTTACTTTCACTTTTATATAAATACTCGGATCCCGCACATTTTCGTAGCCGAGTGAAACCTCATGAGACGATAGCGGCGTCTCACAGCGGGGACAATACGGCTGGATTTTATATCCTTTATAAATCAAACCGCGGTCATAGTACTGCTTCAGAGCCCACCAGACCGATTCGATATATTCATTCGTGAACGTAATGTAGGGATCCTTGAGATTAACCCAGTATCCCATGCGTTCGGTTAAGTCCTGCCAATCAGCGAGATATTTCCATACCGATTTCTTACACTCCTCGTTGAACTTTGAAACGCCGAACTGTATAATTTGCTCCTTATGCTTGAAGCCGAGCATTTTTTCAACTTCAATCTCCACGGGGAGGCCGTGAGTATCCCACCCGGCTTTCCGGCGAACCTGACAGCCCCGCATTGTCTTGTACCTGCACACAAGGTCTTTAAGAGTTCTGCTCATGACGTGGTGAATTCCGGGTCGGCCGTTGGCTGTAGGGGGTCCCTCATAAAAGGTAAAACCTGTATTCCCTTCCCGTTGGGAAATGCTCTTCTCAAAAATCTGCCGGTCCTTCCAGAATGCGAGGATGTTTTTTTCGAGCGATGAGTAATTAATCTTTTCTGTGAGTTCCTTAAACACAAGTACCTGCTTTACTTTTTCGGGAACAATGATACTGCCCAGAGTATAATGCTTATGACGACGCTGATTAGAATGCTTGACGTCAGGGGAACATATATTTCAAAATTTTCTTTTTTTATTCTCACGTCGCCGGGTAATTTTCCGATGACGGGGATATGACCGAAAACCATCAGAAGGATGCCGGTTCCTGCGATCACCAAACCAAGCAGGACAAGGAATTTTCCATATGGCTGCATAGCACTTTCTTCGGGCGCCCGCTTCTACAACCTGCGGATAAGCTCTCTCGTGAGCTTCGTCAGCTTTGGTTCAGCCCGGTTCGCTACTTTGATGATTTCAGCAACCGATACGGGTTGCAGCGTATCGGGGAAGCACTCATCGGTAATGATCGATATACCGAACACATTCATCCCCATATGGTTCGCAACGATATTTTCAGGGACGGTCGACATGCCAACCGCGTCGGCACCGATACTTTGCAGGAAACGGTACTCGGCTCTCGTCTCCAGATTCGGTCCCTGGACGGCGACGAAAACACCGTGCTGAACTTTAATACTGAGATCTTCCGCGACCTTGTCGGCCAGGCCGATTAAGCTGCGGCTGTATGGTTCGGACATATCGGGAAAACGCGGACCGAGGGTATCGTCGTTCGGACCGATCAGCGGATTGTCACCCTGGAGATTGATGTGATCGGTAATGATCATCAGATCACCGCGACGGAAGTCGGGATTCATTCCCCCGGCTGCATTTGAAATGAGAAGTGTCTTTACGCCGAGCCCAGTCTTCGATGACATGACGCGCACCGGGAAAGTCACTTGCTGCATCGTGTAACCCTCATAGTAATGAAACCGGCCCTTCATTACAACGACCTTCTTACCTGCGATGGTACCGAAAATCAATTTGCCATGATGAGACTCGACAGTGGAAATCGGAAAATGCGGGATCTCGTCGTAGTCCAGGACCATCTCCTTCCGGATCTCTTTTACTAGTCCGCCTAATCCTGTCCCGAGGATGATACCGATCTCGGGCCGGACTCTCGTATGCTTACGGATGTATGCCAACGCTTCAGCTATTTGTTCGGCGAGAGTTTGCTCTGTCATTGAATACTCTTAACAATATCTTCGATCTCCGATTTTCCTCCCGCCGCTTCACCACCGGTCTGCTCATTCTCTATACGGACATCTGCTTCAACGGTTTCCATCGTCTTCAGCGTATCGAGTTCGGAGGTAAGGAGCATTTTTAATCGGGTCATGACAGCATCCTTTTTGGCCTGGAGGATGGAAATATTTTCTTTCAGCGCGAGTAAATCTGTCCTTGCCTTTTCCAGGAGCTGTGCCGCTTTCAATTCAGCGTCATAGACGATCAATTGCGCTTCTTTCCGGGCATTTTCAATTGCCCTGCCGCTCGTTTCCTGTGACTGCATAAATGTCTGTTCGATCGCTTTCCCCATTGCAACGTAATCCTTGACTTTCGTCTCCGCTTCGACGATCTTTTCCTTCATGAGTGTAGTCTGTCCGACGAGAGTATCCCACTCAGCGGCTATGTCATTGAGGAAAGTAGTCACCTCAGCGATCCCGTAGCCGTGCAGTTTGGTCTTGAACGTCTGTTTGCGGATTTCCGATCCAGTATATTTCATATGCGCCTCATGTGTAGTGACGATCCCCGAATATTGCAGTTCCTATTCGCACGATAGTCGCTCCTTCTTCTATAGCCACTTCAAAATCATTCGTCATACCCATCGAGAGGACAGGTAGTTGGATACCCTGCGCCTGCAGAGTATCCCTCAGCTGCCGGAGCCGGGCAAACGTAGGTCTCGATTCTTCCGGATCTGCCGCAAGCGGAGCCATAGTCATCAGCCCTTTCACGGATATATTCGGCAGATCTTTCAATTCCCGCAGTAAATCAGGAGCGGAACCGACATCGACCCCGAACTTAGACTCCTCCCCGCTCGTATTGACTTCGATGAGGACCGGCAGAGTCCGTTTACACCGCGCCATCCGTTTCGAGAGTTCCCGCCCAAGGTTCAGGGAATCGACCGAATGAACCATCGAAATCCAGTCTGCAATGTACTTTACCTTATTTGTCTGCAGGTGCCCGATAAAATGCCATCGGATCCGGTCATCCCCGAACCCCGCACGTTTATCGCATATCTGCTGGACATAGTTTTCACCGAGATCGAAGACACCTGCCGCTACAACCTCACGGATAATATCACTCCCGACCATTTTTGTTACAGCGATTAGGGTGATCTCACCGGAATCTCGATCGGCACGATTACATGCGTCGGCTATCCGATGACGAATATTTTCAACGTTTTGGGCTATCATCACGTCATCAAGATCATAAATATACCGTAATTTTGTTAAAAAAACAATGAAACTTTGTGCTCCGTCAAAGATGCATACTTGACTTATGTCTTATTTTTTGTTTAATTTTCATATGAACATAATATCTCTATGATGGATAACTTTTACTTTGACGATTTCGACGACGATCGCGATGAACCGAACGGTGGCGGTGAAAATTCCGATGAGGAAATCCGCAAACTCTCCGAGCAGTTCAAATCCAATCCCAACAGCGCGATAAGTCCCGAAGCCCTTGAGGAGATTGTCAATTACTGTTTCGAGAAACAGAAATATGAGGACGCTCTCCACTTCGTCAATCTCCTCCTGGAGCACTTACCATACAGCGGAGAGGCTCTCCAGAAAAAAGGTAATATCCTCAATCATATCCAGCGGTTTCCCGAAGCGCTGGAATGTTTCAACCGCGCACTGCAGTTCAATCCGGTCGATTCCGAGCTGTACATAGGCCGTGGATTTTCTCTCGATAATCTCGGGCGTTATGAAGAAGCGCTCGATTCATTCAACCGTGCTCTGGAGATAGAGAACGGTAATGAAGACGCCCTCTTCGGGAAAGCGCTTACGTATGAAAAAACAAACCGCTACGAAGCGGCGGCTTCAATTTTTAAATCGATACTTGCACGAAGTCCGTGGCACAAAGAGGCGCTCTATGAATTAGGATTCTGCTACGACTGTCTCGATCGGTTTTCAGAAGCTCTCGAATGCTACGAGATGCACCTCAATCTGGATCCGTTCAACTACAACGCATGGTATAACCGGGGCATCGTACTGAACCGTATGACGCTCTACGCAAAAGCAATCGACAGCTACGATCTGGCGCTTGCCCTGAAGGACGATTTTGCTACGGCATGGTACAATAAAGGGAACGCGTATGCAAACATGGGACGCCTCCACGACGCAGTAACGGCATACCAGGAAACGCTCAGGATCGATCACCGGGACGTTCCCGCTTGGCATAATCTCGGAAATGCATACGAGGAACTCGGAGAGCACAAGAAAGCAATAAAATGTTTTATGCAGGCGCTGCAGATCGATCCGAAACATCACGAATCGTTCTTCGGGAGGGGAAGCTGTTACTACTCTCTCGGCGATTACAGGAGAGCATACAACGACTACAACCGCGCCATCGCTCTGTGCAGAAATTACCCGGAAGTATGGCATGCGAAGGCAGACGCGGCATACAACCTCGGCAAGTGGCGTGAAGCGTTATACAGCTACAAGGTTACGGTCAGAATGGACCCGTACAATCTCGATGCATGGTTTGATCTCGGTGAGACAGCGCTGGAGTACGGATATTTCCAGGAAGCGCTGAAAGCTTTTAATAAATGTATCGATCTTCATCCAACCTGGGCTGACGCGTACTACAACCGGGCGAAAGTATTGTTTCTTCAGAAAAAAACATTCGACGCCCTTGAATCACTCAAGACGTCCTTTTTTCTCGATCCCGAGATGAGGAAAGAATTTGAACGTGAATTTCCCGGCATACACTCCATTAAAAACTTTACACGACTCTTAAAAAAATAATGTGAAATCAGAATATTCACCGCATCACTTTCTATGCCGGACGGGGAGAGTGCTGGCAGCATGAGCCCTGGACTAAAAAACAAATACACAAAACTCCAGTCAATACTCCGAGACCTCCGGAGTGTCGTCATAGGATTCTCCGGCGGAGTCGACAGTTCCCTTCTCCTCAAAGTTGCCTTCGATGTTCTAGGTGAGAAGGCAATTGCGGTAATCGGAAAATCAGAGACGTATCCCCGACAGGAGTACCGTGAAGCGGTTTCGCTCGCCGAGCTGATAGGCGTCCGCCCGATCGAAGTCGTCACGAAAGAAATTGAAAATCCCCTCTACAGTAAAAATCCCACCGATCGTTGTTATCACTGTAAAACGGAACTCTTCGGCAAATTAAGCGCCATCGCCAGAGAGAAAGGAATCAGGTGGGTGGTTGACGGTTCTATCATCGATGACCTCGGCGATTTCCGTCCGGGTATGAAGGCAAAAGATGAACAGCATGTCCGATCTCCCCTTCTCGAAGCAGGTCTGTCAAAAAAGGACGTTCGGGAATTATCAAGAGAGCTCGGCCTGCCGAACTGGGACAAGCCGTCATTTGCGTGTCTCTCCTCACGCTTTCCGTACGGATATGAGATCACGCGGGAGGCGCTCGGAAGAATCGACAGGGCAGAAACGTATCTGCGAGAACGCGGCTTCAAGCACCTCAGAGTACGCAATCACGATGAAAAAACCGCCCGCATCGAGGTAGGAACCGAGGAGATGCACCGGCTGATGGATGCCGCCGTACGGTCTGAACTCGTTTCTTTCCTGAAAGAAATCGGTTTTACATACGTAACTCTCGACCTCCAGGGGTATCGGACCGGGTCCATGAATGAAACACTCTCTCTGCCCCTTAAAACAGACAGACATTCCGGAGATTCCGGTCAATGAGAGAAACTTTGCTTTTATCGCACGTGTTTTATATTATGAATGGCGCGATTCAACAATCCCCCACGGAGTACTCATGACACGGGCAATAATATCACTCTGTTCCCTTTTCCTCTGGATGACAATCCACTTTCCCGCCTCCGCTCAAGAATCACTCTTCGGGAAGAATAAAGTTCAGTACAAAGAATTCGACTGGTTTTTCCTGCAGACGAATCACTTCGATATCTATTTCACCAACGGCGGCGACTACATCGCGCAGTTTACAGCCAATGCCGCCGAATCGGCATACACATCGATCAGTAAATCATTCCGCTACCAGATCAGTCAGCGCGTACCGATCATGGTTTACAACTCACACAACGATTTTCAGCAAACGAATATTGTGAGTCAGTACATGGAGGAAGGGATTGGAGGCGTCACGGAACTGTTCAAGAATCGTGTCGTCGTGCCTTTTGAGGGAGATTATAAAAAATTCCGACATGTCATCCACCATGAGCTTGTCCATGCCGTTATCGATCCAGTCTATTATCTCCAACAACATCACGCTTCAATTGCCGCTCTGGTTCAACGAAGGACTCAGCGAGTATGAGGCTCTGACATGGGATACAAATTCAGACATGTTCATGCGGGATGCGACGATCCACGAATACCTCCCGTCGATTAATCAGCTGTACGGATATTTTGCATATCGCGGAGGGCAATCGGTATGGTACTACATCGCGGCTAAATACGGAGAGCAGAAAATCTCCGAGATTCTGAATAGGATCAAGGGTTCCCGGAGCATTGAGCTGGGTTTTCGCAGTGCAATCGGTCTAAGTGTTGAAGAATTATCGGAGCGGTGGCAGAAAGAACAAAAAGTGATGTACTGGCCCGATATCGCTAAGAGAAAGGAACCTTCGGATTATGCAAGGAAGCTTACCGATCATACTAAAGACGGGAGCTTCTATAATACGAGTCCGACAATCTCGCCGCAGGGCGACAAGATTGCATTTATTTCCAACAGGGACGACTACTTCGATGTCTTCATCATGGATGCTGTGGAAGGGAAAATTCTGGAAAAGGCGGTCAAGGGCCAGCGAACTCCTGACTTCGAAGAGCTCCACCTTCTCACACCTGGTATGAGCTGGTCACCGGACGGCAAGGCGATCGCCCTGGCGGCGAAGAGCGGACGGGAAGATGCGATTTTTATCATCGACATCGGCACGGGAGATGAGGAAAAGCTGGAGTTCGGCCTCGAGGGCATATTCGAAGTCGATTGGTCTGCCGATATGCGGGATTCCGGCAAGGGGCGCGGAATTCTTGCATTCATCGGCATGCGCAACAGCAAATCGGATCTCTTCACGTATGACCTCGATTCCGGCGTGCTCACAAACCTCACAGACGATATTTTCAGCGATTCCGATCCATCATGGTCGGCAGACGGCAGATCCATCTACTTCTCGTCCGACCGGCGGGATAACATCGTACCGCGTCTGGTCTCTACCCGGTTTAAAATGCATAATCATGATTTCCGACAGCTTGATATTTACCGGCTTGATATCGCCACGCAAAAGATCACACGCCTGACAGATCTGCCCATGAGTGATGAGACGTCGCCGGTCTGTGCATCCGACGGAAAGCACCTCCTCTTCATTTCCGATATGAACGGCATCAACAATATCTATGTTCACCAACTCGACAGCAATAAAACTTTTCCGCTGACGAATTCCCTCAGCGGCGTTTATCAGTTGTCACTCTCCCGTGATGTATCAAAACTTGTGTTCAGCTCCCTCCATAAAGCCGGATTCGATATGTTCCTCATGCGAAATCCACTTGAGGGAATATCCGACACTTCAGCGCTCGAACCGACAGAATATTTCCGGCGCCACACTATGAGAGAAGATACCACGGGAAAGGCGGCTCCCCGTGAGATGGAATATCAATTACGGGAGCATGTCACCATTCGCCTTAAAGAATCCGACTCTACCAGGACCTCCGGCGAGGGTCAGTCCACGGATTACACTAAATTCGTCTTCAAAAATCTGCGGCAGGAGAAAACGGGCAGAAAGCCGGACACCACACAAATTACTGCGATCACCGATAATCTCGACGAGGAGGGTAACTATAAGGTCAACAATTACAAGCTGAATTTTTCTCCGGACATCATCTACGGAAATGCAGGATACAACACGTTCTGGGGTGTGCAGGGCTCCACGATCATGGCATTCAGTGATATGCTGGGGGATCACCAAATTTTTGTTTTCCTTGACATGATCATCGATCTGAAAAACAGCGATTATGCGTTCGCGTATCTTTATCTCCCGAAGAGAATCGATTACGGTATTCAGGGATTCCACAGCGTACGATTTCTGAATATTGAGGATGTCTACGGTAATATTTTCTACTACCGGTTCAGGAATTACGGCGCTACGCTCATGACACTTTACCCGATCAATAGATTCAAGCGGCTCGAATTTAATCTTTCATGGTACAATATTTCACGTGATAACCTCAGCACTGCTGCGGAGGCTTCGCAAAACCGGACCCTCTTCTTCCCGACGCTGAGTTACGTCCATGACAACAGTCTGTGGGGTCTCATCGCACCTGCGACCGGCGAACGCTACAATCTCAGTGCGATAGGAAGTCCTAAACTTTCCAACAATGGATTGAGTTTTTATACTCTAACGGCAGATTACCGCCGCTACTATAAACTCGGCAAGAATTACACTCTCGCTCTGCGTCTTGCGGGCGGGGGAAGTTTCGGCAAAGATCCCCAACGATTCGTCATCGGCGGGGTCGACAACTGGATCAACCGGCGTTTTGAAAATGACCGTATCCCAATAGAAAATGCCGAAGACTTCGTCTTTCTCACAATGGGTGTTCCTCTGCGCGGTTACGACTTCGGCGAACGGATGGGGACAAAGTACGGCTTATTCAATACGGAACTCCGGTTTCCGCTCTTCGGTTACTTTGCGGCGGGTCCCCTGCCGGTTTTCCTCCAGAGTTTCGGCGGTGTTTTCTTCTTTGATATGGCCGGTGCATGGACACACAGGAAAGATTTCAAAGCCTTCGCAAAAGATACTGCCGGCGAAACCTACATGCGGGACCTTCTCGCAGGCACGGGGTACGGCGTCCGCATGATACTGCTCGGATTCCTCCTGAAGATGGACGTAGCCTGGGCATTCGACCTCCGGGGATTCTCGTTACCCCATTACTACTTCTCACTGGGTGCTGACATCTGATTTTGCTTGGTGGGATCCGCAGACGACGGAGATTGGAGAGGAAGGTAGACTGAAAATGTACTGCCGCTATGAAGTTCACTCTCGACTTCGATTCTTCCGCTGTGCTGTTCCGCAATTAACTTCGCGATAGAAAGCCCAAGCCCGGTTCCACCCAGGTCACGTGATCTCGCCTTATCGATGCGATAGAACCGATCGAATATCTTCCCCTGTTCCTCTTTCGGGATGCCGATGCCGTTGTCCTGCACCGAGAGCTTCGCATAACCGTTCTCGCATTCAAGAAGGAGGGAAACTTTCCCTTGTTCCGGAGTATACTTTATCGCATTGTCGAGGAGATTCAGCATCAACTGACGCAGACGAACGGTATCTCCCAAAACCGTCGCAGGCTCATTCTTCACCAATTCGATCCGGATATGCTTTTTCTCTGCAATGATTTCTCCATCCTCGTACAATCCCTGCAGCAGATCCTGAAGGTCAACTTTTTCCGTAAATACAATCTCCTGCTTGCCCATTTCCGCCTTAGTAAGGATAAGCAGGTTCTCAACTATAGTAGAGAGTCGTATGACTTCTTCGAGATTACTCACGAGAATTCTCCGGTATTCCGCCTCAGACCTGGGGCTTTGGAGAGTAAGCTCGACCTCGCCGCGTATAATCGTTAGGGGTGTCCGCAGTTCATGGGAAGCATCGATGGAAAACTGCCGAACCTGCTCGAATGAATTGCGAAGTCTTCTGATCATACTGTTGAACGTTGAGATCAGTCTCCCGATCTCGTCGTTGACATCACGCTGAGGAATTTGCTGATCCAGGTTTTGAGCCGTTATTTGTTGTACTCTCTTAGTGACATCGTCAACCGGTTTCAATGAAATATATGCAAGGAACCACCCGCCGATGACGGAGAGTGCGAGTGCAATCGGTACAAGTATCAGGAATATCGAAAAGAGGTTGTCGAGCACTTCCCGGAGTTCTGCAAGCGGATAAGCCGCATAAATCTGCATGTTACGGGTGGATGTGGAAGCGACCCGCAGATTCTCTCCGCGTTCATTCCTTACGGTACTCATACGGATCTCATTGAGCGGCGCCTCGCTGATCATGAGGCTTTCCTCCCCGACGGTAAACGTCCGGAATATGATCATGCCTTTCTTGTCAGTTACTTCAATCAGAGTCTTCTTGGGATTGAGAAGCGCATGTTCATAAATCTGACTCCAGATTTCGTTGTCTGCCGCCGCAATCTCCGCGCTGTCCTTCTCAATAGTTGAGACCGTATCCTTGGAGGATTTGGCATCTTTTCTTACCGTAAATCTCTTACTCGGCTTTACCCTGGATGCTTTTGGCTCAATGAAGGTTTTCACCCATCTGACTTCATTGCTCAGCGAAAGGTCAAGGTTTTCCGACAGTTTCTGGCGGGTGTATGTGTACGAAAATATTCCGAAAGCGATGAGCGTTGTGAGAAGGACGAGCGAGTACCACCCAGTCAGGATGACACGTATCGACTTGAAAAAACGGAACATGCTATTCTCCCTTCAATATATAACCGACACCCCGCACAGTATGGAGCAGTTTTTTCTCAAATCCATCGTCAATTTTACTGCGAATGTGATTAATGTAGACATCGATTACGTTCGTCCCGGTATCGAAGTTGTAATTCCATATGTGTTCGGATATGAGAGTTCTCGTGAGGACACGATTGACGTTCTTCATGAAATATTCGAGTAGCGCGTATTCCCTCTTTGTCAGTTCAATAACCTTATCAGCACGCGTAGCTCTGTGAGCGACCATATCCAGCTTCAGATCCGCAACGGTAAGGGTTGCCGATTTCTCCGCACCGCCACGTCTGAAAATAGAGCGGATACGTGCCAGTAATTCTGTAAACGAAAATGGTTTCGTCAGATAGTCATCGGCTCCGCTGTCCAATCCTTCAACTTTATCCTCTATTGCGCTCTTCGCAGTAAGCATCAGAACGGGAGTATCTATGCCTGCCGCCCGCATTTCTCTGAGAATAGTGATCCCGTCTTTCTGTGGAAGGAGTATATCGAGGAGTATGAGATCGTAATTGCTGGAGGAAACGCGCCGGAGGGCTGTTTCACCGTCCGAAACGACATCCACGCTGTAATGCTCTTCTTCAAGTCCCTGCTGGAGAAACTTCGCAACCTTTTTTTCGTCTTCTACGACTAAAATCTTCATGGCAAAAGCCGTTATCACAATCCAAGAAAATAGAACACAATGCAGAGTTACTAACTGATGTTACGCAAAACAGAAAATAGAACACTGATCACACGGAAAAAACGGATTTTCACAGATTAAAAACCGTGGAAATCAATCATAATCAGCGTCATACTTGTTCTATTGTTTTTAATGAACATCTATTTTTTCATTAAAAGCTAACGATGCGTAACATCAGTTACTAAAATATATTTAATACATTTTACGGTAACTTCCAAAAAATCGGTACTTTCACTTCAAGCGAACTTTTTGTATATTAAAACCATGAAATTTCGATCATTTATCATTCTTTTGCTCATCCTCCCGCTCTCGGGCTGTCTTCAACAGATCGCGGTGAATTCCCTCGGCAGTCTCCTCGATGACGGATTTACAGTGCTTAACGAAGAGTCGGATCTTAAAATTGCCGAGACGAGCATTGCTTCGAACCTGAAGCTCCTCGAGACGATCCTGCGCAGCAAGCCCAAGAACGATCATTATCTTCTCCTCGCATGCATGGGATACTCAAGTTTCGCACTGGGATTCGTCGAAGATGAAGACCCTCAACGAGCTTCCATCCTTTACCGGCGCGGGATGAACTACGGCATGCAAATTCTCACCCAGAATCCGCAATTTGCGCAGTCCTTAAAAAAGGGACCCGAGGAGTTTCAAGCTGCACTCATGACGCTCGACCGTGAGAATGTCCCTGCGATCTTCTGGACTGCAATCGGATGGGGAAGCTACATCAGCCTCAACCTTACCGATCCTGATGCCATTGCCGATTTACCGCGGGTTGAAGCGATGATGAAATACGTCGTCGCAACCGATTCCGCATACCACTACGGCGGCGCATATTTTTTCCTGGGTACAATCTATGGAAGCCGTCCTCAGCTGCTCGGCGGCGATACTCTGCAGTCGAGACGATACTTTGAAAGCAGTTTTGCGCTGAGCGGAGAAAACTTCCTGCTTCCTTACGTGTACTATGCACGGACATATGCCGTGCAGACGCAAAACCGCGAGCTTTTTGAAAAATCTCTCTCCTTCGTCGACTCTGCCTCTATTGACGTTCTTCCCCAAACACGACTCGTGAACGCCATAGCAAAGAAGAAAGCGGCTCTCCTTCGTACCAGGGTTGACGAATTATTCTAACAATTCAATCCGGAGTTCCAAAGTGAAACAATTATCCTTAATGATCCTCATGGCTGTTCTGTTCATGCAGACAGTACGTACGCATGCTCAGGAATATATCATAAAATTCGCCACCGTCGCTCCCGAAGGGAGCACATGGATGAAAGTCATGCGGGAGTACGATCAGGCCATACGCAAAGAGAGCAACGGAAAACTCGGTTTCAAGATATATCCCGGCATGGTTCAGGGAGATGAGAAGGATGTCCTCAGAAAGATTAAACTGGGACAGCTTCATAGCGCCGGCATAACCGGCGTCGGAATGACTTCCATCGCTCCGAAGGTCCGCATACTTGACTCGCCTTTCCTCTTCCGCAACTACGACGAAGTAGATCTCATCTATCGTACATACGGGGACGAATTCAACAAAGCTATCGAAGATGGCGGATTCGTGAACCTGGGCTGGGCTGAGGTCGGTTTTGTCTACGTCTTCACAAAAGTTCCTGTCAAAACAACCGATGATCTTAAACACATCAAGTTCTGGATGTGGGAAGGGGATCCGATTGCAGAAGCGGCATTCAAGGCAATGAACGTGCAGCCAATTCCACTCACGATACATGAAGTGCTCACGTCGCTCCAAACCGGACTCATCGAAGGAGTTTACTCGCCTCCGCTTGCATTAATTGCGCTTCAATGGTTCTCCCGCGTTAAATACATGCTTAAAACGTCTCTCGCAAATTCTATGGGAACGGCCGTTATTTCAAGAAAAAAATTTGATGAGATGCCGCAAGACCTTCAGGAAATCCTCACGCGAAACGGAAGGATCTACATGCAGAAGCTCACTCAACTCAGCCGGCAGGATAATGAAAAAGCGATTGAAACACTTAAAAAGAACGGTATTATTATTATCGATCCCCCGCCGCTGACAGCCCAGGAATCATACGAAGCAATCGGGGAAAAAGCGCGACGCTCACTCGTGGGAAAATTATTTTCGGATGAACTTGTCAACCGGGTAGAAAAAACGATCGAAGATTACCGAAAAGAACAAAACAAATTTTCCAAATGAAGCTTCTCAGAAGAATAAGCTCCGCACTTATACTCCTCGAGCAATCCTGCGTTGTTGTTCTGCTCAGCGTCATGGTCATCCTCGCTTTTTTACAGGTGATACTGCGGAACTTTTTCTCCACCGGATTTATCTGGGGTGATACTCTTCTCCGGCATCTCGTCCTCTGGCTGGGATTCTTGGGAGCAGCAATAGCCGCCGAAAGTGGAAAACATATCAGCATCGACATCATCGGGAGACTTGTTCCACCGCGAATCGCGACTCTGATACGTATTATCACCAACCTCTTTGCAATGGTTGTCTCGTTCTATCTTGCGAAGGCCGGCTGGACTTTTTTGCAATCCGAGAGAGAGACCGGGGATATCCTTATAACAATTGCTGAGCAACCTCTTCCCGCGTGGTGGTTTCAGATCATAATTCCCGTAGGTTTTGGTCTGATTTCGTTCCATTTCCTCATCAAGACGCTCGAATATGCGGGGAATTCGCTCCGTCCCATGCATGACGGCC
>Ga0315277_10003598_pt1 | contig 20976 bp, 10 predicted proteins | sample YL17G05_15_MG_FD_203695 | JGI IMG/M metagenome (GOLD analysis project Ga0315277, IMG submission 203695) | Sediment microbial communities from Yellowstone Lake, YNP, Wyoming, USA - YL17G05_15 | ecosystem: Environmental > Aquatic > Freshwater > Lake > Sediment | place: USA: Wyoming | collected... | reverse complement strand
TAGCACTGTGTTTGCTGCAACTGTACCTACACCGGACTGCAAAGTTGACGCCAAAGACGTAGCCGGCGCGGCTGCCGCATTCGGAGCCAAGCCAGGCAACGCGAAGTGGTGGAGTGTCGCGGACATCTTCCACGACTACAAGATCAACGCCAAAGACATCGCGGCAATCGCTGCGAAATTCGGTTTCAAGTAAGCTCGGCAAGCTAAAGAATAACGCATTCCCCCTTTTTTATTATTTTTTAAGCGTGTTAGAGAGCGCTCTATTCGCATTCTTCTGGATCTTTCTGGCGGAAGACTCGACGCGGCAGAAGCGTTCAAGTTAAGCTTTACTGCTAGTCCAGATAGAAGATAATTCCAAAACACTTAAATTCGAATAAGCCCAACTTTTCTACTGCACATAAAAGGAGAAAGGAGAAAAAGGACAATGAAAAGTAAAATCATATCTATAGCGCTACTTGCGACCCTATTGTTAGGTATGACAGCAACAATAGTTCCAATACATGCTGCCATAGCCGATGTAGAGTTCTATGTCGATCCAGCGATGAACAGTTTCAACTACCCTGCTACAGCCGTGGGCTCTACGTTCAACGTCATTGTTTGGTTTAGTGACGCGTTGCCACTTGCCGCCATATTTTCGTGGCAGATAACACTGAACTATAATGCTACAGTGCTTAACTGCACTAGCGCCACGCAGGCAATCGGAGATTCTCAATACTTATTCTATGGCATGTCAACCGTAGCACCACTCGCGTCGTTTAGTTTGGGCAGCGTACAGATTATGGACAGCCTCTACTCTGGCACTGCCAGCGGCCTTCTGAAGAAGCTAGCGAGATTTACGTTCGAAATCATGTTAGCACCAGAGAAGTATGAGACTCTCAGCTCTGACTTGAGTATCGACAACACAGACACGTTTTGGGGTGACGATGCAACTCCAATGAACTACTATGATCCAATAAGGACAGACGGTGCATACGAGTTAATATGGACTGCACCGCCCAATCCACACTTGGAAGTCACGCCACCACCATCCGGCTTGATATTCGGTCCAGGACCTTGCGTAGGCCAGCTATTCGACGTTGATGTCACCCTTGTAGACATTGATGAGGCATGGGCTCTACACAACGTAAGCTTCAGACTAACATACAACGATGCTTTAATTATGGTTTCACAATACGCGATTGGTCCATTCTGGATCAACCCGACATTCGATAACACGACAACTTCTGGCTTAATCGACGTGTTTGTTGAAGCTCCCTCCGCACCGGGCGCGGACAAGCTGATTATCACCATAACCTTCAGAATCATACACCAGAACACATCCCCAGATCCCGAAGAAACCTCGCCACTTGCGTTGAGCGACATTGTTGTCTGGGACACACTGCAGGAGATACCCACTGACGACCCAGTCGACAGCCTAGTAACAGTCAGGGCTTTCATACCCTTCACACCGCCACACTTTGAAGTTTCCAGCCCAACTTTAGGCCCCAGTCCAGTTCCAGTGGGCACATTGTTCGACGTAACAGTCTCGGTGAAAGAACTCAACGCTCTTGCATACTTCATAGGCTATGACTTCAGGCTAAGCTACGATGCAGCAGTGATCACGCCAGTCTCAGCATCCGAAGGACCATTCCTGCCATACTATGCGGCTCTAGAGCCAGGATCACTGGGCACTTGGTGGGCATACTGGTTCGAACCCGACATGTTTGGACCAAACGTGTTGGTCGGCAACATAATATACCCGAACAGCTCAGGACTGTGGTATTATCCGTTCCCAGAAGGCGATGGTGTAGTTGCAACCATAACTTTCAGATGCGACGTTGAGCAATCCTACGGCGAAACAGGCTTCTCATCGTACCTGAACATCGTCGAACAAGACTGGGTTGGCATTGACAACCCTGATGGCGCGCAAAACATCGTTGACGTGCCACATCTAGATGCAGTCAACGGCACATTCACGCTGACCGTAGACTGGCCTGGAAGAATGGTCGATCTGTACACGCAATATCCAGCACCCTTCGGCGGACAAGGACTAAACATGCCGAGCGACATGTTCTGGCCACAGAAGCAAGTCGAACTGTACGCCAACGTAACGTACAACTACTGGCCAGTGCAACAGAAGGACGTTGCCTTCGAAGTAAGAGACCCACACGGCACCCTAGTTACTATCCAAGTAGCTAGAACAGACGCAGACGGAGTTGCCCACACCTGGTACAGAATACCCTGGCCATGCGACCATCCAGAATACCTCTTCGGCGTATGGACAGTCACGGCCACAGTTGACATTGCATGCATAGTAGTCAACGACACAATGCAGTTCCACTTCGACTACTTGGTAGAAATCTTCAAAGTCACTACCGACAAATTCCAAGTCAACCACTACGAATGCTTCAACGTAATAATCGAATATGGAAGCCACGCACAGCAAGAATATCCAGTGGTAATTCAGGCCATCCTATACGACAACCTGAACGTGCCAGTGGCACAAGGCTACGTTGAAACAACCGTGGGCGGAACAGTATTCTGCCAGTACAAGAACAACACAGTGATAATACCGCTCTGCATACCGAAATACGCATTCGCAGGCATAGCTAACATATACGTGAACGCATACAGCGCGTTGCCAACACAAGGCGGATCTGCATGGACCCCAACGTACGGTCTGACTAACCCATTCGGCTACGTATGGCCGATTGGCTCAACTGTACCTCAAATAGCCATACAACCCCGGTAAGCAAGTAAGAGAATCTTAACCTCCTACCTTTTTTTGTTTTCAATCACTGTTATGACACATACGTTCAAGCATTTCTTTGAGCATCACAGAGACAATGCTATACGCGGAAAGCATCCTCTCAGTCTGAATCCAATGGTTTTTGCCCAATGGCGAACATGTTGCATTTGGAACAGTATGCCAGATATGCAGCATGCACCTTCTCTACGTGATTGATGACAAGACAGGATGCGGTAAGGCAAAATCAGAATTCCCTTTCCACTTCTGTATGCAAGGCTTCGAGTTTTGTAGGCTCAAAATGATCGAACGAGCGAGAAACTGGAGATGCAAAACATCTCAAGCAGCCAAAGCTATTGTGCGAACGTCCCCTTTTTTTAACAAAGCTGAAGGTCGCGCATTCAGATTCCAGCGGTTCGACGCAGGTTAATTGATCGTTGCATAATACGTTTGCCCGAAATTACTTGGTTACCCAACCAGCATATGTGAAAATGAACGCTGCACCAAGAATATCATATGTTTCATGTCCAAGTAGGTGGCTTATGTTCTATAACATTTATCGACAAACTTTATAAACTCAGCTCGGCTTAAAAAGGGTTTGAGTTTGGGAGAGCTATTAACACAAAGTCAATCAGCGATCCTTATTTGATGACATCAGTGCTTGCTTTGGGTGTCGCTCTTCCAGATCAAGATTAACACAGAGGAGAAAGGAGAAAAAACGATGGAAAATAGAATGCGTAAGCTGATAGCAGCGCTTTTGTGCTTTTCAATAACGTCTCTAATGATAATTGGCGTAGTCGGCCAAAACCTGTATTGGAAGCCCGAGTATCCAGACTATGCTCCTAGCGGAATGCCGGACTTTGACCAGAAGCAGGACGGATGGTTTGACCCTATGAGCCAGCCTACTAAATGGACATTCTGCGGCCCTGTAGCAGTAGCCAACTCTTTATGGTGGCTTGACTCGGAGTTTGAGCCAGGCAAGTTTCCGCCATCCACGATTTCAGACGGCTTCGGCTTGGTTAGCGCTTATGGCCAATGGGACGACCACAACGCAAACAACGTCCAACCACTTGTCAACGATCTGGCAGGTCTGATGCTTACAAGTCCAATAACCGGCACCGAAGTTCACAACATGAAGCAAGGCATAGACCAATACTTGACTAACAAAGGAATGCACAACTACTTCTACACTCACCTGTACAAGCAACCAACATTCGAAGAAGTAGAAATAGAGGTTGAAAAATGCCAAGACGTCGTACTGCTACTTGGATTCTGGCAATATGATACTGCCATGGGTGGATGGTACCGCTTCGGCGGACACTACGTCACAGTTGCAGGCATAAATTCCTCGACACTCCAGGTTGCACTCAGTGATCCATACGCTGACACTGCAGAACCGCCACCACACGGAAAAGGCATGCCGGGAAGAGTTCTCCCTCAACCGCCTCATCCGCATCCTCCAGTGCCCCCAGACACCGTGCACAATGACGCCCTGTTTGTCTCACAAGACATGTACTGGGCGGCGATGGGCTCACCAAGTCCAGGCGGCCTCTGGGGCTTTCCAGACTATAACCAGTATTACCCAATTCCAGACCTATTCTACAACTTCATCAACCAGAATTTCCCAGAAGAATACTTGCCAGATCTCGGACCTTACAATCCACAATTATACGTATACACTGAAGTTGAGTATGCAGTGATTACATCACCATGGTTTGCAAAAGGCCAATACATTGACTATGCTCCCAGCGGAATGCCAGACTTCAACCAAAAACAGGACGGATGGATCAACCCCTGGCTGCCGCTCCCAGGATCATGGAGCCACTGCGGACCAGTAGCAGTTGCCAACAGTTTCTGGTGGTATGACTCAAAGCTTGAGCCGAACCCAGTGTCGCCACCTGCGATCAACGATGGTTTCGGACTTGTTCAGTCGTATAGTCCAGGCGTTTGGGACGATCATGACCAGCAAAACGTGGTGCCTCTCGTACAGAACGTATCTTGGTACATGGACACTGACGGCAAAAGAACAGGCCTCCAGCACTGCGGCACAGACGTCTATGACATGCAAGCAGGCATAGCTCAATACATGTCAGACAAAGGAGTTAACCCGAAGGGCGATTGCAACGGAGACGGAGTTGTTGACGGCGCCGACATAAACATAGTGGCAGCCGCCTTTGCCTCCACTCCAGGAAGCCTACATTGGGATCTGCGTGCGGACGTCGTTCATGACAACGTCATAAACACGAAAGACACGATACTCGTGGCAGCGCATTACGGCGAAAGATGGGGTAAATTCTACGAAAAGACCATGCAAATGCCCGAGTTCGGATACATTGCAAACCAGATAAAAGTGTGCGAAGACGTTGTGCTTTTGCTGGGCATATGGCAAGAAATCGCACCAGGCTACTTCGCAAGAGTGGGAGGACACTTTGTCACAGCCCACGGAGTAGACGAAGCAGACATGACAATCGCCATAAGCGACCCATTCCAAGATAATGCGGAACAAGGAGGTCAAGGACGAGTAATACCGCCACCACCACATGGTCATCCTGCTTTGCCTCCAGACCCAGTGCACAATGATGCCATGTATGTTTCACATGACTATTACACCGTAGGTCCCTCACCAAGTCCAGGAGGTCACTGGGGACTCATAGACTACAACTGGGGTTCTGTAATAGACAACATCTATGGACAGAACTTTGTGCGCAACGACACTCACACGCCGGAACCATGGATGGGCTTTCCAATCTACGTGGAAATCGAATATGCGGTGGTTGTTTCGTGCCGAGGTCCAACAATCGCAGCTGGCTCTGACGATGGAAACGTCTACGCTCTGGACACTGCAGGCAGCCTGCTTTGGTCGTTCAACACCCAGGCCCCAGTGGTTTCAGTTGCAATGGACGAGAACGGCACCTACGTAGTCGCAGGAAGCCTCAACAACGGCCTATACGTCTTCAACAACTCAGCAGGCACGCTGATGTGGAGCAAGCCCATTCCAATATCTGAAAGCTATGATGGGTCAATCGCAGGCGCAGACTCAAAAACCGTGGGAATCTCAGCAGACGGATCATACATAATAGCCGCTACATGGGACGGACTGTACCTCTACGACATAACTGGAACGCAAATATGGCACTTCACTGGCGTCCAAGCGCCTATGGAAACTTGTGCCAGAATATCAGCAGACGGCAAATGCATCGTATCAACAGACTACAACATCAATGAAGTTCATTACTTCTGGCACCTACGCGATGGCAACCCAGGATGGCAAGCCACAGATGTCACACCCATATGGACTCAATTGGGAGCAGGCAGCGGACTCGCATGGGTCGCAATCGACGCCTGTGGAAGATACGTGGCTTTCACTTCCTTCAACGCTTTCACACCAGGCAAATCCATTGTCGGGATGTATGACAAGGCTGGAAACCCCATATGGTCATGGGAGTTCAACAAAACAGGCTTCGTTCGAATTGACATGCCATGGGATGGGAGAAGTCTAATAGCTGTCAACGACGACCCCTCGGACTTTGATGGAACACAAGCAGCCTATTTCAGCGACATGAACAATGGAGTAGGTGACTGGCAAGCTGGGGATGGCACACCGCTATGGATTTACGCTCCCACTCCAGCCGCGGGTACAGATGACTTCTACACTACTGCGATCTCTCCGAACGGCAATGTGATAGCTGCAGCACCAAAAACGACAAACATCTACCTACTGGACAATACTGGCACTCCAATGCAGACAATCCCAGGTGGGGCAATCAAAACTGTTGACCTGACCTTCACAGGCGAATACGGCGCAGCAGGCACGCTCGAACTAGCTGGCGGAGCAATCAAGTTCTTCATGAAAACGCGGAACAGCATCGTGTGGACCTATCCAGTGGGCGGAAAAGTGGAGTCTGTGGCAATACAGAAGAAGTACCAATGCCTGGAACCGTTCCCCCACCACGATGTGGACGTAGGCAACGTAAGACGCTACACAACTTCAGATGGCCAGTATAGAACCATTGTCTGCAGAGGATACTCATCAATGGACAACACAGTAACACTATCCAATGACGGAGACTTTGGTGAATTTGTGGATGTCTCGCTGTATGCATATTCTTCTTCCAACAACACCATAGCCCTCATCGGCAGGAAAACGATATTTGTGCCTGTCGGTGGCAGCCCCACTGTGACCATGAACTGGACCTCAACAAACGTTCCATGGTACGGAAACTACACACTAGTGGCGACAGTAAGCGCAGTTCAAAATGAAAATAATCTGGCTAACAATGAATTCATAGACAGCGGACTCGTTGTTACGGGATTCTGCGACATAACATCAAGGACATTCTTAGTTCCAGACAGAAAAGTCGACGTAACAGATGTCTCTTTCGTAGCAAGCAGATTTGGCTCAAAGGCGGGCGATGGCAGATATCACCCCAACTGTGACCTCAATGAAGACGGCAAGATCGACGCCAAAGACGTTTCACCGGTTGCGCAAGCGTACGGCACAAAATACCCATAAAGCACATCTGATTCAGCACACCTCCCACTTTTTTGATCCATTGGCAAAATGATATTCACCGCTTTTGATGGCAGTCATGGATCCAAACGAGGATTCTCGCTTCCGAAGGCTCTAGACACGAGTGCAACGTCCTTCACGTTGACTTTGCCGTCCTTGTTTATGTCTGCCAACGGATTCCACCTTGAATGTCCAGGATAGGAGCCGAAGGCCAAAGCTACGGGCGCAACGTCTTTGACATCAACCTTGCCGTCTCCATTCAAATCTCCAAGAAGGAATATGAAGAATGTTGTCGAGTTCCCTGGGCATAACGGGGCTCCATCCGGGCTCAATACCGAAGCGTTCAGCTTTCCTACGCCGAGCGCCGCCCACTCAGGAATCTGAAACATTGCCGTGAAATTCGCACCCTCTTCACCTACGGTGAAGTCTATTACAATCATTCCTCCAATAGACTGATTTATGGAATCGAATAAAACAAACGCCAACGTGACGTTCTTAGGTGTCATGGCAATGTTCTGAAGTGAAAGGTCAACCTGCAACCAGCCTCCGCGTGGCGGATCCTGGTCTACGAAATCCAAGGAAACGATATCAACTATCCAGCCGACCTTGAAAACTAGTAAGTCAGAACCATTCTCAAATTGGGCGATAACCGTCCAATAGCCAAAAACAACAGTCTCAGGCTTCGGCGGCAACCACGGAATCGAGAAGCTGATCTCAGTCACCCCATCCTGATTGGACACTGCGGACAAACCTAAGGTAATGTTTTGCACAGGATTAGACGGCCCAAACACTTGAAACAAGACAAGCACATTTTGAACTGGATACGCATTATAGGTAACATTGGCATAGAGAAAAACAATTTCTGTTGGCGCAAAAGAATCACTAGACTGATTAAGGCCTGCACCGCTGTGCGGCTGCTTCTGAGTGTAAACATCTACCTGCCACCCCTCAGGCTCACCCTTGACAATTGAGACTGCATTTGGAAAAACGAGCAGAATCACGACAAACATGAACGCTACCGGCCATAGCAATGCTTTCCTCTTCAAGCGATTCTCCTCTCCGACTCTGTTAATAGTTTGGCAAACCGCAGACTAAATCTCTTCTGGAATACTCTTCTATAGCAGCCTTTACCCGCAAGGACGCAACCGCACTTGTCGGCGTGTACAGCTAATACACAGTAACATGTTGCGTGCTTTGCACACGCGGCTCTTACTCGCGATTCAGTCTATGAACTCAGCTTCGAAAAAGACCCACAAGGCAGAAATAGAGTTACTTTCCAGAAGTCTTATTAGCCAATAAGCATTAAGTTTCATTAGGGAAGACGTTTGAGACTCTGCAATACAGTCCTGTTTCTGTCCATGCTGGCTGTCGGCTTGTGCATCACGGTCCCCATAGGCTATTCTGCTACGACGACGCTACAATATTCCTCAGCGCATGGTGTGCACCCTGGGGATGCATTCACTGTAAACGTGACTGTATCAAACGTTGTAAATCTTAATACTGTTTATTTGACCATCTCCTTTGACAGTGGGATGCTCAGCTGCACTGGGCTAGGGGGATGGGGTGACTCGGACAGCATGTTCGCAGGTCACGCTATCACCGTAATGGGTCCTGTTATCGACAATACGTTGGGCACGATAATTGCCACCGCGGGTATGGACTGGGGAGTTGGTGTCAGCGGCTCTGGGAAGCTGTGCACGATTCAGTTCCAGGCCTCAGATATTGGAGTGGCACAGTTGGCTTTCAAGAATGCTATGAAGATCCAGCCAGATGGAACATATCTTCGTGATACTGCGGATTCCCCCATACCTTTCACCGCCTCTTTGGAAATAGTCGAGGTGGATGCATCTTACTTTCAAGAAACAATCTTTGACGTGACCCAGGGCGCCCAATTGTATCATGTTATCATGCATACCAACTCAACGATAAGCAGCTTCAGTTTCAACCAGACTGGGAAGGAAATGATCTTCAGCGTAACAGGTCCAAGCGGCACGCAAGGCGCAGATATCGTGACGATACCCAAACCTTTGCTAAACAGCACTTTGGTAGTGCTTATGGACGATGTTGCGATCAACAACTTCTTTAGCGATGTGAAAGCCCTGCCTGAAAATGAAACATGCTGTTTCACTTACTTCAACTACACCCAAAGCACACACACGATCAGAATCAGGCTCACGACGCTAGGTGACATAACCGGGGACAGAAGAGATGATGTAAAAGATGTAGCGTTGGCAGCAAAGTGTTTCGGCTCCACACCAGGCTCTCCTAATTGGAAATCAATCGCCGACATTGACAAGAATCACAAGATCGACGCAAAAGACATAGCGGTAATTGCCAAGAACTATGGAAAAAGGCTACAGCTGTGACCACCCTAATGATCCAGCGGTCAACTTCACGATAGGCCTCTGGCAATAAAATAGATTTCCAGAAGCCTTTTATCATAGGCTGGCCTAATAGAAAAATGTCCGAAGACTTGCTGAGGAGTCTCAAATGAAAATTGCCAGAATAATTCTTTGCACTCTCTTTACATGGATCATGGCATTGTCGCTCTTCAGACCGGTTGTTGCAGAGTCGCTAGTTTTGGCCCTAGCAACAGCCGAGCGCGCTGATCTCGGAGAACAGATTATTATCTCAGGAAACCTCACATTGGATGGAACTCCTGTCACAGATGGTCTGGTGACGATACAAGTCCAAGACCCAAGGGCTAATAACATTGTGGTGAGAACGCTAAACACTGGCACAGATCCTCCCAGACCTTGGATTATAGAAATACTCGAGTTCTACACGTGCGGTCTGTCAGGCCAAGTTCAAACAAGCTTCCCAATCGGCAGTGTTGTTGGGTTTACGGTCAAACTGATTAATAACGCATCATCAACCCATACAGTGGTCGTGCCAGTCTACATACAATACGCGGATAGCAGACCATTCATGTCTTTCATAATATACAACAGCACTATTGACGGAGGCAAGACGGCTAATGTGACCGCATTTATTCAGATGCCAGACAATGCTCCAATAGGAACAACTCATGCCTACGCCAGTGCACTTACTGGCTACCCAAGCGACGACGGGTACGCGTATTCGCCGGAGAAAGCAACGGCATTCGAGATAACAACTTTGGCGCTGGGCGCATCTAACCAGTCACAAGCAGAGTCAGGCCTAGCTGCAAGTGGAAGTAGCTTCAGCATGATTTTTAAAACGAATCCACGCGGTGGAGTGCTTGGAAACTACACGATATACGCCACTTCGTGGTACTATCCTCGTTTCATCAGCACCCAAAAAACACTAAATATCGTTCTCACCGGCGACATAACTGGTCCTCAATCAGGTGTTCCAGACGGAAAAGTTGACGCGCGAGACGTTTCAAGGGTCGCAAGGGCTTTTGGTTCACGTGCAGGTCCTCCTCCTTCTCCCAACTGGGACCCAATATGCGACATAACTGGTCCTGCACCATGGGTTCCGGACGGAAAAGTTGACGCAAGGGATGTTGCTGGATGCGCTCGTAACTTTGGGAAATATGGAACGTTACCGTAGTCAAAACCCGCAGAATTCATGAACTTATAGAATATTATTCCAGAATGCTTAAGTTAGGCTTTGCCGCTTAAATAGTGTCAGCAGAGAGAAGGGAGAAAAAGCATGTTCAAGCGATTGAAAGACTCTACTTTGATATTGATATTTGTTGCAGTGTTGTCAATGGCGCTCAAAGTTTCATATGTGCGTGCCGATGTTGCTGATGTGGAATTCTATGTGACGCCAGCAAACAATGACTTTGCTACGAGCACAACCGCTGTGGGAACTAGATTCAATATTACTGTTATGTGGAAGGACAATACCCCGCTGACGGGCGTCTTTGCTTGGCAGGTAACACTAAACTATAATTCGACACTGCTTAACTGCACTGGGGCTTGGCAGCCAGCTGCGGACACTGACTACATATTCTATGGCATGACAAGCGTGAAGCCCCTCCCGTCGTTTGGTGCGGGCAGTGTGCAGGTTATGGACAGCCTCTATTCTGGCAGTACCACCGGCTCTCTCAAGAAGCTAGAAATTTTCGAGCTTCAAATCATGATAGCACCACCTCAAGGTGGTGAACTGTCATCCATCTTGAATATCAACAACGGAGACACGTATTGGTCTCCCGACGGATTGAATTGGAATGATCCAGTCAGGACGGATGGCACGTACATGTACTCATCAGCATGGGCACCTCCACCGCCAGCCACAGTGTCAGTGATCCCGTCTGCGATCGCTGACCGATCACTTACCCCTGGTTCAAGTTTCAACGTGAACGTGACAATCTCAAGCGCGACCGACGTTTACCAATTCGATTTCAAATTAGGATTCGATAACTCGATTCTGAACGTCGCAGAGGCCAAGTTGGGCGACTTCTTCCCACCTTCAGTCACTGCAACAATCACAGTAAACAATGCATCAGGCTTCGTGCAGGTCTCAGCTTCACTAGCGCCTCCCACGACTGCCAAAAGCGGATCTGGAATCTTGGCGGCCATAGAATTGCAAGTCGAAGGCATTGGTCGCAGTAGCCTACACCTCTATGATGTTCTACTGAAAGACGACAGTGGGCACACGCTTCCAGCCAACACCAATGACGGCAGCTTCAACAATGGCGCACTCGTCGGCGACATAACAGGTCCAAACGGTATTCCAGACGGGAAAGTCGACGTAAGAGACGTCGCCCTAGTCGCATCCTGCTTGGGCTCGTACGCCGGACACAACAGATGGGACCCAAAGGCTGACACCAACGGAGACCACAAGATCAACATCGTAGACGTCGCACTTGTTCTCAGAAACTACGGACAACACACCTAAAAAAATATGGAAACCACTGCTTTTCACAACTTCTGCTAACCAAACAAAAATCGATATTTTCGAGACTGGCTCGAAACACTTAAATTCAATGCACGCCAATTCCTAACACAATAAGGAGAAAGGAGATAGTACTATGAGAGTTAAAGTCTCATCTCTGATATTGCTTGCAATGTTGACGCTGAGCATAGCTGGAGTATTGCCTAAAGGAAGAGCAGACGTATCTGATGTAGAGTTTTACGTTGCCCCAGCGGATAACTTCTTTCAAACTGGCACAACTCCGGTAGGCACAGAGTTCAATATTACTGTTATGTGGAAGGACAATACGCCACTAACGGGCGTCTTTGCTTGGCAGGTAACACTAAACTATAATTCGACACTGCTTAACTGCACTGGGGCTTGGCAGCCAGCTGCGGACACTGGATACATATTCTATGGCATGACGAGCGTGAAGCCCATCCCGAAGTTGGAGACGGGCAGCGCGCAGCTTATGGACAGCCTCTATTCTGGCAGTGCCACCGGCTCTCTGAAGAAGCTAGCAATTTTCCGATTTCAAATCATGCTGGCTCCTGCAAAAGGAGACTTTTCATGTCTTCTAGAGATTGACAACCCAGACACCTTCTGGTCTCCTAACGGAGGCGACTGGTACGACCCGATACGAACAAATGGAAACTACAAGTATTCCTCTCCATACGTTCCGCCGCCGATAGCCAAGATACAAGTAGATCCAGCTAGAATAACCGACCCAACACTTACTCCATGCCACAATTTCACGGTTGATATAACCATTTCCAACGCTACCGATGTTTACGGCTTCAGTTTCGAGCTAAGCTACAACCAAACCATAATCCACGCCACAGAAGTCCAACTGGGCAGCTTCATCCCAGCTCTGCCAAGCCAGCAATATTTGTGGATTGACAATGTTCTAGGCAATCTTGGGTTCAGCGCAGGCCTAATGCCTCCGGAACTCCCTAGAAGTGGCGAAGGCATCTTGGCAACAGTGAAGTTCCACGTTGAAGCCCAAGGAAACAGCACTTTACACCTCCACGACACCCAGATATTCGACAACACTAACGAAACGCTTCCAAGCGAAACACGAGACGGCTACTTCAACAACGCCCTTGTCGCACAGCTCTACGTAGACCCGCCGGAAATAATCGATCCAACCCTGCTCCCACCCAAAACCTTCTATGTAAACATAACCGTCAACAACGTTGAGAACCTCTATGGATACGAGTTCAACATGTCCTACAACAAAAACGTGCTGACCTGCCTGTACATCATAGTTAACGACGTACTGAATGAAACAAATTATACGCCCGAAACTCAAGTCAGCAACGCTCAAGGGTTTGGCTGGGTCCACGTCACATACTATTCGCCTGCAGTCCCAATAACGACATATACTCCGCTGGCCTTGGCCACAATATGCTTCAGAGTCAAATCCTTGGGAGCAACCCCGCTGCACCTTCACGACACAAGCCTGGTCGACTCCTTTGGAAACCCAATACCCCATGAAGTCACAGACGGATTCGTAATGACAGTCATTCACGACGTCACAGTAACAAGCGTCACGCCACTGAGTGCTTGGGCTTACGCAGGATGGCAAGTTAAAATGCAAATTGTAGTCAAGAACCTAGGCAACGTGAGCGAGACATTTTACGTGGACGCTCACTACAATGATAGCCTGATCACCTCCATACCTGTCACGAGCCTTGCACCAAGCACCGAAATCACTCTGAACTGCACATGGGACACGACCGGAGTGGCTGAAGGGAACTACCAAATAAGCGCAAATGCCACGATACTTCCATACGAGATAAACGTTAGCAACAATGTATGCGTCGATGGCTATGTATATATCTTCACAGCCAAACGCGATGTTGGCATCACAAACGTATCGCCTGAGGTGCCGTGGGCCTACCAAGGCTGGTCAGTAGAAATCAACGTGACTGCTGCAAATCTCGGAGAAGTCGAAGAGATCTTCAATGTCACAGCATACGTGAATGATACTGCCCTCGGAACAGTAAACCTGGATCTGGCAGGAGGCATCGCAGTCAATCTGACCTTCGTTTGGAACACAGGCCTCTTCGAATACTGCCACAACTACACAATAAGCGCTCAAGCTTCAATCGTCCCATACGAATACAATACAACCAACAACATCTACGTTGACGGCTACGTGAAGGTCAGGATGGTGGGCGACCTAGACGGCGACGGCAAAGTGGACGCAAAAGATGTCGCTCCAGCGGCGCTAGCCTTCGGATCCTACGGCCCCAACTACCTATATCCAGGTTCTCCACCCCATCCAAGATGGAACCCAGCTGTCGACATAAACCGAGACAACAAAATAGACGTTAAAGACATAGCAGCAATAGCAAGAAACTTTGGAAAGCATTGCTAGCATCCCCCCGTTTTTTATGTTTTCGACAAATCTGATCTAGCGAACAATGCTGAGAAAGACTTAAATGTGCTCCGATTCTATATTTGAGAAAAAGAAAGGTGTTTAGGATGAAAAAGGTAGTGAAAGCAGGGAATTTATGCTTGTTGATGCTCGGAATAATACTCGCTCTGGGTCTTATTACGAGCCCAATCCATGCCGCCCAATCTGACATAGAATTCCACGTCGACCCAGCCTTAAACGAGTACCCAAGCTCCACTCCATTGCACACCAAATTCAACGTTACAGTGATGTGGCAAGACTCAGGAACTCCGCTAACCGGCTGTTTTGCATGGCAGATTACGCTGATCTACAATTCGACACTGCTAAACTGTACTCGAGGTTGGCAGCCCGTTGCGGACACTGACTACATATTCTATGGTATGACAACTGTAAAGCCCTTACCCTCGTTCGATGTGGGCACCGTGCTGATGATGGACAGCCTCTATTCTGGTGCTGGTAGCGGCGCTCTGAAGAAGATGGCAATACTGGAGTTTGACGTAATGTACGTTCCTCCAGAAGGAGTCGTGGTTAGCTCTACACTCAACATCAACAACATTGACAGCTATTGGTCTCCTGACGGATTCGACTGGCCCACACCCAGCCTAACTGACGGCATCTACTCCATACCTGAGTTTCCAATCGCGATCATGTTCCTAGCCCTCTTTGCCACAAGCGCGACAGCCATAGTCTTGCACAAAAAGAGAATAAGCTAGGCAACTGCGGTGAGCGTAGGACTGTAGAAAGCGGCAAGCTGAACCCCCAGCCTCACTTTTTCTAATTATCCTCTTATCTAAGACAAAGTACTTCTGCCGCTGGCATGCTGAATTCCGAATAATGATCCAAACTAGAGATCAGAAAGAAACAAGTTTAAAATAGAAATAGAAGAAGCTTCTATAACAAATCTCTAGGTGATAGAAAGTGAATAAGAATTTCACAGCATGTGTCATCGCACTGCAACTTGTAATCGTAGCATTCGCCGTACAGACCGTGAAAGCCCAAGAGCCTACACCAAGCCTCGCAATTCAGCCAGCAGAATACACAGCCAACATCATCGGCGAAACATTCGACGTAAACGTCACCATAGCGGACATGCGTACAGATTTGAGACTTGTGATGCCGCAATTCCGAGTGCAATACGACAACACTGCGCTTGAGGTCGTTGACATTGAGGAAGGACCTTTCCTGAAGCAGTTTGGCAACGCAGCAGAACCACCCTACACCTTTTTCATAAACGTTACAGATACCAGTCCAGACTACGGATCAAACGTTCTGGTAGGCATTCTCATCTGGCCTGATGAAAACGGCACTTGGAGCAACTTCCCCGAAGGAAGCGGTACATTAGCAACGATAACGTTCAAAGCGATAAAGCAGACTGCTGCCCCCGAATCGCCAATCTCATTGACGCTAACCCTTAACGACACACTCTTGGTAGATGATGGTATCGGCGAGATCGCGCATGAAACGGTAGATGGGCAATACGGAATGGACACACTGTCATTCACCTACTCGCCAAGCGTTGCATTAGCCGGTAAGCCTGTTTTCTTCTCGGCTCCAGAAGCTGCCAACGCGGTAACATATCACTGGGACTTCGGAGACGGGACAAGCGCCGATACCACAACGAATACTCTAGGACATGTGTACTCAACCATTGGCAACTACAACGTAGCCTTAGCTTGCTCAATCAACGATTTCACTTCATCCACCGCAACAGAATCGATAACTGTTTCCCCATCTCAACCCTCACTGGACGTGACAATTGACGCTGGATCCATACACTTCAACGGAGAAGTCGTCGAGTTCAACGTCCTTACAGCAAGTCACGGCGAAGCTGTTGACGCAACAAAAATCGAAGCCTACCTGTACAATGGCGGCGTTCTGAACACCAACCTAACCAGCGAAGTGCGGACCATCGACACAGGATTATACTTAATACCCTACGGAATACCTGCGGACGCTCCAGCTGGTACCTACACGCTCCTCGTAAAAGCAGAGTACTACAATGCCATGGGCACAAACATCAAAAGCTTCCAAATCAGCCCAACTTTGACAGCAGAAATAGAGAACATAAAAGGCGACATCGCAACCGTCTCAAATGGCGTAGAGAACCTGAGACTGAACCTAACGGCGATAAACGCCACGATAACTGGGCTCATCAACAGCCAAGGCGTCACACTTGCACAAATAAGCACATCTATCGGAACTCTCACAGCGAAGCTTGACACTATAAACGCCACAATAACCCAGATAAACGGAAACACTGCAACACTTCAAAGCATGCTAGGAGAAGTTGAAACAAAATTGGATAGCACCCAATCTACAGCCGCAACAATGCTGTACGCAACCACAATACTCTCCGCAATTGCCGTAATACTGGCAGCAGCAATCCTGCTAACGGTTAGAAAGAAACCATCTTCCTAGACGACGCTCCCCTTTTTTTGCTTTCGAAGCAAATCCTAAAAGAAACTAGTTCTAACAGTGTCTCACATCAACCACCAAAACCAGGTTGCAGACATCAAAATGAACAATGCTCAAACAAACAGGAAAGCAGCAGACAAGAAGAGAGTGACCAGCTTCGCGCTAGGTCTTTTGGGAATAATAGATTCAATCACAATCGCCTTGTTCTTAACATCTACGCTATCCGCAATCGCATCATCATCCACTCAAACGCTTCAAAACTACATGATTGTCGGCACGACTTCCATAATAATTGCAACACTCATCTGCGGGAGTTACCTGATTATCGCGAAACACCCCAAAAAAGGAGCGAAAATGAACATGGCGGCCGGCTGTCTCCAAACGGGCATCTACGTTTACTATTCATCGTTTTTTCAACCAAGCCTTCTCAACTGGATAAATCCAGCAGGCATAATACTCCTGTTGCCCTCTTTGCTGAGCGGACTTATTGCACAATTCTGATCAGAAGAACCCATAAATCGCCTGACAACCCCCGAGCATAAGAAACCAAAACGCGCATGACCGCTATTAATTGATTTGCACCTTGGTCATCTTCTGCAAGAACACTAGACTTGTTCAAGGCGACTTTGAGGATCTGCAACAGTGCGGGTCGAAACGCATATGCATCGTTCGCCCGGCTGCGTCCATTATCTATGAATCATTTCATTACAATCATGAGAGAATAGTATAGAACTTACTTCCAAAATCCTTAAATGGTCTTCTCGAGTAGACTAATACTGCCGAGGGAGAAGGGATACTACGAGAAGATCTATTCAGATTTGCCTATGCCTAGTGCTTGTAGGAGTATTTCTGATCTCTCTGTCTGCTTATATAACACATTTTGCAATTGGCGGCCCAACCAACCTATCTCCAGTGGCTGCTTTCACATACTCGCCTAAGATTCCGACCCCAGAACAATCTATAGCATTCGACGCGTCTGCCAGCTACGACCCAGACGGCTGGATCGCGACTTACACTTGGGATTTCGGTGATGGCAGCAGAGCAACCGTGACAGATGCGACAATAACACATTCATATCCAATTGACGGGAGCTATACGGTTGAGCTAACAGTCACCGACAATAATGGAATAACAGCCGAGGCCACGGCTGTCGTTCAAGTAAACACAGAGGTATATTTCAGATTAGTTGTTGTTGGTAGTCTAATTCCTGTGTCCGGCGCTGAAGTAACCATGTACTACAAAACCGGATCTACATGGGCGAAAGCTCCTGTAGGTTCCGATGACCTCGAGATAAGATATGACAACATGACTCAGCCAGATTTGGCTAACACTCCAGAAGAGAGGTTTAGAAACCCTGGATTCACAGCTTCAATTCTGTGCAAGGATGCAAGCAATATAGGTTTTGACATTCACCCATCTTCTTGGACTGTTTACTTCAAATTCAAATGGGGCAGCGTCGAAACCTACTGGCCCAATGATACGACCAGAGTGTACACGTATAAAGATGGTGTTGTAGAAGCGCATGATTACAGCCCCGGTAATGGAGCATATTGGGATTCCACAGCAGGAAAATATGTAATAGAAGCTAAAGACATACCAAAGAACGGCGTCAGCCCAGGACAGGACAGTCCCATAATAGTTGGAATTCTCTGCCTGCCTCCTCCACCCAACTGCTATTTGGCCGTCAGAACTGACCCCGTGGGAATTCCGACGATACCAGGGGAAGGTTGGTACCCCGCAGGAACAAACGTCACGTTAACAGCTCAACAATATGTTGATGTTTCGACAGACATTCGGTACAGGCTCAACTACTGGGATGTCGACGGAACATCAAAGGGAAGCGGAGTGAACCCAATAACGGTATTCATGAATGCCAACCACACAGCAACCGCACACTACATTCTACAATATTTGATAGTATTCGATCAAACCGGCGTCGGCTCAGATTTCACTGGTACTGTAGTGACGATCGACAGCGTTAACTACGGTGTCAGCAATTTGCCTACCACACCCCAATTCTGGTGGGACCAAGGCTCAAGTCACGGTTTCGCATTCGCCTCACCACTCACGGTGAATGCTGGAAAGAAGTATGTTTGGACAAGCACGAGCGGTCTGTCCAGCCAGCGAAGCGGCTCTATAACTGTTTCAAGCTCAGGCAGCGTCACGGGTTGCTATAAGACTCAGTACTACTTGACTGTATCTTCTGCTTATGGTACAACAGGTGGCCAAGGTTGGTATGATAGTGGCAGTCCAGCCTACGCCACTGTAACTCCGTTGACCGTCCCCGGATCGTCGGGTACTCAGTACGCTTTCACGCATTGGAGTGGTGACGCTTCAGGAACAACGTCTCCCTCGGATCCAATAACCATGGACGGGCCAAAAACCGCGACTGCAAACTGGAAAACCCAATACTACTTAACTGTCTCTTCTGCTCATGACTCGCCTAATCCAACTAGCGGATGGTTTGACGCTGGGACGACTGTAAACGCTTCTGTGACCTCACCAACTGGAGGTCCAGCAGGCACACAATATATCTGCACAGGCTGGACTGGAACAGGCAGCGTCCCAGCTTCCGGCAGTTACTCTCTTGTTACTTTCACGATGAACGCACCCTCAAGTATCACGTGGAACTGGAAGACCCAGTACCAAGTGATCTTTGACCAAAGCGGTGTTGGCTCAGATTTCACTGGTACTGTAGTGACGATCGACAGCGTTAACTACGGTGTCAGCAATTTGCCTACCACACCCCAATTCTGGTGGGACCAAGGCACAAGCCACGGTTTCTCTTTCGCTTCACCCCTAGCTGTAAACGGTAGCAAAAACTACGTTTGGGCTTCAACCACTGGGCTGTCAAACCTTCAAAGTGGAACATTAACAATCACAACCTCAGGAAACGTTGTGGGAAACTACATAGAGCAAAACCGCATCACATTCGATCAGATCGGCGTTAGCCCAGACTTCAATGGTACAGTTGTCATCATTGACGGAGTCAACTATAACAGATCACAACTGCCAGTTTCGTTCCCATGGACACTCAACTCCATCCACTCCTTTGCCTTCCAATCACCATTAATTGTGGGTACAAACTCTGAAAAGTGTGTCTGGAATTCCACAACCGGGCTGTCGAATGTGCAAAGCGGCTCTATAACAGTGACGACATACGGAAGCATAGTCGGCTGCTATAAGACCCAATACTACCTGACTGTTACTTCTGCTTATGGTGCAACGGGCGGCGAGGGCTGGTATGAAAGTGAAGCCACTGCCTACGCCACTCTAGCCCCACTAGTTGTGTCTGGTCCGTCGGGTACTCAGTATGTTTTTACGCATTGGAGTGGTGATGCTTCAGGAACAACGTCTCCTTCCAACCCGATAACCATGGATGGGCCTAAGACCGCAGTTGCAAACTGGAAGATCCAATACTACCTGACTGTATCTTCCGCTTATGGTACAACGGGCGGTCAAGGCTGGTATGATAGTGGCAGTCTGGCTCTTGCCACTGTAACCCCATTAACTGTGTCTGGTCCGTCGGGTACTCAGTATGTTTTTACGCATTGGAGTGGTGATGCTTCAGGAACAACGTCTCCTTCCAACCCGATAACCATGGACGGGCCAAAAACCGCGACTGCAAACTGGAAAACCCAGTATTATCTGACCTTGGACACCAATCCACCAGGCGTTGCTTCTCCATCAGGTTCAGGGTGGTATGATGCTGGAACTAACGCAACCGTATCCACAACTGCCTTCGTGGATATCGCGCCAGGTTCCTCACGCTACAGATTCAACGGATGGACCACAACCAACATGACAGAAATAGCTGACCCGTTGAGATCACCAACAAGCGTTTTGATGGACGAGGCCAAAACCGTCACAGCGAACTATGCAGTGCAATATCTGGTGACTTTCAACGAATCTGGCGTGGGCTCAGACTTCACAGGCACAGTAGTGACAGTAGATACTAGGGATTACAACGTGACTAGTCTACCCGCCAACGCAACATTCTGGTGGGACAAAGACTCAGTGCACAGCTTTGCCTTCCAATCGCCACTAACGGTCAACCCGAAC
>Ga0315277_10003594_pt1 | contig 20980 bp, 20 predicted proteins | sample YL17G05_15_MG_FD_203695 | JGI IMG/M metagenome (GOLD analysis project Ga0315277, IMG submission 203695) | Sediment microbial communities from Yellowstone Lake, YNP, Wyoming, USA - YL17G05_15 | ecosystem: Environmental > Aquatic > Freshwater > Lake > Sediment | place: USA: Wyoming | collected... | reverse complement strand
TCGACTGCGCGCCGGGTCGATCTGGTAAAACCGGTCGAACAGATGGGGCAGATGCTCCGACGGGATGCCGGGACCATTGTCACTCACGCGCACCCAGCCCCACGCTTTCCCGCTGCGTAGCTGGCTGCCGGTTTCGACCAGGACGCGCGCCCCGTCGCCGCGAGTATATTTGATGGCGTTCTCCACCAGGTTGCTGGTCACGCGCGCCAGATAAACCCTTCCGGCCCACACTACCGCCTCTCCCAACTCGCCTGTATTTAAGGCCACCTGGTTGGATTGCGCCACTGGAGCCAGGTGTTCCACCACATCTACCGCCACCTCGCTGAGGTCCACTCGCTCGGTCGGCAGTGCGGCCTGGCTTGAATCCAGGCGTGCCAAAAGAAGCAGCTCATTCACCAGGCTACTCATCCATTCGTTTTCACTCTGGATGATCTTCAAGGCGCTCTCATATTCCCGCGCGCTGCGCGGCCGCTCCAGGGCGCGGTTGGCTTCCAGCTCGATGATCGCCAGGGGTGTGCGCAGCTCGTGGCTGGCATCTGCGGTGAACTGGCGCTGGCGCTGGAAGGCGGCCTGCACGCGGTCCAGCATCTGATCGAAGGTGCCTGCCAGCTCACCCAACTCATCCTCCCGCACCAATCGCAGCCGGCGGTTCAGGTCGCTCTCGCTGATCTGGCGGGCGGTGTGGGTGATGATATGTACGGGTTTCATCGCCCGGTCTGCCAGCCAGTACCCGCCGACAAAAGCCAGCAACAGGATCAAAGCCGCCCCACTGCCCAGGGTGACCGCCAGACGGCCCAACTGCCCGTTGGGGTCGATCCGGGTTCCGACGATCAAGTATCCACTCACATGCTCTTCAGCACTAAGGGTGGTTATCTGAAACAGGTATACGTGTGTTTCCGGCGGTTCTCCTCCGGATGGGATCGACAGCGAGATCAAATCCGTGGATTTTTTAGCCCGGCTTTGTAAAATGCGGGACAGGTCGCTGGCTGACAGGTTCCCCTTCTGGTTGATGACTTTTCTATCTGATCCTATTACTGCCCACATATCCGTTTGTTGCAGCGCCAGGGTCAAATCGTTGGGGGAGGTGGGGTTCCCAATCGCACTTTCAGACTCTTCTTCATCCGTCTGCACGAGGGTGGTGCGAAAGAGTTCCGTCAACCTGGCCGACTGGGTCGAGAGCATGTTAGCGGCCTGGACGCGTAAAACCTGCGCCTGGCGGGTATATACAAACACCGAATAGCCGGCCAGGATCACCGTTAGGATGGCGACGAAGTACAGCGTGAGGCGGAAGCGAAAACTTTGTAAACTTCTACGCAGGCGGGCAGGTAAAGGAAGCTGGCCGTGGGTCATCATGGTTCTAAGTTATCTCTGCGGGGGGCGCAGCAGCCGGTAGCCGATCCCGCGCACGGTTTCCAGCACTTTCAGCGGGTAGGGATCGTCGACCTTGCGACGCAGACGGCGGATGTAGACATCCACCACGTTCGAGCCGGATACGAAATCGAAATCCCACACGTGGGCTTCGAACATTTCCCGCGTCAAGATCTGGTTGGGGTGGCGCAACAAATATTCCAGGATGGCAAATTCGCGCGGCGTCAGGTTGATGGGCTGCCCGTTGCGTTCCACCCGGTGGCTGGCGGGATCCAGGATCAGATCACCGGATTGCAGCACAGCAATCTTTTCGGGTGTGTTGCGGCGTAGCAGGGCGCGCAGGCGGGCGCGCAGCTCGTTCATCGAGAATGGCTTGACCAGGTAGTCGTCCGCGCCACTGTCCAGGCCTTGCACACGGTCGTCCACCGTGTCGCGGGCAGTCAGCATCAGGATCGGTGAGGCAACCCGCTGCTGGCGCAGGTCATGGCAGAGGCTGAAGCCGTCCTTTTTGGGTAGCATCACATCCAGGATGATGAGATCGTAGGGCGCAGCCAGGGCATAGGCTTCGCCCTCCTCGCCATCAAAGACAGCATCTACGGCATAGCCATCTTCTTCCAGGCCAGCCTTTAACGAAGCGTTAAAACGGCGGTTATCCTCCACCAGTAAGATACGCATAATTCCTCTTACCCAATATTTTACCCTGTAGAGATGAAAGAAAGATGACTCTTTCCCTAACTCCCCCAAGTGGAATGCGGAAATCTGGATGTGTTAGGATGCAGTCGGTGTACTGCACCGCCGCATCCTAACACATCCAGATTTCCGTCATCATTTTGTCATCTTAATCCGCTAAACTACCAGGCATAACCAAAAGCATAACCAATCGAAAGGAGTTCGTAACCGATGACCACCCAACCTTCCCATTTCCGTAAAACTCTGCCCGCCTACCTGGCTGCACTGGGCATGACCGGCATGATCGCCGTGTGTATCCTTGCCTTTGGTGTGAGCGCGCTGCTGAACCGCAGGGCGGCTCCCGTCCAGGTTGCAGCTACCCAGGCGCCCGTAGTATTCGACCAGCAGGCGGTTATCCAACAACTGCAGGATCAGGTCGCTCAATACCAGGAGCGAGAAGCCCAATACCAGGCACGCGAAGCCCAGTATAAATCCCAACTGCAGCAGGCCGCCGATCAACTCAGCCAGCTCGGTCAGCAGAACCAACAGTACCAGGCCTACCAGGATATCGTTACCACCCTGGAAAACGCCGGGGTGATCCAGATCGCGGGAGATGGCAGTATTATCTTGAACCGCGCAGTCGGCGCCAGTGGCCTTGCGCGTGGTGAAACTGAATCGGACGGGGACTAAGTAGGGGCAGGTCGTAATTTACTCAAACGGGTAGGTCAATATCATCAAAGACCTGCCCGTACAAGGAGGTATCCTATGCATAAAATCAGTAAAACTATCATGCACGTATGGATTTCAGCGGTATCGCTAGGAGGGTTCGTGTTCAGCTGGGTCCTGTTGGCCCACTCCCCCAAGCCATCCACATTGTCTGCGCTGGTTGCACCAACACCGCAAATTGTCCAGGCCTCTGTGCCTGCCCAACCCGGTCTCGAGCCGATCCCATCGTTGAACGATTATCTGCAACCCGGATCGAGCCAGACTCAGACCCAGAGGAAATCCACCATCACGGTGCAGCCGCTTTTACGCACGCGAGGCTCGTAATGGAATTCAATGAGTTCACTGCCATGAACACCTTGATCCAGTCGGCGGCGGAGGGCGAGTCCAGGCCCTTGCAGGTAGGCTTCGAAGGTGTGCGGCGGTTCTTTGCAGAGAGTGAAGCGCGTTTTTCCCGCTTCTGTGAGGACAGCGAGTTGAGCCGCCTGAACCGGGCAGCAGGGACATGGTTCCAGGCCTCACCCGAGCTGTTCGAGGTGGTGCAGACAGCCCTGGAGTTGCACCGCCTGACGGGCGGCCTGTTCGACCCATCCATCCTGAACGCCCTGCGCAGGGCGGGCTATGACCGCAGCATGGATGAGATCAAAAAACTTTCCGCCCTGCCGGTTGTCTCCTCAGAAAAGTGGGAGCGGCCGCAATTTGACAAAACCTGCTTGGACCCCAGGCGCGGCGCTATCTGCTTGCCCAAGGGTGTACAAATCGACCTGGGTGGGATCGCCAAAGGCTGGACGGCTTCGAAAGCCGCAGTCCTGCTCAGTACTTACAGCCCGGCCTGCACGGTGAGTGCCGGCGGTGACATGATGTGTATTGGCCTGCCGCAGGGCCAGCCTTCCTGGGAAGTTGCGCTGGAAGACCCGCGTGACGAGCAGCAGGTGCTGGCGGTGCTGAAGATTGCTCCCGGTGCACTAGCGACCACCTCCATCACGCGGCGGCGCTGGCTGCAAGGCAGCCAACCCCGCCATCATGTGATCGACCCGCGCCGCGGGCAGCCGGTTGAATCCGACTGGCTGAGTATGAGTGTTTTCGCTCCCACTGCTACCCAGGCCGAGGCGTTCGCCAAGGCGTTACTCATGCTGAGCGCAGCCGAGATCCAGGCCTTCATGAAACCATTCCACCAGCTTCGTTTCCTGGCTGTGGACTGCAACGGAAAATTATGGGGTACCCCCCAGAGCAAGGAGATCATCGATGTCCCTGAATATGCACACTAACTCACCCACCCGGGTCTCAAGAAAGCCGCTTTCGCTCGATTGGATTGTTTTTCCATTTTTAGGATTACTGGCTGCGCTGGCAGCTCTGCTCCTATCTATGCCGGGGATGGCCCCTCTGCGCGCCGCTCTCAACCAGCTGTTCGCCTTGAATTCCCAACAGGTCACCTGGTACCTGACGCGTGCGGCGGGACTCATCACCTACCTGCTGCTGTGGCTGTCCACGGTTTGGGGGCTGGCCATCCCAAGCAAGCTTTTTTCCGATGTGCTCAATGGCGAGTTCACATTCGACTTTCATCAGTTCATCTCCCTGCTTTCGCTGGGATTCCTTGGCCTGCATGTGTTCATCCTGACCGGTGACCGTTACCTGCCGTATTCATTGGCCCAGGTGTTGATCCCCTTCCAGTCTCCCTACCGGCCGGTATGGGTGGGTATTGGCAGTCTGGCGTTCTACCTGTGCCTGCTGGTAACAGTCACGTTCTACCTGCGCAAGCGGATCGGAATGAAAACCTTCCGCGCCATCCATTACACCAGCCTGTTGGCTTACCTGTTTGCGGTGGTGCACGCTTTGTTCGCAGGCACGGACTCTTCCATGCCCGTGACCCTGATCCTGTATGCCAGCACGTTCCTGGTGGTGGTCTTCCTGCTGGTGTACTGGCTGGTGGTGATGAGCCTGGCGAAGAGGGAGAAGGGATAGGATTGCGATCAGCGCGAAAAAAAATAGGAATCCGCGGATGGCGCAGATGGGCGCGGATATATTAATAGCCTAATATACCGATCTTTTTCCCCCGCCCCTGGCCTACCAGGTCTAGGGTTTTTGTTACCAGCGAATTCACCAACGGCGAATGGGTCGCTCGCTATATCAACGAAAAGGAATTGACCAACTGGTCGATTGGCCCTCGATCTACGAGACCAGCAATAAGCTGGGCGATGAGGGCTGGTAGCTGGCCAACCTGGCGACCGCAAGCCGGCCGGAAAAACCGGTCAGTTATCGCCTGGTGTTCAAGCGCCCTAAAGCCTGAGCGGTCCGCGGGTTTTTCTCCCCGCCTTCTTTCCTTCACAACTGAAAAACAGCGCGATAATAAAGGGACAGCTTTGCCATTCCTATCAATCAGGTACGAACCCAGAAAGGAGAAAGACCATGCGATCCAAAGTTGCAATCATCAAGGTGAGGCCAAAGGCAGACGAAGCTGAACTGTTAGCAGCTTTGGAAGAAGCAGTCCATTTACTGGGTGGGATCGAACCGATCCTACCGCCCAACGAACAGATATTGGTAAAACCGAATTATGGCTCTGGGAGTCGGAGAAACAGCGTAAATGCCAGGGTTACCTCCTCAGTGCTGGCATTCTTCTCAAAAAATAGATACAAAGTCCAGGTCGGCGAAGATCCTGGATGTTTTATAGTCACCCGACAGGCTTATGAAAATTGGCAGAACCGGGTCTTATACCAGTCCGGTATCCAGGACATCTGCGCAAAACAGGGTGCAGAATGGGTAGATTTCAGGTACGGGCCGCATTGCACCGTGCGCGTTCCCGAACCGTTATTTTTCGATGAGCTGGTGATCTCGGACTATGCTCGTAAGGCCAGTGCAATCGTCAGCTTAGCCAAGCTGAAAGTGGTAAATATCTGCTCGGTTTCGCTCAGCATGAAGAACATGAAGGGGGTAATGCCGTCATCCATGAAGAGACGCTTCCATCGCGAAGAGCTGAATCAAGGGATCGTCGATCTGTGCCAGGTGGTCAAGCCTAAACTGGCAGTCATCGATGGCACCTATGCCATGGATCAGGTGGCCATGAAGGAAAAGGCAGTCGGGTTGCTGCTGGTCAGTCCGGATTGTGTGGCCGTGGATGCGGTCGGGGCGAGCATATTGGGGTTCGATCCAGCTGGGATCGAGCATCTCGCTTTGGCTGAGAAAGTCGGGCTGGGGGTTGCCGAGCTGAGCCATATCGAGGTTGTCGGGGAAGCGTTGCCCCCCTTGATCGGAAAATACACCTTCTCGGCTCCGGCTAACCCCTTCCAGCTGGCTAAAGAAAGCGACGGAGGAATTGAGATCATCCAGGGGCAGCCTTGCAGCACCTGCCTGAACGAATTGGGGAGCGAGCTGTTGGGATTCAAAGGGAAACTGCACCGGTTACGCAACGTAAAAATTCTAGTAGGTCCATCCGCTCAGGTGCCCGAAGGGCATCATACCGTTATCTTTTATGGGAATTGCTTGAAGAAATATCGTGATGAGATTAACTTCGTTCACGGCTGTCCGCCCGGGATGAAATTTCTTGGCGTTGGCTCCATCCAGAGGATACTGCAGGATATGCTGATCGACGAGTGATGATTCATGCGACGCCCAATCCCCCGAAAGGTACCTCCCATGCCCCCTCAACCTCCTATCGCCAAAACCGAACCCAGCACCACCACCCACCAGCGCTGGACGCTGGTGGACCCGTACGCCTGGCTGCAGGATAAAACTGACCCCCAGATGATCGCCTACCTGGAAGCGGAAAACGCCTATGCCAGGGCTGTAATGCAGCCCACCGAGCCGCTCCAGGAGCAGCTTTTCCAGGAGATGCGCGCCCGCATCCAGGAAGATGACAGCTCCGCGCCCCAGCTGCGCGGCGGCTACTGGTACTACTCGCGCTTCGCCGCCGGACAGCAGTACCGCCTCTTCTGCCGCAAACAGAGCTCCCTGGACGCCGCCGAAGAGATCCTGCTCGACGAGAACGCCCTGGCGGTCGGGCAGCCCTACTGCCGCGTGTTGACCTTCGAGCCGAGTCCCGATCACACCTTGCTGGCCTACTCCGTAGATACCACCGGATCACTCGTCTTTGACCTGTACATCAAGGATTTACGTAGCGGAGAGCAGTTGGCCGGCCCCATCCCGCAGGTTGCTATGACCGCCGTCTGGGCCAACGACAACCGCACCCTGTTCTACACTGTTTTCGATGCCTCCCACCGCGCGTATAAACTTTTCTGCCACACGCTGGGCGAGGCGGGTAAAGGCGGGCAAAGACCGCCCGATCACCCGATCATTTCCGCTGACCGCCTGGTCTGGCACGAAACAGACGAGTCCTTCATGCTTCGGATCACCCGCTCTCGCAGCGGGGCGTACCTGCTGGTGACGATCGCCAGCCAGAGCTCCAGCGAGGTGCGCTACCTGCCCGCGGACCAGCCCACCGCTGATCTTGCCGTGATCCAACCCCGCCAGCCTTGGCTGGAATATTACGCCGATCACCACGGTGACCGTTTCCTGATCCGCACCAACGACCACGCCACCAATTTCAAGCTGGTCGAAGCCCCGGTAAGTAACCCCGGCAAAGGTCAGTGGCGCGAGATCATCCCGCACCGCATCGATGTGATGGTCGAGAGCGTGCTGGCCTTCCGTGATTACCTGGTGGTGGGCGAGCGCCGGCAGGGCCTGCGGCGTATCCGCATCTCTGCCCCCGACGGCCTCACCGACGTGCGCTACGTGGCCTTCCCCGAGCCGGTTTATGCGGTGTACGTCGACCTGTTTGTGGGCACCTTCAACCCCGAGTTCGACACCGACCTGCTGCGCTTCGAATACAGCTCGCTGGTCACACCCGATTCGACCGTAGAATACAACATGCGCAGCGCCTCCTGGGATGTGAAGAAGGTGTTGGAGATCCCCAGCGGGTACGATCCATCCCTGTACCGGTCTGAACGGTTGACGGCCACCGCTCCGGACGGCGCTCAGGTGCCGATTTCATTGGTATACCGAAAATCCGGAAATTTGGATATTTTGGACGGCGCAGTCGTCCAAAATATCCAAATTTCCGGTTCTTCCCCCCTTCTCGCCCCTGGTTTGGGGGGAGAGAAGGGGGCCGGGGGGATGAGAGGGGCACCTCTCCTCCTGCAGGCCTACGGCTCGTACGGGTTCAGCAGTGAGGCGGGCTTTGATCCCAAGCATCTCAGCCTGCTGGACCGCGGCTTCGTCATCGCCATTGCCCACGTGCGCGGCGGCAGCGAGCTGGGCCGCGACTGGTACGAGCACGGCCGCCTAATGCACAAAAAGAACACTTTCACCGATTTCATCGCCTGCGCCGAACACCTAGTTGCCCAGGGTTACACCACTCCCGGCCGGCTGGCGATGATGGGCGGCAGCGCCGGGGGCCTGCTGGTCAGCGCAGTGTTGAACCTGCGCCCCGATCTTTTCCGCGCCGCCGTGGCCCTGGTGCCGTTCACCAACGTGATCACCGCCATGCTGATGCCCGACCTGCCCCTCACGGTGATCGAATACGAGCAGTGGGGCAACCCCAGCGACCCCGAAGCCTTCGAATACATGCTCTCCTACTCCCCCTACGAGAATGTGGAGGCCAAAGCCTACCCCGCCATCTTTGCCCGCGCCGGCCTGAACGACCTGCAGGTGCCCTATTGGGACCCCGCCAAGTGGGTGGCGAGACTGCGCGCCCTCAAGACTGACTCTAATCCCTTGCTGCTGGTGACCAATATGGCAGCCGGGCACGGCGGCTCCTCCGGGCGTTACGATCACCTGCGCGAAGACGCCCAGCACTATGCGTTTTTGCTGACTGCGATTAAGTAGTTTTTTCCACCACAAAGTACACTAAGGAGACAAGGAAAAAGGTAAACAGGTAAACAAGGGATAAACGATCGACGGTGAACGGTCGGTCTGCGACCGCCTCCGCCGACGGGATCGGTAATCATCAATCATCAATCATTAATCCACAATCTTCAATCAACAATCAACAATCCTCAATCCTCCAGGAGGTCCCCATGCCCGTCTTCCCCAAACCCACATTCCCATTCGACTACTCTGTGCCCGCCGAGGCGGCGCACCTGCGCGCCCACAAGCAAAAACGGGGCATTCCCGAGCGCGACGCCGATCATCTGCTGGTCGCCACCTGGAATATCGCCAACTTCGGCGCCCAGAAGCGGCGGGACCAGGACCATTCCTTGCTCGCCGAGATCATCAGCTGGTTCGACATCGTCGCCGTCCAGGAGTGCCGCGAGAACTTCAGCGGCCTGGAGGATGTCTGGCGTAAGCTGCCTACCTCCTACCGCATGCTCATGTCGGACGTGGCGGGCAACAATGAGCGTATGGCCTTCTTGTATGACACCCAGAAGCTGGGCCTGCTGGAGGAGGTCGGCGAGATCGCCTTCCCGCCCTCGAGCTACAAGAGTGTCAAGCTGCCCGGCATCGACCTGCCGTTCGATGGCTTCGACCGCTCGCCCTACCTGGCGGCCTTCGAGTCCGGAACAACCTCGTTTACACTGGTCAATGTGCACCTGTTTTACGGCGATGAGAAGACGGCCTCGATTGAGCGCCGTGCCCTCGAGACCTTTGCGGTAGCCAAATGGTGTGATCTGCGCAAAAAAAGCAGCTATTCCTTCACCCGTGAGCTGATGGCGATGGGAGACTTCAATATGCCTAAAGCTGAACCGGGCGACCCGATCTACAAGGCCTTGACTTCCCTGGGCCTGGAGCTGCCGGACCACTCCACGCAGATATCTTCAAGCATCAGCTCGGATGCCAATTATGACCAGATCGCATTCCTGCCGCAAACGACCAAGGATCTCTTCACCGGCCTCAAGGGTGTGTTCGATTACGATGGGGTCATCTTCCCGGACCTGTGGGATGACGGCAAGAACAAGGCCAACTTCAAAGCCTACCTGCGCTATTACATCTCCGATCACCGCCCGATGTGGGTGCAATTGAAGCTCTTATGAGAGCCAAAAAACAAAATTTATCCGCGGATGCCCGCGGAGAGCGCAAAGAAAACCGAAGAAAGTAATTCACCACAGAGCGCACAGAGATCACGGAGAAAATCCCTTAAAAAGCTCTGTGTTCTCTGTGGTGAATTCTTCTCTGGGGTGAGGGGATCAGCCCGCTTGCGTTACCTGCCGTTTGGGTATATCATTTTCCTATGGACAATTATCAAACCCCTGTTCGGAAGAAGAAACCCCGTATCCTGGGGATGACCATCATTCAGATCGGTCTGCTGGCTGGCATGATTGTGGTGCAGCTGGTGATCCTGGTGCTGGCCCTCAAATACATCGTCTTTGCCCCCAAGGATGACATTCCCCCTGCGGTCACACCCATCGCAGTTGCCCCCGTACTCCAACCCACCCTGGTCCCCACCCCGGTACTCGACTTATCGACCGCGGTGCTTACCATTGACGATCTGCCAGCCGGTTTCGTCTCCGCGCCGGATGAATCCGATGCTCTCGATTTCAACGAGATGTTCCCAAAAATCGATTTTCATCCTGTCAACAAGTTCACCCTGTTCGAATTGCAAGAAGAGCAGCTTGTGGTTGGCTGGACATTTGTATTTACCACACCCGAACAGCGGGAAGATTTTGACATCCTCATTACTCATCCCAATGAGATGTTTTATACAGACGATACGTTTGAGGAAAATCCAGAGTCTCTCGAAGTGAACAAGCTAGGAAAATCAAGCCCCATTGGGGAACTATCCACCGGGTGGACTGGTGTCGTGTCAGACTTATCCATCGCGGATCAAGCGGACATGGTGCTCTTTTCGTACAAAAACTACGGCGGGGTTGTGATGGTCTTCTATGACAGTAAAGACTCGCCGGTGATTGATGTCTGGGAAGTGGCCCATAAGCTGGACAACCGCATCCTGGATGTGTGGGTGAACGGTCCTATCCCTACCCCGGTGGTGATTGCATTCGATGCGTTGGCGGGGGTGCAGCTTACCCAGGAGGATCTACCGGCAGGCTTCCAGGCCATTCCCGAGGCCGAGCTTGCGCTGGATGAGGCTTCGCGATCTGAAATGGAAACGGTGGGCATGCGTGTAGCCGGGGTGTTCGGTTTTCGTTATGAAAAACCGAACGCGGAAGAAACTGTATTGGGTTTTACTTTCCAGTTTACCAGCACCCTAGGGAAGGTCGTGATGGATCAGATGCTGGCAGGGGATGAGCTATTGGATGCCATGTTCCCGCCCACCCCTACCCAGAGAAGGCAGCCCTTGACGGTCAATAAGCCGATTGGCGACCGGGCCTTAGCCACTGCTATCATGGAGATGGGTGAGGCAGGGGGTATCCGTTGCGATGTACTCGTCTTCCGCCGCGAGTATGCGGGTGTGGTGTTGTTCCACATCTACCATACTGGGATAAGGCAGACCAACGTGGAAACCCTGGCTTTGAAATTGGATGCGAAGATTCAAGCCCTGGCCTCACCCTGATCGTTTTAAAATGAGGGATTATGGAACTTGATCAACTGCTCGCTGAGCTTGAATCCTTTGGGACAGAAAATGACCGCCGGCACGCGCAATACTCCCGGCGGATGTTGAATATACCCCGCGAGACCGGTCGATTCCTGCAGGTGCTGGCAATGTCTGCCAGGGCGCAGCGCATCCTGGAAATTGGCACCTCCAACGGCTATTCAACCCTCTGGCTAGCGCGCGCGGCCCGCGCCGTGGGGAGCCGGGTGACGACCGTCGAACGCCTGGAGTCCAAGTTTGCCCTGGCGCGGGCCAATTTTGAGCGCGCTGGGTTAGACGAGGTGATCACCCAGGTGCAAGCCAATGGCGGTGACTTTCTGGCCCGCGCCGCAGATGCCAGCTTTGATTTCATCTTCCTGGATTCCGAGCGCTCTGCATACCCGGCCTGGTGGCAGGATATCAAGCGCATCCTTACCCCTGGCGGTCTGTGGGTGGCAGATAATGCGCTGTCGCATTTAGATGAGTTCAAGCCTTTTGTTACCCTGGTGGAAGCCGATCCCCAATTCACCACCTGCGTGGTGCCGGTCGGTAATGGCGAATATGTGGCTGTAAAGTCGCTTGAGCCGGTTGGCAAGGGGGAATCCACGGCCGGATAGGCATACAACCTTGGAAAATCCAACTTCCGAAAACGACACCCTCTCCCACCTCATCCGCTGGGGAGAGAGCCAGCCGCTGGTGCGCGCCATGATCCTGACCAGCACGCGGGCGATCCCTGGCGGTGTCAGCGATGTTTTCTCCGATTATGACGTCGAGCTGGCGTTGAGCGATGTGCGCCCCTTCGCTGAGGACCGCGCCTGGCTGGAGGCCTTCGGCACGGTGCTGGTGATGTACCAGGACCCGTTGGAATCGGATGGGGAGCACCTGCATTCCGGCAATGTTGTCCAGTTCGAGAGCGGCCTGAAGATCGATTTCACCCTGCTGCAGGTTGAAATTCTAAAGCAAATCGCTGCTGGCCCTCATCTGCCTGCCGAATACGACGCCGGGTACCGTATTCTGCTCGATAAGGACGGCCTGACCGCCGGGCTGAAACCTCCCACCTACCAGGCCTACATCCCGCACCCGCCCACGGAGTCCCTGTACCTGGATATGATCGAGGGTGGCTTGCTGGATGCCACCTATGTAGCCAAATACTTGCGTCGCGATGATTTGATGGCAGCCAGATTCATCCTGAATACTTTCCTGCAAGACGAGCATCTGCGCCCGCTGCTGGAATGGCATTATGAGATCGACCACGGCTGGTCGGTGAAGGCGGGCCTTCATGGGCGGCGGATGAAGCAGTACCTGCGCCTTGACCTGTGGGCTGACCTGGAAAGCACTTACACCGGGCCCGGGCTGAAAGAGACCTGGGAAGCCCTGTTCCGCACCCTGGCCCTGCTGCGTAAAGTTGCCATCGAAGTGGGCGAGCGCCTGGGATTCACCTTCCCCGGGGATATGGTGCGCCGCGCCTTGGTTTATATCCAGAAGGTTCAAGGATGAAGTTGATGACACCCACCTCACCGGATGATTCCCCGATTGATATACGACCGATCCAGCGCCACGAGCTTGGCAAGGTGCTGCTGCGCTGCCTGCCCGATGGCGGTGGTATCGAAACGCTGTTTAAAACCCAGGAGACCATCGGCATGGCAGCCTGGGACCGTGACCAGTGTGTCGCCCAGCTTCACTGCTACCGGCTGGTACTTCCCCACGGCCTCATCAACCACTGGCCGTCGTGGAACCGCCCATTCTACTTTGAGGATGTGCTCGACGGCTGCCTGGGGATAACGGGATCTGTTTGGTGTCATGCGTGTTGCCATGTGGGGCGTTCCATCAACAGCTTTTCGCATTCCGATGAGCCTGACCGGCGCTATTTTGGCCACGGCATTGGCACAGCATTATGCCAGGCCTCCATACATTGGGCCAGGGAGCACGATTATCAGGCTGTGCTGACGCCCGGCACCCCCGCAGGCCTGTTCGAATTCGCGGTATGGGCCGGCGGGTTACCGTGGACGACCTATTCGAAGCTTGGTTTCGTCGATGCAGCCCTTGACATGGGCGATGATCTGCCCGAGTGGGCTAAAGGCAACTCGCCGCCTGAGGTGATGGAATCCGTGCGGGCAGCCCTGGCTGCAGGTCGCCCCAACCGTGATTTCCACAGCCGGTTGATGGTGCTCCGGCTGAAAGATGGTTGATAAAATCCTCATGCAGGGCTTCGAGCAGTATGGCGACCTGCTGGCGAAGCTGAAAAGCGAGAAGCGATCAGCGATCGGTTGCCAGTGATCTGTGACCAGTGATCAGAGACTGGCAACCATCGCTTAGCAAATCGTCTTCCACAATCAACAATCTGCAATCTGAAATACAATCCCCCACCAGTGGTGCTGATGAGGGTATTTTTGCGCTTAAAACCACCATATATGGCGGTTGCCTCTTGACAAAATAGAACATTTGTGCTATTATAGAATCACCATCCCGCCTCGCTTGTGAAAGGAATCGCACTTTGACAACTGAAACCCTCTTAACCGCCCTGGTAGGGTGGGTGATCTCCGCCATCTTCAAGTATATCCCCATCCTACGCCAAAAGTTTGATCTCCTCAACGGCCTCTGGAAGCGATTGATCATCATAGCAGCCAGCTTAATCGCTTCCGCGGCCGTTTTCACTTTAAAGTGCGGGGGGATCAGCGTCCCGATCCTCGAACCCTGCACCCAGGCCGGCGTCCTCGCGTTCGCCAGCATCGCCCTGACCGTAGCCCTCAACTCCCAGGCAGCTTTTCTACTCTTGCCAAACATCAAACCGAAAGCACAACTCTTTGACAACTACTACATCACCACGCCGCCGCGGCGCTCAGCCAGGTAACAAGAATGCGCTCAAGCACGGCTTCTATGCCCGCGCTTATAAATCCGGCGAACTCTCCGACCTGGACGAGATGCTCAACACCGGCCTGCAGGACGAGATTACCATGATTCGCGTAGCCACCAGACGCGTGATCGACTACATCAGCGATTTCGCCAGCCCATCCGAAGCCGTCATGACCTTAGGCGCTCTCGGTCTGGCCGCCACCCGCTTAGCCACACTACTCCGCACACAGAAGATCCTCGACGGCCAGCAGTCCACCTCAACCGTGCTCAGCCAGGCGCTGGCAGAAGTGGTAAGGGAACTTGGTATCAGTGCCTAAAGACCCCACCAAAAGATATATCCCTTGCCCGGTCGAACCGTTCACCGTCCGGGCCCTTGCTTATGCCGTGGAACTCAACAAGGCCATGCGCCGCCTACGGCGAGCCATGCGCCGCTGTAAACATTGCATTTCCGCCGATGATTGCCCCGTCCTCGGAGCATTCAACCAGCAATTCAACATCGTGCTCGATGAGATCGTCAAGGAATGGGCGCTCGATGACCAACGACCCGAACAACCAGGATAATCTCTCCGCTCAGCTGGTAGCCGAGCAATTCAGTCATGCCGTGGACTTGTTGAAATCCGAGACCCGCCGGCAGTCAGAGAAGATCGTCAACCTCGAAGAGCAGGCTAAAGACTTCGAGACCAGAATCAGAACGCTAACGGAAACCGCCACCCAGTACAAAACCATCGCCTACCTTGCAATGGGCGGGGGCGGCCTATCAGTCATAGCTTTACTTAAAGTCTTGATCTCACCATGATTAAACAACGTGCCGAACTTAATCACAGTAATCAAGGAACTCCTCACCAACATCGAATCATTCTGCAAGCACGCCAGCGGAATCACATTGCGATCCTACCAGGTAGGGATCGCTTGCGCCGTGGTAGACAGCATCATAAATCGACGCGGATTGTCCATTGTCGTCATGCTTCCCAGGCAGTCAGGCAAGAACGAGCTACAGGCGCAATTGCAAACCTACTTGCTAACCCTTTTCAGCCAGCTGCATGGCGAAATGGTTATGATCTCCCCAACCTGGAAACCACAATCGCTCAATGCTATGCGCCGGCTGGAACGCAACCTCAAGCGCAACCTGATCACCCGCGACCGCTGGAAGCGAAGGGACGGCTACGTGTATAACATCGACACGGCCAACTGTTATTTTCTCTCAGGCAGTCCCGAAGCCAACATCGTGGGCGCGACCGCCAGCACCTTGCTGGACATCGACGAAGCCCAGGACATTCTCCCTTCCAAGTTTGACAAGGAAATCAGCCCAATGGGCGCCAGCACCAACGTTACAACCCTCTTTTGCGGTACAGCCTGGACAAGCACCACCTTACTGGCAAGAGAACTCAGGGCAGCCGCCGAAGCCCAGGCCCAGGACGGCCAGCAGCGCGTTTTCCGCATCACCGCCGACGAAGTAAGCAAGGAAGTCAAAGAGTATGGCGATTACGTGCAGAAGCAGATCGCCAAGCTAGGACGTAACCACCCGTTGATCAAGACCCAGTATTATTGCGAAGAGATCGACGCCGAAGCCGGCATGTTCCCGACGGAACGCCGAATACTCATGCAGGGTAGTCACAAGTACCAGGATGAACCAGGCACAGGTCCTTACGCTTTCCTGATCGATGTAGCCGGCATCGATGAGAGCAAGAGAGCAGCAGGGGAGGACGTACAGACGCAAAATCTTGCGTCTCCCGCCCGCGACTCAACCACGCTCACAATCGTACTCATCGATTTTTCAACCACGCAAGACCCACTGATCGGAGCACCCACGTACAGGGTGATCCACCGCCACGCGTGGCAGGGGGACCGCCACACTTTGCTATACCAGCAATTCAGGTCCTACGCCGAAGCATGGCAACCGGAGTACTGGATCATCGACTCTACCGGCGTAGGCGCAGGCCTTGCCGATTTCGTTTCAAATATTCGAATAGGCACAGTGATCCCGTTCACCTTCACCAGCTCGAGCAAATCAAAGCTAGGCTGGGACTTCCTAGGGATCATAGAGACCGGCAGGTTCAAAGATCATTCTCCTCTCCCTTCGGGAGAGGGGCCAGGGGTGAGGGAACAAGGGGAATATAGAGAGCAACTCGAAGCCTGCCAGATGACCGTCATCCCAGGCCCAGGCCAGCTAATCAAATGGGGTGTTCCCGACGGCACGCGCTCCACACGCAACGGCGAACCCCTGCACGATGACTGGATCATGTCCGCCGCCCTGGTTGCCGTCCTGGACCAGCAAGAACTCACCACCCACGAGCCGGCCCTCATCGTGCAGGGTAAAGACCCGCTCGAAGCCATCGACAAGGAAGGATTTTAGTGAACATCTTCCAACGGGTGAACTTCACCCGCCGTCTCAGACAGTTATTTACGGTCAAAGTCTCCGACAGCCGCCGCGATGACTCCACATGGCGGTCCGTCACCGTCAACACCTACCCGCGCGACCGCTATCCCCAGGATCGGGATGAAGTCTTGCAAGACGCCCTCGACGCCTGGAGGGACAACGCCCTCGCCCGCCGTGTAGTAGAGCTGACCACCGAGTTTGTCGTAGGCAACGGCCTGCAGATCACTTGTGAGCACGAAGGCACTCACAAGTTTATGCAGGAATGGTGGAAACATCCCAAGAACGACATGCCGCAGCGTATCTATGAATGGTGCGACGAGCTCAGCCGCGCAGGCGAGCTCTTCCCCATCCTGTCCACCGGCCCCGACGGCATGACCTACGTCCGCGCCATCCCCGCCGCAGATGTCCTCACCATCGAAACCAACCGCGAAGACATCGAGAACGAGATCAGGGTCACCGAGCGGATCCGCTATGACGCATCCACCGGAGAAAACTTAGGCAGCAGATCATGGAAGGTCTACGATGCAGACATTGACAATATTCCTGACGAATTCGGAGCTTTTCCAACTGTTATCCTGCATTTCCCCATCAATCGCCCGATTGGGTCTATTCACGGCGAAAGTGATCTTGCTCCCGTCACCAAATGGCTTGTCCGTTATGCCGCCTGGTTGGAAGATCGGGCCAGGCTTAACCGTTACAGAAATACCTTCCTTTTTTTCGTCAAGGGTAAATTCGCCAGCCGAACCCAAAGGTTGGAACGGCAAGCAGAACTCAACGATAACCCGCCCCAGCCAGGATCGATCCTGGTAGGGGACGAAGCCGAAGATTGGGAAGTGCTCAGCCCAAAGCTGGAAAGCAGCGATGCAGCCACCGACGGCCTTGCCATCAAGAAGATGATCTCGGCAGGATCGGGCAACCCGCTTCACTTTCTGGCAGAACCAGAAAGTTCAACCAGAACAACAGCCGAAGCCTCCGGAGGCCCCACATTCAGAAGGTACGAGCAAAGGCAGAAGTATTTCACCAACATGATCATCCAGATCGCCGAGATCGCCCGCGCCCGTAAGTGCGCGTTCTCCCATCACGTCAGCCGCACCGCCGAGCTGGAGACCAAGACCTCCGACATCAGCGCAAGAGATAATGTCTCGCTGGCCACCGCCGCCGGCCGCATCTATGACACCTTCTCCGCCTTGCGCGACCGGGCAGTGGTCGACGATGCAGAGCTCCTCCGCCTGGTTTACCGCTTCTCAGGCGAAGTCATCGACGTCGAAGATATGCTCCGCCGCGGCCAGGCCGCCGGCTTGCCATCCTTGCCCGTCAATTGGCCAGCCACCGGCCGATCCGACCGCCAGACCAACCCGATCAACCCCAACGTGGGGACGGACGGGAAACCAACCCGCGCTAAGGTCATCCCCGACGCCCTCGACGATGAGACCAAGAAGGAGATCGCCACCCCATGACAGACGAACAAAAATGCTGGAACCTTTTGACAGAAGCACTTAAAGCACTACAAGAAGCCAAACCCGCCGAACACTCCGAAACATCCCGATATCACGCGATCACCATCACCGAACTAGAAAAAGTCATCGCCTTTTATGCCATTTTCGTACTTCAGTCCTTGTACTTAAAGGAGATCGCCACCCCATGAGTGATCAACCCGTAACCCTCAATTGTAAATTCCAGGTCTCCCCTTCAGGCATCTTCGACATCATCGCCATCAACTCAGGCAAGGGCAACGGCCTGATATTCCCCCCGGATGTGCTCAAAGCCAGCCTGCCGCTCTGGAACGGGATCCAGTGCTTCGTCGACCACGACGGAACACGCGCCAGGTCGGTCACACAGCTTGCCGGAGCCTGCACCAATCCCCAATGGGACGACGTGGAAGAAGGGATCCGCACCACCCTCACCACCGCTGGCCCATCCGGCGATCTCGTCAACGAACTCGGCCGCCTGGTGCTCGACAACCAGGCCCCCGACCTCAACGTCGGTTTCTCCGCCGACCTATCTCTGATCCTCGATACCGGTAATCTCGTCAAGAGAATCACCAAAGTGCATTCTCTCGACGTTGTTTACAATCCCGCACGCGGCGGGAAGTTTCTCCGCGTACTAAACCAACAGAAAGGAAACACAATGGCAGAACCCGAAGGTACCACCCCCAAACCCGCCGCGAGCCAACCACCCACCGCACCCGCGGCAATCCACCAGGTCACTCCCTGGTCTAATCCGGATCTCGAAGCCGCCCGATCTCTCTTGCAGTCCGGCGATGAAAGAGAAAGAGCAGCCAACGAGCTCAAACAACAGCAGGAATTCCGCCGGCAGATGTGCGCTCTGCTCCTGGAGCAAGGGGTAGCCTCGTCACGCTTACCCCAGGCCGCCCAGGATCACGTCAGGGCGCAGTTTACCGAAGAGATCAACGGGGCAAAGGTAACCAAGCTTTTCAACCCCTCCGATCTTACCAAAGCCATCGAAGAGATCCGCAACCTCGCCGGCAGTCTCGGCGCCCAAAGCCTGATCGCCGGCCCATCCGGGATCGTGGGCGGCATGTTCACCACCGAAGAGCAGCTGCAGGCCGCCGTCGACGACATGTTCCAGGCTCCCCGCGACCTGAAGCTAAAGAACCTCCAGGTCCACCGGCTGGGCGGCATCCGCGAGCTGTACCTGATGCTCACCGGCGACGACGATATGACCGGCGCGTACAATCGCCAGCGCGTCCGTCTGCAGCACACCACCGCCACCTTTACCGGCCTGGTCAAGAACGCCCTCAACAAGGCGCTCGTCGATCGCTGGGAAGCCCTCGGTCGCGCCGGCTATGATTGGTGGCAGAAGATCGCCACCGTCGAACATTTCACCAGCCTAAACGGCGTCACCTGGATCATCTTCGGCACGGTCGGCAGCCTCCCCACCGTCGCAGAAGGCGCAGAGTACACCGAACTCCAGATCGGAGACTCTCCCGAAACTTCCAGCTTCAACAAGTACGGCGGGTATATCGGCATCACCCTCGAAGCCCTGGATCGAGACGAAACCCGCAAGCTGGCAGCCGTGCCCCGCGAGCTGGCAAACGCCGGCATTCGTAACATCTCCAGCCTGTGCGCCGCTATCTTTTCCTCTGCAGCAGGCGCAGGGCCGACCATGGCAGACACCGGGGCTCTGTTCAACGCCACCGCCGTTACCACCCTCGGCGGTCATGCCAACCTGCTAACCACCGCCCTCAGCGCCGCTCAGTGGGAGACCGTCTCCATCGCCATGTACAACCAGCCCATGCTCCTCAAGCAAGCCGCCACCTACTACGGCACAGGCAAAAAGATGGCCATCGTCCCCAAGTATTGCCTGGTTCCGCGTGCCTTGCAGCTCACCGCTAAGATGATCTTCGAACAGCCCTGGGTCCAGACCGTCCAGGTCACCGCCCTCACCACCCAGCAAGGGATCGCTGAAGTCGTCACCGTCCCCGACTGGACAGATACCACCGACTGGGCCGCCGTCGTTGACCCGCTGCTCGTGCCAGGCGTCATGATCGGCGAGCGCTTCGGCCTCATGCCCGAAATCTTCGTCGCCGGCGACGAGACCTCCCCCGCCGTCTTCATGAACGACGAGAGCAGAATCAAGGTTCGCCACTTCCTCGCCGTGGGCGTCGCCGACTTCCGCCCACTCGCCAACAACCACGTATAACCGGACGCGGGTTTCACCCCGCATAATGTAGGGGTGAAGCATTGGCCCTCTTTTCTCTTGGGCCAATGCTTCACCCCAAAACCCGAAAGGAAAATCATATGCACGACACCCACCAACACCAATGGATTCCTCCCAACATCTTCCATTGCGTAACGGGTACGTGGACTATGGCAGCCGGCGCAGTCTCCAACACGATCGCAATCTCAAAGGCGGCAGCCGATAATACCGCCGTCGTCACCATCCCCATCGACGTCCCCATGAACGACGGGCCCGACAAAGGCTCTCAGTTGATCAGCATCGATTGCTATTGGGAAGTCCTAACCGCCGCCATGGACGCCGTAACCGCTCTAATCCACAAGGTAACCCTGCCGGCCGATACCGTCGCCATCGGTACGGTCGAATCTCTCGCGTTCACCTACGACACCGGCCACGACACCGCACCCGAACGCCTCACCCTGGAGCAGCACTCCATGACCTTAACTCTTACTACCCCCCTGTGGGTGGAAGATGACTGGGTCATCCAGGTCCAACTAACCATGGACGCCGCCCTCACCAGCGCGCTCACCATGTTTGGCGCACGTGCCAACTTCACATCAAGATTAGGAGTCTACCATGATCCATGATACCCACATGCACTTGTGGATCCCACCGTCCCGCGCACACTGTGTTACCGGCACGTGGGCGGCAGCCGCCGGCCAGGTAACCAATGTCATCGTTTGGAAAAAGACCGCCAACGCAGAAACCAGCACAATCTCCATCCCCATCCCCGTCCCGTCTAACGACGGACCCGACAAAGGATCATACCTGATCAGCGTGGATGTGTATTTCCAAATCCTCACCGCAGCCTGCACCACCCTCACCGGCTACAT
>Ga0315277_10003593_pt1 | contig 20983 bp, 14 predicted proteins | sample YL17G05_15_MG_FD_203695 | JGI IMG/M metagenome (GOLD analysis project Ga0315277, IMG submission 203695) | Sediment microbial communities from Yellowstone Lake, YNP, Wyoming, USA - YL17G05_15 | ecosystem: Environmental > Aquatic > Freshwater > Lake > Sediment | place: USA: Wyoming | collected... | reverse complement strand
GCCGATGAACAGCGGGCGGATGTGCCGCTGGTAGAGATTCTCGGTGACGTTCTGCGCGATCAGGTCGGCGTGTTCTTCCAGTGCCTCGATGAACCGCCGGCCCATCTCGGCAGCCACCTTGTAGCCACGTGCAGGAGTTGCCGGAGGCTGGGATTGTAGGCCTCACAGGCCGGCTCGTGGCGCAAGGCGGCGGCGAACGTCTCCCCATCCCAGGCGGCCACGGTGGCCGGCGGAGGCAGCGCGGCGGGATCGATATCGATCACCGAGGCGTAGGGGGCGCAGAGCTCGTCGCATCGCCCCAGCGCAGTGGTGTAGATCCCCTTGGCGATCTCCAGGCCGTCGCCGCCGGCGGTCGCCAGGCCGATCAGCTCTTCGAGCCAGGTGGTGCCGGCCGTTTTCAGATGCACCCCGGCGTCGAACTTCCGCAGCGCCCGGTGCATCGGTCCGTAGATGGAGAACTTGTCGCTGCCGGAGTGGATGCTCAGCTTGAGGTTCTCGGGTAGGCCGAACTGGGCGGCGGCGAAGGCGATCACCGCCAGATCCTGCTCGAATTCGGTGGTGAACTGGTCGAGGTCGCCCATGTAATCCACGCCCTTGTTGAAGCGGCCGGAAAACCGTGGCGCGATCGTCTGGGCGGGGATGCCCTGCTCGGCCAGGCCGGCGAGGATCACCAGCAGCTCGACCGGCGCTTGCGGCCGGTCGGTTTCGTCGATCGAGACCTCGGTCACGAAGGTGTCGGTCCCCTTGGCCTGCTGAATGTGGCCATAGATGCGGCCGGCCTGCCGGACGGCCGGGAGGAACTTGGCGGCCGCCGCTTCGAGGGCCTGCCCGCTGATCTCCAGCGGCCGCGCGATTCCGGGGATTGCGATGCGGCCCACGTAGCGCCGATGGTTACGGACGAATCGTGCCAGCTCGTTTGGGTCGGGCGGGGCGCCGATCCGTTCGGCCACGTCGAGGGTGAAGAAGTCGCTGGAGTCGAGAAACGCGTCCACCGTCGCCAGGGTGACGTGGTCGGCATCGACGAAGTAGGGGCCGGTCCAGCCGCGGGCGATGACCGCGCGGTCGGCCTCGGCGCGGACGTCGCCCGGCGTGCTGCCCACGATGGCGTGTTCGCGGTGCGACTTGTTCCAGACCGGCGCCAGCGCCAGACCTTGCTGCCGGGCCCGGATCACGGCGTCGAGCTGGGCCGGGCCTTGGTGTGCGAAGCGGTCGCCGATTCCCAGCGAGTACTTGGGCAGACGCATGGGGGTCTTCTTGTTGCTGGATGGGGTTGCGCGATTCTGAGAATCCGTCGGTGCGCAACGGAATCAGTGGCACCGGCGTCTCGCCGGTGTTCTCCGGTCACTGTGTGCCCCCCTTATCTTCCACCGGCGAGACGCCGGTGCCACTTACCTCCCAGCATCGTGCAAGTCCACTCAGTCGGCCAGCTTCTTGATGAGCCAGGCCATGTTTTGGGCCAGCCGCTTGACGGTATCGATGCCTTCGGTGTCGGCGGCGACCTCTCCCTTCTCGCGGCCGAAGGCGATGTTCCAGTAGGTTGAGCCGGGCACGATCATCTCGCTAATCAGAAAGAAGAAGTTGAGCTGGGCGAAGGTGAAGTTCTGGCCCGCCCGGCGGGCGACCACCACGGCCGCTCCCACCTTGCGCCGCAGGAGGTGGTTGTGGTTGCGGGCGACGTAGCCCACGCGGTCCAACAGCGCCATGGTCTGGGGCGTGGCCGAGCCGAAGTAAACCGGCGAGCCCACCAAGATGCCATCGGCCTGGACGAACCGCTCGACCATCCCCTCGAAGGCCGGGTCTTCCTGGACGCAGCGGATCTCCTTGGCCGTGGCGCACCCGCGGCAACCGGTGCAGGGTTTGATCGGGTGGTTGGCCAGCGAGAGGAATTCCGTCTCGAGCCCTTCGGCCGCCAAGACGTCCAGGGCGGTGTGCACGAGGAAATCGGTGTTGCCTCCGGGGCGGGGACTGCCGGAGATGCCGAGGACTTTCATCGGGGGCCTCCTTGAGGTCACAGGCGGGGGCATGTTCCCGCGAGTGAAGCACGTGTAAACGGGCTGCAAACAGCACTGACGCGGCAATATGGACCGGCAGAAATCGCCTCATTCCAGCAGTGTACCGCCCCAACCGAGAACGGGCAACAGAAGCGGCCTGACGCATGGAAGAAGCAAATTGGGAGGGGCTAGAACGGAGACGGGTGGGGTCGATATACTTAAGTTGAGGGCAGGGTTGTGCCCCGGGCAGCGCCCGGTGGCCGGCAAGGGCACGCCATGTGAACCGCTCGGCAGCGATCCGCTCGGGCCAAGGCACCGAGGGCGAACCGGGGTGAATATGACTCGACAATGTAAGCGCCTCATGATCCTCTTGGCGATGCTTCCCGTCGGCTGCGGACGCGATGCGCCCCGGTCGCACGATCCAGTGTTCCCTAGCACGGCTCCTGGCAGATCCATGAGTCAAGTTGCCACTGAGGCTGCTCAACCAACGGCGGTAGGAGCCGACCCTGTGGCAGCGCGGGCGCATCTGCCAATGCCGTGGCGGATTATCGGCGCCTCGTTCATCTCGCTGGAGAAGGGCGAACCCGGGTGGATCCCCGGCCCCATGGCCGACGGGCACTTCGTAGTGGACTTCGACCAGTTCGGCCTGGTTTGGCGGCACGCCGACATCGAGGATCATTACGCCTGCACGCTGGGTAGGGACGGCGCCTTTGAGGGCCGCGACCGTGCGGGCGCGAAGGCTGAGGGCCGCATCGACCTGGCCCGCAGCACACTGACGTGGCAGGGTAAGAACTACCGCGTCCGCACCTATGAAGAAATTGCCCGGGAGAAGAAGACCTTCTCACCATTCCTCAAACCCACCGATCCTACCTGTCCGATTAAATCGCCCGACAATCGCACCCTCCAGATTGACCTCGGATCGACGCAATTGGGTCGAGGCCAGCTCGGTTTCGCTATGGGACTTTTGGACGCCGACTACCTGGGGCACCAGGGCAAATGGGCTATCCTTCGCGTTCACACGAACATCGAGTTGGGCGAGAATGTCACCCTGTACCGGCTGCCCATCTCAAACGGCACGGCCACGATCCAGACCAACGGGTACCTGCCGAGCTGTTCCTTCGGTGCGGCTGAGAGCAAGGTAGTTTGGGGTGGGCAGGGCCCGTTCTTCGGTGATCGAATCGGCTGGACCGCGACGGCAGAAGGCCGTACGCACCCGCCTAACAATCACCACGACATCATCGACGCGAACGGACGTACGAATGCCTACGTCGGGACCGCTGACATGCAGCCGGGGCAAGGGAAAGATGTTCAACCCGGAGCACAGGTCCATGTGCGGTTATGGTTCTACGCCGATAAGGAATACACGATGTTGCGGGCCGACGCCCGTCAGGGTGAGACGACGACTTTCACCGTCGGCCCCTGGAGGGACGAGGCGGCTAAGGCGTACATGTCTGATGGTGTGAGCAGGGCACTTGACGGACTGGTCCGCGGCATGAGGGCGGGTGGTTGGCGGCGGGCGTCGTTGAACCAGATCGTGGCCCAGGACCTGGAGAAGCTTCTGCCGCAGATGAGGGCCGGAGAGGTCATCTACGTGGAGGTGCACCTGCTGACCATCGAGGACAGCGACGCCGGCAAGTAGCCTGGCATGCGCGGCAGTTTCCTCGCGGCTACCTTCTCGATTCCGCTTTCTCAAAACTGCCGACGGTTCCCCGTTTGGACTGTGATCTCTGCCGCCTACCATCCATTCCCCCCGTATTAAGGGGAACGCCGCGTCATTGTCAGCAAGAGGTCCGGAGCAGAGTATCTGAGAGAGTATACCAGGCTCGGCGGCGGCCGAATAGCGCTCTGGCGGTGAGGTCGGATCGAAGCGGGGGGCTCGTGCTGACGGCGGGAGCGGTCGGTGACCTGGTCGCTATCCCACTAGAACCGCCCTGCCCGCCGCGACATAACGGGTTGCACAACAGTAACCTGTGCAATTGCGGGATTTGCAGGAGGCGACTCCAGTCGCCGATGACCTGAGACAAGACGTCCCCGTCGGCGACTGGAGTCGCCTCCTACAAACCTGGAATTGACCAAGTTGTTTCTTCACGGTGCCTAACGGCAGTTGACCGAACGGGCAAGGCCGGGGAGAATACGCACCGTGTCCGCGCGAGCCGGATCTCGCGATTGGTCTTCGCTTTTCTATTCCAGAAGTGGCCCGAGGAGCACCCCATGGAATGCAAACAACAGCAGAACCGGGAGTCGTGCAACTGTAGCTACGAGCCTTGCTCGCGCAAGGGAGTCTGCTGCGAGTGCATCAGCTATCACCTGGCCAGCCGGCAGCTTCCCGGCTGCTGCTTTCCCGACGCCGCGGAGCGGACCTATGACCGGTCGTTCGAGCATTTCGCGCGGTTGGTGACGCAGAAGAAGGTGTGAGTGGCTGTCCTCGCTGGGGGCATCAGACCCGCGGCCACATAGGCGGTGGCCTCAGATTGTCAATTGATAATTGTCAATTGAAAATGTCAAATTACCTGAGGCCGGGGCACAATTTGGCTATTTGCATTTCTCAATTCTCAATTTGCAGTCCTAGCGTTTTGCAATCCTAGCGTTTGTAGAATCCGTACTCATACGCGGCATCGTAGAGCGCGACGACGTTTTCCGGCGGCACGCCGGCCTGGATGTTGTGCACGTTGTTGAAGACGTAGCCGCCGCCGGGTTTCCAGATCTCCAGGTTCCGGCGGACGTGGTCGCGCACGGTCTCGGGCGAGGCGGCGGGCAGGACGTGCTGGGCGTCGATCGCCCCGCCCCAGAAGACCAGCCGGTCGCCGAAGCGGGCCTTCAGCTCGGCCGGGTCCATGCGGGCAGCGCCAATCTGGACCGGGTTCAGCGCGTGGATGCCGTTATCCAGCAGGTCGGGGATGTACTCCAGGCAGGAGCCGCAGGTGTGGTACCAGATCTTAGCCGAGGTCCGCGAGCGGATGTACTGCACCAGCCGCCGGTGGCGTGGTTTGACCACGGCGCGGTAGAAATCGGGTCGAAAGAGCGGGCCGGTCTGACCGGCCAGGTCGTCGCCGATCATGATCACGTCGACCAGGTCGCCCACCTCGTCGAGAAACACCCGGAAGAAGTCGAGCCAGAACTTCAGTGTCTGGTCCAGCAGGGCTGCGCAGAAGTCGGGCTCGGTGAGCATGTCGCGGAACCACTGCTCCAGGCCGCGCATGTACCAGCAGGTTTCGTAAACCACGCCCGAGATGCCGCTCACGACAGCGTAGGGTGTGTGGTTTCTCAGCTCCAGGGCCCGCTCCCGGAGACCCGCGAAGCGGCCCGGGTCGTCGCCCTTGGGAAAGGGGTAGTCGGCCAGGTCTGTGATAGTGTCGTAGGCCAGCGGGTGATCGGAGATGTCCATGTAATACGGTCGGTCGTCGGGCATGGACCAGGTGACGCCGAACTCGTCGGTCAGGTCGTGCCAGAAGCGGCCGTCGTGCTGGCGGGTGACGATCCGGCCGTCGAAGCCGGCGGCCGACCCTGCGGCAACGTAGCGGGTATCGACGTGGAAGCGCTCCAACAGCGCTTCGCACGGCCGGGCGAGCTGTTGCACGGGATCCATGATCGCCAGCTCGTCCTCGATGCCCAGGTGCTCCAGCAACGCCCGGTAGGCGAACTTGTGGATGCCCGTCTGGTTGCCTCCCAGGTCGATGGGGACCCGGTCGGGGACCTGGTGGTTCAGCGCCTGGAGCATCCGCTGGCGGGAGGTCATGGTTTCTCTGTGCATGGTTACGGTTCTCCCGGAAGAAGGGATGGAGGATTTGGGATTTCGGATTTGGGATTGGTGCACATCTGGGCCTTCCCGCCGCCATCCCCAATCCCCCATGCCCAATCGCCCCTCCCTAATCCCCAATCCCCAATCCCCAATCCCTAATCCCTAATCCCTCCGTTGACCCAGTGTGCATTGACGTCTGATCGCCAGGCTGCTGGGGTGACTGGGCTGCGAGGTAGTTGCCCCAGCCGATGACCAGCGTCGAGAGGATCAGCACCAGGATACCGGCCCAGACCAGCATCAGCGTCTGCCGCCGGACGCCTTTCCATTCCTTGAAGTGCATCCCCCAAAGGTTGCTGAAGACGATGATGAAGGCCATGTGGATGCTCCAACTCGAGAAGCCATACTGTTGGCCGATCACTGCGGTTCCCATGCCGTAGAAGAAGAACTGAAGGTACCAGACCATGCCGGCCAGACCGGCCAGGCAGTAGTTCCGAGCCAGTTGGGCGGCCGGGCCGGAGGCGTAGTCCCCGATCGACCGGTTCTTGACGTTCAGCACCAAGCACCAGAGGAGATTCGTGGTGAAACCGCCGGCCATGGCGATGATGAAGACCGGGTTGTTCACGAAGACTTCCGTCCCCGCGGCCTCGGCCGCCTGGGTGATCGGTTTTCCCGCAGCGAAGGCAAACGCCATGCAGGCGCTCATCACGCCCGCGAAAACCGCCACGGCGAACCCTTTGACGAGGGCGAACTCCCGGATGGTCTCCTTCTTCTGTTGGTCGGTCAGTGCGCGTTCCTTGCGGACGCCCGCATAACCGCAGACGGCAATGCCCGCCAGACAAGTTGCCACGCCGGCCAGGATCGCCAGCCCTGAGGGTGCGGCCAGATTGGCGGGGAAATCCTGGCGGATGACGGCCGGAAAGTCGCTGGCGAGGTGCAGGCCGGAGAGCAGCCAGATCATCAGCTCGGCGGGGAACGCCTCGCGGACAATCGCCGGCACCAACGTGCCGATCGCGGCGCAGAATCCCAAGGCCACGGCGTATCCGAGCGACATGCCGAGATAGCGCACACTCAGTCCGAACGTCAGGCCGCCGATGCCCCAAAGTGCGCCGAACAGATAGACCGCCGCAAACGTCTGCCACTCGACGGTGGACATCACTCCCAACAGATGCGGGACCGTGAAGGCGGAGACCAGCGAGGGCATCACGATCCAGGCCAGCAGGCCCTGGACGAGCCAGTAGCTTTCCCACGCCCAGTGCTTGACCTTGCGGAAGGGGATATAGAAGCTGCCGGCCGCCAGGCCGCCGACCGAGTGCAGGGTTACGCCGAGGAAGGGGTTGGGTGTCATGGGAAGGCTGATCTGTGCGCTTGACAGCCGATCAGCAGACCACAGATTGGCCGACTGTGCAAGGCCTCTGTGTGTGCCAAGTTTTCCTGGCGGACGCGTGGGTGGCTGGTGGTCAGCCGCAGGCTGCCCCCAGCAGGTTCACCTGGGGGCTCGCTCCGCTCGACCCCAGCCACCCCGAGCTTCAAGTTGCCAGGAGAACTTGTCAGACACAGGCCTCTGCGGAGCAGCCGGCGAACACGGTAAGATGCAGACTCACTCGCCGGCCGCAGCCGGGATCACCGAGCATGTTACCCGTTGTCGGCTGCCGTCGCGGCAGCCGCTGCCGTCCGCCCTGCCTGGGCGTGTTCTGCAACCATTTGCAGGAGTTCGTCTCCGTCGATCGGCTTGGAGAGATAATCGTCGCAGCCGGCGTCGAGGCATTTCTGGCGGTCGTCGCTCATGGCGTGGGCGGTCAACGCGATGACCGGACCGGCATACTGGGCGGCCCGCAGTTTTCGAGTGGCCTCGTAACCGTCCATGACGGGCATCTGCATGTCCATCAGGATCACGTCGAAGGGCTGATGGAGGTCGGGGTGACTGGATTCCCTTACAGGCGGGCCACCCAGTGCCATCTGGAGGGCGATCTGCCCGTTTTCGGCCAGTGCCACCTGGGCCCCGGCCCTTCTGAGGAGAAACGCGATCAGTCGCTGGTTGTCGGGGCCGTCTTCCGCCAGGAGGACGCGGCAGTCGAGCTTGAGCTGTGAGCTGTCTGCCGTGGGCTGCGGCTGCTTCTTGAAGCGAACGGCCTGGCTGGCGCGCTCGACCAGCGGCACACCGTCCAGCGGTCCTGCGGCGACGCTGACGCTGAAGGTGCTTCCTTTTCCCGGCGTGCTGTGCACGGCGATATCGCCCCCCAACATTGCGGCCAACCGCTTGCTGATCGCCAGGCCCAGGCCGCTGCCTCCGAATTTTCGGCTGGTTGACGCATCGCCCTGGGTAAAGGGCTCGAAGAGTCTGGCGACGACTTCCTCTTTCATGCCGATGCCGGTGTCGATCACGTCGAAGCGCAGCCTCGGCTCCTGGCCGGGGTCTTCGATCAGGCGGGTGACCAGGCGGATGATCCCCACTTCGGTGAACTTGATGGCGTTTCCCACGAGGTTGACCAGGATCTGCCGCAGCCGGGTAGGATCGGTGACCATGGTCTCGGGGATTGGTCCGAGGTATTCCACGCGCAGGGGCAAGCCTTTGGCCGCGGCACGCACCTGCATCAGCGAGGCGACTTCGGCGACGAGCTGGTGCGGCGAGCACGCGATCTGTTCGATCTGGAGTCTGCCGGCCTCGATCTTCGACAAGTCGAGAACGTCGTTGATGATCTCCAGCAGATGCTCCCCGTTGCGCTTGATGATCTGGGCGGCCTCCAGGGTTTCGGATTGTTCGAGGTCTTGCAGGAGCACGTCGGCGAATCCCAGGATCGAGGTCATCGGGGTGCGGATCTCGTGGCTCATGTTGGCCAGGAACTCGCTCTTTACCCGGTTGGCCGCTTCGGCCGCAGTCCTGGCTCTGATCAGTTCCGCTTCAACTCGTTTGCGATCGCTGATGTCCCGTGAAATGGTGGAAAAGACCTCAACTTCTCCGCTGGAGGATTTGTGCGACAGGAGCACCATCAAGACCGGAATCTCCCTTCCGTCTCTGCTCAGAAAAGCGCATTCCCCTTTCCATACACCGTCCGTTGCGGCGGTGGGAAGAGCCTCATCCGAGAGTATCTTATTCGTCCACTCAGGGTGAACATCAGACAGATTGAGCTTCGTTACGTCCTCATCCTTTCCGATCCCTACCATTTCCCGCCCGGCCCCGTTGATGTAGCGAATGTGTCCGTCCTTTCCGGAGGCAAAGCCAACAAAGTCGGGTGTTGCTTCGAGAATGGCAATGAGCTCCCGTTGGGTTTGCTCCGCCCGCTTCTGTACGGTAATGTCGCGCACCGTGGCCTGCAGCAGTGCCTGCCCAGCCAGTTCCATCCTGGTGAGCCATACCGTGGCCGGGAAGTCCTCGCCGTTGAGACGCTTGTGGGTCCACTCGAAGAAGTGAGAGCCTTCACGCATGGCGGTCTCGATCATCTCCTTGGCCTTCTCGGCGGAGGACCGCCCGTCCGGCTGCACTTCGGGAGACACTTGCCAAGGCCCCAGCGAGGTAAACTCCGCCTCGTCCTTGACGCCGAACATTTTCACAGTCGCCGGGTTGCCGCACGTGAACTTCCACGAGGGAGGCGCCAGGGTCATCACGGCGTCTGACGAGCTCTCGAAAAAGATGCGATGGCGCGTTTCGCTGTCGCGCAGCGTCTGCTCGGCCCGCTTCCGCTCGCTGATGTCCGTGAAGAAGCCGACGTTGCACTTCCGGCCTTCGATGACGATCACACTGGCGTTGACGTCGGCGTAAAACACGGTTCCGCCCTTCCGCACGCACGGAAGCGCGGGAGCCAGCGTTTTCTCGCCCCGTACTTGCGACGCGAACTCGGACGCCACGTGATCCAGTGAGTCCTCCGGGTGAATGTCCGCCACCCCGAGCCGTGTCAACTCATCTGCGGTGTATCCGAGCATCTCGCAAATGGACGGGTTGGCGTACAGGAACCGTCTCGTCTCGGCATCCGCCACCAAGATACCCTGTGCGCTATTCGCGAAGATCATCCGGTATCGTTCTTCCGACTCCCGCAGCGCCGTTTCCGCCTTGCGCTCGTCGGTCCGGTCGCGGAAGACCAGCACCACGCCGGTGACCTGGCCCTTCTCGTCCCGGATGGGTGCCCCGCTGTCCGCGATGGCGCGCTCGGTGCCGTCGCGGCCGATAATCAGCGTGTGGTTGGCGAGGTTCACGATCGTTCCGTCGCGCATGACGCGCGCCACAGGGCTCTCGACCTCGGCCCGGGTCTCTTGGTTGACGATGTGGAAGACTTGCTCCGAAGGCTTGCCCAACGCCTCTGCTTCGCGCCAGCCAGTCAGGTGCTCGGCCACGGGGTTCATCCGGGTGACGCGGCCTGCGGCGTCGGTCGAAATCACGCCGTCGCCGATGCTGTAGAAGGTGGCGCGGATTTCCTCCTCGACTTGCCACCGCTGGTGCTCCGCGCGAAACAGGTTCCTATAGAGGGTTTTCTGCCGGTAGCTGACCACAAACGCGGCCATGGCACCGGTCACGAGCACGGCGAGGACCGTGAAGAGCAAGATGAATTGGCCGCGGTGTCGGGCCTCGGCAAAGATCTCGTCGGAGTCCACCTTGGCCACCATGAACCAGGGCGAGCCCGGCACGGGCAGGACTTCCGCCAACACCTCTACGCCGCGGTAATCCCGCCCCTCGAACGCTCCGGTCTTGCCTAGCGCCGCTCGGACGGCGGGGATGTCGGACCGCGATAGTGGAATGCGCAGGGTCAGCGCCGGGTCGGGCTGGTGGCGGAGCTTGTTCAGAAGCAGCGCGTCATCGCCGTCCCGGCGCAGCAGCAGCGTCTCCGCGCTGCGGCTCGGCGTGGGCCAGGATTGCACAAAGGGGTAGAGGAACTGCTCCGGATCGGTCCGCAGGATCAGCACGGCCACCGGCCGCTTGTCCGGGTCGAGGATCGGGGCTGCTATGTCCAAATGCACCTCGTCGCAGGTCGGGCAGCGGAAGAGATCGCCAAAGACCGCGTCGCGCGAAGAGACCGCCTGCGCGACCAACTGCTTGGCATTCGTATCGAGAACGGTCAGGCGGGAATCGAGCGAGAGCAGAATGCGGCCATCCGGGGCGGCGAGGATCATGTTCTGAAGGTCTTCCAGATCCCGGAACGTCTTCAGGCGAGCCAAAATGCCGGCCTTCAACGAGGCTTCACCGGAACCCCTGAGCCACTGCACAACGTAGGTCCTGACGATACCCGTTGAATTCATGCGGGCGTCGGCCAAGCGTTCCTTGCGCCAGGCGGCGATCTGGTTGGCCTTCAGCTCGGCGATGGCTTCCAGCTCGCTCTGTTTCTCGCTTCGAACGGATTGTGTCTCGTGGCGGTAAAGCCAGTAGCCGCCGGCCGCCAGCGCCAGGGCGGCCACGCCGAACAGGCCGATCAGGGACCATTTCCAGACGCGGTCGCGCGTTTTCTCGTTCATCGTCGTACCTGCGGAGAAGCGTCGCTTCCCCATGAGACCGGCCCCGCATCGTCAACGACCACCCAACGGCCCACGCTGTCGATCCCTGCCGGACTGGTTACCACCCGAGAACACGTCGGGTGGGTGTCATGCGTCCACAGCCACAGACACGTAGGGCAAGCTTTCCAGCCTGACGCCGGAGTCGTCAGGCTGAAAAGCCTGACCGACGGGACTGCCTGGATGTTCCGCGTCTCCCAGGCACGAACCACGGCAAACACGGCAACGCAGACCGCAGCCCCGATGCAAACGGTCAGCGCTGCCGGGCCGTAGCGTTTCCACTGCCTGCGGAGGTCGTCGGCAGTGACGGAGCTGTCTTGGGTTGCGGGAACGGGCCCTTGCCTGCTGCCCCTCATGATCAGAATCCTCCCAGCATCCTTCGCCTGCCCCTGGGGCGAATTCACCCCCGGCTTTCGCTCGGCCGGCGGTTTGGCTGCACCTCGGCAGGAACCCCGGACGGTCGGCCGACTGCCTGTGGTGGCGGCCGGCCTTAGCGGGTGCCGCAGCGTCCCGGGGGCTGGTTCCCGGAAGTCCGCGCCACACGATAGTCTAGGTTGTTCCTGCCGGCCCGTCCGGGAGAGGTCGTGGAGATAGACGTGCTTCGTGACGGACGCGCCGGAGGTGCAGGTTATGCGCACCACGCGGCTGGCAAGACGCGGTGGGGGTGAGGAAGCACCCGTAGCTACCTCGACGAACCCCGGCCTCGGTGGGGTGTCCGCAGCGATTCCGCAAGTAGGTCGGGCTTGAGCTGGTAAGTGCTGGCAGTCCCCGAAAATGCTTGACTTGCGAGCCGGCCGCCCGTAAAGTGGCCGGTAAGATCGGCGTCGGGCCGGTCGGGGGCACGTCAGACCATTGCAGAGGAGTCCCGTGATGAGGTACCTGATTTCGTCAACGTTGGCCTTGGCCGTGCTGTCCGCGGCTGTCGTCGGGCACCAACCGAAGGTTGGTCGGGCCGCCGAACGAGAGCCGGCCGCCAAGGGGAGAATCCGCGTGTTGTTGACCACCGGCGGGCACGACTTTGAGAAGGAGCCGTTCTACGCCATGTTCGACGCCATGCCGAACGTCGCCTACACCAAGGCCGAGTTTCCCAAGGCGGCCGAGCTGCTCAAGCCCGGGCTGGAAAAGGACTACGACGTGATCGTGATGTACGACATGGTCGGCGCCATATCCCCCGAGCAGCAAAAGGCGCTGGTCGAGTTGCTCAACGGGGGCATCGGCCTGGTCTCGCTGCACCACAACCTGGGCGCCCACGCCGATTGGGACGAGTTCCACAAGATCATCGGCGGCAAGTTCTTCGTCAAGCCGGGCGAGATCGACGGCGAAAAGCATGAGAAGCCCTCGGGCTGGGAACACGACCAGCAACTGAAGGTCACCGTGGCCGATCCCAAACACCCCATCACCCGGGGACTGAAGGATTTTGAGATCAAGGACGAGGTCTACAACCAATACTACACGTCGCCGAAGGTGAGGGTCCTGCTGAAGACCGATCATCCCAAGAACGACCCCGAGCTGGCCTGGGTCACACGGTACGGGAACAGCCGGGTGTTCTATCTGATGCTGGGCCACGACCACCTGGCCTACGAGAACCCAAACTACCGCGAGCTCGTCGCCCGGGGCATCCGCTGGGCGGCCGGACGCCCGCGGACACGGGCGGAGTGAGCACCGGGTGGCGTGCCCGCGGGGCGGCCCAGTTCGGTGAGTTTCTGGGCGGCAGCCACTGGCTGTTGGTCAGGCAGTGCCTTGATAGCCGGTTTCAGGCTTATTCCTTTCGCCGGCAGTCGAACGCTGCGCGGCCTCTCGCCGTCGTTTCCGTCGCGCCCGGATCGCAGACTACGTGCCCGGAAACAGCTCCACGCCCAGCCACTGGCGGAGCAGCACCACCAGCGGAGCGACCGGGGCAGCGGCCAGCAGCGGGAGGAAAATCGCCAGCACGTGGTGTCGCACACGCGGTGGTCTGGCGCCGCGGTCCCCGGGCACCGTGCAGGTGGGCAAGTACACCATCAGCCCGTAGACGAAGACCCAAAACCCGCCGATCAGGCTCGTCGGGTTGATGCTCGCCTCGGCCAGCGAGCCGGTGAGCCCAAACAGCAGCAGCACCCTCAGCGGGGGAAAGCCCCAGCGCGAGAGCATCCACGCCCAGGCGACGAACATCGGCACGAAGATCACCACGCTGTGAAACAGCACCACGTGGAAGTAGTTCGTCGAGGCTGTAATGTGGGCCTCCTCGGGCGTGGCGCCGAACCACGGCGCAAGGTTGGTCATCGTGGTGGTGATCACCTCCTCGATCAACGCCATCGCCGTGCACAACAGCACGAACCGAACCCGCCAATCGATCGGCACGGCGACCAGCCGAGGCACCAACCGCCTCCGCAGCAACGGCGTCAACGCCCCGCCCAGCACGATCCAAAACAGGATCAGCCCGTCCGCCATTAAGAAGATCGCCCGGTCGACCCGCTTGCCCGAGGCGAAGATGACGGCGTTCAAAAAACCGACCAACAAGAGGCTGTAGAGTCCAATGGCGATCAACAGACCTCGGGTCATTCGCTCCCTGCTTGGCATCGCTAAGGTCCTCCGCGCGCGGGTGTCACCGGCCAATTGTCAGCCGCTGTCTTGATCGGCCCGGAAAAAGGGGACAGGTCCAATTTGCCGGAACGGCCCGGAGGGTGCTTCGCACAAATTGGACCTGTCCCCTTTTTCCTCCTCTCGCCGTTTCGAGCACGTTCTGCCTATGCTCGGCCCGCGGCGCCGGTGCAGCGGACCCACTTTTCCACGACCGGCGCCATGGCGGCCATGGCCTCCGCCTCTGCCACGGGGACCCACAAATTGCGGCCACCCTGCCACTGTGACAAGAGCGATCCTCGCACGGCAGAGATCAGCTCGGTGGCGACGTTTACCTTGGCGATACCCAGAGCAATCGCCCGCCGCAGATCCGGCTCGGGAGTTCCCGACCCGCCGTGCAGCACCAGGGGCACCGCAGCGGACTGGTGGATCTCGGCCAGGCGCCGAAAATCCAGCGAAGGCAGCTTGGTGTACTGGCCGTGCGCGTTGCCGATGGAGACCGCCAGCGCGTCCACGCCGGTCTCCCGCACGTAGCTGCCTGCCTCAGCGGGTTGGGTGAGTTCCGAGGCGGGCTGGCCTTCGGTGGCAGCCGCGTCGGCGCGGCCTACGTGTCCAAGCTCGCCTTCCACCGTCACCCCGCGGGGATGCGCCAGGGCAACCACCTGGCGCAAGGCAGCCACGTTTTCGGCATAAGGTCGCGTGGAGAAATCGAGCATCACCGAGGTGTAGCCTGCCCGGATACACTCTTCCACCTGCCGGATCGCACTGCCGTGGTCCAGGTGCAGCGCGGCGGGCACCGCGAAGCGGCCCAACAATTCGCGGACCATGCCGGCCAGGTCGGCGGGGGTCAACAAGGGCATGTCGCCCGGCCCGTTCATCAAGATCACCGGGGCGCGGAGCTCGGCCGCCACGCGGAGCACGGTGAGGGCCGATTCCGTATTCCAGACGCAAAACGAGGGCACGGCGTACCGGCCTGCCGCGGCCGTTTTCAGCAATTCCAGCATGGGTACCAGTGGCATAGGAGTTCTATAGCGGCAGGCGGCCGAAACTGCAAGCCCGGCGTCCGACTTCGGGCGTGTGTGCCAAGTTTTCCTGGCGGACGCGTGGGTGGCTGGTGGTCAGCCGCAGGCTGCCCCCAGCAGGTTTATCTGGGGGCTCGCTGCGCTCGACCCCAGCCACCTCAAGCACCAAGTTGCCAGGAGAACTTGTCAGACACTGTGGGCCAGCCTGCTTGCCTGCCGGGCAGAGTTCGGTCAGAATAGTGCTCGGCAGGGGCAACTGCCCCAGGCCCAAGTGCCCGTCAAAGCATTCATCCATTTACCGCCGAAGGAGTGTAACATGGCACGACCGATTACACTGTGTACCGGCCAATGGGCCGATCTGCCACTGGAAGAGTTGGCCCGCAAGTGCCAGGGATTTGGCTACGACGGCCTGGAGCTGGCCTGCTGGGGAGATCACTTCGAGGTTGACCGGGCCCTGGCCGACGAAGACTACTGCCTCCGCAAGCGCGAACTGCTAGAGCGCTACGGCATGCAGGTGTTTGCCGTCAGCAATCACCTGGTCGGGCAGGCCGTGCTGGACAACATCGACGCCCGGCACAAATCGGTCCTGCCCGCCGACGTCTGGGGAGACGGGAACCCGGCCGGCGTCAATGCCCGCGCCGCCGAACGGCTCAAGCAGACCGCCCGGGCCGCAAGAAGACTTGGCGTGGGCGTGGTCAACGGTTTCACGGGCTCGAGTATCTGGCACCTGCTGTATTCGTTTCCGCCGGTCCCGCAGGCCGCCATCGACGAAGGTTTCCGGCTCCTGGCCGAGCGATTCAACCCGATTTTGGACGTCTTTGGGGAATGCGGCGTGAAGTTCGCCCTCGAGGTACACCCGACCGAGATCGCGTTCGACCTGATCACGGCGGAGCGGGCATTGGAGACGTTGAACTACCGGGAAGAATTCGGATTCAACTTCGACCCCAGCCACCTGATCTGGCAGGGCATGGACCCGGCCCAGTTCATTCGCACCTTCCCGGACCGGATCTACCACGTCCACATGAAAGACGCGATCGTCAGGCTCGACGGCAAGGCGGGCATCTTGGGCAGCCATCTCAGCTTCGGCGATCCGCGCCGCGGCTGGGACTTCCGCTCGCTGGGCCGCGGCGGGGTGAACTTCGAGGAGATCATCCGCGCCCTGAACGACGCCGGTTACACCGGCCCGCTCTCGGTGGAGTGGGAGGACAGCGGCATGGACCGCGAGCACGGGGCCAGCGAAGCGCTGCAGTACGTCCGCAGACTCGACTTCCCGCCCAGCCGACTGGCCTTCGACGCCGCCTTCGACAAGCAGGCGTAGCCGCGGCGTGCATCGCCGATGGTCCAGCCTTTTGTGGGCGAGAAACATCGGGGGCACGTCCCGCTTGTCATCGGGGAAAACACATCGTACGCTAGGGGAAAGGAGAGACTCATGCTGAAACAGCTATTGGTCCCCGCTTTGTTGGCAGCAGCCATCGCGGGCCCGGCAAGCCCCATCTGGAGTCAGGAGAAGCCCGCCGCCGTGCAGCCCGCCGGCGAGGGAGCCAGGAACTTGACGTTTGACGGCAAGGAAGCCCTGGCCGGCTGGACGATCACCGGCGACGTGACCATCGACCTGACAAAAGGCCGCCAGGACAGGGGCGGCGCACTGAAGGTGGGTCCGGGCGGCAAGGCCCTGCTGAAACTCCGCGACAAGGACGGGTCGGGCAAGGTCGAGATCTGGGTCTATGACGACGGCACCAGGCCCCAAAACGCCAAGGCCTCCCGCGTCGGCCCGCGGTGGGGACTGGTCCAGGGCGACGGCAAGCTCCTGGCCGTCGGCGTCCTCTACGCCGCCTATCTGGGCGGCGACGAGGGCTACACCGCCACCGCCTGCGACGGCAAGGATTGGTTCGATCGGTTGTTCTGGCTCGGCGTGCGTCGTGCCCCCGCCGGCTGGCACAAGTGGACGTTCGACTTCGATCCCGAGGTGGGCCTCCAGCTCCTCCATAACGACCAGCAGGTCAATGCGGTCGACCCCGGCAAGACGGGCCTCAAGGGCTTTGACGCCGTCGCCGTCTGGGGCGACAGCGGCAAGGGCGACGGGCAAACAATCTGGGTGGACGACGTGTCAGTCGCACTGGGTGGTCCGGTAAAGGTTGCCCCCGTCGTCGAAGCCAACCCGTACGACGAGCAGGCCGTGGCCGCGGACGTGGCCACCAGCCGGCCGGTCGTCATCTACACCAGGCAAAACGCCCCGTCCACGCCCAGGGTGGAAGACCTGCCGCTGGAGGAGAGCGTCTCGCAGTACGGCATCACCTGGACGTTCGCGCAGCCGACCCGCGTCGGGCGGTTTGTCAACGGCGACTGGTACGTCGTGGGCGCGGTGACGATCAAGGCCATCGACCCCAAGCCGCTCTACGGCCAGGAGATCCCGAGGCGCGAGCTAGACCAGATGGACCGGGAGCGAAGAGAGGACCAGCGCATCCGCAACGGGTTCATGCTCAATCCGCCGGCGCAGATGAAAGTCGCCTACGACAGCGGCGTGCGGAACTGGTTCGACCCTTCGCTCATCCAGAGGCTGCCCATCGGGATGAAGCCCGGCGATTCGCTAGTCTCGACCATCAGCATGCCCAAGAACCTGGTGTTGCAGGCCCAGTTGCGCAACAAGATCGAGCGCGGGGTGGACGACAGCAGCCCGATCCGCACGGCCGCGGTGCTGACCTGCGTGGGCGAGCCGCAACCGCCGGACGCCTTCCGGCCGGCCTTCTGCGACCGCCAGCCGAAGATCTACCTGGCACGCGACCTCAAACGCGAGCTGCTGCCTACGGCCGCCGCAACCAAGAGCATGCCCAAGGTGGAACAGTATATCCGTTTTACTCAGCGGCCCTGGGTAGGGACCTGCTTCTTCGGTTTCGAGGAGCCCGTGGAAAACATGCCGCAATACGGGCTGGAGTGCGGCCGCGTAGTGGGCATCTCGGCCCTGCTGCTCTCGACCGATCTGAAGCCCGAGCAGAAGGAGCCGCTGTTGGTGAACTTCGTTCAGGTGGGCATCGACCTGGGGGGCATGGTTCGCGCGGGCCATCCGGGTTGGACCGCCTGGGGCGGACACGGCAGCGGCCGCAAGCTGCCCATCGTCGTGGCCGGACTCCTGCTGGGCGATGACCGACTGGCCAACGTCAGCAAGTCCTACCCCAAGGTGAGCTTCGGCGAGGATGAGCAGACCGCGTACGGCAATTGCTGGACGGGGGCCAAGGTGGTCTTCGCCGGGCACTCGGGGATCGACGCGGCCACCGGCGTGGGCCGCGTCCGCGGATCGGGCTGGGGGCCCTACGAGCACCTGCCCCCTTCGCAGTGGAAGGACGGCCAGAACACCAGCGAGTCGTACCGCCGCTGCTGCACCAGCGTCGGCTGGGTCGCCCAGGCCCTGGCCCTCAGGCTGATGCACGCCGAAAAGGCCTGGGGTCACGACGCCTTCTTCGATTACGTCGACCGCTGGATGTACGAAAACGACGGCGCACAGGTCAAGACTATCAAGGAGACGACCGGCAGGGACCACGATAAGGACTGGGCACGACAGGGCCAGGCCTGGGACGCCTTCGTCAACGAGATGTGGGCCAAGCACCGGCCCACCCTTCCGGCATCGACCGACGGCTGGAAGGAGCCGCACGACGACCGCTACTACCGCAAGGCCGTAGAGGGTATGAAAGTGCAGTAGGTGCAAGCACTTGCGGTTCCTGGCCCTGCCGGCGTGCCTGGAGCTGAGCCCTGCTGACTCCCCCTGAAAATGGCACTATACTACTATGAGTCTGTCAAACCTGGGCTGCGTCGGTACCACTATTCCACACGGGAGAAAGAAGATGAAACAGATGTTTGTGCTCCTGACGGTGTGTCTTGGATTGGGCGTCGTGGCCCGCGCTGGCGAGACCCCTGCGCCGAAAGCCCCGCCCGATACGAAGGGCTGGGAGAGCCTATTCTCCGAGGATTTGTCCAACGCGGTCTACCCCAAGGGGGTCTGGTCGGTCAGCGAGGGCGTGCTGACGGCCAGCGAGGATCAGTGCATCTGGACCAAGAAGGAGTATGAGAGTTTCACGCTCGACCTGGAGTTCAAGACGGCGCCCGGCACCAACAGCGGCGTCATCGTCTATTGCACCGACCTGAAGGACTGGATCCCCAGCGCGGTGGAGATCCAGATTGCCGACGATTTTGCCGAGCAATGGGCCAAGAGCCCCAAGACGTGGCAGTGCGCCGCCATCTTCGGCCACCTGGCTCCGACCAAGAGCGCGGTCAAGAAACCCGGCGGGTGGAACCGCATGATCGTCACCTGCCGCGGGCCGATCATCGAGGTCGTGCTCAACGGGGAGCCGGTCACGAAGATGGACATGAAGAAGTGGACCTCGGCGAAGAAGAATCCCGACGGCAGCGAGATCCCGGCGTGGCTGAGCCGCCCCCTGGCTGAGCTGGCGACCAAGGGCCGCATCGGCTTGCAGGGAAAGCACGCCGGAGCACCGATCTACTTCCGCAACGTCAAGATCAAGCAGCTTGAGAAGACCAAGAAGGTCGACTGAGGCGTGTTTGACCTATACGCCGACGCTTGCGACAACACCGTTTAGCCCGGATTATTCATAGGATGCCGTTAGCGTTCGGAGAAGTCCGTAGAAAACACGTCAACCTTCGTACTACTGAACCTCAAATGTGACTTCGTTGGATATCAGCTTGCCGCCCCAAACTCCGTCTGCGGCGTAGGGTCCATAGACCCATCTGACCTTGTACGCTCCCGGCTTGCTAAGGTCAAAAGGTCCGGTCGGAGCAAGAGGAAAAGTCTCTCCGAAAAAACATCCATGCCGTAGTAACACAGTGTTTTTCTCTGACGGCTCTGGCGTTGGCCAGCTTACATACCCCCCTTGATACCGTAGCTGCCCTCCATCCGGACCCGTTACCTCAAACCAGGAGCGGTTGTCTGGGTCCACCGGCGGCAACGGCCGCCAAACCCGCTTCTCAAGCTTCAAAGGGCCTTCATTGCCGCCGGGGAGTCCTGGGCCTACCAGGATAAGCCCGCAGGCAAACGTGATCGGTTCGCCCACCCGAAAGCGATTCGCACGGCAGATGAGAAAAGCTGCCAGCCCATCCTTTGCGGACCCATGTGGGAAGGGGGCTGTAAGAGTAGTTGTCGTGGGAGGTGTTTTGTCTCCCCCTTGGTTCGCTGTTTCAGAGGCTAACAGAGCAAACAACGCGGCGCCAATGATCAGCACTGGCTTGGTCGAACCCACGGAAATCATCTTGTATCTCCTTTTGAAAAACTACGCCCTGAATGCACCCCAGCTTGCACAAGAAGGTAAGACTGAAGGCGTATTCAATCGGGAAATCACCGCCTCCGAGCGTGCCAGCATGAGCGTCTTGAAACTTCACATTACATGAGGTATCACCGAACGCGTGCTAGCACGTCAAAAGGCCGAGTCTTTCAGTTCCAATGGGCTCCGTGGCCAGTCATTCATGCAACTGGCGGGTACCGTCGGCCCCAATTCCGGCAGTTGATTGTCGTGCGCGCCCATAACACAGGCTTCGAGCCTGTGTTTGGGAAGACAGGCAAGATGCCTGTCCCACACGAGGCCGCTATGAATAATCCGAGTTTAGCGGGCGGGCTTGCCCGCCGCTTTCAGCCGCTTGTGGCTTAGCAGCGAGGATCTATCGCAGAAAGACGCCTCGCTCAATTCCGCTCAATACCGCCGGTTCTTCCGCAGCACGGTCACGTACAGATCGTACTTCTTGTCGATCGTCGTGGGCGGGAGCTGCATCTCGAACTCGACGTTCCCCACGTCGATCCGCTTGGGCTTCAGCAGCTCCGCATGGGGAATCTCCTTCTCCACCTGCTCGTTCCGCTCGCCGGTGAGCTCCTTCAACGCCACCTTCTCGATGATCCACTCCCCGTCCACGTGCTCCTGGATCGTCAAGGGCACGGTGATCGGCTGGCCCTTCTCCGTCTTGAAGTTCTGCAGCCGGTAACGATACCGCGTCCGCAGGTGACGGAACTGCGGCTTGGTCACGCCCTGCTGGCCGTCGAGCGTGAACCGCGGGCAGCTCAGCTCGTCGAAGACCTTCTTCGGACCCTCTTCCGGCTGCATCTCGAACCGCTCCACCTTCACGTCCTGGGCCACCCCCACGTACAAGTCCAGCGGGGCAAACAGCGGCGTGTACTTGGCCCAATCCTCCCCCAAAAACGC
>Ga0315277_10003592_pt1 | contig 20990 bp, 14 predicted proteins | sample YL17G05_15_MG_FD_203695 | JGI IMG/M metagenome (GOLD analysis project Ga0315277, IMG submission 203695) | Sediment microbial communities from Yellowstone Lake, YNP, Wyoming, USA - YL17G05_15 | ecosystem: Environmental > Aquatic > Freshwater > Lake > Sediment | place: USA: Wyoming | collected... | reverse complement strand
CGCTTATCAACGTCAACAACATCGTCGTCTTCGTCGGCTGCGTTACTACGCTCTTCTACTTCTATTTCTCCAGAGAACACAAGGGCGCCCTGGGCGTGGCTTCGCGCCTCGGCATCATCTTCATAATGATCGGATTCGGCGCTTCCTTCGGCTACACCGTGATGTCCCGTATCTCGCTGCTCATCGGCCGCTTCTACTTCCTGTTCCACGACTGGCTGCCGATTATCCGCTAGGTGAGAAAAGAAGCCCCCAGCTTCAAGTCTCAAGCTCCAAGCTACCTGCTTCGGACTTGCGTCGTCCTGCTTGCGGCTTGTGGCTTGTGGTTTGAGGCTGCCCCGGCCCAGGAGCAGCCGCCCCTGACCCCGGCACCCACGGTCGAGGTTCCGGCCGAGGAGCTCTGGTTGAAGCTGACATCGAGCGGCGGCCGGAAGAGACTCGACCTTGTCATCGCCGATTTCACGACCCCGGCCGGCACCGACGGAGCGACCGTCTCTCGCGTACGCGACATCCGCTCGGTCTTCGTCGCGGACCTCAGGTTCGCGCTCCATTTCTCATTCGCGGAACCTGAACCGGGCCACGCATTCACCTTTGTCACCGACGAGACGAAGCTGGACTTCAAAGGCTGGGGCACGACCGGCGCCCAGATTCTGGTCTGCGGGGACCTGATCTCGAAGCGGTCGGGCCAGCAGGTGCAGCTCAGGATCTACGACCTCGACGTGAACCGGCTGATTGCCACGAAATCATATGGGCTCTCCGAACAATGGCGCTGGCTGGCGCACCAGATGGCCGACGAGGTCATCAAGCTGCTCACGCCGGACGATGGGGTAAACCGCACCCGCATCGCCTTCTCACGCGCCATCGACCGTGAGACCAAGGAGCTCTGTGTTGCCGACTACGACGGCGCGGGGATGGAGCAACTCACACGCTCGGGCGGGCTCAAGCTTTTCCCCGATTGGGCTCCGTCCGGCGCGGCTCTTGCCTACTGCGCCTACGGCTCCAGCACGCTTAATATCTACACCTACGCGTTGGGCACGGGCAAGTCCGTGCTGGTCAGCGCGCGCACCGGGCTCAACACCACGCCTGCATTCTCGCCTGACGGCCGCCGAATCGCGGCATCCCTCGGGTTCGAGGGAAATTCGGAGATCTACGTGATGAGCCCGAACGGCAAGGACCTCAGCCGGCTGACCAACAGCAAGGGCATCGACATATCGCCCTGCTGGTCACCTAACGGCCGCCAGATTGCGTTCGTTTCCGACCGGACCGGAACCCCGCAGATTTACGTAATGAACGCCGACGGAACCGACGTGCAGCGCCTGACCTTCGAGGGGAGCTACAACACGTCGCCGGCATGGTCGCCGCGCGGCGACCTCATCGCCTTTGTCCAGCGCCAGCCCGGTGGCACCAACCAGGTCTGCGTGACCGACCTCACCGGCGACACCTACATGCGCCTGACCTCGGGGATGAACAACGAGGACCCCTGCTGGTCTCCGGACGGCCTGCACATCGCCTTCTCCTCGAACCGGACCGGCTCGTTCGAGATCTACACGATGGACTGGACCGGCGCGAACCAGCAACGCATCACCACGGTCGGCGGCGCCTACTCCCCGACATGGTCTCCTCGCCTCGGCCGCTAGGCGGCCAATAGTGAAGAGAGAATGGTGAAGTGTGAAAGCCTGACTCGGATTTCACTCTTCTCTCTTCTCACTTCTCTCTTTCTCAGCCAGGGGCTTGCGGCTGGTCTCGACACTCTCCGCCTCCGACCGAACGAACGCATACTCATCATCGCACCGCACCCTGACGACGAAGTCCTGGCCTGCGGCGGCCTGATTCAGCAGGCTCTCGCGCTTGGCGATTCGGTCTGGGTCGTCTACGTGACTGCTGGCGACGGCTCGTGGCCAGCGGCATGGCGTGTCACCGGCAACATGTTCCCGAGCCCTGGGGACTACCTCGAACTGGGCCGCGCGCGCATCGAGGAAGCCAAGGCCGGCGCGAAACTCCTCGGCCTAGACACCACGCATCTCGTCTTCCTCGGCTATCCTGATGCCGACCTTGACCGCTTCGTCTTTGAGCGCCACTCCGACGAAGTGCCGGTGAAGTCTTCGCACACTGGAGTGAATCACAACCCCTACGGGTCCGCTGGGGCCGACTACACAGGCGGGGCCATCGTCGACGACCTATACCAGCAGATTGTCTGGCATCACGCTGACCGCGTTTTCTTTCCCGATCCTCTGGACGCTCACCCCGATCATTGGGCAACGGCAGCGACCCTCCCATCCATCCGAGGGCTGTGGCGTCGGATTGAGATCCGGCAGTTCCCGACCGTCTACTACTACCTCATCCACCGGTCGCAGTATCCTAGCCTCAATCGGGGGGACGAACTCAGCCCCCCCGCCGACCTTACAGGGCCCGGCCATCACTGGTACACGCTCCCGATTGCGGTGCAGGAGACAACTAGAAAGCGGGCAGCTCTCGAATGCCACTGGAGCCAGTTCACGGACCTCGGCCCGGACCTCACGGCCTACGTCGCGCGCAACGAGCTCTTTGACCTTATGGAATCCGACAGCGGTACCGCGAGAGGCGATGCGCCCGCGGTTGGGTTCCTGCCGGGCCTCCGGATCGACAGCCTCACTGCGTCCCTGACATCCTGGAAGCCATCCGTGTTCAAGCTCTACTTACCTGGCACCAGGACTTCGGGATTCGACTATCATCTGTATCTCTGGTCCCTCGGCCCTTATCAGGTGTCTCGAGTAGTCGGTGTCAGAGGGGATTTGTCGGATGAGGAAAAGCTCACGGCCAGAGCGCTATCCACTGATACGCTGGCCACGATTGCGGAACCGCTCTCCGTCCCTTCTGACAGCGGCTGGACCGTGTATCTACCGAGCCATTTGTTTGGGACTGAGGACACGGTGTTCTTTACGGCCGATGTGCGCTGGAAGGGGCAGCTTCTGAATCATACCGGCGTGGGCTGGGTCGTGCCGAACCGGCACTAGCCGGCAATCAGCTCGCGGTAGAACGCGACCGTCTCGGCCGCGACGCGCGGCCACGAGAACTTCTCCTCGACGCTCCTCAGCGCAGCCTGCCCCATTCGCTCGCGCAACGTTCTGTCTGACGTCAGCCGTCTGAGCTTCTCCGAGAATTCCGCCGGGCTGTCAGCAAGCAGCCCGGTCTCTTCGTCATTGACCAGCTCCTTGACACCCCAGCGCCCGAATGCGACCGACGGGAGTCCGCAGGCCATCGCTTCCAGTAGTGATATCCCGAACCCCTCGCCTCTCGACGAGAAGGCGAAGACGTCGAGCGCATTGAGCAGGGGAGCAACCTTGTCGAACGGCTGAGGTTCAAGCAAGGTGATTGCGCCGGATGAGGCACGCGCCCGTTCTTCGACTGCGCCGCGCAGAGGCCCGGGCCCGGCCAGCAGCAGCCTCAGCCTCGGGTCCTCTCGACGTAGCTGCTCGAACACGTCGAGCAGGAACGGAACGCCCTTGGTCGTATGCAGCCTGCCGATGAAACCGAGTACGATATCGCTGTCGCTGAATCCCAACTCCGAGCGCAGCCGCTGCCGTTCCGACGGCAGAGGCCGGAATTCCGTGGTATCCACGCCGTTGGGTATGACGCGGATGGGGCCCGGGAATCCCGCCGACTCCTCGGCACAGGAACGGCTGACCGCTATCAGACCGTCTGCCCGCCTCGCGAGCAGCTTCGTCAGGGAGATCAGGAACGGACGGGCAATCGCCGGCTTGTTCCGCAGAACCGAGTGCCTCGTCAGCACCGTCGCGATTCCCCGCTGTCGTGCTGCGGCCAAGGCTTCATAGACGAGGTACGAGCCCTCACTCTGGCCGTGCACGATGTCGGGTCGGCTCCGGTCGAGCAGGCCCTTGAATGAAGCGACCATGCGTGGGTCGATGGCGATGTCGTGCTCGCGGAATACGAGCAGCCCGCCCGCCAACCGGTGGACCGGCACGGGCGATTCCACCTGGCGGGCAACTTGATCCTTAACCGGCGGCGGCTTGTGCGTCACCACGGCGACATCGTGCCCCAGCCGTTTGAGCCCGGCGGCGAGGTACAGCACGTGGTTCTCAACGCCACCGATGGATGGCAGGTAGGCGTCGGTGACGATGCAGATGCTCAGCGGCGCAGGGCTCGACATTCCTGCAATCCTACGCCGCACGGCTTGAGAGTCAATCCGCTGCCCGTGCCATGCGGAACGAGGCCCCGAAGGGCCCCGTTCCAGGCACAAGGAGGCGGACTTCTATTCGCTCTTCTGCTTCTCAGTCAGTTTCTTACGCACTTCGTTCAACTCGTTCCTCAACTCCTGCATCTGCTCTCGGAGCGAGTCAAGCGTCAGGTCGGAGTGCTCGAGTTCCCGCTTCAGACTCGGCCCGGCTTCCTGCAGAGCCCGTTCTGCCTCGCGTAGTGCCTCGCGCGGTAGCGCCGGCCATTCGAAGTTGAAGGTCTGCTCGGCCCCTTCCCGGGCTCCGAGTGTGACGTCCAGCTTCTTGTCTTTGCCCCGACGATGGACCCTGACCACCACCTTCTCCTCCGGCCGATCTCGCACTGCCCAGCGCAGGGCCGAGCCGTCGTTCGTGGACTGCCCATCGAGTGAGCTGATGACATCGCCTACTTCAATCCCGGCCTTCGCAGCCGGAGACTCCTCGGCAACGTCGGTCACGAGCACGCCGTGGTCGATATCCAAGGCCACGAGCATCGGTTTGGTCAGGTCGTCGGTGTAGACTCCAAGCCAGCCGCGCTTGGCCTCAGTTGAGTCGCTGGCAGCGGCAAAAGCCAGCACCGGAACCAGGACCGCAAGAAAACGCACAATCCTCACTATCGCACCTACCTTTCAACGGTCGGCGCGTCCGTCGCAGGTTCGGACACGTCCCGGTGGATTACGAAGTCACTCCAGACGCCCTGTATGTCGATTTGCGGCCCGCCGGCGCCCTGTCGGGCCGATACCTCCTGTGCCGTACCGACACCGCGGACTACGAACGGCAGGCCTGACGTGATTCGTCCCTGTCGGGCCGTCGCGTCGATTCGGAACGGAACTTGCTCGCTCAAACTCAGGTCGACGCGGCCAAGCCGCGACATGATGCTCAGTGCGGCGAGTTCGGCGTCGTCCACCCAGGCGTTCACGTCGCCGTAGCGGTTGGTTATCGAAAGCGCGCCGCGGTCGGGACGAGCAAAGACGTTTCCGAACTGGTTGTCGATGGTCACGTCATTAGCGGACTGCTCGGTGTGAACCGTTCCATAGCGGTTCGTGACCTGCACCGGGCCGCCGGCGAACCTCAAGTCCACGTCACCGTAGGAGTTCCGCACCACGGCCAGGCCCCGGGTTTCGGCCAGACGGACGCGACCGTAGGAGTTCTCCACATCACAGCGGTCACAGCGGTCCAGTTCAACATCGCCGTATCGGTTTATCACGCGGCAGTTCCCTTCCATCCCCGCGATTCTCACGTCGCCGAACGAATTGCGCACCAGTGCGGCGGTCCCTGCCGGCAGCCTAATGCTCATCTGTACCTCGTACCCGAGTTCCGGGTCAGCCGGTGCCTTCGGCGGGTAGATGGTGGCAATCACAATCGAGTCGCCCTGCCCGGTGGCCTGAATGTCAACCTTCTCCGCAAAGCCCTCGGCCAGTCTTCGGTCGCGCGCGGTCACGCGCACCAGCGCGTCAATCAGCGCCTGCGCGTCGCCGGTTCCGATGACCGTGACGTTGCCGTACCGATGAACTACGGCCACCTTGCCGTGGCCGGCAAGCGGAACCCGCTTCTCAATCCTGCGTGTTACCACCAGCGGCCCAGCCAGGACCATCTCGGCCAACCCGAGCACTAGGATCGCGAAGCGCGCGATGCCGCCGGCCCTCCTCCGGCTTCCGCACTCTGACTTCTGCATTCTGACTTCTGACTTCGCCGCCGCGTCCACTACTCTCCTCCGGATGCAAGCCGGTCCATTGCACGCTTGCGGTCAGAACTGGCCCCGGAATAGGCGGTGCGCACCCGCGCGTTGCCCGGATTCTCATCCAGGGCGACTCGGCACTCCTCAATTGCGCGGTCAATCCCGCGCACGTACTCGCCGTACTCCCGCGCCGTTTCCTCGGCCGCCTTGTCCTTGCTGAGTTCGGAGACAGCAGTGTCCATGCCCTGCGCCGGCGAATGCCCCAGATGTGCGACACTCCGGATCGCGTCCCGAGTGGGCTGCCCGAACCAACCAGCCACGGCCACGGCCAGCAGCGCCGCGGCCAACGCCGGAACCCCGACCCAGAACAACCTGGTCAACTGGCGGCGGCGCGACCGCGAGCCGTGAATACGGCCCTGTATTGCACCCCACACCCTCTCCGGTGGCACCAGTTGCTCCATCCCCGGTGCGGCGTCACGGATGGCCCGAACCTGCGCCAGCGAATGTCGGCAGACCTCGCATTCCGCGAGGTGCTCAGCCGTCTTGCCCGACGCCTCAGATTCAAGGTCGCCGTCGAGGTAGGCGCTCAAAACCTCTTCAGAACAGTGTTGCTCCAACTACTCTCCTCTCACCCAATGCCGGTCTTCGAGATAGGGCGACAACTCGCGCCGCAGGAACGCCCGAGCTCGGTGAAGCTGCGACTTGCTCGCACCATCAGTTATCCCGAGTATCTTGCCTATCTCTGCGTGCTTTAGTCCCTGGATGTCATGCAGCACAAAGACCTGTCTGTAGCCCTTCGCCATCCGCGGCAGGGCGCTCTCAATCAACCGGGTCACGCTCAGCGGCGTAGAACCCACCTCAATGCCGTCATCCAGCGAGACCGCCTGGCGGAGTCTACGTCTGCGGCGGAAATCGAGACAAGCATTTACCGCAATCCTGTATATCCACGTCGATACCGCCGAGTCGCCCCGGAAGGAACCAAGCTTCTTGAAGACCTTCACGAAGACATCCTGCGTCACGTCCTCGGCATCCGCGCGGTTGGAGAGCATCCGGTAGGCAGTGCTGAATACCCGACCGCGGTACATCTCGTACAACCGTTCGAACGTAAGATCTGCGCCGGTCTCGCGCTCTGTTTTGACTACTTCGAGGGTGTCGTTCACCTGAATCTTAGGTTTAGACGCCTGCTCGGACTCGGGGTTGCTTTCGCTCTCTTCCGAGTTCAAAGCCGAACGGCAGTCATCGACATTGGAGACGGGCGTGCGCTAAAGCGTTTGGGACAAGGGACTTGGACGAATCGACATCGCCGTCACGGCTCGGACCAATCCCCCTCTTCAGTGCGCTGGACTGTCCTCCCGAAGCGAAGCCCGATTTGGATGGCGAGCCCCCTCAAGCTGAACGCCGGGGGATCCTTGTCCCCTAACCACCCTGGCTCGGAAAACGGGATGAAATAGCTGGCCTTGACGAACAGCCCGACGAAGGACGCGGGCGACGTCGGCAGGCTGCCCATCAACTCGAAGCCGGGCGCGGCACCGATGGTCCAGGAGGCGAACCACCACTTTTTTTCCGCGCTGAACGTCTGCGCGTAGATGAGCAGGCCGTTGCCACCGAGTTCGACGCACGGCCTGACCGAGACCCACTGGTTCGGGCTGTACGGGAATCCGGCTTCGAAGCTCGCACGGATGGCGAACAGCCTGCTCTCCAGAGAATCAGCCTGGCAGTGATGCCATGGAGAAAACGCGCCGGACCCGCCTAATGTAACGGGGCCCACGTGATCCCCGCCATGCCCGCCGACCCACCACAACGAGGATCGGTACGCGAGTTGACGGGTCCCTCCCCGCTCGGTATTGAGGGAATTCAGTGTGTGATTGAGACCGCTGACACTATTGAACGTGCTCGTTACCTCGAACCCGCCGTACCCGTAGCACATTGCCGCCAGGCAGAGAACGCCGACGGCCCCTGCAAGAGCTGTAAATCTCAAGACTACCTCCTTACCGGTACTCCGAATTACCAGAGCGGATTCGAGAGATCATGTGCGCGCCCAGATGGTCCGGACTCCGTGCTTGCGCCGCCGACTGCACTCGCCCGAGGCCAGACACGACGTGCAGTTGAGCGCTGTTCAGAGGCTCGGAAGCGAAAACCGCGTATCCGTCGTCCGAGACGGTCGGCCAGTGTTCGCTCCGGCATCTGCATCGAAGCCATTCTAACGACCGGGCCGCTTGTGCGCAAGTGCAGGCAACACCGGGGGCTAGGTGAGACCCGGCTCTGTGCCCGCCCGGGAACCCTAGTTCCGACATGGCGTCCTGAGAGGTGGCGCAAAGAAGAGGCTGCTCCGCCTCTGCAACCTGCAAACCGACGCTGCGTCGCCCCTTCGACTCCGTGTGACTTCGCCACCGTAGGAACGAGCAGGGCAGGCTCTGACACCGTAGGAAGGGTCTCTCGCTTCTGGGAACTGGGCTATGACCCTGGGCGCGAACGCGCCACACTCACGGCGAAGCCGCGCGGGCTATTTCAGCTTAGGAGTGTTGTGCTTCTCAGTGCGGGCCGGGCTTCTCGGGTGGCGGGATCGGCCATTGGCGCGGCCGCAAACAAGTATGACGGATGAACTCTGAAGGATGAATCCATGTCCGTGTCGCTTCCTCCCTCATCCCTCATCCTTCCTCCCTCATCCTTCATCCCTCCGCCTTCATCCTTCTCCGCTCATCCCTCATCCCTCATCCTTCATCCCTTCCCCAAGGCGCTGGGCAGGCAGGGCTTCATGTTGTATCACCGCTTCCCGCCGCGGCTGGCGTCACGCTGGTGGTTGACGCGGCTGGAAGGCGCACTCACGCAGGTACTCGGCGTCGAGGCGGATGAACCGGTCGCAGACTCGCTGCAGCTCCTGAGAACGACCCGTCTCGAAGTAAGCATTCTCGACGTGCTTTCCCAGGTCTTTGACCGCCTCCACGGCGGTGGCGAAGTCGCCATCGCCGGATACGAGAATCGCGGTGTCATAGGCATTTGAGACCGCGTACTTCAGCATGTCAACGGCGATGTTCACGTCTACGCCCTTTTCGACGACCGTGTCGCCGCGCCTCATGAGACGCCCGAGCTTCACCTGAAAGAAGTCCAGATGGTTGAGCCTCTCGATGAATCGTTGCTGGTCCGCGTAGCGCTGCTCGCCGTCCTCGCGCCGCACGACTGCGGTGTAGAAGTAAACCCGGATGAGCTGGTGGTTTCCGACCAGCTTCCGCGCGAATCGGGCGAAGTCAACGTTCGTGCCTGCCGGCAGCGCGTTGCGGCACCCGTGGTAGAAGTTGCTGCCGTCTATGAAGATAGACACCCTGACTGCCATCGCCAGTCCTCCTTCTTGAGAGAAACCGGAGGTTGCAGAGCAACCTCCGGGTGGTAATTAGCCGCCATTGCGTAGCAAGGGCGGGAGTTAATGCACATAAATATTAGGCCACAAATCCGTCGTGTCAATATCGCGCACGATTCGCGCCTGCTCTCGCTATTCATCCTTCATCCCTCATCCTTCATCGCTTCCCTAAGACGCTCGGCAGGCAGGGTTTCGCGTTGTGTCACCGTTTCCCTGCATGAGTATCACCGGCCTTTCCCCTACGTGAGGTCGCCCGTTCCGCTGCCGCTGCGCCGCACTCTTCGCGTACGGCCTTGAGCCGGACCGGTTGAGAGTGGATTCCTGGACCCGCTCGACTGGATATTGTCCTTCTCGAACTCGGCCTGCTCCTGGAGCCTCCGGCAGCGGGGATTCCGCTCCATCAGTGCCTGGAAGCACGTCACAGCCAGGTTTCGCACGCCAGCGGGAGTGCGTTCGACCGCCCGAGTCCCTCGCGCGCATTGTCCCAGAGCGGACGAGAACGCCGACACATACTCTTCCCGCAGCCGGGCGGCAGTCTGCTTGTATCGCTGCAGGATCGCAAGCGGGTCATAGGACAGAATTGCCTCCACGCAGCGGTCAAAGAGCGCGTCGCCGGTGAACTCGCGCATTCTCGCTTCGAGCGTGTCGTAGCCAGCAGAATCCCACGTGAAAGGACGACGGCTTCGTCTCACGCTACATCCGACTTCGGATGGTCACCGGTGACCCGCTTCCGAGATTGCCGGGAAGACCGGGGCGGGATTGGCAGTTGGCGCGAGGGGGGCATGGATGCGTCAGGGAGCCTGGCCTACCCCAGTCTGGGTTTGCCAGCGCGGGTCGGACATGGCTGCGTGGAGCTCGGAGCCAAGCAACCGGGCCGTACGTCTATTTTCGGGCAGGTCCTCGATGAAAGCCCGAAGGTCAACATGGAGTTCTCCGCTCCAGTCGGGGTACGCGCCACCAAGCAGACCAAACGCCTTCCTGAGCCATTCAGCTCTGGCGTCGCTCCGATTCGTGTGCTCGTATAGCACCTTGTTCATGTCTCCGCGCGCGTCCAGACACGCAAGGAACCTGGCCAGTTCGGCCAGCAGGCGAAGTCGGGCCGCTCGCTTCTGGGATGAGGCCGCACCGGACGCGGAGGTGTCGGCGCGGGCCACCATTTGTTCTACCTCGGCGCGGGCTTCCCCCTCGGCGGCGCGCAGTGCTTCCTGGAATCGCGACGGCTCTGGCCGCTTACCATCCCAGCCCACAATGCGAGTCATCAACTCCGCCAGCGACCGGACGTTCTCTACCGCCCCGACTGTCAGCCACTTCACCGCCGACACGCGAAACGGTCCGTCCGCATATGACCCAATGACCAGCGGCAGTAGCTCACCCTTGTGCGCCAGACGCCGGGCTATCTCAGAGGCAATCTCCGACTCAGGCAGAACGGCGCAGGCTGCGGCATCGCTCTCCAACGCTTTCGGCGTGAACCCCAGATGAATGCTCCTCCGACCGCAGATGCTTGCGCCTCTCGCCGACTTCAGTGTCGCGCCCGTCCCTTTGCGGGTTGCCTGCACCGGCATGTCGGGAGTGAGCAATCCCAGTGCCGTCAGCGTGTCCTCACGCGAGAGCGGGGATTCGGTCTCCACCCGCTCGGCCTCAGCGGAAATGTAGGTTTCCTGGACGAGATCGTCGCGCTCAACCTCGCGCGCTTTGCTCTCCAGTTCCTCGGGCGAGCCCCGGCCGAGGAGGACGTCTCGTGCCACCGCCAGCACCGGTTGCATCGGGCCCACGAAGTGCTCAAACAAACCGCACCTCTTCCTCAGCGCGCCGTATACGCGGTCATCCACACTGTCGGTGAGGAACAGGTTTACGACCCTGACACGGTCGCTCGTCTGGCCGATGCGGTCTACGCGGCCGATGCGCTGCTCAACTCGGCTCGGATTCCACGGCAGGTCATAGTTGACCACTGCGCTCGCGGCTTGCAGGTTCAAGCCCTCGCTTGCGGCATCGTTGCAGACCAGCACCTGCAGTTCGCCATTTCGCAGCGCGTCGGTGATGGCCTCCTTACTGCAACCAACCCACTGGCCGTCGTCCAAGCGCGCTCCGCCTTCGCCGGTGAATGACCCGACCCCTGCGTAGAAATCCTTGATGAAATCCCGGACGTAATGAACTGTGTCCCGGTAGCACGAGAATACCAGCACGCGGCGGCCCTCTTCGATAAGGTCGCGCAGAATCGGCCAGAAGAAATCGCGCTTGCTGTCGTGACTTCCCAATGCGGTGAGCCGGTCCTGCAGCCGGTCTATCTCCTCGGCCTCAGACTGGGCATCGCGTGGGTTCTGCGGCACCCCTGCCGGAATTCTCCCGTCCGGGACTTCCTCGTCCGAATCCAGGAAGCTGGTCAAGTCCGGGTCCTCCTCTGATGGGAGGAACTGGTCGAGGGCCTGCCGGCCGATTACACGGGTCAGCAACTCCCGCCTGCGTCTGAGCGATTCATGGAGCGCTCTCGGCGAACTGGACGCCCGCCGCCGGTACACGGTCTTCACAAATCCCTTACCGCCTCCACCGGCCAACAGACCGAATCGGCGCTCGATGTAGTCGGTTACCGCATCATACACACCGCGTTCCTCATCCTCGTAGTTGAACCGCGCGTCGTCAACCTGCCTCTGCGAGTGCCTGTGGTCTAGCAGGCCCATGTCGAAGTAGGCGTCTAGAGTCTTGCGGGTGTTGCGGTGCATCCGCTGACTGAGCGGCGACTGCCGTCTCAGGAACCTGGCAAGTTCCCGGCGGTCGTGCCCTACCGCAAAGGCGATTCGGTTCTGCAACTCGCCGTCGGAGTCCGCCTCGACGCGCAGGAGTGTTGCCGCGTCGTGCGCCAGGTCCTCGGGCACCGGGACATCGGGACGTCCCAGGGCCGCTATGCAGCCGTAGTAAGACCTCACCCACGCGAACTCGCTGAGCCACAGGCCGCCGACACCCAGCACGGACATCAAATCCCACGGCTCCCACGGATGAATCTGCATTGGGGTGGCACTCAGCAACAGTATGCTCCGCGCTTTGCCGGTGAACGCCAGTTCACGCAGCATACAAAGCAACAGGTTGCCCGAGTTGAACTCGCCCTCAACTACACCGGCACGTCGAGCGGCGTGGGCCTCGTCCATGAGCACGAGGTCCCAGTCCGGCCCGGCAAGAATCCGGTTGAGCTGGCTCTCCATCCGCGCGGTCTCTCGGCTCATCAGGAGGATATCCTCCTTCAGTGCTTCCTGCAGCGGCACCGCCCGATTCGCGTCATCTGGCCAGACTAGGTGGTCATTCTCGAATCTGGGCACGACCAGCCCGCCCTTCTCGCGCAGCTCGGTCTGCCACTGTTTCAGCAGCCCAGCCGGGACCAGAATCAGCGCGCGCTTGACCCCACGGCCGGCGCGCAGCCTGCGAATGACCGCAATTGCCTCAATCGTCTTGCCCATGCCGACCTCGTCACACAGCAGCCTTCCGGCCGGCCAGGCACGGGCCGTGTCTTCGACGACGTGATTCTGGTGCGGCCAGAGGTCAACCATCATCGTCGCGTCACACGCCGCCGCACCATTCGGCAGATACGTCGCCTCGCTGATGAACCGCCATACCATCGCGGCTTCGAGTCGTTTTCGGTCGGCCTCCGGCTCGCGTACCGGCGGCTCGGCGGGGGCGAGCTTGATGAGCTTCTCTCTGAGCGCTTCGGGTAGAGACACGGTGCAGACGTACGGGTCGTTGTTGCTCCAGAGCCGCTTGAACTCATCACAATAGTGGCGGTATCTGTCAGGGTCGGCCCGGGAAGTCGAGACCTCGACCTGTTCGTAATTGGCCAGCAGACCCGATGCCGTCTCGTTGCCGCTGCCGCCGAACACTACTGCCGCGCCCCGTTCGTCGAACATCATACCGTACTTGGCGTGGGCAATGCCTGCGCCCTGCCGCATTACGCCGACCCGGACTTCGAGGAAACCGGCCTGAAGCAACCACGCCAACATGCCGAGTCGCTCGCGCTCCAAGGCATCCTGCGGAGTCTTGAACCGGCTCTGCAACCGCTTCGCCAATGCCTCGGCGTCGCCACGTTCTATCAGAGCCTGCACATCTGCCTCGGCCAACTCCTCGTTGACCAGCAACCGAACCGCAGGACGCGGCGCATCCTTGTCGAGCAGAAGCAGCCGGCGCGTCAGGCCCGCATACCCGCGCGCGGCCGCAGCCAGCACCGAGCTTGAAAAGTACGAGCAGCAGCGGTCGTAGCGAACGGCCTGCTTCAGCCCCGGTTCATAGAGCTTCTCCAGCAGTTCCTTGTCCGGGCCGCGAATGAACCGCTGCCACTTGAACCCGAGCAGATTACCCGGCTTGTACGTGCGCCTTGCCTTCTTGTCCTTCGCCACCCAGGCCATTACGCTTCCTCCGGCTCCTCCTCGGATTCGTCGGTATCAACCTCCAGCTCATAATCAAGCGCCTCGCCCTCGCGCGCGGCAAAGACGTCCATCTGTGTTAGCTCCGGCTTATCCCAGTCCGGCGGCTCGATACCGAACAACGGCTCCAAAGCATCGTGCCAGAGTCTGAACTCAGGGTACTGTGCGGCAACGGTCTTCTTCTTGTCCGGATGCCACAGCGCAGGTGGCGCGGCTTTCACGAGGGCAGCCATCAGCTTGGCGACGGCCGAATCCTTGGTCCAGCCCTGCCTCCGGGCTAGAGTCTTGGCCGCGCCGATGTCGAATCCGTCCCGCTTCACTCCGGCCATTGCCAAGGCGTGGCAGCCATCTATTGCGGTCCGGAACTCGGGGTCATTCGGATGAACCTTGCGGATGCCGGACTTCTTGACCTTCACTTTCTTTGGCTGACCAAGGTCGAGTTCCAGTGCCTCTATCTCGCGCCGCTCCAAAGCCCGCTCCCGCCGACGCTCCGAAGCCGGCACCATCCTTGTCTTCTCGCCGCTCTTTGTAACCAGCCCGGCGTACTCAAGTTGAGAAACGTCACGATTCACGGCCTTGCCCATTAGATTCGCCTCGTTGAATCGGAACTCGGCAGCCCTTAGCACGTCCCAGCACAAGAGCACGAACTGACTCTCGGGGTCTATATCCTTCAAGCCTTCGGGCACGAGCTTCTTTAGCCGCCAATCCATTACCGCCTCTGCGGCCAGTTCCAGAATCTGTCCTACGTCAACCGGCGCACCGGTCTGGGTCTTCACCTCTGCATACTGCGACAGCACTGACACCGCCGGGCCGAACGAGCCGACCAATTCATCTACCGGGTTGAATCCTTCCTTGTCCAGCCGCTGCGCCGTGGTCACCGCTGCCTTGCGGATCTCCGCCTCGATTGCCGGGCCGTAGTAGCCGGTCTCGGCATCATCGGCCCGTTTGCGGCAGACCAGGAGCACGGTACTCTGCGCCGCGTTCTTCTTGGCCTGGTTAAGCGAGTGCTCGCTTTCGGTCTTCACCGGCCATGTCGCAGTAATCTGAAACCCGACATTTGATTTCCCAGGGTCCACATTCATTAACGACTGGAACAACGCCGCCCACGCCGACTGCTGCTTGTGTGTGAACATCACGGTCATCACGCCGTCGTCGCGTAGGATTCGCCTTGCCTCGCGGAAGCTCTCGGTCATCAACCTCTGATAGAATTGGTGCGCCCGCTTCTTCGCCTCGCCTGTTTTCTTGTCGGTCTTCTGCCGATGCCGTGACACATTCACCACTGCTTCCTCTGAATGGTCACAAAGGTAGGTGCTGAACCACTCCGGCCGACGATGTCCCTGTGTCCGTTTCAGCCAGACATAGAAGAAATCAGCAAGCTCCGCGTACTGCACATTGTCCGCATACGGCGGGTCAACCACCACAGCAGTAACGCTCTCGTCCGCAATCTGCGGCAAACTCGTGGCGCTGCCAAGGCTGATAGCCGACGGCTTCGCGCCCTCTGCCCGTGGCAGACTCGCCAAGCTCTCGTACGCCTCGCAGACGTTATCCGTCGCCCAGTCAAGACCACGGCCGTCACTGCAGACGGCCATCTCGGCAAACGTGGTCTTGAACGCATAGTCATGGCGGGCAAACATCCCTTTGATGACCTCGCGTGTGCTCTCCCAGCGACTCAGGATGCAGTTGTGGTTCATCACCTTACCCATCACGAGAGAGAGGAGGGTGACGATCGCCTCGCCCAACTCCTTGCCTTCTTCCTTTGCAATCTCCGGCCGCAGGTTGCGCAGTTCCTCGACCAGCACGCCCATGGCAAGAAGCTGGCGGGGAGAGAAGAGTCCCGCCCACGTTGTTAGTCCATACACAAATGAACGGTCACAGTCGCCGTGATATCTATTCTCGGTGGGAATGGTGTTCGACTTCTCCCAGGCTGGGCGCAGCTTGGCAAGTTCCTTCTCGGCCGCGGCGATGGCGTCGAGGTCTTTCTGCGTCGGCGGACGGAACTCCAACCGTTTACCCTTCACGGCCACGGCGTAGAGCGCGGACTTCATCCTGCCCGCCGAACCCATTGCCTTGATGTAGTCGCCCGGAATGACCGTGCCGGAGAAAAGGGACACTCCGCTGCCGCCGGAATACGTCGGTCGCGGCACCTGCTTCCCATTCCACGGGTCCTTGATGTGGACGCTCCACGTACCCTTGGCCTTGTCTGCGCTCGGCACCGCCACAACGACCCGCCCCTTGTCCTTGGGATTCAGTAGATGCCAGTCCGACACCAGGGGCGTCTGGAAGCCCGTGTCCGGGCACGGCACGGTGCGGGCGAAGACGTAACCATCAGGTCTGGCTGTGCCGCCATGAGCAGTCTTGGGGAACAGGTGACCGATTCTATTGACGAATCTCTCGCGCAAGACCGCACCCCACTTCCGCGCCCGCTCTCCGAGTCTTGGGCCAAACCGGAATGGGTAGTCTGCTGTTGCCTCAAGAACTACACACGCAACCGGGTTGTACTCGTTGGCCAGCGTCGAAAGTCCCAGCCGCGCTGCCTCAAGCGGAATCGAACCGCCACCCGCCATTGGGTCAATGACAACTGCGTCCTTGCCCCAGAGTCTCTCGATTGCCTGTTGTGCCTGCCGCAGCCCCTTCTCCGGCAGATTCCGCTTGAACGCCCGTAGGCAGCCGAACCCGATGCGCTCCTCGCTCGAGTCCATCCTCTGCCTGAGAGCCACAAGCATGTCACCGGGATGCCCGAAGCCGAGCAGCTTCTCAAATGTGTCTCTGGAGAAGTCTGCGGGCAGGAGCGAACCGAGGACTGCCGCGCGCGAAACCGTCAGCGGCCGGCGCGCCCACCAGACGTGAATGAACGAATGTGGCGCTAGGGCGCTGGCACTTCCACGTTCACGCATGCACTCGACGCCGATGGCGGCGGCCGGCAGCCAGTCCTCAATCAGAACGCGGGGCGGCGTCTTCATCTGACCGCCTCAACGAGTATCCGCAGCGCGCGGACTGCCCTGACTCCGCCGCGATTGCTCATTACGCCGAACCACCACGCGGCTTCGGCCGGGTCCGCGTTGCGAAGGTTCTCGGCAGCCCGGCGCATGCGGTCAGGGTTACGCAAGCCCCGGCAGACGAGTGAATAGCAGGCGACCTTTGCGCCCCAGTCCGGGTCGAGCTTCACGAAGCGCCCGGGCGCGAGCAGGGTTGTGCCGTTGTTGGCCCTGGCGGCCATGCGCAGGAGTCCGGAACCGGCACTGAACGCAAGCGGCGAAATCGCAGCGACCTTTATCAGTCGTTCCCGCCGCTTGTCATCCAGCCGGCGTCGCACCACGACTGCGGCGAGGCCTGCCCGCCTGCGCACGACCCTGAGCGCGAACTGGGCCTTATCTGTGTTTCTCATTCGGCGAACCGCGCCATGACCTTGAGATTATCGGGCGCATCGTGCGAGGCTGTCTCAAGCGCAGACGACATGTCCTTTCGGCCTCCACCTCCGTAACCCAAAACCAGGTCCACCTTGAACGTCCCGTCTTCGGCGAGCGCACGATGCACGCCTTCCACCAGTTCGAGCGGCTTGAGCGAGTTCGTCTGTTTCACCTGCCCGATGGCGATGGTCACGGAACCGCCGCCCTTGAGACTACCCGAAGCGCGCAGGTTCAGCAGCGGGCTTTCGGCACCAAGGCCCGGAGCGAGGCCAACCATACTTCTCGCATCGGCCGGTGTCTCAGCCGTGAGCGTCAGCTCGAGCAATCGGTAGGTGCGTGCAAGCTCAATTGCGGTCGGCCAGTCATACGCCACTTTGGGGCCTGCGGACGGAGGAGGAGGTGGTGGCGTCGGTTCTGGGCCTGTGCCGCCGGTGCCGGTTTTGGCCTTGTCCTCGCGCAGCCACTCCAGCGCGGCTTTGCTGTCGGCCCGTGCCACAAGTACGTCGTCGGCCAGCCGTATGTGAGAGAGGTCGAGGAGGTCTGGAAAGCGCCGTCGAGCGCCGGGCTGACCCGAGACGCAGCCTTTCTTGTCGAAGGCCTTGCCGTCAGTGGTTCGCAACACTAGCTTTCCCGCCGCGACTGCCCGCTGTATCGTGAGCCGCACGAACTTGTCTCCGGGAATGAGCTTCAGGTCGGCCATCGCGAGCATGCGTTCTTGAATGCTCCTGGTCTTGAACGTCTCGCCCGACGTATCCGCCGGAGTCGTGCCGGGTAGTACTTTGGTCATGAAGAAACCGGCTTCTAGCGACTCGTCGTCACGGTAGATGAGCCCTTTGTCCTGCAGGAACCTGAGGAGGTTGGCTTGTCCCTTGGCCTGCGCAATCGCTTGGTCCTCTGGCGCGAGCATCTCCTCGGTCAGTCGCAGCACACGACCACCGGGCAGGATAAGTCGGTCAAAGGCGCGGTAGCTCTGCAGCCGCGACCTTTTGGCGAGTTCGGGCCGAATCCGCTTGAGCTGGTCTCGGATGTGCTTGTCCTGGTCGGATGGAGTGAGCTCTCGCTCAATCGAATCAGCGGCTATGTGCCGTTGCGCGACACGCACCGCGGCGCTTAGCTTGTCCGGGCTGGCACACACAGCCAGCACGGCATTGCGGTAGCCGCGTGGCACCGGCGCGGCGGAGTCGGCGTCGTCTTTGAACGCCAGAACTGCCTTCGCAGTCTCCTCGGCTTCGCACAGAACCAACTGGAGCTTCGCCTCGTCAGGCACGTCTCGAGGCCCACGCGGCCAGGACGCGAGCAAGAACTGTGCTCCCCCGCGGTAGAAAGCCTGCACGTCCGTCTGTACCTTCCCAGGGGCATCGGCGATGATCTCCGGCTTCTCGGCCCGCTCCTCAATTATCCGGTTTATGTTCGGTTCGAACTGAAACCGCCAGCGACCACCGGATGTCTGGTGTGTGTACCAACACCGGCTGATAAGACCGTCTAGAGCCTCTGACGGTTCGGGTCCGGCATCGTCGGGGCGTAGCACCGCGAGGGTGACATCGGCCTGGTCCAAGCCAGTCAGCGCCTGCACCGGCAGGCTTTCCAGCAGTATTGCTGAGGCTACCCGGCCGTGAACCCCGTCCGGTTTGTCGCCATCCAACTCCAGCGCGTGACCTGTAATGTCCGCGCCGACTACCGCCTTGAATTCATCGAGGTTCAACCGGCCCAGCAGGTCGTTCTGGATGCCGGAGTCGGTCCAGTTGATGTCACCGGCGGTGATCAGCGAAGGCGCTTCCTCTCGCTTCGCCACCTCGCGCAGCACCCGTGCGAACAGCCGCAGCACACCCCGGCTCTTCTGGAAGCTCTCGATGACTCCCAGCACGTTCTGGGCCGTGTCCACCAGCCGGGGATGAAACGGATAGCATTCGACCATGCGTTCGGCATATTTGGCGGTGAGCGCGTCTGCAGGTATCAACCCCGGATGCTCGCTGGCCACACGACGATAGGTGTCCGCGTACTGCGCCGAGGCCTTGTGCGCGGCCCGGCTGTCTATCGCCTCGAACAGGCGGCGGTTTATCACCTTGGCGGTCTCGTTCTGAATCGGGTCAAAACATGACGCCCGCCTTGCTTCGACTTCGTTCAACGCCTGCGCCGCGGCCATCGTCTTCGCCAGCGCCGCAGCCGATTGCGCGTAGACGGGCTGGTTTCCGGGGTCGGTGGTAACAAGCACGGTCTGGGGCCGGTTCGCGACCACGCCGATGAGAGTATCTAGAAACTTCAGTAGGCTGTTCTTCGGCTGGTCCTCTAGCGCTGCCATGTACTTGACCAGCTCGTCGAGCAGGATGAGAACCGGCCCATCCGGGAACATCCGCTCTATCAGCGCCCCGTGTGGCTGCTTGGTGACATCGTCCACCTCGGCGAAGTCGCGCGGCACGCGCCGGTTGTTGAGTAGATACGCCAACTCAACCCAGAGGCTGTGGGTTTTGACTGCGCCGTGTTCGGCGAAGATGGGAGTGCCGGCCTTGCCTACATCAATAGCGGCGACCGTTACCTTCTTCGGGCGGCCGGCAGCCGGCAGGAGGTCCGTTCCGAACGTCTTCGAGCCGACATTGCCGGCGAGATGGTACAGAGCAATCAGCGCGTGGGTCTTGCCACCGCCGAATCCGGTGCTGAGCCGGATGACCGCACCGGCTTCCTTGGGGTCGGCCAGCCGCGCGAACACAAGCTCGACGATGCGCTTCAGTTCCTTGGCCGGGTGCGTGTTCTGGATAAAGACCTTTGGATTGGAGTAAACCTCAGGCGCTTTGCCTTCGACCACTGCGTCGAAATCCGCGCCGAATATGGCGTCGTCCAGTTCCCCTTTGAGAACCTCGGGACGTGGTGTCCAAGGTCGTTTCTTTGTGTCTCTTGTCATGGTGACCATCCTCGCGGTTTGCTCTGAACTTCGCGGCGTGCGCTCGTCCGCATCAACGGAGATGTGGATGCGGTGCGGCCATCCTCGGCCCGGCAAATCACGCGAGGTTATAGCGGCGAATCGGGCCGAAGTCAAGCCAGTGAACGTGACCGGGTGCTCAGGCAACTCTGTAGTCGGGCGGCGGGGCGCTGGAAAGAGGGGTCTGGCGCAGGGCTGGATACCGTTGCAGAAGCAGGACCGGCGGCTGTTGCGGCTGCTGGAAAGTAGGCCGGAACGGACGCTGTTTCGGGTCCAAGAACAGCCGTTGTTACGGACGCAGGCACGAAAGCCGTTACGGCAGCAGGGCCGGTAGCCGTAGCGATACGAGGACCGGGTGCGGGTCAGGGTGCAGGTGCAGTGCCGGAACCAGGTGCTGTTGGGGTACGAGTACCGGAGGCCGGTGCGAGGGCTGGTCACGGGGCTGGAGCGAGAGCTGTTGCAGCGGCAAGAACTGCTGCGGTTTCCGGCGCTGCGCCGGCCGCAGGAACGAGGGCCGTTTAGGGGGCAAGGACTCCCCCAGCCGTATAGGGGACAGAGAAGACCGGATAATTCAGAAACCAGAATTCAGAGACCAGAAACCAGAACTCTCGGAACGAGAAGGACTTGGACACGTCCGTAGGCGCGAAGTCAGAGGCTAGATGTCAGATGGCAGAAGTCAGAAGGCACGGCACAAGGATGAAGGATGAAGGCGGAAGGATGAAGGCGGAATGGGAACCATGAACGATGTACGAAGAACGACCAACGATGTACGAGGGAACGAGCAGTGTTACGTTTTGGGGTCGTGGTTCCTCTAATACCGTTGATCGGATTGGACGGACCGGGTCGCGTAAGTTACGAAGAACGCGTCCGGGGGTCGTTGGCCCCATAGTTGGACCAGAGGTTGGCCCAGTAGTTCGCCCGATTCCTCGCCCGGCAGTTCAACCCGTGGTTCGACCGGTTGTCGGCCGGTGCGCCGGGCCGGCAATTCCATCAGCTACCGGCCAAACTGCCCGACCGATAGCCAG
>Ga0315277_10003591_pt1 | contig 20990 bp, 15 predicted proteins | sample YL17G05_15_MG_FD_203695 | JGI IMG/M metagenome (GOLD analysis project Ga0315277, IMG submission 203695) | Sediment microbial communities from Yellowstone Lake, YNP, Wyoming, USA - YL17G05_15 | ecosystem: Environmental > Aquatic > Freshwater > Lake > Sediment | place: USA: Wyoming | collected... | reverse complement strand
TTTGCAGCACCGGCGCCTATCGGACATTCCAGGCTCGCGCCGTTGGTCTCGCTAAAGCTGACCCCGATATTTTCTCTGCCGCCGACGGCGGTTTATGGCTCGTCGACGTTGTCAGTTTTGTATCGAGCCAAACGCACGTTGGAACGGGAGGTCTTGATGTTCCCATGTTCGATATCCTTTACACGAGTCATACGACAAATGGTTTAGACTGGTCGAAAGTATCTCAGGTTACTCATGCCTCCCCCTGGATTTCCCCATGCGTGATATTGGATACGGGCGGCACCTATAAAATGTGGGCGGTGGCTTCCGACAAAAGAACCTGGGGATATAGTTCTTATGATCCGCCATGGGGAGTGTATATGCTAACCGCCTCCAGACCCGACACCTTTTTTACGCAAGTGGGAGAATGCAGTTGGGATATCCCGTTCACGATGGCGGGCTGTGATTCGGTCAAACCATTTCATATCGACGTCGTAAAACGGGGCCTCGATGAATATATCATGATCGGCATAGGGGCTGGAGCCGTTCCTGGTTATGGCTGTGTTGGCGGCAGAGGGGAGGCCTACTATATCTGGATTGCACAATCATTTGATGGTCTCCGCTGGCATCCCGGCAATGGCGGATATCCTATCTATGCGACTCAATATGAGAATGCGTGGCATGGTCAGAGAGACGCCATGTGGGATAGTTCGATATATAGAGCCTCCGGGTTTTGGCTGGATGATGAGCAGACGGTGCTCAGATTGTATTATACCGGATGGGGCGGTACCGGCAGTTCTCCCCATATATCCTATATGGACGTGAGGTTCGACGGGAATGATTCGTCTCTGGCGGTGCCGCTTTGGAAAGTCCCGGGCAACCCGGCCAATGATGATACCAAACTCAGTATCGATCAAAGGTTGGCCGGAGTTCGGTACCTCGCGATTGACTCGGCCATCTCGAATTCGGCCGATGATACCGTTGCCTTTTATGGAATGATGCCGTTTGATTTTCAATCCGATTCCGTAATTCTGTACTACAAAACGTCCTCGGCAACGGCGGCCGATATCAAATTGGATAGTTTTTGGACGATGGTCCCCAGGTATGGGAATCTTTACGCCGATTCATCAAAACCGGGAGCCAATCTGGACTTGGCCTCCGCCAATTTGAGTCGGGTAGCCAAAGCTGTCTCCCTAAGATTCCATTCCGGGGCCGAGGCCGGAATATGCATTGTCGTCAAATGGGGCGGGGACGACGCCGGCAAGACCGTCCACTTTGCCTATGTTGCCTTAAAGGGACGGAAAATATGATTTGTAAAAGTTAATCGGAGATCAAAAGAATTCTTTATTTTCTGTAGACGTCGGTGCTAAGATATTTTAGACCGGAATCCACCATCAATGTAGCTATTCTGGCGTCTGGCCCTAATCGCTCGGCTACTCGAATTGCCGCGACGACGTTTGCTCCCGAGGACGTCCCCGCAAAAAGACCCTCCTCCCGAGCTAAACGTCTGGTCATCGCCTTCGCATCATCCGTTTTGACCGCAATGATTTCATCCACGAGATTTGGATCCCAGAGTGGTGGCGTATAGCCGATTCCCACCCCTTCGATCTTATGGGGTCCGGCTTGACCACCCAACAAAACCGCCGATTCGGCCGGCTCGACGACTATTATCTTAATCTTGGGATTGTATCGTTTCAACACCGTGGCTACGCCTCGCGATGAAGCCGCCGTACCGACACATTGAACAAAGGCATCAAGCTTTCCGCTGGTTTGGTTCCAGATTTCTTCAGCCAGCGGATAATAACCTGCAATACTGTCAAAATTGTTGAGTTGATCAGTCCAGTAGGTGTGTGGCCTTTTACTGATTTCTCTGGCGGCTTCAATCATATCCAGAATCAATTTTTTGGTGGTCCGCCCACTCTCACTCCGTATCAGGGTGAGTTCGGCGCCAAATGCCGCCATCTGATTCAGCTTATCCTGACTAAACGCATCGGATGTGACGATATGAAGGCCGTACCCCTTCGCAACACAGATTAATGCCAGTGATATGCCAGTGCTGCCGCCGGTATACTCAACAATGGTATCCCCAGGTCTCAGTCGGCCGTCTTCCTCAGCCGTTGAAATCATAGCCTGCGCCGTACGATCTTTCATGCTTCCCGTCGGATTTTCCCATTCGAGTTTCACAAGTACATTCGCACTCTCGGGCGGAACAACCTTGCGCAGCGGCACCAGAGACGTGTTCCCAATGGCATGGAGAACATTTTTGCCAATACTCATTTTAGTTTATTCCCATATTTATTAATGACCTTGATAGGGCATAAGCCACACTACCATGTTTTGTTATAATTTCTAAAACAACCGATAATAGGCCAACAAAAAACCTCCCGACTGGGGATTAAAATCACTATGGCCGCCCCAGCCTCACTCTCCCCAGACCCTCGTGACCATTCCAGGTGCCCCACTGGTTGCGATGGGTAATCTTGCCCGGGTGCCCCATCGCTTGCGGTGGGTAAAGTTGCTGTAAACCGGGGCAGATGACTGGGTGGCCCGTCCGTTCCCCCGGTATTACCGGGGGACGGGCGGGTTCCCGCTATCGTTGGCTTTTGCCGACGCCTGAAAGCACGTAGCTGAGAGTGCTGACACCCCGCCGAGTCGAGGAAGCAAAACTCTTGTGGCCTTGACCACGAATAGCAGTTTGTCTTGACCTCTCGACGACGAGAAAGACGTCAGGGGTAGCCATATCCCGCTTGCCTTCTCTCATAGCAGGTGCACTACCCGTCTTGACTTCAAGAATCCGTCAACTTCTATGCTTGTACCAGAGATACAGGAATACGCTCCAGTATAAACCCGCAACAATAGCCAATATTACGATGAAGCGTAGCAAGATTATCGATTTTTCCGTTTCATAAGTGACGTAAATATTATTTCTTGCTAAATTTTGCATTGATGAGACCACAATGAATAGATGTTGTTCTCCCGCGCGAATATACGGTATGTCAATAACTGCGTTATCGCCATTATACCTAACTTGATCCGTCGAATACTCTGGGTCTATCCTGAGAAATGTGACTCTCCCATTTGCCTGCAGCTCACGTGGATTGATTAGGACTGGTGGTTGCAAGTAGACGCAGATGCTTCGTGCATCTTGCAGACCATTATTAGAAATCACCATTCCTGTATAAACTTGGCGGTGTGCGATCACTATCATAAGTGCTTCGAATAGTGTTGTGGAATCAACAGAACGGGATAATGAGTCGAAAAACTCATTTTCCCAAAATTCACTATTTGTTATAGCGCCCGGTAGCCCGAAGTTATTACTCATGCACTCGCCCTTGAATCGGAATCTCACTATACTGGAAACGCTATCCATGTCCTGTAATCGACTTGTCCGCAGTAAGAAGCTGTCGACCGGATTATCGGGGCCATAATCCAGAGGCCGCGACAAGACCGTATACGAGGGTCGTAGACGGTGTGCAATATTGAACGGTTCGATTAAGCCATATTTCAAAAAATCGCGCTTCACACCAATGTCATCGTAGTGACATGCGTAATAAAATACATCGGATGCGACATCTGCGCTCGAATGAAAATAATCAATGAATGAAAGTGCGCTGACGATACCCAATATCATGAAGCAATCTGATAACACCGTTCTTAGCGTCTCTATTGGAGTGTTCTTTTTATGATGACTCTGCCTATAACCGCGGTACCTTCTTTCATACATTGAGGAATACGTGTGTCTCATCATCACAATATATTCTCCACAGCCACCCGGCCAAGCATCACCGGGTACCCCGCCCGTCGTGTGGGGTCGGTTGAGCATCCTGCAGCCTCGTTTTCATGCACGCCGCCCGAACTTGCTTCCTAATCCTGCATTTTCTCACCAAATTCAATGATCTTTGAAGGCCCAGCCCATCTATAGACGATACTAATATAGATATTAGGCAAGAGGGAGACAAATGAAATTAAAAAATGAGAAAACGAACCCATTTTCGCCGTGCCTTAGCCTTGTAGAGACTAATCGCTCCCCCACTCGAACGCTTACCTTTGCCGTTAAAACCGCGCAGAAAATACACAACATTACCGGCGAAATGACAAATTTGGGAACCCTAAAAAATGAGGAAACAAACCCAACGTTTCACACCCGTTCTTGCCCGAAACACAAAATACCCCAATCGTTTGCGACGGTAACCTCATCGCCGATGATGAGACCGAAATTCCTGATAATTCGGGATACGATTCTCGATCCGGCGCCGGTGGTTCCCCACGGTCCGGCGCCTGTCACTGGCAGCAGGTCAGCCAGCCGCCGCGGAAAATGTAGTTGATCAGAACCAGAATATCCGGCAGGCCGAGACCGGAACTGCAATCGGCGTCGGCTCTCCAGGAATCATTCGGCGGCGGCCCGCCGCGGTACAGATGATTTATCAGGTACAAAACATCGGCGATATTGACCGTACCGTCCTCGTTGACGTCGCCGCAGCTCATGTCGGTTCCGAGGTCAATCAGCGCCTGCCGCAGGGCCGCAAAATTGTCGGTCTCGGTCATGGCCACCAGCGGAAAATACAGGAGGACAACGCCGTAGTCCTGGCCGAGGTATCGGATCCCGTTGATCTGACCATGGTTCACGGTATCCGGATTGGAGGAAACATATGTGTAAAGCGGTTCCGCCTCGCCGGTGGGGAAGAGATATCCCGACAACGGGATATACCCGTTGACCGGGCGCGTGACTTCGTCGAGCTTGGCCCGATCGGCCTCGAGATAGGGATAGCCCGGCCGTTGCTGGAGGCATCCCTTCAAATCGCCGGTAAAAGCTCCATTCTGGAAAACCAGCGCTGGGGTGACACTGCTGTCGAGCTTCAACAAATCATAATAGAAATTGCCCGGGCCGTACCGAGACACCGTCTTGGTGAATGTGATCGATCCAAAAGCGGGGGTGATGAAGACCGCTTTGCCGCCCCCTCTCAGATAATAGGCAACGGAGTCTTCTTTAATCCAGGAAATACGCGGGATGTCGGCGGCGTCGAAAATAATTATGGAATAGTCGGCCATCTGTTTCAACGGCATCGGTTCAAAGTCGATGTCGAAACGCGACGTCGGGACGACGGATGCCACCGACTCGTACAATCGGTCTGTGAATTTGCGCGGGTAGAGGCCGAAACCGGAAAAACCATACCGATTCAGATTACAATAGAGAATTCCCTGGTCCAATGCCAGGGGAACAGCCGACACCGGTCCGACCACTTCCGATTCCAGCCCCGTCGTATTGACGGCGCTGACTTTGTAATTGTACTTGATGCCCGATTCGGCGCCATAGTCATAATAGCGCAGCGCGACCGTGGAGTCATACAACGAAATCCCTTCCGACCAGGCCGAGCGATAGATATTGAATACTTGAAGAGCCGTATCCACGTGCGGCCGCCAGCTGACCACTGGCACTCGTCCCTCGAGGGTCACCGCCAGGCTCTCGGGTGGATGCGGTCTGGCCGGCACCACCGACACCGGCAGCGACAGTTTTGATTCGCGGCCCTGAACGTCCCGCAGACTGACGGCAAAGAAGTAGGTATCCATCGGTTCAAACACATATATCCGAACGGCGGTATCGGCGGTCAAATGCCCCAATGCCCGGCGCCAGATATCGTCGGTAACGGTGTCTTTCACGTAGACGTAATACCCGGCTGCGTCGGGACGATCGCTGGTGTTCCAAACAAGATCAACATACCCGTCATCGTAATCGGCTATCGTCAAACCGGCCGGCGGTCCGGGGATCGGCAACATATACCCGGATTGATAGACCGAGTCGGCGCGGCGCACCTGCCTGATCAAATACGAAAAATCGAGCTTTTGCCGGAAAGTATTCGGTGCCAGAGGGTCGAAAGATTCCGCGAAATCGAACGCGTTGACGTGGAGGTTGCCGGCGGCCACAAGGGCAATCGTAAAGCACGCCGAATCGCCGGGCATCAGGTCAAATGGACCGAACGAATACATGAAGCGCGTATCATACCCGTCGGCATAATCGACGGCCCGCGGCGCCGGTACCGGGATCCACCCGTCGGACGAATCGTGTATCGCCGTTTCGATCTGATCGTAATCGACTTCCGGGTGCGACAACAAATAGTGCCGATCCGCATCCGTCACGGGCGCCCCCAGATTGCTGTCGGCAAACAAGCGCAGCGGATCTTCCGGTGTCCCGATCCGCCGGGGACCGAAGTCCAGCGAGGGATTGCCGTTAGGCAGCCACCAATTGAAATTGACCCGGTCGAGCGGAAAATTGGCGGCCAGAAGCGCCACCGCCACGGCGCTCCGCACGGACGTCGAGTCCCAATGGCCACCTATTGAGGGATCGCCGTCATTGTCGTAACTGTACGCCGCCCGCAGCCGCCGCGTCGGGTCGTTATCGGCAAAAAGCGTATCGAGGAAGCCGGAGCAGTCGTCTGAATATCCGGTCATCACGCGCGAATCATGGCTGATGTCTTCATCGAGGTAAATTCCGACCCAGCCGTCGCGAATGTGTTCACCCCCGATACTTTTGACAACGTAGTCGATAATGACAAAATCATCATAAAGCGTATCGGCCCAACTGTAACTGGTGTGCCTGACTTCCAAACCCATCGGGGTGTGCAAAGGACCGCTGAAATTATTGACAATGGTATCAAACAAGGTGGTGACAAACTCGTCATCGGCGAATCGGCCGGTCCGGTAAACGCCGCCGACGTTGCCGTCCGCCGGAAGAATTTCATACGTGACAAACCAGCCATCAACCCCCGTCGAAACCAGCGTATCGGAAGCGACAAGCCCGCCCACCCATAAGCCTCCACCCCAGATATATCGCAGACTGCTGCCGGCGGGATAAGTGGTTGCCTCAATATACCTGCCGGTTTCCGGGTCAAACTGAGAGCGGGCAAAGCCGTTGGAAATCATACCGTCGGAGAGGGGAGTGTAAAAGCTGCCGGCATCATGGACGCCCACGTGGCGGAGGTCGCGCGAACCAAGCATGTGAACCTGACTGGAGGCGGGCGCGGCGTCGACGGCCTTTGCTTGATTCCAATCAACTCGTCCAGAGGCCTCCTGCCAGGCCGGAAGAACGGCCACCAGCATTGCGGCGGACAGATACAACTCGAGCTTTCTCATCTTGCCTTTTATTCCTCCGCGAGGTTTGAGACCTCTTCTGAAAATCGGTCGACGAGCCCGCGGACGGCAACGTCAATATAGTACATCCGGTCGCGAGCCGCGTAACCCATTTTCACCGCTACCCGGCGGCGCCCCTTTTCCCGGATCGGCTCGCCCGGGTGAGCCTCAAGCCGAGGCCTATATCCAGAATTCAGACGGATTTCGGAAATTGACTGTGCAAGGCAATATGCCGGAAGAGGTGGGCTGAAACGGAAAACCCCGGAGCAGGGAATCTGCTCCGGGGTCGTTTGCACCGGAAGGAACCCTGAATTTCAAAGACCGGTGCCGGTTGTGCCACCAAGTTCGGGTTGCCGGCGTTTATGCCGTTTCATGGCGGCGTCCGCGATGAGGTAATAGACCAAAAGCCCCAACCCCGCCGCGATCAGCACCGCGCCAAGGACAACCTCTCCGGGAATGTATTCCGACAATATCCGGAGAAAGACGATGGCCACGCCGACAAAAACAAACACCAATCCCCATTTCAATGAGGACGGAACAAACTGCTCTTGTCGTTCGAACTGAAGGTATTTGATTTTCTCGTCCACCAAACCCTTCTCAATCAGCTGCTTGCGCGTCCGATAGTCGAAATACCATTTGAACATGAGCGCAAACGCCGGGAAGATCACGATTACGGGGAATACGTCCCAAAATTCACGCATAAGTAACTCCTTTATTGCCGATTCGTTTTTTTCTTCTCTATATTATCTGACCGCCGGAACGGGCAAAGGTTGCAGTACTTTCGGCGTGAAAAATGCAACTTTCGCCGCCGACCCCGGTCTATCAATATAGGCAGTGTATGACGGATCAGCGGGAACTTGTTCAACGCATCCTGGCCGGAGACAAAGCGTGTTTTCGGGCGTTGATAGAAGACTATCAGCGGTTGGTCAGTCATATCGTCTTCCGTTTGATCCCGTCCGGGCCGGACCAGGAGGACGTCTGCCAGGAGGTTTTTATCAAGGTCTATGAACACCTTGACCGATTCCGTTTCGACGCCAAGTTGTCGACCTGGATTGCCCGGATCGCGTATAACACCTGCTTGAATTTTCTGGAGAAAAAGAGATTGCCGATATATGCCGATCTGGCTGATGAGGACCAAGAATTCGAGCCGGTGGCCGGCGAGGATGACCGGCCTGACCGGGTTACCGAATCGGCCGACACCATGCATATAGTCCGCGCCGAGATCGACCGTCTGCCGCCGGTATACAAAACGGTGATTACGCTTTTTCATTTGGAGCAAATGAGTTATACTGAAATCGGCAATATCATGAAACTGCCCGAGGGTACGGTCAAAAGCCACCTGTTTCGGGCGAGACGATTACTGAAACAAAAACTTTCGGCCACGTACCAGCGGGAGGAATTGTGATAAGCGATCATTTGTCCGACGAGCAATTTCAGGAATATCTTGATGGTGTCGCGGCTGCTTCGGAACTGATCGAACGTCACTTGCGCGACTGCCCGGGCTGCCGCGAGGCGTTGGTTGTTTACAAGAAGCTCTATACCGCCATTGACCAAGAGCCGGCGCCGACGTTGCCGATCGATTTTGCCGAGAAGGTCATGGCCCGCCTGCCCGAAATGAACGCCGCCCCCGAATCGAAATCACTTTTCGGACGACTCCGCGTCCGGGATTCTTTTGCCGCCTTGCTGGGCCTGGCCGCCGTGGTCGTTGGCGCTATTATGTTCATCGACCTGCCGTCGCTGGTCAAACCTTTCATGGACACAACGACTCTGCCCCACCTGCCAAGCAGCAGTCTGCTTCAGGGAATCTACAATCGACTGGCGGGAGTACACCTTAATCCGGCCTTTGTCATTTTTGCCGTTCTGGTTGTGGTCGGGATTGGCGCCATTGATCATATTCTCGCTCACCGCGAACAACACGGCAAACCCGTCAGCTATTTGATATAATATCTATTCCGTCGCAAAGACAAAAACTCAAGCGGCAGGCTCCACTTGATCGGGAGCCTGCCGTTTCTACGCGTCTGGGCATTTACTTTGTGTGCCGATGATACCCGTCAGGATGTCTTTTGCTTTGGCCTCAGGCCGAGGATGGCGCGAAAATTCCCATGAGCCAAATCGTCCAAGTATGTGTAAACGACCGGAATGACCAACAGGGTCAGCAAAGTCGATGAGACCATGCCGCCGATGACGGCGCGGGCGATCGGCGCCCGAAATTCGGCCCCCGAGCCGATTCCCAAAGCCAGCGGAAGCGCGCCCAGGATTGTCGACAACGAGGTCATCAGAATCGGCCGGAACCGGACGGGCCCGGCCTCTTTGACGGCCGCATCGCGTTCCATCCCCTGCTCGCGTCGTTGTTTGGTGAAGTCGATCAGCAGAATGCCGTTTTTCGACACCAGCCCCATCAGTAGCACGATCCCGATCAATGACATCACCGAAAAGGCCGATCGAAATACCAGCAAACTCACCATGGCGCCCACAATCGCCAGTGGCAACGACATCATGATCGACAGCGGATCAAGGAAGCTGTTGTACTGGCTGGCCAAAACCAGATAGATGAAAACGATCGCCAGGAACAACGCCGTGAAGATATTCCCAAACGATTCCTGCTGAATCTCCGCCTCACCGACCGCCGCGATCGAATACCCCGTCGGCAGGTCGAGCGAATCGATCACCCGCTGGACGTCGCTACGCACGACGCCGGCCGGTCGGTCCACCACTCCGCCGGAAAGACGGATTTCCCGAATCCGGTCATACCGGTTGATTACTGACGGACCCGCATCACGTTCGATCTCTGCAATCTGCGACAACGGGACGACAAAGCGGTCGCGTCCCACGATTTCCTTGGCCGATGAAATCGGCAGCATGGCGATGCTCTGCAAGTCCTGGCGATACCGTTCGTCGATCTGCAACCGAACGTCGTACTCCTTGTCGCCTTCCCTGAATCGGGTGGTGCGGTCGCCGTCGATGAAGATGCGCAGGGTCTGGGCTACGTCCGCGGCGCTTACGCCCAGGTCGGAAGCCAAATCGCGGTTGAGGCGAATTTGCAATTCCGGCTTGCCCGGCTCCTCCGAGGATTTCAATTCCACCAAACCGGGAATATTCTCAATGTTTTCTTGCATCGAGGTGGTGATTTGCTCCAAACGAGACAATTCCGGGCCTCGAATAGATAACTCCACGGGACGACCGCCGCCGCGGCTTTCCTCCAACTCCACCGTGAAGAAGAAACCGGGCACTTCCCGCAGCTCCTCGCGGATTCCCTTGACGAGTTCGAAAACCGATTGTTTTCGCTCGGAACGGTCGACCAACTGAACGGCAACGCTGCCGGCATTGACAGGGTTCGTGCCCGAGCCAATGGTTGTCAATGTACTGATCACTTCGGGGCGCGCTAACAGGAGTTTTTCAACCGGCTCAATCTGCTGGACCGTCGAAGCCAGTTTGTTGCCTACGCGCCCCTCAAAATTGACGTAAAGGGAATTCTCATCAGACTGCGGCAAAAATTCCGTGCCGATCAACGGCACCAGCATCAGACTCGCGACGAATGCAACCGAGGCTACCACCAGGGTCATGAACCGATGGTTCAAGCACCAGGCCAGCATCGGGCGATACCAATTTCGTTCGATATACCGGAAACCCCGATCCCAGGCCGTCAGCCACCTACGCGAACCGGATTTCCCCGGATGCGTGTATTGCTTGATATAGCGCGATGACAACATCGGCGTCAGGGTAAAGGCAACCAAAAGGCTCACGGCCACCGCAAAGGCGACGGTCATTCCGAAGGAATAAAAGAAACGGCCGATGATCCCGGACATGAAGGCCACCGGCAGGAAAACGACGATGATGGAAAACGTCGTGGCCGTGACGGCCAGACCAATTTCATTGGTGGCGTCGCGGGCGGCCTGGATCGGTTTCTTTCCCATCTCCATGTGACGGTAGATGTTTTCGATGACGACGATGGCGTCGTCGATCAGGAGACCCACGGCTAGCGACAATCCCAAAAGGGTCATCATATTGAGGGTAAAACCGAGCAGGCGCATAAGGGTGAACGTGGCAATAATGGAGGCCGGAATGGCGATGGCGCTGATGATGGTGCTGCGCAGGTTGGCCAGAAACAGGAAAATCACCAGAACCGCCAACAAGCCGCCATAGATAATATTCACCAAAACGTCCTCGATGGCGCTACTGATATAGACCGAATCGTCGCGGACGATGCTGATTTTCATGCCCGGGGGTAAATCATCGCGGATTTTGTCGATCGCCGCTCTTACCTCCTCGGCCACCCGGACCGTATTGGCGCCCGACTGCCGCCGGACGTCGAGTCCGATGGCCGGTTTGCCGTTAAGGCGGGAGGCCGAAGTAAGCTCCACCTCGGTATCGTCGATTCTCGCGATTTCCCCCAGTCGAACCATCCGCCCATGCGGGGTGAGGATCACCAGGTCACGCATCTCCTGCACCGACGTGAACCGTCCCATGGTGCGCACGATCCACTCCCGGCCGGCGTCGATCATCCGGCCGGCCGGAATTTCGACGTTGGCCATCTTGAGCTTCGCCGCCACCATCACCGGGGAGAGGTCAAACGACTTGAGCGCCTGGGGATCAAGTCGAATTTGAATCTCACGCGTGGCCCCGCCGACGACGGTAGCGCCGCCGACGCCGGAAACCGATTCCAGGCGCGGTCTGAGAACGTCGTCCGCGTATTCGGTCAGATCGCGCATCGATTGCGGACCGGAGATGGACAGCGAGATAATCGGCCGGGATTCGGGATCAAAGCGCTGGATCAGCGGCTCTTGAATGTCGTCAGGAAGATCGGAACGAATGGCCGAGACCTTGTCGCGCACTTCTGCCGCGGCATCGAGGGGATTGGTCTCCAAAGCGAATTCAATGACCGTCAGCGACAACCCTTCCTGAGCCGTTGAGGAGATATGCTTGACACCGGCAATGGTGTTGACGGCATCTTCAACCTTTTTAGTCACATCGATTTCGATCGATTCCGCCCCGGCGCCGGGATAGGCAACCGTGACCACAACGTAGGGGAAGTCAATCTCCGGAAACAGGTCGACCGACAGGGCCAGATATGACGTCACCCCCAGAACCAACAGGGCAGCGATCATCATGACCGCAAAAACGGGCCGTTTGATTGATACTTCGGAAAGAATCATATGGCCGCCTCCCGCACTCGAGCGCCGGGAGTGAGCACTTTCTGGCCGACAACGACCACTCGCTGGCCGACCGTGAGCGCGCCCGAGACGGCTGTCTGCCCGCGTCCCTCGGCGAGGACGTTCACCGGCACCAGCGCCACCGTGTCGCTCTGGACAACATAGATGAGAGCTTCGCCGGTCCGATACAGCAGAGCATCATTGGGAACCACCAGTACCGATTCGAGGGTTGCGATTTCAATTTCGGCGATGACGTAGACGCCGGGAGCGAATCCGGGAATCGGCGATGGAAACCGGCATTCAACCTCAAAACTGCGCGTTTGCGTGCTGGCGGCATCGGCAATTCCCATCACCTGACCCGTCATCACCTGACTGGAATCGGAAGCTGAGACAACCTTAACCGTCTGGCCTTTCTTGATACGTGCAATCTGATCCGTAGGAACTTCCAATAGCAGGCGCAAAGCCCCCGTATCGGCCATCTCCAAAAGCGGCAAACCGGGCGCCACCTCGTCGCCCACCTGGATATGCAAATCGGTCACGATGCCGGCAAACGGCGCCGTGATTTCCACTGTCTGGCGGGCGGCGGAGAAATTCGCCTTGGCGACCTCGTATTGAGTTTCGGCATTGTCCAGTTGGGTTTCTGAAATCGCCCCGGCCTCATACAAAGTGGTCATCCTTTTCCACTGCTTTTCGGCGTTTAGATATACCGCCTCCGCCTGCCGATACTGCGATTGGACGCCGCCGGGGTCCAGCATTACCAAAATCTCCCCGGTATGAACCGCCTGACCCCGCCGGACAAGAATTTTGTCCACGGTGGACTGGGTTTTTGCGATTATCACCGTCTGTCGATCGCCGAGCAAACTCCCGCCGATCTCAATTTTCACGGGGAAGGTCATTTGTTCCACGGGAGCGGTCCGGACCGTAATCGGCGGCGCCTCTCTTACCTGTAAGGAGGTATTCTGGTCGCCTTGGCTGCAGCCGGTCACGGCCACGATCGCCAGCAGTATCATAAACACTATTCTATACATGGTGAGTTCCCTTACCATTTCGGCGCCCATTCCCGCCCGACGGCGCGCCGGAGTTCGCTCACCGACACCGCCAGATCATGCAGAGCGGCGATGCGGTTGACCCGGGCGGTCGTCAGGGCGACCTGGGCGTCCAAAAGTTCCAATTGTATGCCAACACCGTTTTGAAAACGCACGCGCGCAATATCCACGCCCCGTTGGGCCTGATCGACCGCTTCCCCGATGGCATCGACCCGCTCTTTGGCCTCACGAACCTTGCCGCAAGCGTCCTGGACCTCAAGCCGGACCCGGCGCGTCAATTGACTTTGCGCCAGTTTGCTTTGAGTATAGTCGACCTTCGCCTGGCGGACCTTCCCCAGGGTTTCAAAGCCGCTGAATATCGGCCAATTCAAAACCAGGGCTACGTTCCACGAGCGAAACCAGGAATTCTTCGATATCGTCGTTTTCTTGAATTCATCCTGAAAACTGGTCCATTGAACCTGGCTGTTGATCCCGAGACTGGGACGGTAACCGCTCGACGCGATGGACACCAGTTTTTCCCTGATCTTCACCATCTGGTCGCCCTGTCCCAACTCCGGCCGGTTGGCCATAGCTTCCGCAACCAGCGGTTCCAGTTCCACTTCCGAAATCGCCACCTCCTCGATGGCGGTATCAATCACCAGTTCCGTTTCCGGAGCCAGAGCCAGGACGTTGCGCAGATAATCGGCGGCCAGCCGGGTGCGATCGACGGCGGCGATGCGACTCGGCCTGGTATTAGCCGCCTGGACCTGCGCCCGTAGAAAATCGAATTCGGACACCTGCCCCTGCGCATAGAGTTTTTGCACCACGGCCAGATTGGAATCGGCCAACCGCTCAGCTTCCCGATACGCCAACTCCGCCTGCCGGGCCGCGACAGCGTCAAGATAAGCCCGATCCGCCTCGGCTGCGATATTTTGCCGGGCAGTGGTGATCGCCGCATCGGTATACATTCGCCCGAATTTGGCGATCTGTATTGCCGCGCCGACCCGGCCGGCCGCATACAACGGCTGGTACAGATTCAGACCCAGGGCATAGTTGTGCGGCGTCCCGAAGCGTATCTTCATCACGTTGGCATTCCCCGCCGAATCGGTCATGGTGAAAACCGACGTTTGCAGGTCGATGTTGCGCAGATAGGAACCCTCGAATGTCAATCGAGGAAAGGCTCCGGCTCGCGCCTCAATGTATTGCCCGCTGATTCGATCTTTTTCCAGCAGGGCCGACTGATATGCCTCATTTTGCTCCAGCGCCAACTGCACAACCTTTTCCCGGTCAAGCGTCAACACCTCCGCCAACGCCATTGTTGCGCACAGCCATAACGCCAAAAAAATGGAAAAAATCCTCATGAAATTCACTCCGCCCGCAAAGCCCGGCACAGTAGCCGGGAATAGGTGTCAATGTCGTCTTTTATTGGCTCCAGATCATTCGTCAGCATCTGTCGATGATGAAGCGATCGGATTGCCGCCAAAATCAGGTAAGCCCCTGTCAGACGCTCTGCCTCAGGAAGATTTTTTGTCTCCGGCATCGAGTCAAACGCCTTGACCAAAATCTGAGCGTCCGACTCCACCTGCTCCTGCCATCGTATCATCATCTCTGTCCGGTAACTTTCCGAAAGATGCTCTCCCGCCGATAACACCATCCGAAACATATATTTATGATCCAGCAAGGTCTGTACGGCCATGTCCAGAATGCGGACAAGAATATTGTGCAGAGTTCCACCCCGTTCGATTTCAAGGCTGAGCCGCTCCTGAAAATCCCGGTGCCCCCGAATCATCAAAGAGGCAAAGATATCCTGCTTATCCTTGTAGTAATTATAAAGTGTCCCCTTGGCCAATTCCGCCTCGGATGCGATTTCATCCAAGGTCGCTTCATGGAAACTCTTGCGCCAGAAGACCTGAGCGGCGGCATCAAGGATTGCCTCGCGGCGAGCCTCCTTTTCTCGTTCTTTTCTGCGAATGGTTGGCTTGTCCATCCTCTTTTGTCCTATAGTCATTTTATGACCAAAAAGTCAATTGTTGAATATAACGTCATTTTTTCGAAAATGTTGCGATTTTTCGATTTTTCTGATTTTTTTTGGCCCGCGCTGAGCGGCCGATTTAACATCCCTACCGGGACTTGCTTTTGATTACGGCAAATATTGTGACATTCTGGCCTGTTGTCCCACCCGGCGGGGCTGTATATTTATCCCGATGGACATTTTTGACCAAAAGGAAGATTTCCCGGAAAGCCTGCCCACCCCTCGTCCATTGGCCGACCGGATGCGGCCCGAGTCGCTGGCGGAATTCGCCGGGCAGGAAAAGATCGTCGGCCCCGGCAGCCCGTTGCGCCGAGCCATCGAGGCCGGCCGGGTGGGATCAATCATTTTCTGGGGCCCGCCGGGCAGCGGCAAGACCACTTTGGCGTATTTGATCGCCACGTCATGCAAGGGGGAATTTCTGCGCTACTCGGCGGTGACAGCGACCATCACCGAGCTCAAGACGGTCATCGCCGCCGCCCGCAAACGCCGCAAAATGTACGGCACGTCCACGTATCTGTTCATCGATGAAATCCATCGGTTCAACAAGGCTCAACAGGATGCCTTTTTGCCGTTTGTCGAAGACGGTTCGATCATTTTGATCGGCGCCACCACCGAAAATCCATCATTCGAAATCAACTCGCCGCTTCTGTCGCGGGTGCGCGTTTATGTCTTGGAACGCCTGACGCAGGATCATGTCGCGGCGCTGATCACCAGGGCGCTGACCGACGAGACGCGCGGTCTGGGCGTAAGAAAACTGTCTCTCGAACCGAAGGGCCTTGGCTACCTGTCCGACCAGGCCGACGGCGACGCCCGCCGGGCGTTGTCGATCCTTGAGGCCGCGGCCGGCGACGTCGCCGATGGGGAACAAATCACCTATGAGCTGATCAAGAAAATCATCGGCCAACGGCACGTGATCTACGACAAATCGGCCGAGGAGCATTTCAACTTGATCTCGGCCCTGCACAAGTCGATGCGGGGCGGCGACCCCGATGCGTCGCTCTACTGGCTGGCGCGAATGCTCAAAGGCGGCGAAAACCCGCTTTATATCTTGCGCCGTTTGGTCCGTTTTGCTGCCGAGGACGTCGGCCTGGCCGATCCCTTCGCCCTCACCTTTTGCATTTCCGCCACCGAGACCTACCGCTTTCTTGGGTCACCGGAAGGCGAGTTAGCCATCGCCGAGGCCGTCATTTATTTGGCGACCGCGCCCAAGTCGGTCTCAGCTTATCAGGCGTTTGGTGAGGCCATGGATGAGGTCGAACAGACCGAAAACCTGCCGGCGCCGATGCATATCCGCAACGCGCCCACCCGGCTGATGAAGGAAGTAGGCTACGGCAAGGGGTATATCTATCCGCCGGATATAGACACGCCGTTTGTCGATCAGACTTTTCTACCGGACAATATCAAGGACCGGCAGTTTTACCATCCGACCGCCCGCGGCCGGGAGCGGAAAATCGCGGCCTACATGGCGGCCTTCCGCAAATACCGGTCCGAAAAAGAAACGAAATAGTCTACTCCGTAGTTTGACAGGTACATGAGGATGTATCCCGGCCACAAGAATGACGTCAGAGCAATTTCGCCCCCGCCGAATCATTATCTGACACGACCACTAAAGGGCTTGTTGAAAAACCTATCGAAGCGGTTGCGGCTGGTCTTGATTCCGACGAAGTCGGAATTGCGACCTGCCGCCGAACAACGACTTAGGAATGCGCTCATTTCTGGGGAGGCCTGGTCTTTACGTGATTCGTGGCTTTTTCAACACTCCCTAAGGCGTAGGGATTACAAACAATGACCCATAAGGTGTCGCTTACTTCTTAGCCCAGGCCGGCATCGCCTTCATGTACGATGCGGCCCGCTCCATAGCTACGCGGTCATCGATTCCCGGCTGCCAACCCTTGAACCATCCGGCAATGGCCTGCTGGATCTCTTTCCTTGGCTTGAGAGCGCCTTTGTCGTCGGCGCAATACTTGCAGTAATCCTGGGCCAAACTCTTGAATTCCGGCGCACTCAACGGCGCCGCACAGGAATGACAATACTTGTCCATAGCTTCCTCCCACTATAAATCTGATGGTTACGTTGCTTGGCTCACGGTTCTACGGTATCACCTATGCTCGGTTTTGACAATCACATTTTTCTTGAGCGGCCGACGCACAAGGCCGGCAGGTTCGTACCTGATGACGACAGAAGTGGCCCCCCCGTTCCGGGCAGGCGAGGTCGCTATATAGACTCCGGCCGTCTAACTATAATACGGGGCGAGATCCCGGTCATCTAATCATTCCGGCTTTCTGAGGATGCCAAAATACACGTCGCGATACACCACCGGCCAATACTTGACCAAGGTTTCATAAAGCGGCACCCCGACCTCAGTGCGGGTCAGAATGGCGGCCTTGATATTGTACTTTCGGGCGATGCTGTCTATGACCGCATAGTCGGCGCTGTTCTCGGCCAATTGGTCGTCCCGGCCAAGCTCGTCAGATATATGTTTGGGCAATTGAAAATAGTCAAGCTTTCGATGCCCGCCAAGGGTATGCACGGGGAAATACGGCATCACGTATTGCAGGTAAGCGGCGTTGTTGCAGAAGACATAGCTGTCTTTTTCCAGATGGTCGCCCATGTTCGACCAGAATTCCTGACCCACGATTTGCAGGTCACGATACGGCGCCGCACCTTTAGAAGTATACATCAGGCGATAATAGTGATCATAAAGCGAATAGAACATGATAAGGACAACAGCCGGCATCAGCATATATTTCCAGATTTTGGCCTTCTCAAATGTCGAGAGCAGAGAAGCGGTGATGAAGAGAGAAAAGAACAATTGAACCCGAATGGCGTATTGACCGCTGAAATGATAGAAACTCAGGATGACGGCAGCCAGCGACAGCGGGACAAACCAGTGTACTCGTCTGGATTTGATAACAATAATGCCAGCTGCCGCCAATATGCCGATGTGAAGGAGGGCAGGGAAGGTCATTATCAGATGCTTGGTTGGCGAGATGAATTCCACGATAGAAGCCCTCCGCCATTCCCCATCGGGGACGCCCCGCCAGAAGGCAAACGTGGTCGCACCCCATGACCCCTTGGAATACACAATATAAAGCTGGATTATGAAGGGAATGAGAATAACACCCATGACGGTTGCCATTAGAAACGCCCGTCGGTATCGCCGTTTGAACCCCACTTCATAAACAAACGTGAGCAGCAGCAGAAACACAAACACCGGCGATATCAGAAACGTCAGACCCCACAACGCCGCCGCCGCGATTGACCCCCGAACCGACTTCTCCGATTTAAGATACAGCCACAACCCGGCCAAGTAGAACGGTAATGAGAAGAAGTATGATGTCGACAGAAGGATATTCCTGGGCCCCATAAACTCGACGATGAATGGTAAGAGCAAGCATGTCCAGAATGCGGTCCGACTATTGAATTCATGACTTATGACCTTAAATGTGAAGAAAAATGTCAACGCCACATTGACAATCGCGACCCACTTGAGGACAGCGTCGACGCTGATCCCCACCGCGACGAAGGGAGCCAAAAAGAGGTGATAAAAAGGCGGATGCATGGTGTCGTAGCCGGTGATGGGATCGGTAAATAGCATTCCCCGGAGAACGTACATGACCTTGGCCTTAACGTACAGAATATCCGGTTGGAGCACATACAGGGGAGCCCGATAGTACATTGCCGGCCCGACCACGGCCAAGACCAAGAGAGTCAGTAGTACTTCGTGCCGACGACGTCCCACAAGGTCAATGATTCGCTTCACGCCGGCCATAGAATCCCGTTCTCCAACCGGTACATCGACATTTCCCGCCTGCTCAAGGATAAGTCAATTGATCGCCCGGAACAATAGTTTTGGACGGCTCGCGGATGCGCGAATACGGTTTGATCGGGGTTAGGAGTTGCCCCTGCCCGTGAGACGATTTGCGACACATCAAGGGTCACCTTGACCAAAAATGTGCGAACCGCCGCTGGACAGCGCCGTTTAATATGTGTACCTATGGCCGGTAGAAAAAAGGACAGCTTATGAAGAAGGTATTGACGCTGCTTTTCGGGCTTTTCGCGCTTGGAGTCTTTCCCGCCGCAGCTCAGGCGGGAATGATTCTTATTCCCATGGACCAGACCCAAACCGACCACCTCAAAGCCTACGGCGTCGTCTTCAACTGCCTGACCCGCCAGGAGCAGGCCGAATGGCTGCTCAACTACCGCGACGGGTCGTTTTTGATCAAGGACAGCGACTACAACCGCGACCTGTGTCTGACCCGAGGCGTGGCCTATCAGCAGGCAAGCAACGCCGAAGTGGCGGACATCTACCGCATCATCGAATCCGAGAATATGGAGCGGACACTTTTGGAGAAGGTCCCGGCCGTCGCCATTTATGCGCCGCCGACACATGAACCCTGGGACGACGCCGTCAGGCTGGCGCTGGAATACGCCGAAATCAAGTACGACGTCCTCTGGGACGCCGAGGTTTTGGCCGGCGATCTGGAAAAATACGACTGGCTGCATCTCCACCACGAGGATTTCACCGGGCAATACGGCAAGTTTTACGCCTCGTTTCACAATCAGCTTTGGTACCAGCAGGAAGTTGCCACCAACGAGGAAATGGCCCGGAGTCTGGGCTTCAACAAGGTTCCGGAATGCAAGAAAGCCGTGGCGCGGGAGATCAAAGAGTATGTGCTGCGCGGCGGTTTTGTGTTCGCCATGTGCTCGGCCGCGGAGACGATCGACATCGCCCTGGCCGCCGCCGGCACCGACGTTGTCCCGGCCGAATACGACGGCGACCCGCCCGATCCCGACTGCCAGCAAAGGCTCGACTTTTCCCAATGCATGGCCTTCACCGATTTCACCGTCAACCTCAATCCCATGGAGTACCGTCATTCCGACATCGACACCTATCCCGAACGGATCGAACGGTTCATGACGCCAAGTGACGACGAGTTCTACCTGTTTGAATTTTCGGCCAAGCTCGACCCGGTGCCGACCATGCTGGTGCAATGCCACACGCCGGTCGTCAACGGCTTCATGGGGCAGACGACGGCTCTGCGCAAGTCGCTGTTGAAAAAATACGTGATCATTCTCGGCGAACCGCTCGAATACGACGAGGTCCGCTATATTCACGGAAACGTGGGCCGGGGAACGTTCACGTTCTACTCCGGTCACGACCCGGAGGATTACCAGCACATGGTCAACGATCCGCCGACCGATATATCCCTTCACAAGAATTCTCCCGGGTATCGACTGATTCTCAATAACGTCCTTTTTCCGGCGGCGCAGAAGAAAGAGCGCAAGACCTGATTCCGGCCGGCTCCGATTTTTCAGCTTGAGTCGTACGACGGCAGGCCGACCTGTTTCCCGGCCGCCGTTAGGCCGGAACCACCTCACCGAAACCGTGAACAAATCGCCGCCGCCGTTGTTATGGAAAATAGCGATACTGATTATGGGCGCTTTCTCTCGTTCGTAATCATCAAACCCAAAGCAGAAATTTTGGCGTCACGCCAAAGGTAGGGAAGAATGGAAACGTTCAAGGTCATCGTCTCCACCCGGTTCAAAAATAACCCGGTCGCGAAGATGCTAAAGGCGCTTGACGTGGAGATGAGGTACATCGCGCTGCGGCGGGGTGACCTGATACTGGCCGACCGCTTCGGCGTCAAATACCTTTCGAAAGCCGACTTTCTTGAC
>Ga0315277_10003590_pt1 | contig 21000 bp, 14 predicted proteins | sample YL17G05_15_MG_FD_203695 | JGI IMG/M metagenome (GOLD analysis project Ga0315277, IMG submission 203695) | Sediment microbial communities from Yellowstone Lake, YNP, Wyoming, USA - YL17G05_15 | ecosystem: Environmental > Aquatic > Freshwater > Lake > Sediment | place: USA: Wyoming | collected... | reverse complement strand
AAAAAGGCGCGCTGGAACTTTCTCACGACCGCGTCGGTGAAAGGCTTCGCCTTGAGCCCCGCGATGACCTCGTTCCACTGGCTTTCGGTGTAAAGAAAAAGGCAAGAGTCGAGGCCGCGCGTGACGAAAAAGCCTTTGCGCTCTTCGGCGGATTCAACGGCCTCTCGGAATCTGACGGGGATGCTGAGGCGATTCTTGCCGTCGAGGTGATGGTCGTATTCGCCGATGAACATCCGGCTTCTCCCCACTTCTTACCACTGAATCCCACAGATGGGCAAAATATACAGTGCTTTATCGGCCTGTCAAAAAAAAACTTCTAACATTTTCCGTGCCAAGAAGTTGCGGCAAAGAGCGAATTTCAACGACGCACATCATGTTGGGGGCAGAAGCTGTCAAGACAGCTACATGTAGTGGCATTTTGACGCGAAAAAAAGTTGCCGTTTAGCCCCACTTTAGATTTGCGTGAGCGCCGACGCGGCGAGGGGGCGATTGGGGGTTTGGGAGGCTTAGCCTGAGGTCAGCCGGGATGCGCACTTCTCTTCGAGAAGGCGCGTGTAGAGATCTTCGTGAGCGGCCGCGAATCTCGCCGTGTCATGAGAGGAAAGGACTTCCGCTTTCGCCGCGGCGCCGATGCGCGCGCGCGCGTCGCGGTCGTCCGCGAGGCTTGCGATTGCGGCGGCGAGCGCCTGCGCGTGCGCGGGAGGCACGAGAAGCCCGGTGCGGCCCTGTTCGATGACTTCGCGCGAGCCTTCGACGTCGGTGGCGACGCACGCGAGCCCCGCGGCCATCGCCTCGAGAAGCGCGTTTGCCATTCCTTCCCACAATGACGGCAGGACGAAGACGTCCGCGGCCGCGTAGAGGTCCGCGACGTCGGCGCGCCAGCCGAGGAGTTTGAAACGATCTCCGATGGAGGCCGCGCCAATCGAGCCTTCGATCGCCGCGCGGTCCATGCCCTCGCCCGCAAGCGCGAAAAGGAGATTGCGTCGCGACGCGAATAGCGACGCCGCGGCTTCCACGAGGTAGCGGTAGCCCTTCTGAACGTCGAGGCGTCCGACGGAGAGTATGACGACGTCGTCGTCGCGCGCGCCGAGCGCCGCGCGCGTTTCGGCGCGCGGCCTCGCCGGCTGAGGCGCGTCCACGGGGTTCGCAATGACGACGAGTTTGCCTTCGCGGACGCGCGCGCGTTCCCGCGTGAAGTCGCGCACGCCCTGTGACACGCATATCTCGGCGTCGACGAGGGGCTGGGTGAGGCGATCGAGATAGAGGTGCGACTTCCTGCGCCGCTCGGCCACGCGGATCGACGAGACGACCACGGGCACGCGCGCGAAGATCGTCGCGAGGCGTCCCGCGACGTTGGCGTGAAAGAGAAACGTGTGGAGGACGTCGGGCCGCGCGCGCCGGATTATCCTGACGAGCCGGAGAAAGGCCGCCGGGCTTGCCTTGAAGTCCATGTCGGCATAGCGGACGCGGATGCCTTCGGCGGCAAACCAGTTGCCGACCTCGCCGCGCCCGGAGAGGCACGCGACCTCGACCGTCCAGCCCCGCGCTTTCAACGCGGCCGCGAGGCGGAAGAGGTTTTTCTCCGCGCCGCCGACGTCGAGCTCGGTGATAAGATAGAGTACCTTGGGCATAGTCACGACAGAGAAGAAGGTTAAAATCACGGCCGTATTCTATCTACGAACATCGTCCTCTTTGGAAGAGAAAATCCAGATGAAAGCGTCGCTCTTCGACTACGAACTGCCGCCCGAGATGATCGCGCAGGTGCCGGTTGAGCCGCGCGACGCCTCGAGGCTCATGGTTCTCAGGAGGGCGACCGGCGCCGTCGAACACAGGATTTTCCGGGACATCGTCGAGTACCTCGAACCGGGCGACGTCCTTGTCATAAACGACGCGCGCGTGATACCGGCGCGCGTCTTCGGGATAAGAAAGACGCTCGGAAAGGTCGAGGCGCTTTTCCTCGAAGACGCCGGAGGCGGACTCTGGCGGGCGCTTCTCGGCGCCAGGGGGCACATAGAGCCGGGCGAGGTCCTCAAGTTCGCGGACAAGGCAATCGAAGTCAAGGTAGTGTCGAAGGACGAGGAGGGAATCTTCACGCTGCGGGTAATCAGCCCTCCCGACCTCCTTAATGGCCTGGAGAAGCACGGCCATGTCCCCGTGCCCCCTTATATCAAGCGCGACGGCGCGGCCGCGAGGCTCGAGGAGATCGACAGGACGCGGTACCAGACCGTGTACGCCCAAAAGCCCGGGGCCGTCGCGGCGCCGACCGCGGGACTCCATTTCACCGGGCAACTGCTTGGGCGCATCGGCGAGTCGGGAGTGATTGTCGCGCGCGTGACGCTCTACGTGGGGCTCGGGACGTTTAAGCCGGTGAAGGCGGAAAACGTCGAAGACCACGTGATGCACGGGGAGCATTACGAGGTCGACGCCGCCGCGGCCGAGGCCCTGAATGCCGCCCGCCGGGAGAAGCGCCGCGTTATCGCCGTGGGCACGACCGCCGCGCGCGTACTCGAGAGCCTCGGCGGCGACGAGGTGGAGCCGGTCAAGGCCTGGACGGACATCTTCATATATCCGCCCTACCGCTTCAAACGCGTGGACGCGCTCGTGACCAACTTCCACCTGCCGCGGAGCACGCTGCTGATGATGGTCGCGGCCTTTGCGGGGCGCGAGAGGATACTTGCCGCGTACGAAGTCGCCAGGCGCGAGGGGTACAGGTTTTACAGTTACGGCGACGCGATGCTTATTCTTTAGGCGGTTCGGCGGCAAGCCTCTTCGCCAGCGCGATGGCCTGGTCGCGGGTCGTTATCTCATCGTCGAGCTGGGCGGTGTAGAGGCGCCTCAGTATCCGCCCCATGAGCGGCCCGCGCTCGATGCCGGCGGCGGCGAGGTCGTCGCCCGTCACGAGCGGCTTCGGCTTTATCTCTTCCTCGGACAGCCTGTCCTTTGCCTCCATCGCCGCTTCGTAGCTCGACAGGTCGCCGTTGGAGGCGAGCGCGTCGATGCGGTGGAGCTCGGCGAGCCGGGAGAAAAGCTCGTGGCCAAGGAACCGCTTCAGCGTGCTCTTTCTCATGTGGGGCACGTCCTTGAACATCATGTGGTGCCGCACGAGAAATGCGATCGTTTCCGTCTCGCGGTTGGAGAGGCGCAGGCGCGCCGCGATCTCCCGCGCGATCCTCTCGCCTTCCCGCTCGTGGGCGAGGAATATCCTGTCGCCCGTGGGCTCGGCGGTGACGGGCTTGCCGACGTCGTGGAGAAGGACGGCCAGGGCGAATTCGAACGTCGGGTTCTCGAGAAGCGACATCGCGAGGACCGTGTGCCGCCAGACGTCTCCCTCCGGGTGGAGGCGCTTGCCCTGCTTGACGCCCCTTCCGGCCATGACCTCGGGCAAAAGGTGCCTCAGGAGTCCGGTGTCCTCGAGGAGTTCGAGGCCGACGGCGCGGCGGGCGTGGGTGAGGATGACTTCGAGCTCGCCGCGTATGCGCTCGGGACTGATCTCGACTATGCGCTGGGCGTTGGCGCGGATCGCTTTCATTGTGAAACTCTCAATCTTGAAGGCGAGCGTCTCGGCGAACCGCACCGCGCGGAGCATCCTCAGGTAGTCCTCGCCGAAACGCGCCTCCGGGTCGCCGATGGCGCGTACTGTTTTCGCCTTGAGGTCGTCCTCGCCGCCGACGTAGTCGATGACCCTCCCCTCGGTCGGCTCGTAGAACATGCCGTTGATGGTGAAGTCGCGCCGCAGGGCGTCTTCGCGCGCCTCGGTGAAGCGGACGCCCGTCGGATGTCGCCCGTCCTTGTAGCCCTCGTCGGCGCGGAACGTGGCGACCTCAAACTCGTGGCCGGCGGAGATGACCTTGACGACCCCGAATTTCTCGCCGACGGGAATAGTGCGCTCGAAGAGGGCTTTAACCTTGTCCGGGGTGGCGTTGGTGACTATGTCGTAATCCTGCGGGCGGCGCCTGAGGAGTATGTCGCGGACGCAGCCGCCCGCGAAAAGGACGGTGTAGCCGTGCGCGCGCAGCGTTCGCACGATCATGAGCGCCGCGTCGTACTTCATGAACGGCTGCTGATCGAACTCCAGTTCGCTCATCAGTCCCTTACCGGGCGCGCCGGGATGCGGTTAGCCGCGAGGCACTCCAAGAGGGCCAGGGCCAGTACAGCATAAAGAACCATATCGCCGAGCGCAAGAATCGGCTTGAGCGATAGGAGCGCCTCTTCAAGCGTCCGGGCGGATGAAACCACGAACAGCCGCGAAGCGGCTATCCTCGTTTTGACTGCGGCCGGATCGAGGCGCGCAAGGTCTGACTCGGCGGGGTCGACGCCGGCGGAAAACGCGAACCGGTCCGCCGCCGCGCCGTCGTCGCGCGCGCGGTAAACGCCGAGGCGGCTTGTGTCCGTCCAGACAAGCGGCCGCCCCGCCTCGGCGGCGGCGACGCGCGACTGGCCGTCGGGAGACGTAACGACAAGGCGCCCGGGCGACGCGGAAGGCGGCGCGAGGACGACGGGGTTTCCCGCGAAGACCTCTCCTGGACCGGATGAACTCGCGAGAAGGTAGTACGTCGTCTCGTGGACGAGCGGGAGGAAGAATTCGGACGCCGCAATCGTCGTCATCGCCCTGAGCGGCGCGAGCGTGAAAAGCGCGACGGAGCCCGCGCCTGACCTGGCGAGCACCATCGCAGGGTCGCTGGTGTCATACCGCGCGAGGACGCGGGCGTCTTTGGCTGACGGCTCGGACATCCAGTAGTCGTAAACGCGGACGGTGTTGTAGAGGGCGGGCGGCTCGTCCTTGAACGCAAGAAGCGCCGGCGCGTTCGCGTCAAGCGAGCCGACAGTGAAACTCTTTCCCGCGGCCTTGTCGGCGGTTTTGAGGCCCACAAGCCGCGCCGGAAGCCACGGCAGTTGGGCGCCGGAAAGCGACGGGTCGTCCGAGGCAAAGACCACGAGGTTGCCGCCCCGGGCGACGTAGCCGGAAAGAGCGTTCGAAAGCGCCGCGTCGAGGCCGCCGCGAAGAACGAGGTAGACCACGTCATACGATGCAAAGTCTTTCGCGTCGGCATAGGCCTTCACGGTGACGTCAAAGGGGCTGCGGCCCCCGGAGGCCTCGCCGAGAAACGGGTCGAGCGCCCTCGACAGGAAAAAGGCGTCGTCGTCGAACGCCGGCTCGGTCCTTTCCCTCTCGACGACGAGAGCCCTGATCCGCTCCCGGACGGTGAGGGTGAAGTAACGGCGGTTGTCGGCCCCGATCGCGTCGTCGGTTTCGACGGCAACGAAGCCGTCGAGGACGCCCGGGGCCTTCGCAATCGTGGAGAGCGCCACTTCCGCAGAACCCGAAGGCACAAGGCTCACGGTGCGGCTGTCCACCTTTTCTCCCGCCGCGTGAAGCGATACGACGATGGTTTCCGCGGCCGGCGAGTTCGACGATATCTTCGCGCGCACCTCGACGGGCGTGCCTGCGACCCCGCCCTGGGCCGCGACTGCGACCGAATCCACCGAGACGTTGCGCGGCGTCGAGGCGGCGCAGTCATAGACCATGACGGGCACGGTAAGCAGCGCCGCCCTGGCCTCATCCGAGAGGCTGTTCCTCGCGGGAAAGGCCGCGGCCTGGAGGTCCGTGACGACGTAGAGGAGTTTGTCTGCGGCCGCGGAGCCCTTGAAGAGCGCGGCGGCGCGTTCGAGGGCGGCCGCCGCGGAGCCCGCGGCGCTCGACGCCGCAAGACGCGCCGCGCGCGTCCTCACGGCGGCAAGGTCGCTCGAGAAAGCGGCCCGCGCCGTCGGCTCGCCCGGCAGCGGCGCCGTCGGGATGACCGCGACGAGGTCCCCCTTGGAGAGACGCTCAAGGGCCGAGTCCACCGCCTCCTTGGCCCGGGTAAAACGCGGCACGGAGTTTTCCACGGCGCTCATCGAGAGCGAGTTGTCCACGATAATGACGACGTCGGTGCCGCTGGCGCCGCCGCCGATGGCGCGCTTTACGAGGGGCCCCGCCAGGCCGAATGCCAAAAGTCCCAACAGCAGCGTCCGAAGGACGAGAAGGACGAGGTTGTCGATGCGGCGCCTGCGCGCCGTGCGCCGCGCGGCGGACTTCACGAACCGCGCCGCGGCGAAGACGATCTGGGGGGCCTTGCGGCGGTACACGAGATGTATGATGACGGGCATCGCCGCAAAGACGAGCCCGGCGAGAAAACCTGGAATCAGGAACGCCATCAGGAAAGCCTCTTTCGCTTGTCCAGGTACGACGACAGGAGCAGCTCGAAAGGCACCCTCGTGTCGGCAAGGACGTACTCGATGAAACCCTCGGCGCAGCCGCGCCGGAAACCTTCCACGAAGGCGCCGAAGTCCTTCAGGTATTCGTCGCGCACGTACCGGGGGTCGGCCTGGACCTTCTCCGAGGTTTCGGGGTCGAGAAAGTCCGCCACGCGCTCGAAGGGGAACTCGATCTCGTACGGGTCGAGGACGTGGAAAATGATCACCTCGTGCTTCTTGTGGCGGAAGTGGCGCAGCGCCCTGAATATCTCCATCTGGTCGTCGAAGAGGTCGGAGAGGACGATGATCAGGCCGCGCTTTTTTATGTTTTCCGCGAGGGCATGAAACGTGGCAGAGATGCCGGTCGAGGCCGACGGCCGCGTGTTTTCCAACTCGACGAGGAGGCGGTCGAGGTGCGCCGTGGTGCTTCCGGGAGGGATCCGCGTGCGGATGTCGCGGTCGAAGGTCACCAGGCCCACGCTGTCGCGCTGGCGGATCATCAGGTACGCGAGGCTCGCGGCGAGGTACGCCCCGTATTCGAACTTCGTGACCCTTCCGGAGCCGTATGACATGGACGCCGATGCGTCGAGCAGGATGTTGCAGCGGAGGTTCGTCTCCTCCTCGAACTGCTTGACGTAGTAGCGGTCGCTTCGCGCGTACGCCTGCCAGTCGATGTAGCGGATGTTGTCGCCCGGCGAGTATTCGCGGTGGTCGCTGAACTCCACGGAGAAGCCGTGATACGGGCTCTTGTGAAGGCCGCTTATGAAGCCTTCGACGACCGTGCGCGCGACGAGCGAAAGGTTTTCAAGGCGCCTGACGGCGTCGGCGGTGAGATACCTGTAACCGGCCGGCCCCTTACCCATTGCCCGGCGCCCCTTCCCCGCCCTCGCGGGCACGTTCGAAGAAAAGCACGCGCGACTGGCCGTAGACGCGGTCGTCCGCGAGCACCGCGCGCGCCGGAAGCGGCTCAAGCGAAGCGTCCTTCGGCACGCGCAGGATGACCACGGCGTCGCCTGCAAGCGCCGGCGATTCGAAGAGGCCGTCGACGAGCGCCGTCACCCTCTCGCGCGACTCGGCGGCGCGAATGAGTTCGAAAGGAGGGTCGAGGAAGACGAGGTCCAGGGGCGCGGCCTCGTCGATGTAGCGCCACGCGTGGAAGGCGTCGGCCGGGACGACTGTCGCTTTGTCGGACATCCTGGTCTTCTCGAGGTTTTTCCGGATGCAGGCGACGGCGGCCCGGTCCAGTTCGACGAAAAGCACCGCCGAGGCGCCGCGGCTCAAGGCCTCGATGCCCATTACGCCGGAGCCGGCGAAGAGGTCGGCGGCGCGGAAGCCCTCGAGGTCCTGGCCGAGGATGTTGAAAATCGCCTGGCGCGCCATCTCGAGCGGCGGCCGCACGGCCTCCACCTTCGGCACGTCGAGTTTGAAACCCCTGACAGTTCCTGAAGTCACGCGAAGCATGGCCCGTTCGCGGTATTACCCGACAATATAAACCCTCAACAGGGAAACACGTGCCCCTTGATTATCGCCAATCACCCCCAAAGTTAAAGGGGCACGGCCAAGGGGAATCCCTTCCGCGCGGGGCGGCCGGCGCGTATATTCATAGCGACAGGCCCGGCGGGACCTCGCGCGGAGGCGGGGCCAAGCCGGCTTTGTGCCGCGCGCGGAGGTCGCCTGCGGACAGGCGGGAGGGGGAAGGCATGACGAAGACATTTCCCGCGGTGCTGTTCTTTGTCGTCGCCGCGGCGGTACCGGCGGCCCGGCAGAAGAGTTTCGATGCGGTCGTGTCGGAGGCGCGGGTCGCGCTCGACACGGGAAGGGCCGTCGACGCGGCCGGGCTTTTCGACGAGGCGGCGAAGATCGCGCCTGACCGCGCGGCCGAGATCAGGGAGGACGCGGCGTGGGCCGAGACGATGGCGGGCAACGCCGAAATCGAGGCCAAGCAGTGGGCGAATGCGGACCGGCGGTTTTCGCGCGCGGCCGAACTCAATCCGCAGAATAAGAAGCTCTTCGGCGAACAGTGGGTGCTCGCGCGAATGTACGTCCTTGACGATCTCCTGGACAAGGCCTGGAAGGAGCCGAAGAAAGCCGACTGGAAAAAAGTGGAGGATTACGCGCAGTCCACGATAGATATCGGGGCACACGGCGACGTCCCGCATTTCAGACTCGGCCTGGCCTACGAGTACCAGGGAAGACGCGAGGACGCGCGGCGCGAGTACAAAGCGGTATTAGGCAGCGAACCGGTTCCCGCCGGGATCACCCTGGAGGCGCTGAGGGAAAGGGCAAGAAAAGCGATGCTGGCGAAGGGGTTTCGCTATAACCTGCGCCCTAAGAATCCGGCATTTGCGAAGGTGGATCCCGGCGAGTTCCAGGAGTACCGCAAGGGGCGATGGGTGATTTACCATCACAACAAGCGCCTCGCGGAGCACGTCGCGGCTCTGTTGGATTATTACTTGAGCCAGCCGGTCCTGGGAAAGGTGATCTCGCCGGGAGACCCATTTGTCGAAGAGTGCAAAGTCTACATTTACGTCGACAAGAACGATCTTGCCAGAGTGGGCGGCGGGAGCGCGTACGCCGTGGGGGAGGCCGGAGGGTTTTCCGACGGTCAAATGGTATGGGACACGCTTCGGGTCTGCCAGACTTCCTCGAACCTGCTGGAAGGCGCGCTGCCTCACGAGTTGACGCATCTCAGGTTCATGGCGAAGTACCCGCAATTGCAGTACGTAATGTGGATCCAGGAAGGCGTGGCCCAGGAGGCGGAAGGCGACAGACGCAGGCGTCACGCGTCGTCGGACATCCTGGCCGTACATGACAAGGGGAAACTTGCGCCGGCGGAGAAGCTCCTCGCCGCGAACAGGTTTCCCAGGTTCGCCGACCAGACGACCGTCGACGCGCTTTACTCGGAATCGATTGCGATGGTCGACGTCCTGGCGAAGAAGGGAGGCAAGGACGGCCTTGTCCCCTTCATCGACGCAGTGAAGCAGCGGCCGCCGGCCGAAGCCATCAAGGAGCTTTACGGCCTCACGCCAAAGGACATGGACGACTTGATCCTGGCCTGGGCGAAGGAAAACGCGCCGAAGAAATAGGGAAGCGGACGACGGGCAGGCACGAGAAGCGGCAGGACATGATCGCGCAACGGAAAGGGAGGGAGAGTATTGACTGAACCGAGGTCAGCGCGTTTCAGGAAAGGATTCGCGGCATGCGCCGCGGCGGGGGCGCTCTTGTTTCTCGCGGCGCCGGCGCTTGCCCAGGCGACGTTTGAGAGCGTCTTCGAAGAGGGGCAATTGGCGCTCGACACGGGGCGATACACTCAGGCGGCCGACCTTTTCGAGCGGGCGGCGGCGATGGAGCCGGGGCGGCTCGACGAGATCGCGCCGGACAGGGCGTGGGCTTACGTGAGGCTCGCGAACCATTCGCTTTCGCGGCGCGGTTTCAAGGAGGCGGAGCGGTACTTCACCCTCGCCGCGGCGATATACCCGAAGTTCAGGGAGGTCTTTCTCCCGGAGTGGCAGTACGTACGTCTTTACGAGCTCAACCAGAAGCTGGAGGAGGGGATGAGGTACCCCCGGGCGACCGACTGGCGTCAACTGGAGGACGAAGCCCGCTGGGTGGTCGACGCCGACCCGCGCGACGTCCAGGCGCATTTCGCGCTCGGGGTCATATACGAGGCCGAGCGCAAGCGCGAAAAGGCCAAGACAGAGTACCTGACGGTGCTCGGCGCGCGGGCGCCCCAGGGAAACCGCTCGACCGAGGTCCTGAGGCAGGCCGCGCAGAAGGCACTGCCGAACAAGGAATACGTCTTCGACCTGAAACCCGTGTACCCGCCGTGGCGCGAGGTCGACCCCGGACCGTTCCAGACGCTGCGCAGGGCGCCATTCGTGATATACCATCACAACAGGGGCCTCGCGGCGCGCGTCGCGGCGGTCATCGAGTACGACCTCGGCCTTCCCGTCCTCGGCGGCGTCCTTCCCGCCAAAGGGCCGCTGCCCGAGCAGGTTAACGTCTATGTCTTCGCCAACAACGAGGAGTTCAGCAAGTACGCTTCACAGGAGAAGTGGGCGGGCGCCGAAAGCACGTTCACGCTTCTGGATGACAAGATAGTGGCCGCGTCCATGAGGTTCTTCCAGACGAGCACGGGCCTGACGGAAAGCGCGGTGCCGCACGAACTCGCCCACGTGCGCCTCGTGGCAAGCGCGCACTTTTACGAAGGGCTCCCGCTCTGGGTGCAGGAAGGCGTGGCGACTTCGACGGAGTCTTCCGACAAGAAGGGGGCGGCGAGGGAGACCCTCGCCAGGGCGCGCGACAACGGCACGCTCATATCGTTCACGGAACTCGTGGCCGCGACGAGCTACCCGAGCGGCGCCGTCAGCGACCTCTATTACGGCGAGAGCCTGGCGGCGGTGGAGATGCTCGTCTCGAGATACGGCAAGGACAAGTTCTGGGATTTCGTCTCCGGACTCAAGGACGGCGACCAGGTCGAAACGCTGAAGCGCGTCTACCGCCTCACGCCGGTGCAGGTGGAAGACCTGGTCATCGAGTGGATCGCCGGTCGGCAATAAGGCCGCACAGGGTGTTGTACTCGCAGCGGCAATGCTCAAAGCGCCTCGGCGCGTACGGCGGCCCCTCGAGGATCCGCGCGATCGTTTCCCGGACGCGGCGCTGTGCCGCGGCGAGCCCCGCGGGGCCGTAATTCCACCCCACCTCGACCCCCGGGCGCAGGAAGTAAAGCGTTGCCCGGCGCGGCGGCCGCCCCTCCATGCGCCGGAATGCAAGCGCGTACACGTCCATCTGCGCACGGTAGGCGGCGCCGTAATCGGCTGCCTCGTCGGCCCGGACGTCGTCGCTCTTGAAGTCGACCACTTCGTCGCCGAGCGACCTGTCGATCCTTCCCTCGATGAGAAACCCTTCGAAGAGAAACGAGAAAGGCAGCTCGCGTCCGCCGCCTGCCGCGGCGATCCTCCGGTGGAACCCGGAGCGCTCCAGGCGTTCGAGTATCGGCGCGCACGCGGCCGAAAGCGGCGAGCGCCGGTCGCGGTAAGACGCGTTTTCCTCGAGGACCCGCCCGAGCGCCGCCGCGAGGCGTTCTCCGCGCGCCCTTTCGAGGACCTCGTGGAGGACGGTGCCGACGACGTGGCCGGGAGGAACTGAAGTTTCGCGCGCCTCGTCGAGGACGAAATCCGCGGGAAGGCCGCGCAGGTGCATGAGCTCGTACCTGAGCGGGCACCGGCTGAAGTCCGCGATCCCGGTCGCGGTGAAGCGAGTCGGGCCGGAGACGCTCGGAGGAAGCGCCGCCGCCCTTGGCAGGACGGCGGAGGCGTCAGCGTGCTTACGCACGGGAAGGGGCTTGCCTGAAACGAGGGCGTCGCGCCAGTACATGAGAAAGGATTTCGACGCGCCGCCCGCCGCCTTGTACCCGGACGGTCTCGAGTACTCCACGGTGACGTTTTCGAAGTCGCGGTCGCCGGGGGAATCGACGCTGACTTCAAGCGCCGAAAAAACGTGGCCCGCCCAGCCAGCCGCCTTCATGGCACCGGAGCTCCTCGTGCCCGAAATCGCCCCCGAGATCACGAGGCGGTCTCGCGCGCGCGTCGCTGCGACGTAGAAAATCCGTTTGTCCTCGGCCGCTTCGCGCTTCTCGGTGAAGTCGCCGAGCAGTTTGTGATAGGGGCGGTCCTCGAGAGGCGGATTGGGCAGGGCTATCCCGAAGTCCCTGTCAATCAGCATGTGCGCGCCGGACGCCCCCCGCCGGCCGCCTCTCGAGAGCTTCCGGCCGGTGTCGGCGACGATAACGATAGGAAACTCCAGGCCCTTCGCCGCGTGGACGGTCATGAGGTGAACGACGGGCCCTCTCTCGTCCTCCACGAGCGCCTGGCTCTCGCGAGCCTCGGTCGTCTCGAGTTCGCCGAGCCGGGCCACGAAATCCTCGAACGGCGCGCCGCGCGCGTCGAACGCTGCCGCAGCGTCGCGGATCTTCATGGCGTTGGCGACCTTCTGCGGGCCTTCGAAGAGCATCGAGAGCGCCGCAAGGTACCCCGTCCCGGCGAAGACCGTCTCGACAAGGTATGCGACGGGGACTCGATTTCGAATGAGGCGCAGCCGCCGGACAAGCGAGACCGCGCGCCTGAAGGCGTCGAGGTCCGCCGACTTGCCCCCGGGAACGTCGGCGCCGTCGAAATAGTCGACAAGGGAATGTTCCTCGCTCAGAAGCGCGAGAAGATCGTCGGACACCCCGAAGAGCGGGCCGCGCAGCGCCGCCACGAGGCCGAGCGAATCATCCTCGTCCGCGAGAAACCGCAGGAGGTTTACGACGTCTTTGACCTCCTGGCGGCGGAAGAACGTCGAGCCGGCGACCGTGTAATAGGCGATGCCGGCGCCGGCGAGTTCCCGTTCGTAGATGCCGACCGAGCTCGTCGACCGGAATAGGATGGCGACATCGCCGGGGGTCGCAGCCCGGTAGACCTCATTTCCGTCTTCGTCCCTCGTCGAGACGATCTTGTCGTCCGACGCCAGCATTTCGTTTATGAGGCCGGCGACGGCCTGGGCCTCGACCTTTCTCGACTCGTCTATGCCCCCTTCGCTTGCGGCCACAATAAACTCGACGCGCCGGCCGCGCGCCGCCCGGCTCGCGTCGAGAGGGCTGTGGGCGATGCTCCAGAGCGTTTCGCCGCTCGGGGGCAACAGGCGCGAGAAGAGGAGATTTGTGAAACCGACGATGTGAGGAAGAGACCTCAAGTTTCGAGAGAGCGTCCTCACTTCGCCCGCGCCCGACTCGGCGTACGCGCGCCGCAGCCCTGAGAAAACCTCGACCTCGGCGCCGCGGAAGCCGTATATCGACTGCTCCGGGTCGCCGACGACGAAGAGGTTGGCGCCCTTGGCGGCGATGGCGCTCACTATCTCCGACTGGACGTGGTCGGTGTCCTGGAACTCGTCCACGAGGAGAAAGCGGTACCGGCGAGCCATGGCCGACAGGACATGCGGATTCCCGCGAAGAAGGTCGCGGGTGAAAATCAGCAGGTCGTCGAAATCGAGGATCCCGTCCTTGCGCTTCAAGGCCGCGTAGGCCGCCGTCGCCTTGTCGTAAAGCGAAAGAAAATCAAGGATTTCGGCGGCGCGCGCGGGCCAGTCCTCTTCGTCGACCCCCTGACGGTTCCTGCAGTACCTTTCGACGAGTTTCCTGAGGGCGGTAAGCCGCGATTTCACCTCCTTGAAGGGCGCGCCCCACTTCTTGGCGCTGCCGCCTCGCATGCCGCCGGGGCGGTTGAAGGCCTCGGCCACGGCTTCGAGCATTTCCTGAGGGCCGCGCCGCCGGTTTGTTTCGTATGCGGCGAAGACGTGGGCGCGCATGCTCTCTATCCTGTCGTCCTCGGGCCCGGCCACGTTCCCAAGAAACGACATCGACCCAAGGAATTCATGCGAACTCACAATGCCCGCTGCGAGTTCGTCGACGGCCCTCGCGGCGCGCGCCCTGAGGCGAGTGGCGGCGGCCGCGGCGTCGCCGGAGACCATCGCGAGGCGGTCCCTCGCCAGTTCCACGGTATCTCTCTCGAGGATCGCGTGTTCGAGCATCCGGCAGAGGCCGTGGAAATCGTAGCGTTCGAGGAGGCGCCGCGCGGCCGCGTCGCCGGCGTTTGCCGCGTCAAAGAGCGCGTCGCGCACGGCGACGCCGAGAAGCTCGTCGGCCTCGCCTTCCTCGGCCACATGAAAATCCGGGTCGACACGCGCCTCGACCGGGAACTCGCGCAGGATGGACGCGCAGAAGCCGTGGATGGTGCCTATCTCGGCCGATTCGACGGCGAGGAGCCGCTCGCGCCAAAGCCTGCGGGATTGAGGGTCGCGCGCCTCCTCGTAGAGCTCGCGCAGGCGCGAATGGACGCGGACGTTTAGTTCGTTGGCGGCCTTTTCAGTAAAGGTTATCGCTGCAATCGACGCGACGTCGGCACGCCCGTCCTTGAGGATATTGACGTACCGCTCGACGAGGGTTGAGGTCTTGCCGCAGCCGGCCCCGGCTGAAAGGAGGACGTTCCTGTCAAGGAGTTCCGCCGCGGCGCGCTGCTCAGGTGTGAGGATGAACTTACTCATCGTCCTCCTCCGCAACCTCCGCGCGGACCTCGTTCAAGCGGCAGACGCCCCTCCCGATGCAGAACGGCGCACAGCCGCGGCTGCCGCCCGGCGAGAAGTCGCCCCTTCGTATCGAGTCCACGCGGGCAAAGAGCGCGGCGGCGAACTCCGCGCGGCGCGTTTCGTACTTCGCGGCGTTTTCAAATTCCTCTGCGAGCTGGCGGCCGGACCCGTCTTTAATGACCCGGTAGAGCGCCCCCGACGGAACCGCGAGGGGGTCGCAAATGACGTCCGGCAGGGCGAAGAGGTAGACCCACAGCTGCATGTCCTCGAACGACTTGACGCTCTCCGCGGAAGGTTTCACGGAGAGCTTGTAATCGATTACCACGGCGCCGCGGCCGTCGGGCCCCGTGACGAGGTCGACCCGGTCGATCTTGCCGCAGAGGTTCTCCTCGCGCCCGCCGACGCGGACGGCCACGGGAACGCGGGACACGCGGCCGTCTTCGACGGCGTCCGTTCTGCGGCGCGGTTTCGCGCCAAACCTCAGCTCGAAATACGTCGGCTCCCAGTGCCGGCCATGTGCTTTCTCGCCGGCGAGACGCACAAGCTCGTCTTCGAGAAACCGCGCGAGCATCGCGTGGAGGCGTGCCTTTTCTATCTCCCAGAGCGCGTCCCCGGCAAGTCCGGACGCGCGTTCTGGAAGCCCTGCGGCTTCCGAGAAGGCCGCCTCGAAGAGCGCCTTCATTTTCACCCACGCGTTCTCGTCGTAGAGGCCCTCGGTGAGCTTCCGGTTCCTGACGTCGCTGAAAAAACGCGCGAGGCAGTCGTGCGCAATCGACCCGCGCAGGAGCGGCGTCGGAACGACATCAGGCTCCTCGGGGCGCTCGACGCCCAGGACCCTTGACAGGTAGAACAGGAAGGGGCACGCGCCGTAGTCATTGAGGAGGGACCCGCTCCACGCCGTTCCGGAGGGGAAGCGGCGCGCCAGGGATCGAGCCGCCTCGCCGGCCAGTACGCCGTCGAAGCTGTCGTAAGACTCGAGGCTTTCGCGGCGCGCCTCGATAGCTGCGCCGCGCAGGGCGAGGGCAAACGCGGGGTCGCCGTCGAGGCCGAGGGAGGCGGGCGCAAGGCCATTGCGGGAGTCGGAGGCGCCGACTTCGACGCCTGCGGCAAGGGACACTTCGGCGGGCGACTCGGCGTCGCCGAGCGGCACCACGAGGCGCGACGGGCCGAAGGATTTCTCCTCGACCGTGCCGGAGGAAAAGAGGCTCTTCAGTTCGTCGAGGTAGAACGAGGCGACGCGCGGTCTGCCAGCCTCGTCGGTCGCCGGATACGTGATGTAAAGGCGGGTTTCCGCGCGCGTGACGGCCTGGTAGAAAAGGAGGCGCTCGGCGGCGAGGTGCGCGTCCTGGGTCCGCCGGGCGAGCCCGAGTTTTCCGAGGTCCTCGCGCTCGGCGCGGCTGTAGAACGGCCCGACCGGCAGAGCCGCGGGGAACGCGTCGGCAACCACGCCGCATAGAAAAACCGTGGGAAACGACAGGCTGCGCGCGGCCGTAACATCGAGTAAGGCGACGCCGCCGTTTGAAAGCGCGCCCGACGACGCGCCGGAGCCGCGGACGACCGCTTCCAGGAGTTCTACGAACGACCGCGCGGAGAGGAGCAGCGACGGCTCCCCGCGTTCGCCGAAGGTGTCGAGGCCGGCCTTTAACGATGCGAATGCGGCGAGATCCGAAAAGAGGACATCCTCCGGCAAATCCGCGGCGAGGATGCGCCCGCGGACGCCGAGGACCTCGATGATTTCCCCAAAACGCGCGGCCGTTTCGTGAGTCGCCGCCGTGCCCGCGAGCGGCCGGACGAGTTCCGCGAGCCGCTCAATCGCGGCGGCAAGCGCCTCGATCCGGCGAAGGTCCGCGACGGCGAGTGACGCCTGCTCGTCGTTGTCGCTTTCCGAATCCGCCGCGTCGAACGCGTCGGCGGCGGCCTGGGACCTGACGCCTTCGCGTAATGCCGCAAGCCGTTTCGACCACTGCCCGCGCCCCTTGACGACTCCCGCGGCGCGCGCGAGCCGCCGAACCTCCCGCCCGTCAAGAACGGCGCCGGTGAGGCCCGCGAGGTCAACGTAAGAAGAGGACAGGAGCTTCACGGCCGCTTCCCTCTCGAAGTCACCCTCGACGAGGTCCACCACCGTGCGGAGGAGGCCGAAGAACTGCGACGACTCAGGGCTGAGCGCCGTGTCCGCATCGAGGGGCACGCCCATCTGCCGGAACGCGGCGAGCGCGGCGGGCGCGTAGACGGACGGCGCCCGCACGACGACGGCGATGTCGGACGCGCGCGCGCCCTCGCGGATGAGGCGTTTGGCTTCGCGCGCCGCCTCGGTCATCTCCATGCGCACGCCTGCCGTCGAGATGATGCGGACGGCGCCGGCGGCGTCGATCTTTTTCTTCGACTCGTCCGGCAACATGAACGACGACGCGATGTGCGCCGCGGGCGACGGGCCTTCCGGCCCGGGCATCTCCACCGCTTCCACGGCGAAATCAGCCTTCAGGCGCGCGAGCGTCTCGAAGGTCTTGGCGAAGAGCTCAGGCCGCGACGGGTCATGCGGCAGCGTGACGAAAAGCGATTCCACGTGCCGCGCAAGAGAGCGCAGTATCGCCATCTCGTTGGCGGTGAAATCGGTAAAGCCGTCGATGAAGAGCGTTTGGGGCGGCGCAAAGGGGCAGCCTTCGTCGAGGACGACGCGCGCTTTCCAGAAGCGCCCTTCGCCGTCGTAGAGGTTCGCGCCCTCGAGCGCTTCCTGGTACTGCGTGTAAATCTCGGCGATCTCCGCGTCGCGCTGGGACTTCTGAAACGCCGCGGTCCGGAAGTTCGCGGGCTCTATCTGGCAGGACTTGAGTTCGGCGATGAAGGCCGCAAGCTCGGCGTAGAGGCCCCTGCAGTCGACGAGCGGCGCGAAATGCGCGAGGCGGCCTTCGCGGGCAAGGCCGGCCACGATGCGGCGCAGGAGCATCTCGCGCTCGTGGCGCGGGATCTCGCGGACCGGCAGGCCTTTGGAGGCGAGAACCTTTTCGGCGAGGGCGACAAAGGTGAGGACGACGTCCGACCTGAGTACCGGCAGCGCCTCGAGAATCCTCCGGCGTACGGCGGCTGCCGCGCGGCCGTCCGGAACGAGGACGAGCGCGCTTCCGCCCGCGCGCGCGGACTCGACGAAACCGGACACAACGCGCGCGGTCTTTCCACAGCGGGCGGCGCCCGCGAAGACCGTGATCTTCCGTCTCTCCCTCTGGACTCGGCCCGCCATTGCCTTACTTCAGCCAGATGAGGGTGAAGGCCCCCATGGCCACGAGGTATCCCGCGAAGTAGTGCAGCTTCTTCTGCGCGAGTATCCGCACGAGAAGCGCGATTGCTATGTAGCCGGCCGCAAACGCGAACGCCGTTCCGATAATCGCCGGCTCGATCCCGATTTGCCCGCCGCCTTGGCGGAGTTTAAGGACGCTTGCGCCAAGGATGGCTGGAATCGCCATGAGAAACGATACTTTGGCCGCGTCGCGGCGTTCGAAGCCGCGCCAGATGGCGCCGAAAACGGTCAGCCCCGAACGCGAAAGCCCCGGCATCACCGCGATCCCCTGAAAGACCCCGATCGTCGCCGCGTCGCCGAGGCTGCCCTGGCCGATTGCCTTCGCGCCAAGGGGAATCCTGTCGGCGACGTACATCAGAATGCCGGTGATTATAAAGCACGCACCGACAATTCTGACGTGGCCCGGCGTCGTGGTATATTCCGCAAGGCCCCGCAAGGCGAATCCGATGGCGCCCGTCGGGATGCTGCCCACGATTACAAATAGCGCCAGCCGCGCGCCGGGGTCGGTCTCGAGATACGCGCCGAGTTGCCCGCGGCCGACGCGTGAGCGCGCCGCGGCCGCGATGAGCCGAAAAGCACCGCGAATCATCGACAGGACGTCCGTGCGGTAGTAGACAAGTATTGATACGAGCGTGCCGAGGTGAAAGACCACGATCGTTTCGAGGTTCCCGGCGTTGAAGACCGCGAGGTGGCCGCTTGAGGAAATGGGGAGGAATTCGGTCACGCCCTGGACCACGCCCAAGAACGCCGCCATCGTCGGGCTCAAAGCGCCAGCTCCTCTCTAACGGTACACGAAAGACGCCGCGACGCGCGCGATTATCCCGGCGAAAAGCCCGGCGCAGAGGTCGTCGGCGAGTATGCCGCGCCAGCCGGGGAGCCGTTCGCACCGCCGTATCGGAAAAGGCTTCGCGATATCAAACATCCGGAAAAAGATGAAACCGACGGCGAGGATCGCCCATTCCGGCGAGCCGCCGACGAGAAACGCCAGCCACATCCCGGCAAACTCGTCGAGGACCGCAGGCCTCGGGTCGCGCGAGCCGAAGACCTCCTCGGCGCGCGCGAGCGCAAACATCGAGAGGACCACGAGGCCGAGGAGAATGAGCCACCCTTCGGCGTCAAGGGGCCTGCCGAGGATGATGAAAACCGCCGCGGCCGCGACGCTGGCCCATGTGCCCGGGGCGCCCGGGAGGTACCCGATGAAGAACACCGTGGCGAGGAGTTCCCTTGCCTTAGTGAGCACCGACGAGCCTCTTGTAACTCGCGAAATAGACCACGGCCGACGCAAGCGTGTTCGCGGCGCTCACGTAGACGACCACGTCCATCGCGGCGTGCGCCCAGGCCTCAGGCGCGAAGGCCATGCGGTAAACTATGACGGCGGCGCAGGCGGCGAACTGCGACGCGAATTTCGTTTTGCCGAAGACGGTCGACTGGAAGAAGAGGCCCCGCGAGTCGGCGAGGTTCCTCATCCCGCCGACGAGGAATTCGCGCACCACCACTACGAGCACGACCCACGTATCGACCAGGCCCCACGAAAGAAATATCACGTAAGACCCGCCAACGAGTATCCGGTCGATGAAGGCGTCCGCGACGCGGCCGAAGTCGCTCACGGAGTTCGTCTTTCGCGCAAGCTGTCCGTCGACGATGTCCGTGATGCCCGCGGCGATGAGCAGAGCCAGCGGCAGCGCGAGCCACGGCCCGGCGGGCAAAAACATGAGCATCGGAAAATACGCGAGGGAAAGGTAGAGCCTCGAAAGCGTCACGTGATTTGCGGTCGTCATGCGGAGATCTCCGCCAAAAGGTCATATTCGTCGACGCCGACGATCTTCAAGTGCACGACGTCGCCCGCCTTCGCGCGTCCGGACGCGAACACCGTCCCGTCGACTTCGGGCGCGTCGCCGTAAGTGCGGCCCGCGAGAGGGTAGCCGTCGCGGCCGCTTGGACCATCGATTATCCCCCAAATCGTCCTGCCGACAAGTGATTCGTTGAGCTCGACCGCTATCGTCCGCTGCCTCTCCATGAGCACGTCGAGCCTGCGCGCTTTCTCCTTTTCGCCCAGTTGGGGCTCGAGCGCCGCGGCCGCGGTCCCCTCCTCCCTGCTGTACGTAAACGCGCCGAGCCGTTCGAAGCGCGCCGCCGCGACGAAGTCCACCAACTCTTTGAATTCCTTGTCCGTTTCCGACGGGAAGCCGACGATGAACGCGGTGCGGATGTAGACCCCCGGAACGCGCTTGCGTATCGAGCGGATCAATGCCTCAACGCGTTTGCGGGTCACCTTGCGCCCCATCGCGGCGAGGATCCGATCGTTTACGTGCTGGAGCGGCAGATCGACGTACGGTACCACCGGACCGCCCGCGGCGACGACGGAAATGACGTCGTCCGCGAGGTGCGCGGGATGCGCGTAGAGAAGGCGCACCCAGCCCGAGGGGTTCATCCGCGCGAGTTCGGTAACGAGCTCCGCGAGGCGCACCCGTCCGTAGAGGTCGCGGCCGTAATTGGTGGTATCCTGCGCGATGACGTTTAGCTCGACGGCGCCGTCCGAGAGGAGTTCCTCCGCGTCGGCCAGGACCTTCTCGAAAGGGCGCGAATGAAGCGGCCCCCTGATGGACGGTATCGCGCAGTAGGCGCAGCGGTTGTCGCACCCCTCGGATATGCGCAGGTATGCGATGTGCCTGGGGGTGAGGCGAAATCGCTGGCGGTCGGAGTCTTCGCCGTACGGCGCGCGGCCGGCCGCGCCGGTGACGGCGCGCGTCAGTTCGAGGACATTCGAACGGGTGAGGACGCCCGTGAGAAAATCCACGCCCGCCAGTTCGTTTCGAAGGCCGCCGCCGTAGCGCTGCGACAGGCAGCCGGCGACGGCGATCTTGAGGCGGGGGTTTTCGGCCCTGAAGCGGGCGACCTCGGCGATGGTGTCCATCGACTCGGCCCGCGCGTCCTGTATGAAGGCACAGGTATTGACGAGCACCCAGTCGGCGTCGGCGATGTCGTCGACGAGGACGATGCGGGAGCCGGCCATCTGGCCGATGGCGCGCTCGGTGTCGACGAGGTTCTTGGGGCAGCCGAGGGAGATGACCGCGAGCCGGACTGGCTTCACTCGAACCATATTCAGCGCGCCCGCGTTCTGGCTTCCTTCTCCATTTCCTCCCACTGTTCGGGCGTGAAGAGGACCTCGCGCGCCTGCGAACCCTTGTAGGGGCCGAGAATGCCGTTCTCGGCCATGAAGTCAATGAGGCGCGCGGAACGCGAATAGCCGATCTCGAGGCGGCGCTGAAGCAGGCTCACGCTGCCGCGCTGGTTTTCGATGACGATGCGGACGGCCTCGTCGTAAAGCGGGTCGCGCTCGCCCGGCTCGCCGC